>OEQM01000085.1_pt1 | contig 40606 bp, 39 predicted proteins | sample 1539771 | NCBI WGS metagenome assembly OEQM01 (sample SAMEA3891240, study PRJEB23780) | metagenome | biome: terrestrial biome; feature: animal house; material: water of meat washing | place: Italy | collected 2015-05-12
CATCAGCAAAAGGGGATGATAAGTTTATCACCACCGACTATTTGCAACAGTGCCCATCGGCGTAGTAGTGGATGTGGTCGATGACAAAGCCGGTGCGGGTCAGCGTGCGCCGGAGGATCGGCAGAAAATCGACCAGGAACGAAGTAGCGCGTGTGACGACGGCCGGTACGCCGACACGCGCCACGGCCTCGGCCCAGCGCGCGGCCGGCGGTTGGAGCAGGCCGTTGTGCACCGAACCGTGGTAGGTGCCGACCGCCAATGTGAGCCAGCGCTCTAGCTCGCGCAGCGTCAGGGCGGCCTTGTTTTCGGAATCGTAGTCGCCGCGCTGGTCAGGGTTGGAGAAGGTCGTTCCCGGCAGTTCGTCGTGAATCATCTGCATCGCCGTGCCGATGATCCGTTCCACGATGCCGCCATAGTGCGGCTGTCCCAGCGGGCGATAGTCCAGCCGGATGCCATGCTGCTCGCAACCCCGGCGCAGGGCCTCGCTCTTGAACTCGGCCGCGTTGTCTAGGTAGAGCAGCAAGGGCTTGCCGCTCATCTGCCAATCCATTTCCACGTTCAGTCCTTCCAGCCAAGGGCGCTTGTCGCAGGCGACATGCACGAGGCACAGGCCAACCGAAACGGCAGACGGCGCTTCCAGCGTGACGACCATGCCGAGCACGCAGCGGGTGAACACGTCGATGGCGAGGGTCAGGTACGGGCGGCCAATAGGTTGCCGGTCGCGGTCATCGACCACGATCAGGTCGATGACCGTATGGTCTATCTGCACCTGCTCCAGCGGCGCGGTCACGGCAGGAGGCTCGCCGCCCACACCTTGTAGGTCACGAGCGGCATCCTGGCCTTCCCGCCGGCGGATGACCTTGCGCGGGTCAAGGCTAGCGATCCGTAAGGCCACGGTATTGCGCGCCGGCACTCGCAGTTTTTGAGCCTTGCACACCTGAGTGACTTCGCGGTGAAAGGCCGCTAGGCTGCGCTTCTGCTTGGTCAGGAACCGCTTTTGCAGTAGCTCGTGGATGACGCGCTCGACCGGTTCCGGCAAGCGCCCCTTACCTTTACCTCCACCGGACTGGCCGGGCACCAGATCCGTCACGAGGCCGCTGCCTTGCCGGGCACGCCGGATCAGAACGTATACCTGGCGCCGAGACAAGCCCAGCGCCTGAGCCGCCATATCGGCCGCTTCGTGCCCGACCGTCTCCGACTGCGCCAACGGACTGATGATCTCCGCACGACGGCGCGCACGCTCCCAAGCCTCATCAGGCAGAGTGGCCACGCCTTGTTCTGGAATCCGTGGGGTGTCCGCCGCCATGCTCACCTCGCTTTGGTGCACACGAGTATTGAGCATAGTCGAGATTGGTGCAGATCACTTCTGATATTGAACTGTCAGGAGCTGGCTGCACAACAGCCATTACGCCCAATCAACTGGTGCAGTCGTCTTCTGAAAATGACAAGGGTCTTAAGTGGTTTTAATGGGGTATACCTTTTTGAAACCACCGCATGACGATCAAAACACGACCTTTCGATAGCCTTTTGATCTGACAGCACAAACTTTAAGTGTGATCCGTCATCACAAAGTCGCTTTTGAGTTGTATTTGAGTATTTAAGCGACGTTGCTCACCATTCCTGATCTGCTGAATGGGATGCCAAAGGAGGAAATCTACAGAAGCTGGGCTTTGAGGTGAGTCATCTTTTCGACTCACCGAACAAGCCAGCAGCCAAGCGCAGCGCGGCAGGCTACTGGAAGTTACGTACAAAAGCCCAACCATGTGGCACCATACTAACCAGAACTCTGTCTCAAGCGACCAAATGGCCGTACCAATATGAAACCCGACAGCGATGTTATTCACCAGCTGATTACCCTCGCCAACAGCAACCCCCAAGTGCAGGTGCTTTGGCTTTACGGCTCCCGTGCCAAGGGGACTGCAGGTCCTGCCAGCGACTGGGATCTGGCGGTGGCCTTTGATCCAATCAAACAGAGTGGACCACTGGGTACTGCACTGGAAAACCGCTTGCGCCCTGAACTGCTCGCGCTGGAGTGGCAACGTGCCCTGGGGTTGGCAGAGGGGAAACTTTCGGTCGTCGATATCAATCAGGCCCCGATTCCGTTGGCTTTTGCGGTAGTAGATGCAAATCGTCCTCTCTATAGCCGTGATGAGGGGCGGCGTTTGCAAGAGGAGGCGCGGATAATGTCGCAGATGGAACTTGGTTATCACCATCGCCAAGCCTATATCAGCAAACATCATTCTGAGGAGTGGAGTAAAGATGAGTGATAACGCCTATATAGGAGCTTTACGCATCAGCCTGTCGCGCTATAAGGCCGAGTTGTCAGAGATACGGGCTATTCTGGCGCTGCGTGCGCTTTCCAATCTGGAGTACCGCGCAGCTGAGCGAACTCTACAAGTGTCTATCGAAGCGTGTATTGGCGTGGCAAAGCACTGGGCTAAAGCATTGGCAAGTCATACCCCACAGGATGCCTATCAGGCATTCGAAATCCTGGCCCAGCGTGGTGAGCTATCCCCCGACACCTTAATCGGCTGGCGCAAGATTATTGGCCTTCGCAATGCGCTGGTGCACGACTATCTGAATATTGACCCCGAGATCATCCGTAGCGTCATTGCTCAAGGCTATAGCGACCAGCTGTTCACGTTTGCAGAGCAAGGTCTCGACTGGTTGGCTGCCCATATTGATTGAAACTTCGACGTCATATCTCCGTTTACCGTTCTCTTACCCGCTATAGGGGATAAATGTTAAATACCGCCTATGGCGTGTAAATGATACTTACCCTCTATAACAGGTAAATATTGATATACCTGCCATAGCGTGTAAATTGGAAGAAGGCACGCTACCAGGTTGTCGAATCATGAAAGTAACCAGCGCCAAGCAGCTGAGCGCCTGTATCAAGGATGCCAGGCTTTCTCAAAAGCTCTCTCAAGGCAAAGTGGCCGAGAAAGTGGGGATTAGGCAAGACACAGTCTCCAGCTTCGAGCTCAATCCTGAGTCCACCAAGCTGGAGACCCTGTTCAAGATCCTCGCGGCACTCGAATTGTCACTGGACATCAAACCCCGCAATGAGTCATCCGATAGTCCGGCATCGGGCTGGAAGGAGGAGTGGTAATGGCCAATCTGGCTGTCTACATGAACGGCTATCGGGTAGGCACATTCACCAAAACTACCAGCGGCGCCCATCAGTTTCAGTACCATGAGTCATGGCTAGCACAACCGGGCAGCCGTCCGATCTCACTCTCCATGCCATTGCGCCATCAGGCCTACCGGGGCGATGAAGCCTATAACTTCTTCGACAACCTGCTGCCAGATAATACGGAGGTGAGGAACAGGGTTGTAGCACGCTATCAAGCGGCATCAACTCAGCCCTTCGATCTGCTCAGTTGCATTGGCCAGGATAGCGTAGGGGCATTACAGCTGGTTACCGAAGGGCACGATGTTCCAGATGTCAGGCGAATCGACTACAAGGCACTTTCCGATGACGAGCTCGAGCAGATCCTGACCAGCTACAAATCAGGAATCCCTTTGGGGATGGTCAGGGAGCAAGAGGAGTTCCGGATCTCTATCGCCGGGGCGCAAGAAAAGACTGCGCTGCTCTATCTCGATGGCCGTTGGTACTTGCCACTCAACGCAACGCCGACAACCCACATTATCAAACTCCCTATCGGCAAGATTGAAAGCCACTCCTACTCGATAGACCTCTCCCAGAGCGTAGAAAACGAATATCTCTGCACTCTGATTGCCAAGGAGTTTGGTCTACCCGTACCTCACTGCTTCATGATGCAGGTTGGCCAGGTCAAAGCACTGGCTGTGGAACGCTTCGACAGACGTTACGCTGCCGATCGCAGTTGGATCATGCGCCTTCCCCAAGAAGATTTCTGTCAGGTATTGAATGTTCCGTCAGCACGGAAATACGAGAGCCATGGAGGACCAGGGATCACTGACATCATGAAAACCTTGCTGGGCTCTGCGACACCAGAACAGGATCGCTACCTGTTCATGAAATCTCAGGTCCTGTTCTGGCTGCTGGCAGCCACCGATGGCCATGCAAAGAACTTCTCGGTCTTTATTGAACCGGAAGGGCGTTTTCGCCTGACCCCTTTTTACGACATCCTATCTGTCTATCCAGTGTTTGGCGGCCGAGGCCTCAACCGAAGGGACGCCAAGCTCGCTATGGGCCTAGCAAGCAGCAAGGGAAAGAAGTACGCCATTGAGCAGATATTCCCGCGTCATTTCTTCCAAACGGCGAAAGCTGTGGGATTTGAGCGTTCTGCTATGGAAGAGATCCTGACAGAACTGGCCAACTCCGTTGATGATGTTATTGAGCGCGTTACCCAGCAATTGCCAGCAGGCTTCCCCGATGCCATCAGCAGCACCATTCTAGAGGGCCTAAAAGCCCGCTCAGCCAGGCTGATAAAGGGCTGGGATTAAATTGGCGGTATGTGGGATGATTGCACGGTTAGCCAAACTACCTATGGGAAACTTGCACGGTTCGAAGAGTAAAAGCGGCTTTCCAGGCACCGGACGGTGCTATGGTCGGTTCAAAATATGTTCAAAACTCACCTAAAAAGCGGTTTTGAATGCGTGTTGTAGCATCGCGTTGATTCATATGGGAAGGCTGCACGATCGAGAATGGACTATGTGGGAACGCTGCACGATGACAGAAACCCGTGAGCGGCCTCTCAATATGCTGTTTTAGTTACTTTTACCCCAAGTGGCCCCCGAAAAGTCACTAACATATTGAAGATAATAGATTATTTACATTCTGCATCGGCAAGTAACGCCGCACGACAGACAATAAAAAGCCCGGGTTCATCCCGGGCTTTTTATTGTGCGTTTTTTGTCCGCAAACCTAGAGGCGACGCAGGCACCACATGAAGTAAGCGCCCCCTAACAAGGTGGAGACCAGCCCGACCGGCACCTCCTGCGGGAAGAGGATCTGCTGGCCGACCCAGTCCGCCGATACCATCAACAGGGCGCCGGAAGCGGCGGCCCCAAGCAGGTGCCAGCGTGCCCGCACCAACCCCATCAGCTTGGCCATATGTGGCGCCAACAGACCGACGAAGGAGAGCGGCCCGACCACCAGGGTGGCACTGGCGGTGAGCACGGCCACCAGCAGCAGGATGGCGAGCTGGGCACGGTTGAGGCGAATGCCAAGCGCGGTCGCTACAGCACTCCCCATCGGCAGCAGATCGAGCCAGCGGCTCACCAGCAGGCAGGCGGCCAGCATCAACAGCGCCAGCCCCACCAACCCATAAGCCACCGGCAGGGTGACGTAGTAGGTGGAACCGGACATCCAGGAGAGCAGTTGCTGCACCCGCAGGTCACCGTTGGCCAGCGCGATGGCCTGCAGCGGCTCAAACAACGCCGTGATGGCGATACCTGAGAGCAGGATCCGCTCCGGCTGGAAGCCGTGCTTGCGATTGACCACCACCAGCAGCAACAGGCAGCCGAAGGCACCGAGCAGGCCACCGACCAGCATCAGCGGCAGGGGCAATGCAGGCAGCAACAGCGCCGTCGCTATCACCCCCATAAAGGTGCCGCCGCTCACCCCCAGCAGCTCCGGGCTCGCCATCGGGTTGTTGCTGACCCGCTGCAACAGGGTGCCCGCCAGCGCCAGCAGCACGCCAGCCGCCCCCGCCGCCAGAGTGCGCGGCAGCCGCCACTCCAGCTGGGCCTGCCAGCGGAGCCAGCTTGGCCAGCTCCAGCCCGTCATTCCCTGCCCAAACAGCAGGGAGGCGACCACGGCCAGCAGCAGCCCGACCAGCAACAGGCCGATAAGGCGAGCCGGTGCCGGATGGCGGGCCACCAGCAGGCCGGCGTTTGCCTTCGGCGTACCCGACTTGATGCCAAGGCGCGGGATCAGCCAGAGCAGCAGCGGCGCCCCCAGCAGGGCGGTCATGGCGCCGGTGGGGATCAAGACTGGCCAGAAGCGGCTCAGGCTCTGCAGCAACAGATCGGTCGCCGCCAGCAGCAGGGCGCCGAGGATCGGTGCCCACAACAGCCGCTGGCCAAGCTGGCGGATCCCGAGCAGCCGCACCATGGCGGGTGCGGCCAGCCCGATAAAGCCGATCAGCCCCACCACGCTCACCACGCAAGCGGTGACAAACACCGCCAGCCCCAGTCCGGCAAAACGCAGATGCTGCAGGGAGACCCCCAGACTGCGGGCGCTGGCATCATCCAGCTCCAGCACCGCCAGCGGGCGTACCAGCACCGCGGCCAGCGCAGCGGCTGCCAGCAGGCGGGGCAACAGGTAACTCACCCCGCTCCAGCTGTTCTGCACTAGCGAGCCACTGCCCCACACCAGCAAGCCTTTCAGCTCCTCCTGAAAGAACAGCAAGAGCCCCATGCTGATGGCCGCCAGATAGAGGTTGATCACCAGCCCGGCAAAGACGATGACCACCGGATTGAGCTGGCGACGCCAGGCCAGGGCAAACACCAGTGCCATCGCAAGGCTGCCACCGGCCATGGCGATCCACTCCCGCCCCAGCAGCAACCAGGAGGGGGCAAACAGGGTCACCATCATCAACGCCAGTTGGGCACCGGAGGCCACCCCCAAGGTGGTCGGTGACGCGAGCGGGTTGCGCAGCACCTGCTGCATCAGGGTGCCCGCCAGCCCGAGCGCCGCCCCGGCCAGCAGGGTGACCGCCAAGCGGGGCAGCCAGCTGAAATGCACCACCGCTTGGCTGACGTCATCCAGATTGGGGGCGAAGAGGCTCTGCCACCAGAGCGCACCGGGCAGCTGGCGAGCCAGCTCCCAATACGCGAGCAAGAGGGTCAACCCCAGCAGGATCGAGACCGGCCGCAGCAGCGGCGATGTGAGCAGTCGCTTCATCGGCTCGCCTCCATACGCTCGGCATCTTGCAGCAATGCATCGCTGAGCAGACCGGCGAAACGGCGGGCGGCAAGTACGCCGCCAAAACTCCAGACCGCAGGCAGATGCAGCACGGGCGCCTGCCGTACCAGCGGCAGATGCTGCCACAGCCCAGGCTCCTGCAGCCGTTCGCTCACCCCTACCGGGATGGGATCGACCACCACCAGCCGCGCGGTTGGCAAGGTCATAAACTGCTCGATGCTGACCACCGAGAAACCCCAGTCATTGGTCTGCTCCTGCCAGCCATTACGCAGCCCGAGCCGCGTCATCACCGCATCGAACAGGCTGTGGCGACCAAACACCCGCACATGGCGCTCATCGATAAACTGCACCACCAGCAGGGGCGGCAGATCCGCAGGCAATCCGGCCTGCATTCTGGCGAGATCCCGATCCAGCCCGGCCAGCAGCCGTTCGCCCTCGGCGGTTTTGCCCACCATACGGGCGAGGGTCAGGGTCACCTCGTGCAGCCGCTGCCACAGATCGGTTTGCCCATCATAGAGGGCGATGGTGCTCACCGGCGCGATGCGGGAAAGAGTTGGCGCCAGCGGGGCCGCCAGCGGCGAGATGAGGATGCGATCGGGTTTGAGCTCCGCCAGCAGCTCACGGTTGGGCTGGGTGCGCAGGCCGATATCCACCACTCCGGCAGGTAGCCGTGGCTCGCCGACCCATGCCTGATAGGGGCCTGCATCCCCCACCGCCAGCGGCGTCACCCCGAGTGCCAGCAGGGTTTCGGCTATGGTCCAGTCGACGGTGGCGATACGGGGTAGCGGTGCAGAGGCGATCGGGGATGTGTCGGCCTGCGCCGCTAGTGGCAGCAGCAGGCTAATAAGGCAGGGTGCCATCTTCTTCAATAAACGGTTCAAGAGAGCCCCCCGGTCAGACGATGGCGATGGGATGAGCATGAGCCGGGTGGCGAATGACCTCCATCGGAATGCCATAGATGGCGTGCAGGGTCTCGCTGGTCATGAGCCCCTCAGGTTCGCCGTGGGTGAGCAGGCGGCCGGAGTGGAGCGCCACCAGCCGATCACAGAAGCGGGAGGCCATATTGATGTCGTGAATGACGATGATGACCCCAAGGTTTAGCTGACGGCTCAACTGCTTGACGAGCGTCAGCACCTCCACCTGATGGGCCACATCCAGCGCGGCCAGCGGCTCGTCCAGCAGGATGAAGCGGCTCTCCTGGGCCAGCAGCATCGCCAGCCAGACCCGCCCCCGCTCGCCGCCGGAGAGGGTATCCACCAGCCGATCGGCAAAGCGTTCGGTATGGGTAAGGGCGATGGCCCGATCGACCTGACGGTGATCCTCCGCCCCCATCCGGCCCAGCAGGCCGCGCCAGGGGTAGCGGCCCATCTCCACCAGCTCCCGCCCGAGCAGATTCTCGGCGCTCGGCAGATGCTGGGGCAGATAGGCCACCTGACGGGCAAACTCCCGGTTGCCCCAGTCGGGCAGCGGCTTGCCATCGAACAGGATCTCGCCGTCGCTGAGGGGTTGCTGGCGTGCCAGCAGCTTGAGCAGGGTCGATTTGCCCGACCCATTGTGGCCGATGAGGCCATAGACCTGTCCCTGCTCGAAACGCAGGTCGGTGGGGTGCAGCAGCGTGCGGTCATTGACCGTGAAGCTGGCTGATTTCATCTCGAACATAAGCAATTCCTGTGCTGGCTTGCCGCCAGTCTCATCGGTGCCAGCATCAAGCCGGCACCTCGCAATCCAGGTGGGCGATCGCATCGCGGCTCACTGCGGCACGGCGCGCGCCGGTCAGTTCGGTGAGCTGGCCCTGACGCATCTCCAGCAGGCGATCGGCCAGCGGGAAGTAGTGATCGTCGTGACTGATGGCAATCACCGTCTTGCCCATCTCCTTGAGGCGCGGCAGCAGCACCTGATAGAAGATGCGGCGGAACTGGGGATCCTGATCCGCGGCCCACTCGTCAAACAGCATCACCTCGCGCTGCTCGGCCAGCGCCAGCAGCAGGGCGACCCGCTTGCGCTGCCCTTGGGAGAGATCGATATCGGCGATAAAGCCATCCTCGATGGTGAGCTTGCTGCCCATCTGCAACCGCTCCAGCCACTCGGCCACCAGCTCATCCTTGGGTTCCGGCCCCAGCAGGTGCTGGAACAGGTGATAGTCGGTGAAGATGGCGGAGAAGAGCGCCAGATAGCCGTTGCGATCGGTGATCGGCTCACCATCCAGCAGGATCCGGCCCGATACCGGCTGGTAAAGGCCGGTCAGCAGCATGGCCAGCGTCGACTTGCCGGAGCCATTGCCACCGATGATGAAGATCTGCTCCCCCTTTTCGATGACCAGATCGATGGGGCCAACGGCAAAACCGCCCTCCCCCTGATAGTGAAAGCTCACCTGCTCCAGCTCGATACGCTGCCAGGGGCGGATGGCGGGCGGCAGCGGGAAGTCCGCATCCGGCTCGGCCAGATTGAGGGCGGCGATCTTGTCGAACGCCACCTGAGCGGCAAGCAGGGTCGGCAGGGCGCCAATCCCCTGCAACAGCGGGGTGCGCAGGAACAGCAGGGTCAGGGCGAAGGTGGCGGCCACATTGGTGTTGGCCCAGCCAAGGCCGTTGGCCAGAAAGAAGACCAGACCGATGGCCCCCAGCATCATGATATTCGACCAGTTCACCGCGCTCAGGTGATAGGTGTCGGCGCGGATGATCTGCTGGCGGTAGTCACGGGCATTCTGCTCATAGAGCTGGTGGTAAACGAAGTGAGCCCGCTCGCGGTTGAGCGCCAGCTCCTTGCTGCCGGCGATGATGGCCTGATAGTTCTGATAGAGCCGATCTTCGGCCTGACGCATGTGGGAGAGATGGCGATAAACACGGTTCACCAGCAACCAGCCCACCACCATGGTGACGGTGACCCAGAGCGCGGTCACCCCGAGCAATGCAGGAGAGAGCCAGCCAAGGTAAAGGGCAGAACCCAGCGTGAGCACCAGCCCCTGCACCAGCTCCGGCAGGCGCACGAAGGCGATGGTGATCTGGCCGATATCGCTGGAGAGGGAGGCCAGCAGCGGCCCCTGACCAATCTGGCGGATGCGGGCGACATCGGTATCCAGCAGTTGCTTGAGCAGACGGCCGCGCAACCGGTAGACAAAATGGTGACCGAGAGTGGTCAGGGCCAGCTGAGATCCGAGTGTGATCACCAGCAGCAACACAATCAGGCCGACCAGCTGACCGAGGATCGGCAGCGGATCACCTATAGATTCGATAAGAGACTGATTGATAAAAGCAATGACGCCAATCCCGCTGACGGCACTGAGCAGACTGAGCAGGGTAATGGCGATAAAGGGCCAACGATATTGGCGATAAACCAGAGACAAGAGTTCCATAACGGACCGGTATTCCAGAGAGATCAGAACAACTGCGGGTGAAAAGAAGGGCGGGAATCCGGTTCCCGCCCGACTTCGATTACCAGCGGTAGTTGATGCTGCCCACTACGCTGCGCGGCTCGCCGTAGTAGCAGTAGTAGTCACAACTGGCCACGTAGGTTTCACCCAGCAGGTTGTTGACGTTGAGCTGGGCACGCCAGTTCTTGGCAAAGTCATACCCGATCATCGCATCCCAGACGGTATGGGCCGGCACCTCGGCAGAGCCGTAGATGGGGGTGTAGTCCGCATTCACGGCGCCAATACCCACGCTGGAACCGATATAACGCACACCGGTACCCAGCTCCAGACCCGAAGCCACCCCTTGCTGCACCTTGTAGTTACCCCAGAAGGAGGCCTGGTGGCGCGGGATCAGGCTGGCACGGCGATCGCCACTGCCGGTGTCGTTGGTTTTGGCATCGGTGTAGGTATAAGCAGCGGTCAGACGCAGCGCATCGGTCACCTGCACGCTCCCTTCCAGCTCAATCCCCTGAGAGGTCACTTCACCCGCCTGGGTCTGCTGGCCGGAACCGGTAGAGACCAGCGAGTTGGTCTGGGCCAGATCGAACAGCGCCAGATTGATGTAACCGTCGAGGAAGGCAGGCGCATACTTCACGCCGGTCTCGTAGAGCTTGCCCTTGAGCGGCTTGTAGGAGTTTCGGGTGTTAGGATCGATCCCCGGCAGCACCTCGAACGACTCGGCATAGGCAAAGTAGGGAGAGAGGCCGTTGTCAGCCAGATACATCAGGCTGCCCGAGAGGGATAGCTCGTGATCGTACTGGCGCTCGTCCTTGCTGGTATTGGTGTTGTGGGTCTCCACATAGTCAAAACGGCCACCGGCAGTCAGCAACCAGCGATCGTCCCAGCGGATCTGGTGCTGGGCATAGAGGCCGCTCTGGCCCTTGGTGCTCTTCTGGTGGGTAGCCGTGGACTCGTCAAAACCGGGGAAGCCGCTGTAATCCGGGTTCATGGTATTGATGGAGCCCATACCGTAGTTGTCGGCCTCGACCCCTTCATTGACGTGACGCTGCAGATCCACCCCCAGCAGCAAGGTCTGCTCGGTGCTGTCGGTGTTCCAGTAGCCCACCATCTGGTTATCCATGGTGGCACTCTTGGTATTGCCATCGCGGTAAACCAGGCCACGACTGGCGGTTGTGCCTTCATAGGTCGGGAAGATATAGGTCTGGCGCAGCAGCAGATCGTTGTAGTTGAAGCGGACGTTCTGCTTGAACTCCCAGGTCTGGTTGAGCTGGTGGGCCAGCTCGTAACCGGTGGAGATCTGGGTATTGCGGTTGCGATCGTAATCCGGCTGGCTCAGGTTGGTGGAGGGATCAATCTGGCCACCTGACGTATTCAGGGTGCCATAGACCGGGAAGAAGCCGTTGGTCGGGACCCCTTCGTCGTGCAGGAAACTGGCCAGCAGGGTCAGGCTGGTACGATCCGAAAGATCGAAGGTGACGCTGGGCGCCAGATAAACCCGATCGTTGTAGGTGCCGGTGAGCACACCATCACGCTCTTTATAAAGAGCAACCATGCGGTAGCGGCTGTTGTCGGAGAGCGCGTCAGAGACGTCCACCCCGACTTGACGATGATCCCGGCTGCCAAGCTGCAGATCCACCTGCCCTTGCGGCGTGGCGGTCGGTCGCTTGCTGATGGCATTGATCACCCCGCCCGGAGGCGCCTCACCGTAAAGGATCGAGGCTGGCCCCTTCAGCACTTCCACACTCTCCAGACCGAACGGTTCCGGCGTCCAGACGTAGTAGCCGGTGCCAAACAAGCGGTTGCCATCCAGATAAGAGGCGGCATCGAAGCCACGCACCTTGAACCAGTCGGTGTTGTTGTCGGAACCATAGAGGCCGGTCAATACGCCGGAACGGTAGCGAATCGCTTCATCCAGCTGCAACACGGCGTGCTGATCCAGCTCCTCGCGATTAACCACGGAGACGGCGCGAGGGGTCTCGGCCATCGGCACTTCCACCTTCATGGCCGTACCGGTCACCACCATGGTTTCGCTGGCTTTGGGCAGCTCAGCGGCGGCCTGTTCGGCCATCAGCGGCAGGGAGACGAGCAAACCGGAGAGTGAAAGCACGCCGAAGGCGCCCTTCTTGCCGGGTCCTGTAGTGTATTTTTGCGCAATCATATTAAAGTCTCGTTTATCAATGAGTTATGTTGTTTTAATTGTTATTTGTGGTCGTTTGTCACGACATCACCCTGTTCCATGGGCGAATAAAGCAGCGCAATCCTACTACAGGAGCCGTGATCGAATCGATTCAATAATTGCTAATCATTTGCATCTACATTGTTATCTAGCTGCATCGTTGGCAGGATTTCGCGGGAGATGGGAGCCATCAGGAGAGCTATGAGCGGAGAAGAAAATGGAGAGGAATATAAAGAAGCAGAAAAAAGATCGGCAGGATGGATCCGGTGGCATTATCTGACTGGATCCATTATCCCCAAGCTTTATCCATATTTATCCACACCCTTTGGCGGTAGAATCCGGCTTTCCGTTTCTTTGTCTGAAATCAGGATCCATTCCATGGCCAAACTCAATCTCGTCGTCGGCTCCATGCTGGGCGCCGCCGAATATGTCGCAGACCACGTCGCCAACCTGCTGGAACAGGCTGGCCACCAGACCCGGATCCACAACCCGGCCAAGCTGGCAGAGGTGCTGGATGATGCGGGATCCATCCTGCTGGTGGTCACTTCCACCCATGGTGCCGGGGATGTGCCCGACAACCTGCAACCCTTCGCCAAGGATCTTGCCGAGCAGCATCCGGATCTTAATTCATTGAAATATGGCGTGATCGCCCTTGGCGACAGCAGTTATGACACCTTTTGCCAGGGTGGCAAGACGCTGGATCGGCTGCTGGCCGAGTGCGGTGCCAGCCGGATCGGCGAGCGGCTCGACATTGATGTGACCCAACACGAGATCCCCGAAGATGCCGCAGAAGTGTGGATCCGCGACTGGATGACGATGATCGCCTGATCAGCGTGCGGGAGATCCTGAAAAAAAGCTTGATCTCCCCACTTATCCCCAGATCGACTATCCACCATGTTATTAACAGATTGATCCGGGGGAGTTGTTCTACAAGGTTACCCACAACGCCCAGGGGTAATGTGCATAACTACGGTGTAAAGCTCTGCAAAACCTATAGTTATCCATGTATTAGATCCAGACCGACAGACCTCTGTGTATAAAAGTCCTGGTTATCCCCTCGTTCACCGGGCCAGGATCCAAGCTTTTCCACAAGCTAGGATCGTCCTTAAATTAATGATCTTTATGATCAAAAAGTGCTTATCAACAGAAAGGGCGGATCCTAATAAGAGATCCAGTAAAAGATCGATCTAAAGATCCTTAAGATCTAATTAGTGGATCCTCCCTTCATACTGAACGTTAAGTAGACGTTCCCCTCAGGACGCGAAACAGATAGAATGTTCCGCCCTTTAGCCCAGGCAAATAAAGATCTTCAGGCGTGCAGATCAAGGTGATCCCAATGCAATACCATGAACAATTTGATGTGATCGTCGTCGGTGGCGGTCATGCCGGAACCGAAGCAGCAACAGCGGCAGCCCGTATGGGCATGAACACCCTGTTGCTGACCCACAATATCGATACGCTGGGACACATGTCCTGTAATCCGGCGATCGGCGGGATCGGCAAGGGACACCTGGTCAGGGAAGTTGACGCACTCGGCGGGATCATGGCGCGTGCCATCGATCTTGGCGGGATCCAGTTCCGCACCCTCAACTCCTCCAAGGGCCCGGCAGTGCGAGCCACTCGTGCCCAGGCGGATCGCCTGCTCTACAAGGCCGTCGTTCGCCAGATGCTGGAGAACTACCCGAACCTGAAGATCTTCCAGCAGGCCTGTGACGATCTGATCATGGACGGGGATCGTGTTGCCGGTGTGGTCACCCAGAGCGGGATCCGCATCAGCGGCAAGACTGTGGTGCTGACGGTCGGTACCTTCCTGAATGGTTTGATCCACATCGGGATGGAAAACTACAAGGGCGGCCGTGCCGGGGATCCTCCCTCGATCGCCCTGGCCCAGCGCCTGCGTGAACTGCCGCTGCGCATCGATCGTCTCAAGACCGGTACGCCGCCGCGCATCGATGCCCGCAGCGTCGATTTCTCTGTGATGCAGGCCCAGCACGGCGACGATCCGCGTCCGGTCTTCTCGTTTATCGGCGATGCCAGCCAGCATCCCCGTCAGGTGCCCTGCTACGTCACCCACACCAACGAGCGTACCCACGAGGTGATCCGCAATAACCTGGATCGCAGCCCCATGTACGCCGGGGTGATCGAGGGGATCGGCCCGCGCTACTGCCCGTCGATCGAAGACAAGATCACCCGTTTCGCCGACAAGACGGCGCACCAGATCTTCGTCGAGCCGGAAGGCCTGACCACCCACGAACTCTATCCGAACGGGATCTCCACCAGCCTGCCGTTTGACGTGCAGGTGCAGATCGTCCGTTCCGTGCGCGGCTTCGAGAACGCCCACATCACCCGCCCCGGCTATGCCATCGAATATGATTTCTTCGATCCGCGGGATCTCAAGGCCAACATGGAGAGCAAGTGCATTCCAAACCTGTTCTTCGCCGGCCAGATCAACGGCACGACCGGTTACGAAGAGGCGGCGGCACAAGGCCTGATGGCCGGTCTGAACGCGGCCCTGCGTGCCCAGGACAAGGATCCCTGGAACCCGCGTCGGGATCAGGCCTACATGGGCGTGATGATGGACGATCTCTCCACCCTGGGGACCCGCGAGCCTTACCGCATGTTCACCAGCCGCGCCGAATATCGCCTGCTGCTGCGGGAAGACAACGCCGATATCCGCCTGACCGCCATCGGTCGCGAGCTGGGTCTGGTGGATGACGAGCGCTGGAGCAAATTCAACGCCAAGATGGAACAGGTCGAGCTGGAGCGTCAGCGCATGCGTTCAACCTGGATCCACCCGCAACATCCGTCACTGGAAGCGGTCAACGCCCTGGTCAACACCCCGCTGACCCGCGAACAGAGTCTGGAAGAGCTGCTGCGTCGCCCCGAGGTGACCTATGATGCGCTGATGGCCATCGAAGGTGTCGGCCCTTCCGTGACCGATCCTGCCGCGGCCGAACAGGTTGAGATCCAGATCAAGTACGCCGGTTACATCGAGCGTCAGCACGATGAAGTGGAAAAGCAGCTGCGCAACGAGAACACCCTGCTGCCGCTGGATCTGGACTATCGCGAGGTGAACGGCCTCTCCAACGAGGTGAAAGCCAAGCTGAACGATGCCAAGCCGCAGACCATTGGTCAGGCTTCCCGCATCTCCGGCATCACCCCGGCGGCCATCTCCATCCTGCTGGTTCACCTGAAAAAACACGGCCTGCTGCGTAAAACCGCCTGAGGAATCCCATGCTGGAAAGATTGAACGGCCTGCTCAAGCAGGCCGAAATTGTTATCACCGATACCCAAAAGAGCCAACTGGTGCAGTTGGTCGAGTTGCTGCACAAGTGGAACAAGGCTTACAATCTCACCTCGGTGCGAGATCCGGACGCCATGCTGGTCAAGCATATCCTCGATAGCCTGGTGGTAAGCCCCCACTTGCACGGTGAGCGCTTCATCGACGTGGGGACAGGTCCCGGCCTGCCGGGATTGCCGCTGGCGATCATCAATCCGGACAAGCAGTTCGTCCTGCTCGACAGTCTGGGCAAGCGGATCAACTTCATCCGTCAGGTGATCCAGGAGCTGGGTCTGACCAATGTGACGCCGGTCAAATCCCGGGTTGAAGAGTATCAACCCGAGGTGGGGTTTGATGGTGTACTGAGTCGGGCATTTGCCTCGCTGGAGGACATGCTGAGCTGGTGTCACCACCTGCCGTCAGAACAGGGCTGCTTCCTGGCGCTCAAGGGACAATATCCCGAGCAGGAGCTGGCCCAGTTGCCTGCCAATATCCGTCTGGTAGCCTGTCATGAGTTGCGGGTGCCGGAGCTGGAAGGCGAACGTCATCTGCTGGAATTCAAACATATCCAGCCCGAATAGGGTCGCAGTTTCATTTAGGGGATCGTGTGGGAAAAGTCATCGCCATAGCCAACCAGAAGGGTGGAGTGGGTAAAACCACCACCTGTGTGAATCTGGCCGCCTCCATGGCTGCCACCCGGCGCAAGGTGCTGGTGATCGATCTGGATCCGCAGGGCAATGCCACCATGGGCAGCGGTGTCGACAAGTATGACGTCGAGCGCACCGCCTATGAGCTGCTGATCGAGGATGCCCCCATCAGCGAAGTGATCATCCCCGAAACCACCGGGGGCTATCACCTGATCGCCGCCAACGCCGACGTGACCGCGGCCGAAATCCGTCTGATGGAATTTTTCGCCCGCGAAATCCGCCTGCGCAATGCGCTGGCCTCGGTGCGGGACAAATACGACTACGTCTTCATCGACTGCCCGCCCTCTCTCAACATGCTGACCGTGAACGCCATGGCCGCCGCCGACTCCGTGCTGGTGCCCATGCAGTGCGAATATTACGCGCTGGAGGGGCTCACCGCCCTGGTCGACACCATCAGCAAGCTGGCCGCCGTGGTCAATCCGGAGCTCAAGATCGAAGGGGTGCTGCGCACCATGTTCGATCACCGCAACCGGCTGGCCAATGATGTGTCCGATCAGCTAAAACAGCACTTTGGCGACAAAGTCTACCGCACCATCATTCCCCGCAACGTTAGACTGGCTGAGGCCCCGAGTTTCGGTGCCCCGGCCATGCACTATGACAAATCATCGGTGGGCGCCAAGGCCTACCTGGCACTGGCTGGCGAGATCCTGCGCCGCCAGGAGCAGGAACGTCAGGCGACCATCGCAGACCGAGAGAGCATATGACTCCGAAAAAACGTGGACTGGGCAAGGGGCTGGATGCCCTGCTCAGTACCAGCACGGCTGCCCGCCAGAAACAGGTGATGAGCGATCAACGTACTGAAGAGGCCATGGCCCCCACCAATCAGGGCGAGCTGCGCAAGCTGCCGGTGGAGTGGTTGCAGTCCGGCAAGTACCAGCCCCGCAAGGACATGTCCCAGGATGCACTGGAAGAGCTTGCCAACTCCATCCGCGCCCAGGGGGTGATCCAGCCCATCGTGGTACGCCCTCTCGGCGAACAATCCTTCGAAATCATCGCCGGTGAACGGCGCTGGCGCGCGTCCCAGCTGGCGCGGCTCGAGGTGGTGCCCTGCATCGTCAAGGATGTACCCGACGAGGCTGCCGTCGCCATCGCGCTGATTGAGAATATTCAGCGGGAAGACCTCAATGCCATCGAAGAGGCGGTCGCTTTACAAAGACTGCTGACCGAATTCGAACTCACCCACCAGCAGGTGGCCGAGGCGGTGGGCAAGTCCCGCACCACGGTGACCAACCTGTTGCGTCTCAACCAGCTCAACGACGACGTGAAGCGTTTCGTCGAGCATGGCGACCTCGACATGGGCCATGCCCGTGCCCTGCTGGCCCTGAGCGGCCAGGCCCAGTCTGAACTGGCCAAGCTGGTTGCCCAGAAAGGGCTGACCGTGCGCGATACCGAGAAGCTGGTGCAAAAAGCGCTCGAACCGGCAAAAGCCAGGGTCGAACCGGCCCGTGATCCGCAGATCGGCTACCTGGAGCGCCAACTGGCAGAAAAAATTGGCAATCAGGTGCAACTTCAGCCTGGCAAGCGGGATAGCGGGAAGTTAGTAATAAGTTACGAGAATTTGTCCGATTTGGACCGTATATTGGGCTATTTTGGCGTGTCGGAATCGTGATTTTTACGCTTTTTGTAGTAATAAAACATCCATTCCTTTTGATATGACCATAACCCTGATTTGCCGCGGAAAGCCGCAAAAATTAAGGATTTTTGTCATATTGCAATAGCTGCCCTCAAGGGTATAATTTGACCGGCTTTAAGAGCTGTTAACATGGGGTCTTCGGATCCCGATTTTTTACAGTTCTGTAATGTTCAGGGGTAGGTTGGTGAAGCAGAAAATAGCCTTGGAAGGTTTGACACTGGCCTTGGTTATGCTCGTTTGTCAGCTCATCCTGATCCTGGCGATGAGTGCCGTCTGGTTTTACCTGACTGGTGCCAGCGCCGGTTATTCCGCCCTCTACGGAGGGGGGATGTACTGGGTTCCTCAAGCCTTGTTTACTGTCTGGGTGCTGCGCCGCAAGGTGACAACCGAGAGTGTGGGCCTGGTTTTGCGGGACTTTTATGGTGGGGCAGGGATTAAGCTCATTTCTACAACAGGTCTATTCGCCCTGATGTTTGGTGCGGGAGTCGAGGTCGTTACCGTCTCGTTTTTCGCCACTTATATCCTCGCCCTCGTTGTACAGTGGATGGTTTCATTCACGCTTAACAACCACTATTAGGAAAACTCATGTCTGCAACCGGAGAAGTCCTGACTCCTCAGGGATATATCTCCCACCACCTGACCCACCTTCAAGTCGGGTCCGGGTTCTGGACGGTCAATATCGACTCAATGGTATTTTCCGTCGTGCTAGGCGCCCTGTTTATCCTGCTGTTCCGCAAAGTAGCCGTTAACGCTACCAGCGGGGTGCCGGGTAAGCTGCAGTGCTTTGTGGAGATGCTGGTCGAGTTTGTGAATGGTAACGTCAAAGACATCTTTCACGGTCGCAACAAGGTCATCGCACCTTTGGGGCTGACGGTGTTTGTGTGGATCTTCCTGATGAACTTCATGGATCTGATCCCCGTTGACTTTATCCCTCACGCTGCACAATTGATGGGTATTCCCTATCTGCGTGTGGTTCCCTCTGCTGACGTTAACATCACCATGTCCATGGCTTTGGGCGTGTTCTTCTTGATCCTGTACTACAGCATCAAGGTCAAGGGTATCGGCGGGTTTGTGAAGGAGCTGACGCTTCAGCCTTTCAACCACCCGGCGGCCATCCCGGTTAACCTCATCCTGGAAACTGTTACGCTGATTTCCAAACCTGTTTCTCTGGGTCTTCGACTGTTCGGCAACATGTATGCTGGCGAACTGATCTTTATCCTGATTGCTGGTTTGTTACCCTGGTGGTCACAGTGGATCCTGTCCGTGCCTTGGGCAATTTTCCACATCCTGATCATCACTTTGCAGGCATTCATTTTCATGGTTCTGACCATCGTCTATCTGTCGATGGCGCAGGAAGACCATGGTTGATGCAACTCAAATAATCCTTTTTATACAATCAATTACATCTAAATAACTGGAGATCCTCATGGAAAACTTGAACATGGACCTGCTGTACATCGCTGCTGCAATGATGATGGGTCTGGCTGCTATCGGCGCTTCCATCGGTATCGGTATCCTGGGTGGCAAGTTCCTGGAAGGTGCTGCTCGTCAACCGGATCTGATCCCTGTTCTGCGTACCCAGTTCTTCATCGTAATGGGTCTGGTGGATGCGATCCCGATGATCGCCGTTGGTCTGGGTCTGTACGTGATGTTTGCGGTTGCTGGCTAAGTCGTTACGACTCTCCAGGCATAACCCATTAACTAACTTAAGAGGACATCGGCTGTGAATATCAATGCCACCCTCCTCGGCCAAGCAATTGCTTTTTTCTTCTTCGTAGTGTTTTGCATGAAGTACGTATGGCCGCCGCTGATTGCTGCCATCGAAGCCCGTCAGAAAGCTATTGCTGACGGTCTCTCTTCTGCCGAACGTGCCAAGAAAGATCTGGATTTGGCCAAGGCCAACGCCACCGATCAGCTGAAAGAAGCCAAGCTGCAGGCTGCTGAAATCATTGAGCAGGCTAACAAACGTAAAGCCCAGATCATTGATGAAGCTGCCGCTGGTGCCCAGTCTGAGCGGGAAAAAATCCTGGCTCAGGGCCGTGCCGAGATCGAAGCTGAACGTCATCGTGCCAAAGAAGAACTGCGTAAGCAGGTTGCTGCTCTTGCCATTGCTGGTGCAGAGAAGATCCTGGCGCGTCAAATCGACCAGGCTGCCAACAGCGACATCGTCGACAAACTGGTAGCAGAACTGTAACGGGAACGGGGCTATGTCTGAACTGACTACAATCGCTCGCCCCTACGCCAAGGCTGCTTTCGAGTTTGCCGTTGAGCACAAGGCGGTTGACCAGTGGCTGGGTATGCTCGGTTTCGCTGCGCAAGTAGTGGAAAACGAGACCATGCACAACCTGGTAAACGGCTCTGTGGCCGCCGAAGAGCTGGCAACGCTGTTTGTCGGTGTCTGCGGTGAGCAACTCGACGTGCATGGCCAGAACCTGATCCGGGTGATGGCCGAGAATGGTCGCTTGGGTGTGCTGCCGGCGGTCGTTGCTGAATTTGTAGCGTTCAAAGCTGAACTGGATAAAGAGGTTCAGGCTGACGTGATTTCGGCGATCGAACTGACCGACCAGCAGAAAGCCAATATTCAGGCTTCTCTGGAACAACGTCTCGCGCGCAAAGTGAAGCTGAATTGCAGCATCGATGCGTCCTTGATGGCCGGGGTGCTCATCAAGGCCGGTGATCTGGTAATCGACGGCACAGTCCGCGGTAAGCTGGATCGCATGGCTGACGCGCTGCAATCTTGATTGGGGTATTAGAGCATGCAACTGAATTCCACTGAAATCGCCGAGCTGATCAAGCAGCGCATTGCGCAGTTTGATGTAAAGAGCGAAGCGCGTAACGAAGGTACTATCGTCTCTGTGAGCGACGGTATCATTCGTATTCACGGCCTGGCTGATGCCATGCAGGGTGAGATGATCGAGCTGCCGGGCAACCGCTACGCTCTGGCATTGAACCTGGAGCGTGACTCCGTCGGTGCGGTGATTATGGGTTCCTATGACGGTCTGTCAGAAGGAATGAAAGTAAAAGGTACTGGCCGTATTCTGGAAGTGCCGGTAGGTCGTGGTCTGTTGGGCCGGGTGTTGAACACCCTGGGTCAGCCGATCGACGGTAAAGGTCCGATCGACAACGACGGCTTCTCGCCGATCGAAGTGATCGCACCGGGCGTTATCGAGCGTAAGTCTGTTGACCAGCCGGTCCAGACCGGTCTGAAAGCCATCGATGCCATGATCCCTATCGGTCGTGGCCAGCGTGAGCTGATCATCGGTGACCGTCAGGTTGGTAAGACCGCCATCGCGATCGACACCATCATCAACCAGAAAGATTCCGGCATTAAGTGTGTCTACGTTGCGATTGGCCAGAAGGCCTCCACCATCGCCAACGTGGTGCGCAAGCTGGAAGAGCACGGCGCCCTGGCCAACACCATCGTGGTCGTTGCCTCTGCCTCCGAAGCGGCTGCCCTGCAGTACCTGGCTCCGTATGCCGGTTGCTCCATGGGTGAGTACTTCCGTGACCGCGGTGAAGACGCGCTGATCATCTATGATGACCTGTCCAAGCAGGCCGTAGCTTATCGCCAGATCTCCCTGCTGCTGCGCCGTCCGCCAGGACGTGAAGCTTACCCGGGTGACGTTTTCTATCTGCACTCCCGTCTGCTGGAGCGTGCTGCTCGCGTTAACGCCGAGTACGTAGAGAAGTTCACCAATGGTGCCGTGAAAGGCCAGACCGGTTCTCTGACCGCGCTGCCAATCATCGAAACCCAGGCGGGTGACGTATCTGCGTTCGTTCCGACCAACGTGATCTCCATCACCGATGGTCAGATCTTCCTGACTTCACAGCTGTTCAACTCCGGTATTCGTCCGGCGGTTGACCCGGGTATCTCCGTATCCCGTGTAGGTGGTGCTGCTCAGACCAAGATCGTCAAGAAGCTGTCCGGTGGTATCCGTACCGCGCTGGCCCAGTATCGCGAACTGGCGGCATTCGCCCAGTTCTCTTCCGATCTGGACGAGGCGACTCGCAAGCAGCTGGATCACGGTGTGAAAGTGACCGAGCTGATGAAGCAGAAGCAGTACTCTCCGCTGAGCGTGGCTCACCAGTCTCTGGTGCTGTTCGCCGCCGAGAAAGGCTATCTCTCCGATGTCGAGCTGAACAAGATCGTCGACTTCGAAGCCGCTCTGCTCTCTTACGCCAATACCCAGCATGCCGAGCTGATGGCTGAAATCAATGCCAAAGCCGACTACAACGACGCGATCGTTGGCAAGCTGACTGCGTTGCTGGATAGCTTCAAAGCAACCCAGACCTGGTAAGCGTGTGTGGCAGCGTGAGCTGCCACTTGATGGAGAGTAAGAGATGGCCGGCGCAAAAGAGATACGTAACAAGATCGGGAGTGTGAAAAACACTCAGAAGATCACCGGCGCTATGGAAATGGTGGCAGCAAGCAAAATGCGCCGTGCGCAGGAACGCATGTCTGCCAGCCGTCCGTACGCTGAAACCATGCGCAAGGTGATCGGCCATATCGCTCAGGGGAACTTGGAATACAAGCACCCCTACCTCATCGAACGTGAGGTCAAGCGAGTGGGTTACATCGTCGTCTCCACCGACCGTGGCCTGTGTGGTGGTCTGAACATCAACCTGTTCAAGGCTGCCCTCAATGATATGAAGCAATGGAGCGCGAAAGGTGCCAAGGTTGACCTGGCACTGATCGGTAACAAGGCCTCCAACTTCTTTGAACGGCACGGCGCCAAGGTTAAAGCTCATGTCGCAGGACTGGGCGATAGTCCGAGCGTCAATGACCTGATTGGTTCAGTCAAGGTCATGCTGAAGGCTTACGACAACGGTGAGATTGACAAGCTGTATCTGGTGTACAACAAGTTCGTCAACACCATGGTGCAGCAACCACGGGTCGATCAACTGCTGCCTTTGCCCGTAACTGAAGACAGCAAGCTCGCCAAGAAACACCACTGGGATTACCTCTATGAGCCGGATCCCAAGAAGCTGCTGGATACCCTGCTGGTTCGCTACGTCGAATCTCAGGTTTACCAGGGTGTAGTGGAAAACTTGGCAAGTGAACAGGCAGCCCGAATGGTTGCCATGCAAGCCGCGACTGACAACGCCGGTAACCTGATTAACGATCTGCAACTGGTATACAACAAGGCCCGTCAGGCCAGTATTACCCAGGAGCTGACAGAGATCGTATCCGGTGCTGCTGCGGTGTAAGGCAAGGGTTATCAAAGGTTTAGAGGATTTGACATGAGTAACGGTTTCATCGTCCAAATCATCGGCGCTGTGGTGGACATCGAGTTCCCGCAGAATGCCGTGCCCCAGGTGTACGATGCACTGAAGGTCGTTAGCGAAGGTCAAGGCCAGGGTCTGGTGCTGGAAGTTCAGCAACAGATCGGTGGCGGCGTCGTTCGTTGCATCACCATGGGCTCCTCCGACGGTCTGCGTCGTGGGTTGGAAGTAGTGAATAGCGGTAAATCCATCCAGGTTCCGGTCGGTACTGCGACTCTGGGTCGGATCATGAACGTACTGGGCGAGCCAATCGACGAAAAAGGTCCGATCGGTGAAGAAGAGTGCTGGTCTATCCACCGCGCTGCCCCCAGCTACGAAGATCAGTCCAACAGCAACGATCTGCTGGAGACCGGCATCAAGGTTATCGACCTGGTATGCCCGTTCGCCAAGGGTGGTAAAGTTGGTCTGTTCGGTGGTGCCGGTGTAGGCAAAACCGTAAACATGATGGAGCTGATCCGTAACATCGCGATCGAGCACAGTGGTTACTCTGTGTTCGCCGGTGTAGGTGAGCGTACCCGTGAGGGTAACGACTTCTACCACGAGATGATGGAGTCCAACGTACTGGACAAAGTATCTCTGGTTTACGGTCAGATGAACGAGCCGCCCGGAAACCGTCTGCGCGTTGCGCTGACCGGCCTGACCATGGCCGAGAAGTTCCGTGACGAAGGTCGTGACGTGCTGTTCTTCGTGGACAACATCTACCGTTACACCCTGGCCGGTACCGAAGTATCCGCACTGCTGGGCCGTATGCCTTCCGCAGTAGGTTACCAGCCGACCCTGGCCGAGGAGATGGGTGTTCTGCAAGAACGTATCACCTCCACCAAGACCGGTTCCATCACCTCCGTACAGGCCGTTTACGTGCCTGCGGATGACTTGACTGACCCGTCTCCGGCGACCACCTTCGCCCACCTGGATGCGACCGTCGTACTGTCCCGTCAAATCGCGGCACTGGGTATCTACCCGGCCGTTGACCCGCTGGACTCTACCTCTCGTCAGCTGGATCCGCTGGTGGTTGGCAAAGAGCACTACGAGACCGCTCGTGGCGTTCAGACCGTACTGCAGCGCTACAAAGAGCTGAAGGACATCATCGCCATCCTGGGTATGGATGAACTGTCAGAAGAAGACAAACTGACCGTAGCCCGTGCCCGTAAGATCGAGCGTTTCCTGTCCCAGCCGTTCTTCGTAGCAGAAGTGTTTACCGGTTCTCCGGGTAAATACGTGCCGCTGAAAGAGACCATTCGTGGTTTCCAGGGCATCCTGAAAGGCGAGTATGACGATCTGCCCGAGCAGGCGTTCTACATGGTTGGCGGTATCGACGAAGTCGTCGAGAAATCCAAGAAACTGTAAGCCTCGACAGGAGGGCCCATGGCAGAGATGATCTCCTTTCACCTGGACGTGGTGAGCGCCGAAGGAAAACTGTTTTCCGGTCGCGTGCAATCCGCTCAGGTATCAGGCTCCGAAGGTGAGTTGGGTCTCCGCCACGGTCATGCTCCGTTGCTGACTGCCATCAAGCCGGGCCTGGTCCGCTTGGTGAAGCAGAACGGAACTGAAGAGGTGCTGTACATCTCCGGCGGTATGCTGGAAGTACAACCTGAATCCGTGACCGTGCTGGCGGACACCGCGATTCGTGCTGACGACTTGGATGAGGCGAAAGCCCAGGAAGCCAAGCGCGCAGCCGAAGAGCGGATCCACAGCTCCCATGGTGATATCGACTACGCCCAGGCCGCCACCGAGCTGGCCAAGGCGATGGCTCAACTGCGAGTCATCGATATCGTCAAAAAGAATTACCGCTAATAACGGTGATGTAAAAAGCGACCTTCGGGTCGCTTTTTTTTTACCCGTTGGATAGACTCCGCCGAGTATTTCCACACAAGTTCAAGGTCGAAGTCATGTCTCTCAACGTCGTGATCCTGGCGGCGGGTAAAGGTACCCGCATGCGTTCCGTTCTGCCCAAGGTACTGCACCCGGTAGCCAACAAACCCATGGTTTCCCATGTGATCGATACTGCACGTCAGGTCGGTGCCGAGCAGCTGCATCTGGTCTATGGCCACGGTGCCGAGCTGCTGAAAGAGCGGATCGTCGCCGCCGATGTCAACTGGGTGCTGCAGGCGCAGCAGCTGGGGACCGGTCATGCCGTCGCCCAGGCCATCCCGTTCTGGAAGGATGAAGACGACGTGCTGGTGCTGTACGGCGATACCCCGCTGATCCAGCCAGAGACCCTGCAACGACTGCTGGCTGCCAAGGCAAGCGATGGCATGGCACTGCTGACCGTGGTGCTGGACAACCCCACCGGCTATGGCCGCATCGTCCGTGAAAACGGTCAGGTGGTCGGCATCGTCGAGCAGAAAGATGCCAACGCCGAGCAGCTGACCATTCGTGAAGTGAACACCGGCGTGCTGGTGGCCAACGGCGGCCAGCTGCGCAGCTGGCTGTCGCGTCTGGACAACAAGAATGCCCAGGGCGAATTCTACCTGACCGACGTGATCGCCATGGCGCACGGCGATGGCTGCCCGATCGCGGCGGTCCATCCGGAGCGTGCCGCCGAGGTGGAAGGGGCCAACAACCGGGTCCAGCTGGCTGCCCTTGAGCGCAGCTACCAGCAGATGCAGGCCGAGAAGCTGATGATCGCCGGTGCTACCCTGATCGACCCGGCCCGCTTCGATCTGCGCGGAACCCTCGAGATCGGTGAAGAGGTGGTGATCGACGTCAACGTCATCATCGAAGGCAAGGTAACCCTCGGCAACCACGTTCGTATCGGTGCCGGTGCCGTGCTGAAGGATTGCGTCATTGGCGATCACACCGAAGTGAAGCCCTACTCCATCGTTGAAGGGGCTCAGGTGGCGGATCAGTGCTCGGTCGGCCCGTTTGCCCGTCTGCGCCCGGGTGCCGTGCTGGAGCAGGATGCCCACGTCGGCAACTTCGTCGAGATGAAGAAGGCCCGTCTGGGGGTTGGTTCCAAGTGTGGTCACCTCACCTATCTGGGGGATGCCGAGGTGGGTGCCAAGGTGAATATCGGTGCCGGTACCATCACCTGCAACTACGACGGCGTGAACAAGTTCCAGACCATCATCGAGGATGATGTGTTTGTCGGTTCCGATACCCAGCTGGTGGCGCCGGTGCGCATCGGCAAGGGCGCGACTCTGGGGGCGGGTTCCACCATCACCAAGGATGTGGCCGAGAACGAGCTGGTGATCACCCGGGTGCCCCAGCGTCACATCAAGAACTGGGCTCGCCCGGTCAAGAAGAAGTGATGCCCGATCAATAAAATAGAACCGGCGCCTGATGGCGCCGGTTTTTTTGGCTTATGACTGATGGTTGGTGTCACTGGTCGATGACTGGGGGGCCGCCCATGTGGTCGCGGGTGCGCTGTAGTCCATCACCTGATACCAGTCGAGCTTGCGGGTCAGCATCATGATCAGCGCCAGGGTGGCGAACAGCAGCAGGGCGCCGAGCAGCAAGGCGATCTCTTCGGCCTGCAGCAGGCTGTAGAGGATGGCATAGACCAGCCCGAGCAGCGCCGCGAAGCCGATCCCCTGCTTCGGGCCACCCAGCACATGACTGAGGTAGAAGCCGTTGAGCAGCACGCTGGCCAGCGCGGCCACCAGATAGGCCCAGCCAAAACCGAGGTGTTCGGTCAGCGCCAGCAGCACCAGATAGAAGATGGCCAGCCCCATGCCCACCAGCGCGTACTGGATCGGGTGAACCCGCAGCCCCTTGAGCAGCTCGAACATGAAGAAGCTGATAAAGGTGAGGCCGATAAACAGCAGGGCATATTTGGCCGCCCGCTCGTTGAGCTGATAGTGATCCACCGGCTGCACCAGACTGACGCTGAAGGTGGAGAGATTGCTATCGCCCCCGTTCATCATCCGGTTGAAGCGGGTCTCCATGTCGCTGGCGAACCAGCTGGTTTGCCAGTTGGCCTCAAACCCTTGTGGGCTCAGGGTGCGACTGCCCGGCAGAAAGTCGCCGATAAAGTTGGGATGGGGCCAGTTGCCCGCCAGCAGCAGGGTGCTCTCCTTGCCCAGCGGCACTATGTCGAGGGCGTTCATCCCCTGTAGATTGAGCTCCAGATGGAAGGTGCCATCCTGCTGCGGCAGGCTGTCGATCGGGGCATGGATACCCGCGAGCGCATCACCGAGGCGGGCGCCGGGGGCAAACGGGATCCGCTGTGTGCCGAGTTGCAGTTCGGGGACGCTGTTGATACCGCGGGCATCGGAGAGCACCAGGCTCAGGTAGGGTTTGCCCGCCACCAGCTCGGCCGTTTCACCGAGCGGTGAGGTCGCGTCATTCAGCAGACTCTGCCGGGTTGGCAGGCGGCCCGAGAGGGAGAGCCGGGTCTGATAGACCTGCGCCTGATAGATGCCCAGCTTGCGCGGGGTGACCTCCATGTTGGCCTTGATATCCAACTGCTCCGGCAGCAGGTAGCGGTAGATCTGCTCCTGACGGACGAAGCGCTTGCCCTCCTGCTCGACCGTCACCGAACGGGTATAGGGCTGCACGATAATGGGCCCCATCAGTCGTTGCGGGCCGCTGCTGCTGGCCATGATGCTGTGAATGGCCTGACTGCGGTAAGCCTGACGCTCCCGGTTCAGCTCCATGATGGATTGCACCGGCACCATCAACAGCAGGCTGAGCAACAGCAGCAGAAAGATCTTGTGGGTGAATATCTGTTTGACCATGACACGTCTCCTTGTTGGATGGAGTGAGTCTGTCAGTCCGGCGTGAAGTGGTGATGGGCTTGTGTGAAGTGGCGGTGAACTGTTGAAAAACGGCGCCATCAGGCGCCGCGGGATTGTTCAGGGGCGGGAGCGCACCAACCGGGCGGCTTGTGCGAAACGATCGGTGTGGCCGTCGATGAGTCCGTGCATAAAGTCGATGTAATAGACCAGTTCCGGCATCTCCTCAATGGAGCTGGAGGTCCAGTAGGGGGCTGAATTTTCCCCGTTGTCATGGATATCGGAGAAGAAGCGCGGGTCTGTCATCGGCGCCCGGCAATTTTCGTCGAGCAGGGTGAAGAGCTCCTCGATGGTGGGGAGTCGCCACCCCTCGCCAAGGCGGGCTGCTTCATCCTTGGCTTCAAGCAGCGTCAGCAGGGCCGGTGTGCCCACGCACCCTTTCCCCTCCTGCCACTGGCTGCCGAGGCTGCACGCCTGCCATTCGAGGTGGTTTAGCCGATCATGGATGACTTCTCCCTGCCGTGTCAGGCGGTCGGAGAGATCACAGGCAGCCAGCGCCATGCTGGCCGGAAGCCAGAGCAGCAATAGAAATAATTTCATGTTTGTCTCGTTTACGAATGGCGGTCAGCCCGTCGCTGGTGGGCTGACCGTGGTTATCGGGGTTTATCTGGCGGGAAGCGAGCTCACTGCTTTTTAAGTTGTGCAGGCAGGGCGGCCAGCACCTCCTCTTTCGCCTTGAGGGAGGCGAACTGCTTGCCGGGCTTTTGCACCACGGTATGGACGAAGATCAGCTGTTTGCCCGGTTTGCTGGCCCAGCCGACGAACCAGCCGATCTGCTGATCGCGGTTGAGGCTGCCATCCAGCTTCTTCGGGTAGCCCATGCCGGTTTTGCCGTGGATCTGCCAGCCGTCGATCTCGCTCACCTTGAGGATATTGGCGGTGTACTGCAGGGTCTGCGCCGAGACCGGCAGCTTGCCGCTCACCATCTTGCCGAGGAAGCGGGCCTGCTCCTCCGGACTGATGGCGAGGCTGGAGCTGAGCCAGGCCTGGGTCAGGCCGTCATGTTTGCCCGGATTGCCGGAGAGATCCCGGTTGCCGTAGTCGAAGCGGTCGACATATTGCTGGAAGCGCTCCATCCCCAGCCATTCGGTGATCTGCTGGGAGAACCAGACCACCGAGTAGGTTTCCCAGCGGCGCGGGGTGGTGGTTTCACGCCAGGCGGGCAGCCAGCCGTCATAGCTCGGTTTGTAAGGCAGTGCCGGATGCTCTTCATCCACCAGATAGCCACTGTCGTAACCCATCAGCGCCAGCGGGATCTTGAAGGTGGACGCGGGCGGCAGCTGGCTGGAGCAGTCCCCTTCGCTGGAGAGGGTCTGGCCGTTGCCGTCAGCATAGAGAAAGCAGCCGCTGGCGGCGGAGGCAGGCAGGGCTGCGAGCAGACCGGCAGCCAGCAGGCTGGAGAGAAGCAGGCGGGACATAGCATTTCCTTGAGCAAATGGATGAGAGAAAGCGGCAGTCTAATGCCGCTTTGTGTGGGGAATGTGAAGTTGCGGGGGGACTAGGTGAATGGCAGCCAGAGTTCCGCCAGCGCGCCTCCCTCTGGCCGGTTGCTCAGGGTCAGACGACCGCCATGCTGGTGGGCTACCTCATGGGCGAAGCTGAGCCCCAGACCACTGCTCTTGCCCTTGTCCGGGCGCGGCAGGGAGTAGAAGCGCTCGAAGATGCGCGGCAGGGCGTAGTCGGGAATGCCGGGGCCGCTGTCGGTGACCCGAAAACAGTAGCCCTCCTCCTGCTGGCTGCCGCTCAGGGTGACCTGCCCGTTGGCGGGAGAGAAGTCGATGGCGTTATCCAGCAGGTTGCCGATGGCCTGCTCCACCAGCAGCGGATCCCACTTCTGTTTCGGCGCGCTGGCCAGCTCGGCCACCAACTCGACCTGACGGCGCTGGGCGATGATCTGGCGGGCGTCGAGGGTGCGCTTGCCCAGTTTTGCCGGTTCCACCGACTGGCGATCCAGCCCCTGCCCCGACTCCAGCCGCGCCAGTTGCAGCATTCGCTCGATCAGCTGCTGCATGCGGGCGGTTTCCAGATTGATGTTGCCGATAAAGCGTTTGGCAACTTCGGGGGGCGGCGTTTCGGCCAAAATCTCCCCTGCCCCGCGAATGGCGGCCAGCGGGCTCTTCAGCTCGTGGGTCAGGCTGTGCACATAGGCTTCGATGTAGCTTTTGCCATCGAGCTGGTGGCGCATGGTCTCCAGCGAGCGGCCGAGCCGATCCAGCTCGACGGTGTGCAGCCGTGGCAGCGGTGCCGCCTCCCCCTTGCTGACCGAGTCGGCGTAGTGCACCAGCTTGCCGATGGCGCGGTTGAGCCACCACACCAGCAGGCTGCCGATCAGCAGCGAGATGAGCAGCATCTGGCCGCCGGCCCGCAGCAGCTCCTGTTCCCCGCGCTCGATGGCTGGCATCAGGGTGCGATTGGGTTTGGCGACGGTGAGGGAGCCGATGATCTCGGCCCCTTCCCGCAGCGGCGCCGCCACATACATGGTCGAGCTGGCGGCATCGTCGGGATCGGTGCGGGTGCTGCGGGCGCCATACTGGCCGCGCAGGGTGCGGTAGACATCGTTCCAGCGGGAATAGTCCTTGCCCAGATCCGTGCCGTCGGAGTCGTAAATCACCATACCCTTCTGGTCAGTGACATAGATGCGGTACTCCGCCTGCTGCTTGAGGTGGCCATCGATCATCGCATTGATGGGATTCTGGTTGAGGCGGGCGAAGGCGCTGGCCAACCGCCCGTTCATCATATTGCCCTCTTGCAGATCATCCAGCGCCAGCGGCGCCAGCAGCTGGGTCATGTCTACCAGAGTATCCTCGGTGGCGCTGCGCACCCCGGGTTTTATCTCCTCGACGAAGATCTCCAGCACGAACCAGGCGGCCAGCGCGAAGATCAGCAGCAGGCCGCACAGCAGTTGCAGTCCGAGTCTCATGCCAGCTCCAGGCTGTAGCCCAGCCCGCGGTGGGTGAGGATCAGGTTGGCCTCGGGATCATGTTCGCGCAGCTTGGCGCGGATGGTCTTGATGTGGGTATCGACGGTGCGATCCAGACTCTCCTCCGCATCCTGCCACACCAGATCCATCAGCTGCTGGCGGGAGTAGACCCGGCCCGGCGCCTGCATCAGGGTCTTGAGCAGCAGATATTCGTAGCGGGTGAGGGCCAGCGGTTGGCCGCGAAAATGGATGCGGGCCCGCTCCTCATCCAGTACCAGCAGGGCGCTGGGCTGGGGGGCGACGGGCTGGCTGCGGCGCAGGATGACCCGCACCCGGGCACACACTTCCCGTGGCGAGAAGGGTTTGGCCACATAGTCGTCGGCACCGATCTCCAGCCCGATCAGCCGGTCTATCTCCTCGCTGCGGGCGGTGAGGAACATCAGGGGAATATCGGTCAGCGCCCTCACCTGCTTGCAGAGTTCGAAGCCGCTGATGTCGGGCAGCCCCACATCGAGGATCAGGAAGTCGGGTCGCGTCTGTTCCAGTCGTGTCAGCAACTGCTGGCCCAGCATGAACCACTCCACCTCGAACCCGTCGGTCTGCAGGGCGTAAATCAGGGTGTCGGCGATGCTGGCCTCATCCTCCACCAGCCAGATGACTCTCTTTTGCATGGCATCCTCGTCGCAAATTGGCACCCCATTCTGGCATCGAACCAAATCGGATCCTATTTGCTGTTTTATTTTTCCGAAAAAGGGGCTAATATTTCGATGTTCTTTCGAATCGAAACTTAAAAATGACCAAACGTAATACTCAACAACGCCGCCACACCATAGTGACCCTGGTACAAGAGCAGGGTGAAGTGAGCGTCGACGCCCTCGCCAAACACTTTTCTACCTCCGAAGTGACCATCCGTAAAGATCTGGCGGTACTGGAGACCGGCGGTCTGCTGCTGCGCCGTTACGGTGGTGCTGTCCCTTTGCCGAGCGAGATGGTGGTCGAGGTCAACCCTGAACAAGTTTCGAACCGAAAGTTAGCCATTGCCCGTGCGGCGGCCGAGCGGCTGCGTGATCACAACCGCGTCATCATCGACAGCGGCAGCACCACCAGCGCCATGATCCCCATGCTGGGCAACAAGCGCGGCCTCATCGTGATGACCAACTCCCTCAATGTGGCCGGTGCCCTGCGCGAGCTGGAAAATGAGCCTACCCTGTTAATGACCGGTGGCACTTGGGACCCTCACTCCGAATCCTTCCAGGGGCAGGTGGCGGAACAGGTGCTGCGCTCCTACGACTTCGACCAGCTCTTTATCGGTGCCGACGGTATCGACCCGGAGCGTGGCACCACCACCTTCAACGAGCTGGTGGGCCTGTCGCGGGTCATGGCCGAGGTGTCGCGGGAGGTCATTGTGATGGTCGAATCGGAAAAGATCGGCCGCAAGATCCCCAATCTCGAACTTCCCTGGTCGAGCATCCATACCCTGGTGACCGACGAGGGGCTGGCCAGCGAGGCCAGAGAACAGATTCAAGCCCAGGGGGTGACGCTTATCTGCGCCCCGGTCACTTGCTGACATCGAGCTCTGAACCATCCAACTGACTTTACGATTTGCATCTCAAGGAGAAGTGTATGTGTGGCATCGTCGGGGCTGTTGCCCAACGTGATGTGGCTGAAATTCTGGTAGAGGGCCTGCGCCGTCTGGAGTACCGCGGTTATGACTCAGCCGGTGTGGCCGTGTTCAGCGCCAACCAGCCGTTGCAGCGGGTTCGCCGTCTGGGCAAGGTGGCCGAGCTGGCCAAGGCGCTCGACGAGCAGTCCGTCCACGGCGGTACCGGCATCGCCCATACCCGCTGGGCCACTCACGGCGAGCCCTCCGAGCGCAACGCCCACCCCCACGTCTCCGAGCATATCGTGGTGGTGCACAACGGCATCATCGAGAACCACGAAGAGCTGCGGGAAGAGTTGAAGGCGCTGGGCTATGTGTTCAGCTCCGACACCGATACCGAGGTGATTGCCCATCTGGTCCATCACGAGCTGAAGAGCGCCGGCAGCCTGCTGGCCGCCATGCAGACTGCGGTGAAGCAGCTGCGCGGTGCCTACGGTACCGTGGTGATGGACAGCCGCGACGACAGCCGCGTGGTGGTGGCCCGCTCCGGTTCACCGCTGGTGATCGGCCGCGGTATCGGCGAGAACTTTATCGCCTCCGACCAGATGGCGCTGCTGCCGGTGACCCGCCGTTTCATCTTCCTGGAAGAGGGTGATGTGGCCGAAGTGACCCGTCGCGATGTGCATATCTTCGATACCAACGGTAACGCCGTGGTGCGTGAAGAGCAGGAGTCCGAACTCTCCCACGATGCCGGTGACAAGGGTGAATACCGTCACTACATGCTCAAGGAGATCCACGAGCAGCCCAAAGCGATCACCAACACCCTGGAAGGGCGTCTGGGCAGCGATCACGTGGTGGTCGAATCGTTCGGCAACGGCGCGCGCGCCATCTTTGACAAGGTCGAGCACGTGCAGATCGTCGCCTGCGGCACCTCCTATCACTCCGGCATGGTGGCTCGCTACTGGTTCGAAGAGATCGCTGGCGTCTCCTGCGATGTGGAGATCGCCTCCGAGTTCCGCTATCGCAAATCGGTAGTGCGCCCCAACAGCCTGCTGGTGACCCTCTCCCAGAGCGGCGAGACCGCCGATACCCTGGCGGCGCTGCGTCTGGCCAAGGAATCCGGCTACATGAGCTCGCTGGCTATCTGCAACGTGCCGGGCTCCTCGCTGGTGCGTGAATCGGATCTGGCCTTTATGACCCGCGCGGGGGCAGAAATTGGTGTGGCCTCCACCAAGGCGTTCACCACCCAGCTGGCTGGCCTGCTGATGCTGGTGGCCTCGGTCGGTCACTGCCGTGGCCACCTGAGCGCCGCCGCCGAAGCCGAACTGGTCAAGGCGCTGCAAGCCCTGCCGCTGCGTATTAAAGAGAGCCTGGCGCTGGCCAAGGATATCGAAACCCTGGCCGAAGAGTTTGCCGACAAGCAGCACAGCCTGTTCCTCGGCCGTGGCAGCCAGTACCCCATCGCCATGGAAGGGGCGCTCAAGCTCAAAGAGATCTCCTACATCCACGCCGAAGCCTATGCCGCTGGTGAACTGAAGCACGGCCCGCTGGCGCTGATCGATGCCGAGATGCCCATCATTGTGGTGGCGCCGAACAACGATCTGCTGGAGAAGCTCAAGTCCAACGTGGAAGAGGTGCGCGCCCGTGGCGGTATCCTCTACGTGTTCGCCGATGCCGATACCGGCTTCAAGAGCGACGAGACCATGCGGGTCATGAACCTCAACCATGTGGAAGAGGTGATCGCCCCCATCGTCTATACCGTGCCGCTGCAGCTGCTCTCCTATCACGTTGCCCTGATCAAGGGCACCGACGTGGACCAGCCGCGCAACCTGGCAAAATCGGTGACCGTTGAGTAAGTCACTCTCTGATAAGTCACTTTCTGAAATGAAAAAGAGCCGCAATTGCGGCTCTTTTTGTTTCGGCTGAGGGGTTACGACAGCCGCAGGTTGGTGATGGTGACCTCGTCGAGGGAGGGCACTATGATGCCGCTGGTGATCCCTTTGGCGATGGCCTGACTGCGGTTCTTCGAGTCGGTCTTGTTGGTCACCTGGGTCAGGTGAAAGTTGACCGTCCGCTCACTGATGCCGAGGATGGTGGCGATCTCCCAGGAGGTCTTGCCCTCGCTGGCCCAGAACAGGCACTCCTTCTCCCGATCCGACAGTTCGGTCAGGTATTTCATCATATCCGGTCTGCTTTTGATCAGTTGCAGCGCGGAGTTGAAGATGTAGCTGGCGCAGAACGACAGCAGCGGGACATTTTCAAACATCAGGTCGGAGTTGGATTTCTCCTTGGTGATGAATGAGAGGATGCCGTGCTCCCCCTGCGGGGTGTGCAGCGGAAAGGAGACGCCATTGCGTACCCCGAAATCGGCCGCCAGGTTCATCACGTCGCGGCTGGCGCTGGGCAGCCAGGGCGAGTCGCAGTCGAGCTTGTTCCAGAAGATCGGCTGGGTCTGTTTCAGCCCCAGATAGACCACCGGATCCTGGGTCAGATACTGGTTTTCGCTGTAGGCGTCAAACCAGGTGGTCGGACAGTTGTTGAACAGTGCCACGTGGGATTTTTGCATGCTGATGGGGAAAATAATCAGCAGCCGAAAGTAATCAAAGCCCATTTGATGACTGAAGCGCTCCAGCAGTTGCTGGATATCGCTGGTTTTTGTTGCCTTGGTGAACTTGTCGATATGTTCCCAGATCGCATCGTTGAGCATTACTTTCTCCTTTTTCGATCTCTATCACACTGATCGAAAAGATTTTTTCTCGTTATTTATATTTGTGCGGTGGCTATTGGCGCCACTTATTCCGTGCGTGCTTAAAAATTATCCTGTTTTTGTGCATAAAGGCCAAGAAAATCCTCTCGTTGCCAGTCCGCCCTGCATTTGAGATAATGATAATAGTTATCATTAGTAAGATGTATTTCAATGAACAAATTATGGGGTGTGGCCCTGCTGCCACTGTCAGTCCACTTTGCTGCCATCGGGGATGAGCTGGTTGCTCCCGCCCTCAAGAACAGCATAGCTGCCGGGAAAGCCTCCCAGCAGCGGGTGGAAAAAGCCGCCGATGCCGCCGTTGCCGCACGACTGGAGCTGCAAAATGCCCAGCTGCAACTGCGCGACCTCGAAGCCTACAACCGCTACATGCAATCTCTGGTGGCCGATCAGCAAAATGAGCTGGGTAAATTGAGCCAGCAGCTGGAAGCGGTGCAAGAGACCCGTCAGGGCTTGATCCCGCTGATGTTGCAGATGCAGGCAGATCTGGAACAGCTGGTGCAAAACGACATCCCGCTGCGCAAGGAAGATCGGCTGGCGCGGGTTGAACAGTTGAAAGCGACCCTGGCCCGCGCAGACGTTAGCGAGGCGGAGAAATTCCGTCAGCTGCTGCAGGCCTATCAGATTGAAGCCGAGTACGGCAGCCGGATGGACAGCTATTCCGCCGAGCTGGAGCTGGATGGTGCTCCGCGTCGGGTCGATGTGCTGGCGCTGGGTCGGGTCTCCCTGCTGGCAATGACGGCCGATCGCAGTCAGGCATGGCGCTGGTCTGCCGAGGCGAAGCAGTGGCAAGCCCTCGACAGCCAGTGGCTCTCCCCTATCGCCGAGGCGATGGATGTGGCCGCCGACAAGAAAGTTCCCCAGTTGCTCAATGTCCCCCTCTCTGTCAGCCGTAGTCAGGAGGCCCAATCATGAGAGTCACCATGAAGTGGTTCCCCCTCCTTATTGCCCTCTCCTGCGGTACCAACGCCGCTGTCGCCGATGAGTGGCAGCAGCAGGAACAGGCTCGTGAACAGCAGGCTCAGCAAGATCTGGCGACCGTTGCCAAGGAGCTCGGCACTGCCCGCGCCAGACTGGCCGAGGCCCAGCGCCTGAGCAAGGAGCTGGCCGGCAAGTTCGCCAGCAACGAGAAGCAGCTGGTCGAGCTTAACGCCCAGTGGGAGCAAGCCTCCGGCGACATGAACGAGATCTTCGCGGTCACCCGTCAGGGCGCCAGCGATGCGGTCAAGCTGCTGAGCGAATCCGCCGTCGAGGGCCAGTACCCGGAGCGTCTCGCCCCGCTGAAAGCCATGGCACAGGATAAACAGGTGCCGGATCGCGCCGCCCTCGCCCTGCTGCCCGCCACGCTGCTGCAGGAGATCCGCGAATCTGGCCGGATTGCCCAGTTCAACGGCAAGGTGCTCGATGCCCAGGGGGCTGCCAGCGAGCAGTCGCTGACCCGGGTTGGCAGTTTTGCCCTGCTGGGGAGCGAAGGCTTCCTGCAACCGACCGCCGAAGGCTTGAGCCCGGTACTGGGTCTGCCCGGTAGCGTGCTCTCTGCCGTTGCGGCTTATCAGGGTCAGGAAGGGGAAGCGCTGCCGCTGGATCCTTCTCATGGCACTCTGCTGGCGATGCTGGCACAGGCGCCCACCTTCTGGCAGCAGGTACAGCAAGGTGGTCAGGTCGGCGCCATTATCGTGCTGCTGGCCGCTATCGGTCTGGGAATTGCGGCGGTACGGCTGTGGAGCCTCTCCCGCGAACTGGGTCGGGTGCGCCGCCAGCTCAAGAGCGGCGAGTATCACGCCGACAACGCCCTCGGCCGGGTGCTGACGGTGGCAGACAAACACCCCGAGCTGAGCATGGAGACCCTCGAGCTGCGTCTTGATGAGGCGATCCTGCAGGAGACTCCTCGCATGGAGCGCGGCATCGGCATGGTCAAGGTGATCGCGGCCATCGCCCCCATGCTGGGTCTGCTCGGTACCGTGACCGGGATGATCGGCACCTTCCAGGCCATCACCCAGTTTGGCACCGGCGATCCCAAGATCATGGCGGGCGGCATCTCCATGGCGCTGGTCACCACGGTACAGGGTCTGGTTGCGGCCATTCCGCTGATCCTGGCCCACAGCCTGCTGCAATCGCGCTTCACCGAGCTCTCCAATGTGCTGGAGCAGCAGGTAGCCGGCATTCTGGCCGAGCGCGCCGAGAGCAATAACGGCGGGATGGAGCGAGCAGCATGATGCTCGACATCTGGCAACAGCTGCAGAGCTTCATGGGCCGTGGCGGCCCGGTGCTCTGGGTCATTCTGGCCCTGCTGGTGCTGATGTGGATTTTGATGATCGAGCGGCTGCTCTACCTCAATCTGGGTTTTGGCCCCTTGCAGCAACAGCTGCTCGGCCGCTGGCAGGCCCGCAGCGAGCGCCACAGCTGGCACGCCCGGGCGATCCGCAGCCGCTGGCTGGCGCAGGCGGAGCTGGAACTGAACCGTCATCTGATCTTCATCCGCACCCTGGTGGTGCTCTGCCCCATGCTGGGGTTGCTGGGCACTGTGACCGGCATGATCGGCGTATTCGATGCGTTGGCCGCGGCCAACCGCTTTAACCCGGAGAGCATGGCGGGCGGGATCTCCCGCGCCACCATCCCCACCATGGCTGGCATGGTGGTGGCGCTCTCCGGCGTGTTGTTACTCAGTCGGCTCGAGAGTCAGGCCAAGCGTGCGCTGGCCAAGACCCGGGACGGCCTGCGAGAAGAGAAGGTAATGCAATGAGACGGCAATCCAAACGCCAGCGTGACGAAGTGCAGATCGACATGACCCCCATGCTGGATATCGTGTTCATCATGCTGATCTTCTTTATTGTCACCACCTCCTTCGTGCGCGAAGCCGGGCTCGAGGTACACAGACCCCAGGCCAGTCAGGCCAAGGCGCAGAAATCCTCCAGCATCATGCTGGCGATCGGGGCTCAGGGTCAGATCTTCCTCGACCGCAAGCAGATCGATGTGGAGCGGGTGCAGGCCACCATCGCCCGTCTGCTGGCGGAGCAACCCGATGCCAGTCTGGTGATCCAGGCCGACGAGCGGGTGCCCCACGGCAAGGTGGTGCGGGTGATGGATGAGGCCAAGGCGGCGGGTATCGCCAATATCGCCGTGGCGGTGGCGCCGAAATGAAATACAAGCTGATGAGCCTGGGGCTGGGGATCGCCCTCAGTCTGGGCATCCTGCTGTTTATGGCCACGCTGGTTGAACCGCCCCGGGGCGAGAAGGTGGCGAGCGAACAGAAGCCCATCGTCATCAATATGCAGAACGAGGTGACCGAGGTGCAGGTGCGCGAGCGTCCGGTGCCGCAGGAACCCGAACCTCTGCCAGAGCCTCCCGCGGCATTGGCCTCGACACCGCTGCCGATGCCTGCCGCGGCCCCCTTGGCGGCCGTTGAGCCGAGTCTGGATCTGGTCTCCAGCCTCAGCGCGGTGCAGGTCTATGCCCCCGGTGTGGCGACCAGTACCGCACCGGTATTGAGTGGCAACTACCACGGCCAGCAGCAGGGTGCGGGTATCGGCGTCGGTGACATGCTGATGCCGTTGCAACGGATCGAGCCGGTCTACCCCTATCGTGCCCAGCAGTCAGGGATCGAAGGATTCGTCACCCTGCGCTTTAGCGTGAATGCCGAAGGTGGCGTGCAGGATGTGGAAGTGGTCGAGGCCAAGCCCAAGCGTCAGTTCGAGCGGGCGGCCATTCAGGCGATCAACAAGTGGCGCTATCAGCCGAGACCGGGCGCCACCGACAAGCTGGTGCAAGTCATCACGCTCAAATTCAAACTGGAGTCATAACTATGTTGCGGATCTGGATCTGTCTGCTGGCCCTGGTCGGCCAAGCCTGTCTGGCGATGGAGGTCAGCCCTCACTTCTCCCGTCAGCTTGAACCCGTGATGAAGCTCTATCAGTCCGGTCAGTGGCAACAAGCCCAGAGCAAGGCGTCCGGCCTCAAGCCAAATAGCGATGCCGAGCGTGCCTGGCTGGCGCAGCTGCAAGCCTCGCTGGCGGCCAATCTGCAACAGACCGCCCAGGCGAGCCGTTATGTCGAACAGGCCCTTGCCTATAAAGAGTGGCCCGAGCAGCAACAGCTCCAGCTGCTGCGACTGCGCGGCGATATTCAGGCCCAGCAATCCAACTGGTCTGGTGCCATCGCCAGCTACAAGGCGGCGCTGGCGCTGAAGCAAGACGATGCACTGCGCCTGCGTCTGGCCGGCCTCTATTACCACAACAAGCAGTACGGTGACGCCGCCAGCCAGAGCGAACAGTTGTTGAAGAAGGGTTGGCAGAAGCAGGCCGCCATCATTCGTCTCTCCGCCCTCACCGCTCAGCAACGTTATGGCGTGGCGGCCGATCAGGCGGCCGAGCTGATCCGTCACGAGCCGACAGAGAGCAAATGGTGGCAGCAGGCGGTGTCGCTCAACCTCTCCGCCAAACGTGGCGATCAGGCGTTGGCTCTGTTGCAAACAGCTATCGACAGAAAACTGATGGATGATGCGTCTGCCCGCAATCAGCTGATCCGTCTCTATGCCTGGCAAGGGCTGCCTTATCGTGGTGCCCGTCTGCTGGAAGCGGCCATGGCCAAGGGACAGATGAAGCAAAGTGCTGAAAACCGCCAACTGCTGGCCCAATTGTGGGAAGGTGCCCGGGAGTGGTCACAAGCGGTCGATAGCTGGCAGCAGCTCGCCAACCAGCACGGTCAGCCCAAAGCCGCCATGCGCGCCGCCGAACTGCTGCTGCAACAGGGCAAGACTGATGCTGCCATGACCCAGCTCGCCGCCATCAAGTCGGTAAAAGGCGAGCAAGGCAATCGTGCCAAAGCGTTGCTGGTGCAGGCACACCTTAATAAGGAGCAGTATGCCCAGGCGCTGGAACTGGCCCGTGAGCTGCAGCAACAGGATAACTGGCAGCAGAAGGCAACCAGCTGGGTCAACTATATCCGGGCACAAAGCGAAGAGTTGAGCAAAAAAGCGGCGTAAAAGAGGTGCCAAGGGGCTGTTTTGGGGCGTTCAGTTCGCTTTTTCAGCAAACGAACGCATTTTTGCAAAAAGCCCTTGTCATCCCGGCGCGGCTCCCTATAATGCGCCCCTACCAGCACGGCGGAACACGCCGAACTGATGAGCCAGCTTCCTAGCGAAGTGGGCGCCGAAAGAAAAGCGAAAACAATCGCTTGACTTTCGAAGTGAGAAGCGTAATATGCGCCTCCTCAACGCGACAAGCGTGACGCTCTTTAACAATTTGAATCAAGCAATCTGTGTGGGCACTCACAGCATCGAACA
>OEQM01000090.1_pt1 | contig 39386 bp, 40 predicted proteins | sample 1539771 | NCBI WGS metagenome assembly OEQM01 (sample SAMEA3891240, study PRJEB23780) | metagenome | biome: terrestrial biome; feature: animal house; material: water of meat washing | place: Italy | collected 2015-05-12
TTCGCTGGTTGATCTCGGTGGGGGTGGATGATTACTACCCGGCGCCACTGGATCCTGATGCGCTTCGTGCAGGTCTGTTGCGTCTGCTGGGGGTGCCTCTGGTGACCTCCTTGCGCAAAGGGAGAGTGATCTGTGTCGTGGGGGCCGCGGGTGGCGTGGGCACCAGTACCGTCTGCGCCAATCTGGCACTGGAGCTGGCAGAGCAGCATCACCGTCAGGTGGCCCTGCTGGATCTCAATCTTTATCACAGCCGTCACCCTATTTTGCTGGGCAGCGACTATGCCCCGCCCGGCGAGCAGTGGTGGCAGGCGACCGATCGGTTAGATGGCACCCTGCTGGCCCACACCGCTCATCAACTCGGGTCACGGTTGTTCCTTTTCTATGACGAGGGCGCTGAGCTGGTGCTCGGCGCCGAGCAGCTGGTGGCCGCGGTCAATGTGATGGCGGAGCACTACAGCACCCTCATTATCGATGTGCCGGACCTGCGCAGCCATGGGTTACGCGCCTTGCTGCAAGAGGCAGATGTGGTGATCTGGTTGCACGATTTCAGTCTGGGGGCATTGCGACTGTTGGGGAACTTGCCCAAAGGGGGGCAGGCTCAACGTCACCTGCTGGTAGGCAACCATTGCCGCGGCAAGGAGGGGCGAGTGCCCGCCGCGGAGCTGGAGCGGGTCTGTGGTCAACCTCATGCCGCCGTGTTGCCTTATGACCACGGCGCCTTTGTGCGAGCCGAGCGGGCCGGTATGGCGCTTATCAAGCAAAAAAGCAAACTGGCCCGAGCAATCAAGTGGCTGGCAGCCGAGCTGGTTGGCACTCAACCAGCGGGACGCCGCCGGGGAGGATTGCGCTGATGTTCGGACAAGCCAGCAATCGGCAGCCGCCGGTACAAGGGGCGCTGCTGACCATGTCTGAGGCCGCGCGCGAGGCGTTTTACGAGCTGGTGGAGCCCTCGGTGGCCGCCACCTTGCCCCGTGATGCATTGCTGGAGCGGGTCGCCAATGCTCTCGATCAGCTCTCGAGCCGCCGCATGCTCCCTTACAACCGTCAGGAGTTGCTCCTGCTGGGGCGGCAACTGGTGGACGAGATGGTGGGGGTCGGGCCGCTGCAACCCCTGCTCGATGATCCCGAGGTGTCGGACATTCTGGTCAATGGTCCGGACAAGGTCTATGTGGAGCGGCACGGCAAGCTGGTGTTATCAGGGGTGCGCTTTCGCGACCGTCAGCATGTGTTCAATGTGGCGCAGCGGATCGTCAATGCGGTGGGACGGCGGGTGGATGAGTCCACCCCCATGGTGGATGCCCGTCTGGCCGATGGCAGCCGGGTTAACGTCATTGCACCGCCGATCGCCCTGTGCGGCACCTCCATCTCCATTCGTAAATTCCCGAGTAGCCGCCTGACGTTGGCTCATCTGGTGGAGAAAGGGGCCTTGTCGGACGCCATGGCCCGCTTTCTCGGTCTGGCTGCTCGCAGTCGTTTCAACGTGTTGATCTCGGGGGGGACGGGGTCGGGCAAGACCACCCTGCTCAACGCCCTGAGCAAGCACATCAACGACGACGAGCGGATCATCACCATTGAAGATGCCGCCGAGCTCTCTCTTGAGCAGCCGCACTGGGTACCGTTGGAGACGCGCAACGAGAGTGCCGAAGGCAAGGGGGAGGTGAGCGTGCGGGCGCTGGTGCGCAATGCGCTGCGGATGCGGCCGGACCGGATCATCTTGGGGGAAGTGCGCGGCGCCGAGGCGTTCGACATGCTGCAGGCGATGAACACCGGCCATGACGGTTCACTCTGCACCCTGCACGCCAACACACCGGAAGATGCGCTGCTGCGCCTGACCAACATGTTGCAGATGGGGGCTGAGCGCCTCTCCGAGCAGATCATTCAGGCCCAGATCGCCAGCGCGGTGGATCTGGTGGTGCAACTGGAGCGGATGCGCGATGGTCAGCGCCGCATCACTGCCATCAGTGAAATCACGGCGCTGGAGGGAGGCCAGATCAGGATGCAACCGGTGTTTCGTTTCGTGCTGGAGTCCGAGCTGCACGGCAAGTTGCAGGGGCGCTTCATGGCCCATCCGCTCTCGGCCGGGGTACAAGAAAAGGCCCGTCAGGCGGGCCTGCTAGCCGAGTTGCAGGCGTGCATGGATGAAGATGGGGAGGAGGGCGCATGAGTATGCTGTTATCCGTCTGCCTTGGCTGGGGGGCGGCTTGTCTGCTGCTCTGGCAGTGGCAGAGTCGGCGTGAAGCCTGGCTGCAACAGAGCCAGCGTTATGGCGGGCAACCGGAGTCCCGGGAGGCGGCGCGTCCCTTGCCCCAGTGGTATCAGCAGATGGTGACCATGGTGGGGCAGGAACAACTGACACGCTGGTGCTGGCAGGGGCCGGCAGGCGCCGCACTAGCCTGCATCTTGCTGGTCGCCAATGGCATGCCGCTTTGGCTGGCGTTGTTGCTGGCGGTTGGTGGCGCGCTGCTGTTTGGTCTGCTGCTCTATCAACAGCTGCAACAGCGTGCGCTGGAGCAGTTTCGCACCGGCCTGCCCGAGGTGATTGACGGGATGATCCGGGCGCTGCGGGTGGGGGCGCCGCTGGCCGATATTTTCCAGCAAGTGGCACGGCAGCAGCGCGGCTTGATGTCACGGCTGTTTGCCCAGATGCACGACGAGTTGCAGGTGGGGCAACCGGTGGCGCAGGTGATGCGACAGGCTGCAAGCCGGGTCACGGTGGCCGAGTTCCAGTTTCTGACCATAGTGCTCAGCCTGCAGCAAGAGACCGGTGGTCGCCTCTCCGACGTGCTGGCACAACTGGTCGAAACCCTGCGTGCCCGTCAGACCCTGGCGGCCAGCATCCAGACCATCACCGCCGAGAGTCGCAACTCTGCCAAGGTATTGGCCGCTCTGCCTGTCATCATCCTGCTGGTGCTGTTCAGTACCGGGCGGGAGCACTTTACCTATCTGATGACCACGGCCAGCGGCCAGTGGGTGATGGGGTATGTCTCAATCAGCGTGGCGGTGGGGCTCTGGCTTATCCGCCGGCTCACGCGTCTGCAGGGGTAGGTCATGGCTGTTACCCAACTATTCGCGTTGGCACTGCTATCACTTGCGCTTGCCGCAGTGACGGGCTGGTACGGTTACCGGCAACAGCAACAGTGGCAACAACAGTGTCGCCGTTATGCCACTCTTGCCGCGGCAAAGGTGCCGGGGCGTGAGTGGCTGGCGTGGTGCGGCCGCGTTTATCCGGTGGGCGGCCGCGAGCAGGCACGCTTGCAGCAGTTACTGGCGCAAGCCGGGATCTTTGCCAGCCAGGGTTTTGACCGGTTACGGGGTGCCAAGCTGCTGGGGGGGCTGGGGTTGGCCATCATGGTGCTGACATGGCGCCTGCTGGTTGCCCCGGCCGATGGATTCACCCTGATGTGGGTACTGATGGCCTATGTGGTAGGGGCCGGTTTGCCGGAGCGCTGGCTGCAGTGGCGGGCCCGCAAGGTCAAGGCGGCTCAGCAGAAGGTGGTGCCTGATGCCATCGACCTGCTGGTGATCAGCGTCGAGGCGGGGCTTGCGCTGGATCGGGCGTTGCTGCGAGTGGGTCACTATCTGGAGGCGTTGGAGCCGGGGCTTGCCCGGCAATTCTTGCGTACTCATGCCGAGATCCAGATGCGCGGCGATCAGGCCAGCTGTCTGGCACGGCTTGCCTGGCGGACCGGCTTGCCCGAGCTGGATCGTCTCGCCAACACCTTGCAGATGGCTCAGCAGTACGGGTCGCCATTGGCCGAGACCATGCGCACCATCAGTCAGGAGGCGCGCCAGATGCGACGACTGGCACTGGAGGAGCAGGCTGGCTCCCTGCCGGGCAAGATCACCCTCATCCAGATGGCGCTCATCATGTTGCCCATGCTGGTGCTGATCATTGCCCCCACCCTCAATTTGTTGATCAACAGCCTGCGTTGAGCAGGTGATGGAATCGGATATGAAATCAAGCTATTACCTCATTTTTATCTCGCTGCTTCTGCTGGCGGGATGCAGCAGCCATGGTGATGCATCGGCGCAGAGTCAAAGCAATGGCATGGCGGTGGCCAAGGCCGCTTTTGATTCTGCCCAGTATGAGAAGGCTGAACGCCTCTATCTGGCGCTCTTGAGCAGTGATGCCTCACTGGAAGAGGCGCAGCTGATGCTGGCGCGAACCCGTTATCAGCAAGATAAAAAGCAGGCCGCGCGCGATGGCCTGCAACAGCTGCTAGACCGCGCTGGCAAGCAGGCACCCGAGGCGGCCAATTATCTGGGCAAGTTCCTGCTCGATGATGGTCGTACGGAGGAGGCCGCAACCGCTTATCGTCAAGGACTCGCTTTGCCGGAGCTGACACCGTTGGCACGGGCCCGGCTCAGCAATGGGCTGGGGGTTGCCAGTCTGCGGCAGGGGGCGTTTGCCAAAGGGCGTGCGCTGTTTGAGGCGGCGGTAGCCGCTGCTCCGGATGAGCCTGACTATCGCGGCAATCTGGCATTGGGCTGGCTGATGGAGGGGAACCGGGTCGCAGCTCGTCAGGCCTTCGAGCCGCTGCTGCATTATCAGAGCCTGCCACCCCAGGTGGAGATGAACTACGCCCTGCTGCTGCTGGCCGAGGGCAATGAACCTCAGGCTCGCCTCATCCTGTCGCGCTTTCTCAGTGCCAGCCAGCTGGAACACGATATCCGGCTGCTCAAGGCGCAACTCAGAGGGCAGTCTGTGTGAATCATCAGCGTGGCGTGGCCAGCATCGAACTGGTGATCATCTTGCCACTGCTGCTGGCGTTGTTGTTGCTGGTGGTGGATGTGCTGCGGATACAGCTGCAATACAGCACCCTGGAGTATGGCCTGCGCGCTGCATTGCGGGAGCTGCAGGCCGAGTCGGCCGCAGGGCGTATCCCCTTGGCTGGCGCTATTCGGGAGCGGTTACTCAAGCAAGGGCACGGTGAATTGGCCGGGGTGGAGGTGACTGTCAGGCATCATGTGTCACTTGCAGCCATGTTGGGGCAACAAGAGGGAGGGCTGGATCCGGGCAGTGACACCCGTGCGCCTGCCGATCCCGTGCTGGAGGTGACTGCCAGACTTCGCCCCCGTTTGCTGCTGACCCCGAGCTGGCTGGTGGCCGATCGCCAGCTGGGTTATCAGAGCACCTTGTTGTTGCTGACTGACCGGTTGCCGGCAGGTGGTGCAGGATGAGCAGAACCATCTCTCGACCCGCACAAAACAGAGGGAGCATCAGCATCGAGGCGATGCTGTTTATCCCCGCGCTGTTGGCCCTGCTCAGTTTTGGCAACGAGGCATTGCAACTGCTGCGCCTTGAACAGCGGTTGCACAATGTGGCCTATAACGTGACGCAGATCGTGACCCAGCAAGGGGTCACGCAGGATGCGGCGGCAGTTTCCCAGCTGGCGTTTTATCAAGGATTTGTGCAGCAGCAACTGGCGGCTCTGCATGGTGGGCAAGCGGCGTTGACCATAGAGCAGTACAACAGCGCCAGTGGTGAACTGTTGCCGCTGTTGCAGGGAAGTGGCTGTGCCGGGCAGGGCAACTGGCCGCCGTTGCGGGTTGGCACCTTGATGCGGGTGACCCTCTGCTATCGCCCTGATGTGGAAGGGGGGAGCATGTTTCGCCGCCTGTGGGGCGAGCGTGCGTTGACCACCCACTTTATTCAGGAGATCCACTGATGCCACTATTGTCTGAACAGCGTGGCGGCTTATCTCCGGCATTCGCATTGATGCTGGTCGGGGTATTGGCGCTGACCGGGGTCGCCATCGAGCTGGTGCGCGGTTACAACGGCCAGAGTCTGCTCAGCGCCGCTGCCGATGCAGTCATCTACTCTGCGGCAGATAGCGACACAGCCTTGCAAGATGCCCAGGCGCTGATGCAGGCCAATCTGAGCGGGCGTAATCTGCAGGTGGCTACTCCCCGCCTGAGCCAGGGAGAGCAGGGGGCGCAGGTGATCTTGCAGGGAAAAGTTCCCGCTCTGATGGATCTCTCGGCGATAGATGAAGGGGAGGAGGGGATGCCGATTGCGGCGGCTGCGCGTGCCAGCAGTGCACGAAGCCGGATCGAAGTCGCGCTGGTGCTGGATATTTCCGATTCCATGTCAGGTGCACCCATGAAGGCAATCAAGCAGGGCCTTGTCGAGTTTGGCGAGGTGCTGTTTGGTCGCGAGCGGCGCAATCAGGATCGGGTGGTCAGCATCATTCCCGCCACCGGGCTGGTCAATATCGGCGATCATCCCGAGCTGTTTCATCCCGAAAGCATCGAAATTCCCTTCGGGTTGCGGACGCTGGCAGAGGAGCGTGGTTGGCTCAATCTGTTGTCGCGAGAGGTGCCTGGGCGTCAACGCAAGACATTCTGTGCCAGATTGCCGGAGCATGTGGATGGTATCGATCGGGTGGCAGAGGTCACGCCCGGCTGGATCCGCAAACTGGAGCAGGCCCCGCGGGATGAACTGAGGCCCCATCTTTTTTACAGCACCAAGCCTCCCCCCATTGCCCGTTATGGCGATGGGACGCCCTTGCTGGCCTTTGCGCCAAAAGAAAATCCGCTGGATCGCTATCTGGAGAACCGCCGTGACAAGCTCGGTATTTTCGATGATGCAGATTGCGGGGTCAGTCCGATCCAGCCTCATCTTGCGACCCGTGCCGACTATCGTCAGGCGCTTGATACCCTCTATGCCGCATTCAATACCAACACGGCAGAGGGGGTGATGTGGGGTTGGCGGCTGCTTTCACCAGAGTGGCAGGGACGCTGGCGGCAGGGAGCGGCAGCCTTGCCGCGCCCATATGGATTGCAGGATAACCGCAAGATCATGGTGCTGTTTTCCGATGGGGAACACATGGGGTCCGAGGCGGCATTGCGGGATCGCAAGCAGTTGCTGTTATGCCGGGAGATGAAACGCAAGGGGATCCAGATCTATACGGTGGCGTTCGAAGGGGATACCCGTTTCGTGGCCCAGTGTGCCAGTGATCGCTCCCTGGCCTTCAAAGCAACCAAAAGCAATATTCGTACTGTACTGACCCGGTTGGCGAGCTCCATCAACGATGTCGTGTTGACGAAATAATGCAAAGAGGGGCCTGATCGGCCCCTCGCTATTCAAGGTGTTAACAGGGTCACATCGCCGCGCGGAAGATGGCGACGATCTCTTCGTGGCTCGCCTGTTTCGGGTTGGTGAAGCCGCAGGCATCTTTCAGGGCGTTGCTGGCCAGGGTATCGAAGTCATCGGCCTTGACGCCGAGCTGCTCCAGACCGGCCGGGATCTTCACATCCAGCGCCAGCTGCTTGATGGCGGCAATGGCAGCGGCGGCGCCCTGCTCGTCGTTCATGGCGCTCACGTCCACACCCATGTAGCGGGCGACATCCTTCAGACGAGCCGCGCTCACCTGGGCGTTGAACGCCTGAACGTGGGGCAGCAGCACGGCGTTGCAGACACCGTGGGGCAGGTCATAGAAACCGCCCAGCTGGTGGGCCATGGCGTGCACATAGCCCAGGCTTGCGTTGTTGAAGGCCATGCCGGCCAGGAACTGGGCATAGGCCATCTGCTCGCGGGCATGCAGGTCATCGCCATGGTGAACGGCGGTGCGCAGGTGCTTGGCAATCAGCTCGATGGCCATCACGGCGCTGGCATCGGTCACCGGGGTGGCGATGGTGGAGACATAGGCCTCGATGGCGTGGGTCAGGGCATCCATGCCGGTGGCGGCGGTGAGACCGGCCGGCTTGGCCAGCATCAGCTCGGGGTCGTTGACCGACATCAGCGGGGTAACGTGCTTGTCGATGATGGCCATTTTCACGTGGCGCGCTTCGTCGGTGATGATGCAGAAGCGGGTCATCTCGGAGGCGGTACCGGCGGTGGTGTTGATGGCGATAAGCGGCAGTTGCGGTTTGGCGGAGCGATCCACCCCTTCGTAATCCTTGATGCTGCCACCGTTGGCGGCGACCAGCGCGATGCCCTTGGCGCAGTCGTGGGGCGAGCCGCCACCCAGCGAGATGACACAGTCGCAGCCGTTGGCCTTGATCATCGCCAGACCCGCTTCGACGTTGCTGGTGGTGGGGTTGGGTTTGGTCTCATCGAAAACTGCGCTTTCAATGCCATGTTCAGCCAGCAGGGTGGTGAGCTTGGCGACCACGCCGATCTGGTTGAGGATCTTGTCGGTGACGATCAGTGCCTTGCGATAGCCGTAACCCTTGATATCGGCGGCGGCCTCTTGCAGACAGCCGGCACCCATCAGGTTGATTGCGGGAATATAGAACTTGAATGTAGCCATGATGGACTTCCTATAGTTAGCCATTAAGTGGTAGTTGAGAGCTAGGCTACCATCTAGAAAGGGATACAAAAGCATCTTGTTTACAACTTTACGGGGTCGATCACGAGTCGTTAATTAAGCGCTGAACCAGGCTTGACTTTCCCGCATCTGACTCGATTTGCAGAAAAACGTTTGTCAATTATTTCATTGAGTTAGCAAACGTTTTGCGCAATGTTTGTCACTGTCAATGCGTGGAAGTGTGAGGCGCTTCAAGGAATTGGAAAGCGCTTTCGACCATAGTTGGCGCCTCCCCGAAGAGGGGGGTAAAGGCTTGAAAGTATCATAAAGAATCATCTTAACTTGCGCCCTGACCATGCTGGCAGGGGGCAACCAGGAGTCCACTATGTCTGATGTATTTCACTTGGGTTTGAAGAAAGCGGATCTGCAAGGCGCCACCCTGGCGATCGTCCCCGGTGACCCCGAGCGCGTGAAGCGTATCGCAGAGCTGTTGGATAACCCGGTGCACCTGGCCAGCCATCGTGAATTCACTACCTGGCGCGGCGAGATGGACGGCAAGGCCGTGATCATCTGCTCTACCGGTATCGGTGGCCCGTCCACCTCCATCGCGGTAGAAGAGCTGGCCCAGCTGGGTATCCGCACCTTCCTGCGTATCGGCACCACCGGCGCCATCCAGCCGCACCTGAACGTGGGTGACGTGATCGTGACCACCGGTTCCGTGCGCCTCGACGGTGCCAGCCTGCACTTCGCACCGATGGAGTTCCCGGCTGTTGCCGACTTCGACTGCACCACCGCGCTGGTGAACACCGCCAAAGAGATGGGCTCCAAGCTGCACATCGGTGTGACTGCCTCCTCTGACACCTTCTACCCGGGTCAGGAGCGTTACGACACCGTATCCGGCCGCGTAGTGAGCCGTTTCCAGGGTTCCATGAAAGAGTGGCAAGCCATGGGCGTGCTGAACTATGAGATGGAGTCCGCAACCCTGCTGACCATGTGCTCCAGCCAGGGCCTGCGTGCCGGTATGGTGGCTGGCGTTATCGTCAACCGTACCCAGCAAGAGATCCCGAACGCCGAGACCATGGCGAAGACCGAATCTGATGCCATCAAGATCGTACTGGGCGCTGCCCGCAAGCTGATCTGATAGCACCACAAAGAGTGGGGGGTGGGGGCCGTTGCGAAAGCGCGGCCCCTATCTTTATCCGCCGTTTGTCCCTTTTCTTCTCGCGTCACGCCTTTCTCTATTCCCGCCGCACTCGCGTCTATTGCCATCTACTGACGGCCTCTACTGATTGCTCCTAAAAAGGCGCGGCACAGCGGATCTGCATCGGCTCGCCGCTCACCGGATGAGCAAAATCCAGCTCGCTGGCATGCAGCATCAGCCGCGGCGCCTGTTCGCAGCCGGGTTGCAGCAGGCCGCCATAGAGATCGCAGCCGAGGATGGGGTGGCCCAGCAGCTGGCTGTGGATGCGCAGCTGATGGGTGCGGCCGGTCTCCGGCACCAGTCGTACCCGGGTCAAAGGCACGGTCTGCCCCTGCATCTGCTGCGCCAGCCGCTCAATCACCTGATAGCGGGAGCGGGCGGGTTTGCCGCTGGCGGCGCAGATCTTCATCAGCGGGAAAATCGCCGGATCCTTGGCGATGGGGGCGTCGATAACTCCTTCGTCGTCAATCAGATGACCGCACAGCAGGGCGCTGTAGGCCTTGCTCACCGCCCGCTGACTGAACTGCTGGCAGAGCAGGGCATTGATGGCCTTGTTTCTGGCCACCACCATGATGCCTGAGGTGCCAAAATCGAGGCGATGCACCAGGGTGCAGCCGGGGTAATCCTGCACCAGTCGATAGTGAACCGAGTCGAGGTTCTGCGGGTTCTTGCCCGAGAGGCTCAGCAGGCCGCTCGGCTTGTTGATGAGCAGCAGGTGTTCATCCTCGAACAGGATCTCGATGGCGGCATTGCAGGGCGGGGCGATAAAGGTGTCGACGATAACGGACATAGGGCGCACGGGCTGGAAACGGGGGGCGATCATACCCGAACCGGCGCGGCCGGGCGAATGGGTGGTGCGCAGCCTCGGAAAATGAACGGGATGACGCCATGCAACCTATTGATAATGAGCCGCGTTGAGCGAGGCGGTGTGCCGTGCAAACCGCCCAGGTCAGCAACAAGGCCCCGTTTTGTGACCCCTTCCCGAGTTCATCCGAGGCTTGCTTGTTAAGGTATGGCTCCCTGTTATGTTGTAAGGACTCATCCCATGGCACTGCCCGTTATTCTCGATTGTGATCCCGGCCACGACGACGCCATCGCCCTCATTCTGGCGCTGGCCAGCCCTGAACTGAAGGTGCTGGCGGTCACCACCAGCGCGGGCAACCAGACGCCGGACAAGACCCTCAACAATGCCCTGCGCATCCTCACCTTGCTGGGGCGGGACGATATTCCGGTGGCGGCGGGGGCGCCGAAACCGCTGGCCCGCGAGCTGATCATCGCCGACAACGTCCACGGCGAATCGGGTCTCGATGGCCCCAAACTGCCGGATCCCGCTTTTGCCCCGCAGGCCATGACGGGGATCGAGCTGATGGCCAAGTGCCTGCGCGAGAGCCCGGAGCCCGTGACTCTGGTGCCGACCGGCCCGCTCACCAATATCGCCCTGCTGCTGGCGGCGCATCCCGAGCTCAAACCCAGGATTGCCCGCATCGTATTGATGGGGGGCGCCGCAGGGGCCGGCAACTGGACCCCGGCGGCGGAATTCAATATTTATGTGGACCCGGAAGCGGCCGATATGGTGTTCAAGTCGGGTATTCCCATCACCATGTGTGGCCTCGATGTGACCCATGAGGCGCAGGTGATGGACGAGGATATCGAGCGGGTGCGCGCCATCACCAATCCGGTGGCCCAGTGCGTGGCCGGGCTGCTCGACTTTTTCATGATCTACCATCGGGATCCCAAGTGGGGATTTGCTGGTGCACCGCTCCACGACCCCTGTACCATTGCCTGGTTGCTGGCTCCCGAGCTGTTCCACGGGGTCGAGTGCCGGGTCGATATCGAGACTGGCGGCACCCATACTTGCGGCATGACGGTGGTGGATCGTTATGGTCTGACCGGCAAGCCAGCCAATGCGCTGGTATTGTTGGGGCTGGATCGTCCGGGCTTTATCGATCTGCTGGTGACGCGGCTGCGGGCGTTTGACTGAGCGCCGGTTCATTTTTGCAAGAAGGGGCGGGGAATGTGGAAGAGAGGCTTGGTGCTGCTGGCCGGGTTGCAACTGACAGGCTGTGCGACGCCATTCGAGCGGATGTGGCAGGGGCTGGCGACCTGTGAATTTACCGATCTCTATGTGGATGAGACGGGCAGGCCCGCCAATCTACAACTGGCCAACTACACCCCCTACAAGGTGAGCGACGGCTTTGCCTGGTACAAGGTGCACGAGGAGCTGCACGGCCTGCCGGTGGTCGGCTTTATCGTGCCCGCTTCCAGCTTCGAAGTGCATGCTCTCTTTGTCGATACTCCCATCGCCAATGCCCGCCGCTTGACCCACAACGCCTACGGCAGCGAGTTTGGTGACGAGCAGAAGCATGACGAGGGGTTGGCGCCCCTGCTGCTGCGCGATCCCAACAACCCCAAGCGCTCCATCATCGACTGCACCCGCGGCGAGTCTGACGGGGAGCTTGAGGATTCGGCCATGCCCGAGTAGGGCGACCTGTTACGCCATCGGCCTGAAAAAAGAGGGGCCAGCCTTGTCGGCTGGCCCCTCTTTTTTATTGTTGCTTAGCGCCCTGATCAGGGATAGCTCAGCGTCTCCTTGATAAGCGGCAGCTGGGCCTTGATCCATGCCGGATTGCAATAGGTTCCCCAGTCGCAGGCCTGACTCGACATCATTTCAGGGATAGCTCAACGTCTCTTTGATAAGCGGCAGTTGAGCCTTGATCCACGCCGGATTGATGGGGCCCCAGTCGCTGATGCGGTAGTGCCCCTGCAGGTGGCGAGCCCCCTCGGTCTGCTCGAAGGCGCAGCTGATATCGAGTTCGGCCAGCGCGCTCAGGGTATCTTGCGCGGTGCGGCGCGGCATGCCGGTCGCCTCCATGATGGCAGGCACCGTATCCGTGCCCTGGCTGATCAGCCAGGCCACGTAGAGCCGCCGGTAGAAGCTGGTGCGGGTCTTGCTCGGCTCACTCATATCTCGTCCTCAAGACGATCGAAGTAGCGCCAGGTCGCAATGGCCGCTTTGCCCATCACCAGTGCCCAGAGGCCGAACCAGAACCAGCGGAAGAAGCTCCAGGTGGAGGCGTCAGGCTCGGTACTCTCAATCTTGGTGACGTTGGGGAACATGGAGAACATGTTCACGCGCCAGCCGTAGGAGGTAATGATGGCCAGGCGTTTCTCGAACTCCATGGACTTGGCCTTGGCCTGGACGTCGGCGGCGTTGAACTTGAAGTAGAAGGGCCAGCCCCACTCGGTATCTTCATTGCGAAACACCCGGATCTTCTCGCCGGGGCGCTCGGTGTAGATGTAATAGACGTCGGTGGTGGGGCCGTCAGCCGGGTTCTTCTGGCTGATGGGGCCATCCTTGTCGGTGCGCTTCACCTCGACCCCGGTGATGGTGGCGATGGTGTGCTCCGGCAGGTAGTAGTCGAGCCAGGCGGCGGAAATGAGGGCGATGAGCCCCAGGGCGATAAAAGCGGGTTTCTTGAATCTCAGGCTCATGGTGTGCTCACGTGAGGGGGAGTAACGTGCCTCTACCATACCGATATTTGACAGGGCAGCCCAGCCCCTTATGGCACCAACGGCCAAAAAATGGCGTTTAAAACAGAGACAAAGCCATTGCTCCATCAACAAGAAAGGCCCTTGCGGGCCTTTTTGTCTGGTTCACTTTGTGCGCTTACAGCTGGAATTGGGCCAGCTGCTTGCGTTGCTGCTCGGCGAGCTGGGAGAGCTCGTTGCTGGCACTGGCGCTCTGGCTGATGCCGGCGGAGCTCTGGCTCACGATCTCGTGAATATTGGTGATGTTGCGGTTGATGTCGGCGGTGACGCAGGACTGCTCCTCGGCGGCGGTGGCGACCTGGGCGTTGGCGTCGTTGATCTGGCGCACGGCACCGGTAATGCCGCTTAGCAGATCCTGCACCTGAGCGGACAAGCGCTGGTTATGGCTGAGGATCTCCAGAGTCTCCTGTACGCCGTTGTTGGCGGATTGGGACTGGCTCTGCAGCCGCTCGATGATGGCCTGGATCTCCTTGGTGGAGTCCTGGGTGCGGGCCGCCAGCATTCTCACCTCGTCGGCCACCACCGCAAAACCACGACCCGTTTCACCGGCACGGGCCGCTTCGATGGCGGCATTGAGCGCCAGCAGGTTGGTCTGCTCGGAGATCCCCTGGATCACTTCAATCACCTTGCCGATCTGCTCGGACTGGGATTTGAGCTGGGCCACGATGGCGGCGGCATCTTCCAGACTGCCTGCCATCCGGCTGTTGGCGGCGATGCTTTCGGTAAAGAGGGCGAGCCCCTGTTCGACCCGGCCATTGGCATCCCGCGCCAGCTCATCGGCGATGGCGGCGTTGTGGTTGACGTTGTCAGCGGTGCTGGAGAGTTCGGTCACGGCGGAGGCGACCTGTTCGATCTCGCTGTGCTGCTGCTTTGCATTGGCCTCGGACTGGGTCATCACGGCGGCCAGCTCGGTGGCGGCGGAGGCGACGCTGTTGCTGATCCCGGTCAGGTTCTCGATGGTGCTACCAAGTTGCCCCAGAGTGAGGTTGATATCTTTGGCCAGACGGGTCAGCTCGTTGTTGCCCTCCGCTTTGGCGCGCACGTTGAAGCGCCCTTGCGCCACGGCGTGCATCACCTCTTGCAACTGACCGATGGGGCTGACGATGCGCCCGGAGAGGACCCAGCCACAGATCAGCGCCGCCAGCAGGGTACCGGCGGTGAGCAGCAGGGTACGCAGCAGGGTGGCGTCGTAGTGGGCCTGCTCTTCGGCCAGCTCTTGCTGGATCAGCTGGTTGATGTGGGCGGACATGCTGTCGATCTGCTTGATCAGCTGTTCACCCAGCTCGCGGAAATGGAGGCGAGCCGCCTCGTAGGCGACCGGATCGCCGCCACCCTGATGTTTTTGCGCCAGCAGCGGCAGCATGTTGCTGCGGGTATGGCTGAGGTAGGCCTGCAGGGCGGCAGCGACCTGACGGTTATCCTGCTCGGCACCGGGGAGCACCAGACGGCCGAGGATGGCGTTGATCTCCTGCTCGGCGCTGTTGAGGTTTGCGGGCAGTGCGGCAAACAGCTTGGCATCGTAGAGGCCATAGATGGCGCTGGTGCGCAGCCGGTAGGTGGCGTGGATCAGTTTGGCAATATCGTCCTTGTGCTGGACCACGGTCTGGGTCGTCTCATCTATGTCATTGATGGCTTCATCCAGACCCTGTTTGCTGATGGCGATCATCACCATCATCAGCAGGCTGGCCAGCAGCAAAGGTATCAAGACCTGGACACGTATTGATAGATTATTCAATGACATAAATGGCTCTAATCCGGAATTGGAGGAGCCGACATCTTACACATGCACGTCAGGAGCTGTCACAGGCTTTTATTGCTGAAATGTGCTGAAGAAAAGGTTTTTTCTTGTGAGAAAGGAGCCATTTAGGCATGATTGAGCGCTTTATCCCCTGAATATGTGGTACAACTGGCTGGGTTGTGTCAATCCTGTCCCGTTTTCGTGATTTCCCGCTCTCGTCATATGGAGGTGTGTTGTGTCCAGCTGGATCGATCCGGCCATTCTGGCTCTGTTTATCCCGACCTTTTTCTTTGTCTCGGTGACCCCCGGCATGTGCATGACCCTGTCGATGACCCTGGGGATGAGCCTGGGGGTGCGCCGTACCCTGCACATGATGTGGGGGGAGCTGATCGGGGTCGGGCTGGTCTCGGTGCTGTCGGTGATCGGGGTGGCAGCCATCATGCTCAACTATCCGGGGATCTTCGCCGCCTTCAAATATGTCGGGGGCGCCTATCTGGTGTGGCTTGGCATCCAGATGTGGCAGGCCAAGGGGAAGATGGCCATTCCGGCGGATCTCTCGGCCGGTCAACAGACCAGCGCCATGGGGCTGGCGCTGCAGGGCTTTGTCACCGCCATCGCCAACCCCAAAGGGTGGGCCTTCATGATCTCCCTGCTGCCCCCCTTTATCTCTGCCGACAAGCCGATGGCGCCGCAGATCAGCGCGCTGGTGGCGCTGATCCTGGTCATCGAGTTCTCCTGCCTGCTGCTCTACGCCAGCGGTGGCCGCACCCTGCGCCACTTCCTCGCCAAGAGCGGCAACGTCACCCTGATGAACCGCATCGCCGGTACCCTGATGCTGGGGGTGGGAGTCTGGCTGGCGCTCGGTTGAGCGCCGTCAGTGACCCTCGCCACAAAAGAAAAATGCCACCGATCGGTGGCATTTTTTATGGGCGCCGGGTGGCTCAGCGAGGCTTGAAACGCTCGACCCAGGGGTTGGCGGTGAGGCCGTGCAGGATGACGCTCAATATGATGGTGCAGAGCACGGTGGCGATGATGGGGCGCTGGCCAATCAGGGCAGGCTCGTTTTGCAGCACCATCACCGCAAAGACGATGCTGGCAAGGCCCCGCGGCCCGAACCAGCCGATAAAGAGCTTGAGCTCGGGCTTGAGGCCGGTGCCGATGAGGCTCAGCCAAACCGGCACCATCCGCAGCAGGGTGAGGCTGGCAATGGCATAGAGCCAGTATTGCCAGTGCAGCAGCTCCGGCAGAATGGGCATCAGGGTCGCGCCAAACACCATCCAGATCACCACGGAGAGCAGGTCGCCGTAGCCTTCGCAGCTGTCCATATAGGCGTGCTTGTGCTCGCCGAGGCGGTGGCCGATAAAGAGGCCGCCGACAAAGGCGGCGATAAAGCCGCTGCCACCGAGAGTCTGGGCCAGCGCAAAGCAGAGCAGGGCCAGCCCCGGCATGGTGAGCTGACGCCAGAGTGGCAGTTGCCAACCGTTGAGATAGGAGATTTTCAGCAGCCGGATGGTGAGGCTGGTCAGCACAAAGGCGACCAGCAGGCCAATGCCGATCTCCTCCAGCATCAGGGTGATAGCCAGAGTGGCGGTGCCTGCGTGCTGCTCGGTGGGGGCGATAAGGGCCAGCAGCAGAAGCAGCACAGGTACGCAGATGCCGTCGTTGAGGCCGCTCTCCTGATTGAGCCCTTCACGCACCGGTGCCGGCACCGCGGGGTTGCTTACCACCGCCTTGCCGAGCGCCGCATCGGTGGGGGCAAGAATGGTGGAGAGGATGGCCATCTCCAGCAGTGGCAAGTCGGGGAAGATCCAGTGGCCAAACAGGGCGCCACAAAGCAGGGTGAGGGGCAGGCCAATCAGCAGCAGCCGGATGGGGAGCTGGCGGTTGGCCAGCAATACCTGCCAGTTGGTGTTGGCGGCATCGTTGAACAGCACGATGACCAGCGAGAGCTCGGCCAGCAGCTTGATGCCGGCGCTGTCGATAGAGAGGGAGAGCAGCTCCAGCCCTCCCGGCCCCAGCAACCAGCCGGTCAGCAGAAAGAGCAGGGGGCCGTTGACCAGTTTTGATTCAAAGCGCCCCGCGATCAGGCTGTAGATCAGCAAGAAGGCGGCGATCACCGCCAGATTCTGGTAAAGCAGGTGTGCATCCATACAACCTCCTTTCTGCCCCCCGCAGGGGGCGGTTTAGTCGGTCAGGCAGTCGGGGTCGAACACATACTCCCCGTCCAGCCAGCGCACGATTTCGTCGACGCAGGATTGGTCACGAAACGGCAGATAGCGCGCCTTGAGGGCGGCAATCTGCTCGGGGGTGAGCTGCGCCAGCCCCAGATCCTGAAACAGCGGCAGGTCGGCCTCGATCATCGCCGAGATCTGCGGGCCGCAGGTGGCGTTGAGGGCGGCATGCAGCGCCTTGTCGGGGTCGTACTGCTTGCCGAGTCGGTAGCTCATCGGCAGGGTAGCGAGGGGCAGGGCGGAGAGCGCCGCCTGTTTCATCGGGTTGACCGCGTGGCCAGAGACCAGCTCCGCCAGCTCGGCGGGGCGGTTCTCGAAGGCGCGCAGGTGCAGGTAGCTGCTCGCCTTGCTGCCATCGTTGACCGGGTAGTTGTCCCACAGGAAGGGCTTGCGGCCGAGCAGTTCGGTCACCTGCTTGAGGTGACTGGCCGGATATTCGCTGGAGCAGACCTTGGGGCCGGTCCAGAAGATCTCGAAACGGCGGTCGAGCTGCTCGCCAAGCTCCTCCAGATAGCGGGGAGGCATGGCGCCAAACACCTTCTCCAGCACCGGATCGGTCGAGTAGTAGCTGGGGCAGAAGATGAGGCGGGTCGCCTTGCTGTGGGCCGCGATATCGTGGGCGATGGTGAGCTGGTGACGGGCCAGGTCCGGGGTATCCCCCTTCATGTCGTCAAACAGCACCGCCAGAATGTCGGGCTGGAGCATCTCGTCGATGAGGCGCACTTTCTCAAGCAGCGCCGAGCGTTTGCGATCGTAGTCGTGATGCGCCCCCATGGGGCTCAAGCCCACCCCGAAGGCGAGCCCGTTGGCGCGGCACTGGCGCGCCAGCTCGGCGAGATCGGCCAGCTGCTGCTCGGGCCAGGGGAGGGCCCAGTGCTTGCGCAGATAGCCATCCTCTTTCGGTGCATAGATATAGAAGCCGTAACCGTGGCGTGGCAGCCACTGGGCGTAGCGGGCGCGGGCCTGCCAGCTCCATCCCTTGCCAAAAAAGCCTTCAATGACCCCCAGATTGGCAGCGGGGGGCAGGGGGCCGGACAGCAAACTTTGATATGGCATAACTCTCTCCCTTCTTGCTGGGGACTTGATACGGGACGGTCGGTCAGACCGGGTCCTCTTCCTGAAAGCGCACCCCGATCTTGCTCGGCACGCTCTCGTCCATTTCGGCCACGGTCCAGATCAGGCCCTGCCATTCGATGTTGTCACCGACCACCAGATTATCGCCCAACTGGCTGGCAATAAAATCGCCCAGTGTCTGATCCGCCACCTCGCTCACATCCAGCCCGTAGAGAGGGGCGAGATCCACCAGCCGCGCGGCTGCTTCCAGCAGGAAGTCACCGAAGAAGCGGGGGCCGAGATCCTGCTCCGGCGCCTGACTGAACAGCTGGCCGAGGGCGGGGAGGTCACGTTCGTGACCGATCACGCAGAGGATGTCATCGGCCTGCAGACAGGTACTGCCCGAGGGGTGGAGCAGCTCGCGGCCACGAAACAGGGCGCAGATCCGGGTGCCGGCGGGCATCTGCAGATCCCGCAGTGGCGAGCCGATGCACCACTTCTCCTCCCCCAGCTGGTAGACGAAGGTCTCCCACTGGCTGTCGAGATCGATCTCGAGCCCGGAGCGGTTGATGGGCGACGGCGGTGCCGGTACCTCCACCCGCGCCAGTTTTGAGGCCAGCGGCAGCGAGCTGCCCTGCAAAATCAGCGAGACCAGCACCACGAAGAAGGCGACGTTGAAGTAGAGCTGGGCGTTGGGCAGCCCCGCCATCATGGGGAAGACCGCCAGAATGATGGGCACGGCGCCGCGCAGGCCGACCCAGGAGATAAACCAGCGCTCGCGGGGGGCGAAGTTCTTGAACGGCAGCAGCCCGATCCAGACCGACACCGGGCGGGCAAACAGGATCATCCACATCGCCAGCGCCAGCGCGGGCAGGGCGATGGGCAGCAGCTTGTGGGGGGAGGCGAGCAGCCCCAGCACCAGAAACATGCCGATTTGGCTGAGCCAGGTCAGACCGTCCAGCACCGACAATGTGGTGCTGCGACTGCGCAGGGCGAGGTTGCCGAGCAACAGACCGGTGAGATAGATGGCGAGAATGCCGCTGCCACCGACCGCCGTGGTGAGGGCGAAGATCAGCAGACCGCCGCTGACGGTGAGCAGCGGATAGAGCCCCGGCGCCAGGCGGGCGGTGTTGATAAGGCGCCACAGCAGCCAGCCGCCGCCAAGGCCAATCCCGGCGCCAAGACCAAACTGCTTGACCAGTTGCAGCAGCAGGAAGCCCCCATCCAGCCCTTGCTGGGCGGTGGCGAGCACCTCGATCAGGGTGACGGTGAGAAACACCGCCATGGGGTCGTTGCTGCCTGACTCTATCTCCAGCGTCGCGCTCACCCGCTCGTTGAGGCTGCGCCCGCCGAGCAGGGAGAAGACCGCCGCCGCATCGGTGGAGCCGACGATGGCGCCGATCAGCATCCCCTGCATCAGGTTGAGGTCAAACAGCCAGGCGGCGGCCAGACCCGTCAGGCCGGTGGTGATGGCCACCCCGACTGTCGCCAGCGACAGGGCAGGCCAGAGTGCCACCCGGAACGAGGAGACCCGGGTGCGCATGCCGCCGTCGAGCAGAATGATGGCAAGCGCCAGGTTGCCCACCAGATAGGCGATGGAGTAGTCAGCGAAGTGGATGCCACCTGGGCCATCCTCACCGGCCAGCATGCCGACGGCGAGGAAGATAACCAGAATGGGAATACCGAGGCGGGAAGAGAGGGCGCTCAACAGTACGCTGGCTCCCACCAACAGGGCAGCGACAAAAAAGAAACTGTTGATGGTAGCGGCATCCAAGGGCGAACTCCTTCCTGGTAATGTGCAAAGTAGGCACATTATATGCAGTTAGGCCCCCCTTGTGTGGCTTATTTGTGCATCAATTTGCACTTTCTTACATTTTTCATCCCTTTTTTCAGCATGGCCGCGCCATATTCTGACAGTGACGGGGTTAACGAAAGCGGAGTCAAAGGAGCGTCGATTTCAGGATGCGCAGGGAGGAGAGGGCGGGGAAAAGCGAAACGGCACAGCAGAGGGAGAGGGGAGCACAAGGGCGCTCCCCACGGGATGGGGGCGGGATTCAGTCGTCCTCGTCATCCTTCACTTCGCGGATCTTGTCCTTGTAGTTGGGCAACTGCTTCTCCAGCCGTTTCATGTCTTTGATGGCATTGAGAAACAGCCCGAGCAGGAACAGCAGCGGCAACCCTATCCACAGCCAGAGATTCATGGGATTTTCCTTTCGTCAGGACAGGTGGTGACATAACGGGCCAAAATTTCATCAAGGTTGGCCAATATGGTCGACTTGCCTTCAATATCCGCCTGTTGCAGGCAAAGCGCCAGTGCCGCGGGATCGAGCCGCTGCTCATCGGACTCCAGCGAGAAGCTGATATGCCAGGGCTCGTAGGCGACCCCGCTCTGTGCCCCGACCGGCTTGGCATAAGGGAGGAAGAAGCCGAAGTCGCTCATATGGTCGCTGAGCCACTCGCTGAGATCTGCAAACCAGCCCCCGGCTTCATACTCCCAGGGCTCCAGTGCCAGTTTGGTATCGGCAGGCAAACAGTCCGGGTCGTAGATATCGAGATCGGTCCCCCAGTGGTGACGGCTGGTGCCGGGCAGGGCGCTCCAGCGCAGGATGGCGTGCAGCCGCTCTATCTCGCCCAGTTGCAGGGCATCGATGGGCTGGCTGTTGGCATCGAGCAGCGGCCGTTCGCCGCGCCACTTGCCATTCCAGATGGCGAGCTGGCGCTCGAAGCTGCGCCAGCTGGAGGCCGCCTGCAGGTTGAACCCCTCATAGGCGGCCGCCACCTGCATGTCGTTGAAGGCCGCCGCGGTGGCGGCGGTCAGACGATGGGGGCCGCGCCCCACCACAATAAGGTGGCTCTCGTCGAGCCCCAGCAGTTGTTCCTGTGTCATGCCAGCAATCTCTCGAGCACCCCTTGGTACATGTCGGCCAGCAGATCCAGATCGTCCGCCTTCACGCACTCGTTCACCTTGTGAATGGTGGCGTTGACGGGGCCAAGCTCAATCACCTCGGCGCCGGTGGGGGCGATAAAGCGCCCGTCGGAGGTGCCGCCGGTGGTGAGCAGGGCCGGTCGCTGGCCGTTCACTGCCTCGATGGCCGCCACAGCCGCATCGAGCAGCGCGCCGGTATCGGTGAGGAAAGGTTGGCCGGAGAGGGTCCAGTTCAGCTGATAATCGAGGCCATGTTTATCCAGCAGCGCTTCGACCCGCTCGCGGATATCCATGTCGGTCAGTTCGGTGCTGAAGCGGAAGTTGAACTGCACCTGCAGCTCGCCCGGAATGACGTTGGAGGCGCCGGTGCCGGCCGAGATGTTGGCGATCTGGAAGCTGGTGGGGGGGAAGTAGGCGTTGCCCTCATCCCACACGGTGGCGGCGAGTTCCGCCAGCGCTGGCGCGGCTTTGTGAATGGGGTTGTCCGCCAGATGGGGATAGGCCACATGCCCCTGCACCCCGCGCACCAGCAGATCGCCGGTGATGGAGCCGCGGCGGCCGTTCTTCACCACATCCCCAACCACGGCGGTAGAGGAGGGCTCGCCGACGATGCACCAGCGGATCTTCTCGTTGCGGGCCTCCAGGGTGTCGATCACCCGGGTGGTGCCATTGATAAAGGGCCCCTCCTCATCGGAGGTGATGAGAAAGGCGATGGACCCGGTGTGATCCGGATGCTCGGCCACGAAGCGCTCGACCGCCACCACCATGGAAGCCAGCGAGCCCTTCATGTCGGCGGCGCCGCGCCCGTAGAGCACGCCATCCTTGATGGTCGGCTCGAACGGCGGGGTGTGCCATTTGTCCAGCGGCCCGGCGGGCACCACGTCGGTGTGACCGGCGAAGCAGAACAGTGGCCCCTCGCTGCCACGGCGGGCCCAGAGGTTGGTGGTGTCCTCAAACACCATGGGCTCGATAACGAACCCGATCCTGGCGAGGCGCTCCGCCATCAGGGTCTGGCACCCTTCATCGAGGGGGGTAACGGAGGGGCGGCGGATCAGATCCTTGGCCAGTGCGATGACATCCGACATCAGTTGTCCTTAGTTGTCCTTAACGGGAGAAGAGGGATTGGTAGTGATCAGCCTTGAAGCCCAGGGTCAGTTCGCCGTCACGGTCGAGCAGCGGGCGCTTGATCATGGCCGGATGTTCCAGCAGCAGGGCGCGCGCCTTGGCGGTGTCGAGCCCCTGTTTGGCCTCATCCGGCAGGGCGCGGAAGGTGGTGCCGCGGCTGTTGAGCAGGGCTTCCCAGCCGAGTTTTGCCAGCCAGCTGTCCAGATCGTCCGGGTTCAGGCCGTCGGCGCGGTGGTCGTGAAAGCGGTAGTCGATACCGGCCTCATCCAGCCACTTGCGGGCTTTCTTGATGGTGTCGCAGTTCTTGATGCCATAGAGGGTGATGGCCATGGGGAGTCCTTCTCTTGTGGGCGCTGGCCGTGGCCGTGCCCGAAAATCCGAATCAACAGAGTGCAAGGGCCCGATTCTGGCATTGTGGCAATCCCATGGCAACGCCGATGGTCCGGCTCGCGGGTTTTACCGGAACTGGTCACACCTGAACGGCGATTTTGAGATCAAGATCAGAAGCAGTGCGGTGGGTATGCCCGATGGGATGGTGATTGCGGAGAAAAGCCGCTATTGCAGGAGAAAAAGAGAAGGGGGCAAACGCCAGATAGCCAAAACGCGCCAGCGGGCGCGTTTTGGTCGGCATCATCGAACACTGCAATCAGTGCAGGGTGGTCCACTCATGGTCAAAGACCCGGGCCCGTTCCCAGGGTGCATCAGGCAGGCTGGAAGAGAGGCCAGTGTATTTGCCCACGTCGTCCACCACGATGGCGGAGAGGATCGGCAGGTTGTTTTCGGTGCAGTACATGCGGATGCGTTGCAGCAGGGTGCGCAGTTCATCCTGGCACTGCTCCAGCCCGGCCTGCTTGGCCAGTTTGGAGTAACGAATGGTAGTGCGTTCCTTTGCAGACTCGACGAGGATGTCCCACAGCTTGTAGTCGCAGGTCGAAGCACCTGCGGTGGCTTGGCTTGTCATAACTCTCTCCGGCGCGAAATGGTCGCTATATGTCGAAGCGCATCTTCGCCAGTTCGGCGCCGTCATATGTTGATCCAACGCAAAAAAGAGGGGAGTCGCGTCACACAATTCCCGGATATGGGGTGATAAAGGTTTTCCGGTAGTTGAAATAACGAAAAATTGTTACATGGCCGACATATTATGCTAATGAATCACGGTGACGGCACCTTTATTGATAGGGATCAAAGGCAAACAGTGGTCAGATCACTAGATTTCGCTCTTCGATAAATTTATCAGGAGTGAATATTGGAACTTTTATTCGTCTTGCTCGTTCTGGTCGCCGTGGTCTACGGCATCATCAAGGATTACAACCCGCAGGCGGTGCTGGCGCTGGCGGGCATGGCCATTTTTGCGGTGGCCTACTGGCTGGGGCTGCACCCCATTCTCCCCGCTGACAAGAGCACCGGCTTCGCCCTGTTCGACCTGTTCGAAGTGTTCAAGGGGATCTTCTCCTACCGCGCGGCGGGCCTCGGCCTCACCATCATGGCGGTGGCGGGTTTTGCCACCTACATGTCCCATATCGGGGCCTCCCAGGCGCTGGTGCGGGTGGCGGTCAAACCGGTGGCGGGCATCCAGTCCAGCTACCTGATGCTCTCCATCTGCTATCTGGTGGCGGTATTCGTCTCCCTGTTCGTCACCTCCGCCACCGGCCTTGGCCTGCTGTTGATGGTCACCATGTATCCGGTGATGCGCAACCTCGGCATCAGCCCGGCCTCCGCCTGTGGCGTCATCGCCACCTCCCAGGCGTTCGAGATTGGCCCGACCCAGACCAACGCCATCTTCTCCGCCGGTCAATCCGGCATGGATCCGACCAGCTATTTTGTCGACTACCAGATCTGGCTGGTGGCCCCCATGCTGCTGGTGACCATGGTGCTGCACTTCTTCTGGCAGCGTCACTGCGATCGCAAGGATGGCTGGGATCCTGCGCTCCATCGCGGCGATCACGCCGAGCTGGACGAGCAGGGCACCGAGAGCGTGCAGGCGCCCACCTGGTATGCCCTGCTGCCGATCATCCCCTTCGTGCTGATGATGACCTTCTCCAAGCTGCTGGTGAGCGACATCAAGATGAGCGTGGAGGTGGCCATGCTGCTGTCGGTCTTTATCGGCATGCTGTGCGAGCTGCTGCGTAGCCGCTCGGTGCGTACCGCGTTTGCCGGGCTGTCGAGCTTCCTCGACGGCATGGGCAAGGTGTTTGGCCCCGTGGTGGCGCTCATCGTCTGTGCCGAGCTGTTTGCCGAATCCCTCAAGGCCATCGGCGCCATCGATACCCTGCTGCACTCTGCCAGCAATGCCGGTATCGGCAGCGGTCTGATGACGCTGGTGATGGTGGCGCTGATCATGGTGGCGGCGGTCATCATGGGCTCCGGCAACGCGGCGTTCCTCAGCTTCTCGACCCTGGCACCGGCGGTGGCGGCCAAGTTTGGCGTACCTGCGGTGACCATGCTGCTGCCGATGCAGCTCGCTTCCAGTATCGGCCGCACCGTCTCTCCCATCGCGGCTGTGCTGATCGCCTGTGCGGGGATTGCCAAGGTATCGCCCTTTACCGTGGTCAAGCGCACCAGCGTGCCGATGGCGGGGGCGCTGGTGACGGCGTTGACCCTCAACTATCTGCTGTTCATGTAGTGATGTGGGTTATGTAGTGGTGTTTGGAATTTACCGGTCGGGCGGGTGGCATGGCTGCCCGCCTTTTTCTCACTGTGTCGCATTGTTGCAATAGACGATCGGCCATCAACGCTGATTGTTGCATGGAGAAGATAATGACAGTTGTAAAGAGCCCGTTTTCCCTCGATAGCTATCTGGCCGATCTGGCCCCGCTCATCAACCTCGATTGCGGTACTCGCACCCCGGCCGGGGTAGCGAAAGTGGCCGACATCATGACCGAGAAATATGAGGCCATCGGCTGGCAGGTGACCCGCCACCAGTTCGCTGCCGAGTGCGGCCCCTGCCTCGAGATCACCAATGCGCCGGGTGCCGATCACTACGACGTGATGCTGTGCGGCCACATGGATACCGTCTTCCCCGAGGGGACGGCGGCCAAGCGCCCGCTGAAAATCGAAGGCAATCAAGCCTTTGGCCCCGGTGTGTCGGACATGAAGAGCGGCCTGCTCTCTATCTGGTATGCCCTCAAAGAGATGGATCCGGCATTGCTTGCCAAGCTCAAGGTGCTGGTCTGCTACAACTGCGACGAAGAGATTGGCTCCCCCTGGTCGAAAGATTGGCTGGTGGAGAAGGCCAAACAGAGCGGCTGCGTGCTGGTGGCCGAGGCAGCCCGTCCCAACGGGGATCTCATCAGCGCCCGCAAGGGCAATGCCAAGTACCGCATCACCTTCCACGGCAAGGCGTCCCACGCCGGTTCGGCGCTGACCGAAGGGGTCTCTGCCATCACCGAGCTGGCGCACTGGGTGCTGGCCATCAACGAGCAGGTCAACATGACCACGGGCACCACCATGAACGTCGGCGTGGTACAGGGCGGCACCGGTGTCAACGTGGTGCCGGACTTTGCCGAGGCGATCGTCGATCTGCGCTTCTGGAGCAACGAAGAGGCCGCTGCGGTGCACGACCGGCTCACCTTTATGGCCAACAACCCCTTCCTCGCGGGTTGTCGGGTCGAGGTGGATCGCCAGACCTTCAAGCCGGCGATGCGCCCGAGCGGTGACACCGAGGCGCTGATGGCGCTGGTGGAGGCGGCAGCCAAAGAGGAAGGTATCCCCTTCAACTGGCTGGAGGCCGGTGGCGGCTCGGATGCCAACTTCACCGCCGCCGCGGGGGTGCCGTCGCTGGATGGCTTCGGCCCCATGGGCGGTGGTTTCCACTCGGAGGCGGAGTTCCTGCTGCTGGAGAGCATCGAGCCGCGCATCCGCCTGCTGCAGCGGGTGCTGGGCAAGCTGGCGAAATAAGCCGGTTTATCCCTTGTTCGGGTCGTCATGGCCCGCTCAAAACTGGTCCGCTCAAATCCAAACGGGAGGCTGTTGCCTCCCGTTTTTTTATCTCGATTTTTCGCGCGCTGAGTGAGCGGGCCAGATGGCTTGCGGCCGTTACCCCTGTGGCTCGGCCAGATAGGCCAGATGATCCTGCCGCGCCACCTGCCAGCCATCGAGGCGCAGCGGGGCGGCAAAGCCCGGGCCGTCGGTCACCATGGTGTGGTACTCCCCCTGCTCGCCGCAGGCATCGAAGCCCTCGCGCTCGGCCAGTTGCTGCAACTCGGCGAGGGTGGCGGCATCGAGGGTGCGTCCAGTCCACTCGGGGGCCAGCACCCGGGTATCGACGCAGGAGAGGTGGGCGACGATGCCGCGGGCCAGCATATCCGCCAGCAAGGCTTGACGAGATTGCTGCCAGAGCGGGGTGTGGACGGTGAGACCAAGCGGGCGGCAGCGTTCGCGGATCCAGTTAGGCGCACCGCCCACGCTGTCGATATCGCCGGTGACTACGCCATCGAGTTGCCACTCCTCCTTGAGCCGTGCCAGTGCCCGCTCATAACCGAGATCGAACGGCGCTTCTATGGTGACCAGCAGATGGGGCAGCCCGAGGGCCGCCGCCTGACGGCGCACCAGCGGCAAGGGGTGAGCGAGAAATCGGGGCTCTGGCGGGGCAAAGGTGGCCAGTGCCACCACCTGATGGCCCGCTTGACGGGCATGACAGAGGGCCAGCATGGCATCTTTGCCACCGCTCCAGAGCAGGATGACGCGAGACATGGATGAGATTCCGGTGGTGAACGAGGGGGCATGCTACCCAGCGGCGGGGGCAGAGGTAAAGGTATAGTGTCCGGAAATGGCGGCGGGGAAATGGTTGGGGTCACAGAGCGGGAAAAAAGCAGGCCCCCGAAGCGGGGGCCTGTATTGCAATAGCGTGGTAAACGCCGCTGCGATTAGAGCAGGATGCTGGTGAGGATAAAGCCCAGCGAGCAGGAGGTCACCACCCCGATCAGCCCCGGAATGATGAAGCTGTGGTTGATGATGAACTTGCCGATGCGGGTGGTGCCGGAGCGGTCGAAACCGATACAGGCCAGATCGCTCGGGTAGGTCGGCAGCACGAAGTAGCCGTAGCTCGCCGGCAGGAAGGCGATCAGCAGCTTGGGTTCGACACCCAGCGCCAGACCCATGGGGGCGATGGCGGTCAGGGCGGCGGCCTGGCTGTTTACCAGCTTGGAGATGAGGAACAGCACCAGGGCGTAGGTCCAGGGCTGGGCCTGTACCACGTGGGCCAGGGTCTCTTTGAGCAGCGGCATGTGGGCCTGGAAGAAGGTCTCACTCATCCAGGCAACCCCGAATACGGAGAAGATGGCGACCATGCCTGCCTTGAAGACGGCACCGTTGGCGATCTCGCCCGGCTTGACCTTGCAGCGCATCAGGATGATGGCACCGGCGATCAGCATCATCATCTGGATCACCAGGTTCATGGAGAGCGGGCCGGTCTTGTCCTTGATGGTGAACACCGGACGCAGACCTTCGTTGGCACCGAGCAATACCACGGCAGCGATGGCGGCGAAGAAGATCCAGGTAGACCAGTAGGCCTCTTTCGGGAACTTGGTGTTGAGCAGGGTTTCACCACCGCCGTAGATGAAGGCACGCTGCTCCGGGTCTTTGATCTTGGCCTGGAACTCTTCGTCCTTGTCCAGATCCTTGCCGCGACGCAGGCTCCACAGGGCTGCCACGATGACACCGGTCAGGGAGGAGGGGATGGCGATCATCAGGATGTCGAGCAGGCCGTAAGCCTGACCGATACCGTGACCGGCCGCCAGAATGGAGACCATGGAGACCACGGCAACGGAGACCGGGGAGGCGCAGATGGCCATCTGGGAGGCAACGGAGGCGACAGCCATCGGGCGCTCGGGACGGATGTTCTTCTGCAGCGCGATGTCAGCGATGATGGGGAACATGGTGTAGACCACGTGGCCGGTACCGCACAGGAAGGTGAGGGTCCAGGTCGTGAGCGGCGCCAGGATAGTGATGTATTGCGGGTGACGGCGCAGCAGACGCTCGGCCACTTGCATCATCAGGTTGAGGCCACCGGCAGTCTGCAGGGTGGCGGCACAGCCGATCACCGCCAGAATGGTCAGCATTACCTGAACAGGCGGTTCGCCCGGCACCAGGCCGAAGACGAAGGTCAGCAGGAAGAGACCGATACCACTGATGAGACCGAGTCCCATGCCCCCAAAGCGGGTACCCAGCAGCAAGCAGCCGAGTACCACTAAAAATTCCATCAAGATCATTCCGTTACCTCGTGTGATTCAACCCATATTGCCGCGGGTAGCCTGAACCATGAATTGTCATTGTCTGTTTTATTTAGCCCAAAAGGGTTAGTTGCTATTCTGCTCCCCTGAAAAAGTGAAAAAATTGAGTTACTTCAATAACTCGATGAATTTTTGATTAAACCACTTAAAAACCACGTACTAACAAAAACATCATTTTTGTCACCAAGTGGTATCACTCGGGGCCAAGCCATCGGGTGGTCATGGTGGCAGCACAGAGTGGCAGCAGGGCTGCAGGGGAGGGGCATAAAAAGGGCTCGATTGCGGCAGAAGAGGGTGAAAAAGCCAGCGCTCAGGCTATTTTTGCCAGCAAGGGCTGACTTCAGCGGGTTGGCTCACTTGGCCGCAGGTGCTTGCTGCAGATAGCGGCGCTGATAATCCTCGCTCAGCTTGGCAATATCGAGTCTGGCAATGGCCTGTGCCACCCGTTGCTGCAACGCCTGCTGATCGGGGCGAAACATGATGTGCAGGCTCTTGTGTTCGAGGATCTTCGGGTGAAATTGCAATCCGGCGCTGCTCAGCTTGCGATCATGGTTGATGAGCCAGTGAAAGACATCCCGATCGATCACCGCCAGATCGAGCCGGTCGCGCTGCAATTTGCGCAGGTTGAGCAGGTCTGCATCGACGGCGGCAGTGTTGAGGCGCTTGCTGGCCATCAGGGCATCGAATTCACGGGTGTTGACGTATCCCTCCACCACGCCGATCCGGTAGGGGGCGAGATCCGTGAGCTGCTGCCAGGGGATGGGGGGGCCTGAGCGCTGCGCCATGCCCAGCACGCTGTCGCCCACGCTGGGGGAGCTGCGCCACAGGGTGGGCAGGGTGTCGGAGAGGTACTCGGGAAAATAGCCGCTATAAGGCTGGGTCGGGTCGGCCGCCAGCCGCACCGCCCGTTGCCAGGGGTAGAAGTCGAACTCCACCTCCAGTCCCGCCTCGGCAAAGGCGCGTTTGACGATATGACCGGTGAGGCCGCCATCGGGCAGGCTCTGGCTGGTGTAGGGGGGCCACTCCAGGGTGGTCAGACGAACGGGCTCGGCCCACAGTTGAACAGGCATGCAGGACAGCAGTAGCGAGAGCAGCAGGCGATATCCCATAGGCGACGAGTTCCTTGTGCCGGTTGATCCTGAGTATCACCCATAACGGTGACAATAAAAAAGCCGACCCACAGGTCGGCTTTTGCAATGCAGTGGCAAGATGCCGCTGATCAGAACTCGGCGGTACGCGGAGTACGCGGGAACGGGATCACGTCGCGGACGTTGCCCATGCCGGTCACGTAGACCACCAGACGCTCGAAGCCCAGACCGAAGCCGGAGTGCGGCACGGTACCGAAGCGACGCAGGTCGCGGTACCACCAGTAATCTTCCTTGTTCAGGCCCATCTCGGCCAGACGGGCATCCAGCACGTCCAGACGCTCTTCACGCTGGGAACCACCGATGATCTCGCCGATGCCCGGTGCCAGTACGTCCATCGCGGCAACGGTCTTGCCGTCGTCGTTGAGGCGCATGTAGAAGGCCTTGATATCTTTCGGGTAGTTCTTCACCACCACCGGAGACTTGAAGTGCTCCTCGGCCAGATAGCGCTCGTGCTCGGAGGAGAGATCGATACCCCAGGAGACCGGGAACTCGAACTTCTTGCCGCAGTTTTGCAGCACTTCGATGGCGTCGGTGTAGTCGATCTGGGCGAAGTCGGAGGAGACGAAACGCTCCAGACGGCCGATGGCATCCTTGTCCACGTGCTGGGCGAAGAACTCCAGATCGTCGCGACGCTCGGTCAGTACGGCGTTGAAGACATACTTCAGCATGGCTTCGGCCAGTGCGGCGTTATCTTCCAGATCGTTGAAGGCCACTTCCGGCTCAACCATCCAGAACTCGGCCAGGTGGCGGCTGGTGTTGGAGTTTTCAGCGCGGAAGGTCGGGCCGAAGGTGTAGACCTTGGAGAGGGCGCAGGCATAGGTTTCGGCGTTCAGCTGGCCGGATACGGTCAGGAAAGCCTCTTTGCCGAAGAAATCTTCGTTGTAGTCCACCTTGCCGGCGTCGGTGCGCGGCAGGTTTTCCATGTCCAGAGTGGAGACGCGGAACATCTCGCCGGCACCTTCGGTGTCAGAGGCGGTGATGAGCGGGGTCGCAACCCAGAGGAAACCCTCTTCGTGGAAGAAGCGGTGGATGGCTTGCGCCAGGCAGTGACGAACGCGGGTCACGGCGCCAACGATGTTGGTGCGCGGGCGCAGGTGGGCCTGTTCACGCAGGTATTCGATGCTGTGGCGCTTGGCGGCCATCGGGTAGGTGTCCGGATCTTCGACCCAGCCGACTACCTTCACCTCGGTCGCCTGCAGTTCGAAAGCCTGGCCGCTGCCCTGAGAGGCGGCAACCACGCCGGTCACTTCCACGGAGCAGGCAGTGGTCAGACGCAGCACTTCATTCTCGTAATTGGCCAGGGTATTGGGGACAACTGCCTGTACCGGATGGAAACAGGAGCCATCGGAAATGGCCAAAAATGAGATCCCCGCCTTGGAATCACGGCGAGTCCGGATCCACCCTTTTACAGTTTGGGTGGTGCCGACCGGATACTTACCGGCCAGCACATCTACTACGGATGCGTGCGTCATCGAAATATTGTCTCCAGCTTGTTCTTGCAGCGCTATTTGCAACACTAGGGAGTCTGGCCCGGGCACAGATGGCCCACCATGGCAGACTAAGCCGTCAATCTTACCCGCGCGGGTTTGATAAACAAGCAAAAATGTCGGACTCTGGTGGGGTTTTCGGCATGGTTCACTCAACAAGAGTGTCACGGGCGCAGGAGAGGTGGGTGAAAGATCGGCGGCATGGGCCAGATTGGCTGACACGGGTGTTGCAGGGGCTGGTGATGCTCTGCTGGGGCGGCTTTATCGTGCTGCTCTCCCTTTACCACTATGCCCGGCCCGAAATTGCCTACGGTTTTCTGGTCTATGGCGGGATCGAGGTGCGCGATTATTGGGACCCGGCCCTTACCCCCTGGCTGGTCTACGGGCTCTGGAGCTGCTGCGCCCTGACGCTGGCGGTGTTGCTGCTGGAGCGCAAGCGCAGCCGCCGTCAGGATGACTCCCGGCATGTCAATCTGGCCATCCTGCTATTGGTGCTGATCGCCAGCTTGCTCTTCTACTACGTCGGTTAAGCGCCCGCCTCAGCGGGGCTGATCCGGCTCCTGCCTGCTGGCCTTGGTGCGCTTGCCGAGCTGGCGCTCCACGCTGTCGAGCATCTGGTTGTAGGCCACCGCCACCCGGCCAATCTCGTCGCCGTCATCCCCCTCCAGCCGGTGGCCGAAGTCGTGCAAATCGGTCGCCTCTTCCATGGAGCGGGTCAACTGGTTGAGGGGGCGCACGATCCAGGTGCGGATGACCCAGAGGGTCAGCAGCAGTCCCATCCCGAAGATGCCGGTGAGGATCAGCGCCGAGGTGAGAATATTCTGCTCGACCCGGGTAAACAGCGAATCGAGGGAGTAGTCAAAGCGCACCGCACCAAGCACGGTATTCTCCGGCACCAGATGACAGCTGGTGCAGTCGGTGCCGCGAAAATCCTTCTTGGCCAGCAGCGGTCGGGTCACCACCAGACGGCTGTGCATGCCGTCGTGCACCACCTCCAGACTCCCTTTACCGGCCAGTGCCAGCTGATCATATTCATCCTTGCTCTGTTCGCTCTCCCGGCCCGGCCCGTACTGTTTGCTCACCGCCTCGCCACGGACGATGCGGGCATCCTCCACATGGGCGTGATCGAGAAACTTGCCGCGCAGGGTATCGCGGGCATCCATCTTGCCGGTCAGCATCAGCATGTTGAGGCCGTCGAAATAGGCTTCGGTCTGCTCGCGGCTCTGCTCCTTGATGAGGGTCAGGATGAGATCGCGCTCGCGCACCGCCTGATAGGCTGCGGAGAAGACCAGTACCATGGAGAAGATGAAGAGCAGGAAAAAGTTGATTTTGGCAGCAATGGAGAGGCGCATGAGCAGTCTTTCTTGATGGTAAAACCGCAGCAGTTTACCCCTCTTGGGGCCTCAGGTCTGGTGTTTTGCTCACATTACGGCAAGTGAAACTGCACTGAAGTGGATAAAGTTGCCCTCTTTATATATCAAATGCCGGTAGTCAAACGGGCGGCTGCGATGGCCGCCCGCTGCATGCATTAAAACTCGCCTTCGGTGATGGCCTGACGGATGGCGCCGGTCAATACCCGCAACTCTTCAGGGGTGATGACGAAGGGGGGCATCAGGTAGACCAGCTTGCCAAAGGGGCGGATCCAGGCGCCCAGTTCGACAAACTTGCGCTGGATGCGCGCCACATCCACCCGCTCTTTCATCTCCACCACCCCGATGGCGCCGAGCACCCGCACATCCGCGACCGCCGGGTGCAGGGTCAGCTCTACCAGTTCTGTTCGCAGCTGATGCTCGATGGCGCGCACCCGCTCCTGCCACGGTGAGGCCAGCAGCAGATCGATGGAGGCGTTGGCCACCGCGCAGGCGAGCGGGTTGCCCATAAAGGTGGGGCCGTGCATAAAGACGCCCGCCTTGCCGTCACAGATGGTGCGGGCGACATGCTCGGTGGTCAGGGTCGCCGAGAGGGTGAGGTAGCCGCCGGTAAGCGCCTTGCCCAGACACATGATGTCGGGGCTGATCCCCGCCCAGTCGCAGGCAAACAGCTGGCCGGTGCGGCCAAAGCCGGTGGCAATCTCGTCGGCAATCAGCAGCACGCCGAATTCGTCGCACAGGGCGCGCACCCACTGCAGGTAGCGGGGGTGATAGAAGCGCATGCCGCCAGCGCCCTGCACTATGGGCTCAAGCACGATGGCGGCGATCTCCTCGTGATGATCCGCCATGAGTGTCGCCAGCTCCACCACGCACTGCTCGTCCCACTCGGCGTGGAAGCGGCAGCTGGGTGCTTCGACAAAATAGTGTTCCGGCAGGAATCCCTTGTAGAGCTCATGCATGCCGCCATCGGGATCGCAGACGCTCATGGCGCCAAAGGTGTCGCCGTGATAGCCGCTGCGCAGGGCGACAAATTTGGCTCTGGGCGTCCCCTTGGCGTGCCAGTACTGCTGGGCCATCTTGAGCGCCACTTCCACTGCCACCGAGCCGGAATCGGCCAGAAAGACCCGATCCAGCCCCTTCGGAGTGATCTCCACCAGCTTGCGGCAGAGCTCGACCGCCGGAGCGTGGGTGAGGCCGCCAAACATCACGTGGGACATCTTGCCGAGCTGGGCGGTGGCGGCGGCGTCCAACTCCGGCACCTGATAGCCGTGCACGCAAGCCCACCAGGAGCTCATGCCATCCACCAGTTCACGGCCGTCGCTGAGAGTGATCTTCACCCCTTTGGCGCTGGCCACTTCATAGCAGGGCAGGGGGTGAGTGAGGGAGGTATAGGGGTGCCAGATGTGGTGCAGGTCGAATTCTTGATTGGTCATTTGTTGTTCTGTTGTCAATTGGTTTGATCTGGTCGGTGTTGACAGTCTACGCGTGCTCTCTACACTAGCCAACAATTTCAGCCACTTGGCACTGCGCATCACCCTGAGCGCGCAGGCCCGGCGGCGGGTTTTGTGGCCGTCCATCCCAAGATGGCGGGCGCAGGATCCCACTAATAACAACCGGAAGCCATGTATGAATGCTCTCACCGCGGGCGGTCACGCCCTTCGTCATGACTGGACCCTCGCCGAGGTTCAGGCCCTGTTTGCCCTGCCGTTCAACGATCTGCTGTTTCAGGCCCAGACCGTCCACCGCGCCCACTTTGACCCGAATGAAGTGCAGGTGAGTACTTTGCTCTCCATCAAGACCGGCGCCTGCCCGGAAGATTGCAAATACTGCCCCCAGAGCGCCCGTTACCACACCGGGCTCGAAGCCGAGCGGCTGATGGAGGTGGAGAAGGTGCTGGAGCGGGCCCGCGAAGCCAAGGCCAACGGCTCGTCCCGTTTCTGCATGGGGGCCGCCTGGCGCAACCCCAAAGAGAAGGACATGCCCTACATCATCCGGATGATTGAGGAGGTGCGCGGGCTCGGTATGGAGACCTGCATGACGCTGGGGATGCTCACCGCCGATCAGGCGGCGCGTCTTGGCGCTGCGGGGCTCGATTACTACAACCACAACCTCGACACCTCGCCGGAGTTTTACGGCGAGATCATCTCCACCCGCACCTATCAGGATCGGCTCGATACCCTGGAGCATGTGCGCAGCGCCGGCATGAAGGTCTGCTCCGGCGGCATCGTCGGCATGGGCGAGCAGGCCAAGGATCGGGCGGGCCTCTTGATGGCGCTCGCCAACCTGCCGCGCCACCCGGAGAGTGTGCCCATCAACATGCTGGTCAAGGTGAAGGGAACGCCGCTGGAGGATCAGGAGAACCTCGATCCGTTCGAATTTATCCGCACCATCGCCGTGGCACGGATCATGATGCCCGCCTCCCATGTGCGCCTCTCAGCCGGGCGGGAGAAGATGAATGAGCAGATGCAGGCGATGTGCTTTATGGCCGGGGCCAACTCCATCTTCTATGGCTGCAAGCTGCTGACCACTCCTAACCCGGACGAGAACAGCGATATGCAGCTGTTCAAGCGGCTCGGCATTCGCCCTGCCCAGCGGGCCCAGAAGCCGGATCAGGTTCAAGAAGAGGAGCTGCTGGCCGAGGTGAGTCGCCAGAGCGAGCCTGCCGAGATGTTTTATGACGCCACCCGCCCCCGTGCAGGGGCTGCGCGGTCATGAACGGCCCTGCAGTAACGGGCCCCTTTGTGTTGGGCACGGCGCTGGCCGAGCGCGAGCAGGTGGGTCTGCTGCGCAACCGCATCGCGACCGACGGGGCGAGTGGCGGGCGGCTCAGGGTTGCGGGGCGCGACTACCTCAACTTTTCCGCCAACGACTATCTGGGACTGGCGGATCACGGCGCCATCAAGGCCGCCTTCAACGCGGGGATTGAACGTTATGGCACGGGCTCCGGCGCCTCGCCGCTGGTGACCGGTTACAGCCGTGCCCACCAACAGCTTGAGGAGACCCTGGCCGAGTGGCTCGGGGTGGAGGCGGTGCTGCTGTTCAACTGCGGTTTTTCGGCCAATCAGGCGGTGCTCAAAGCGCTGCTCGGCAAGGAGCATCTGCTGTGGCAGGACAAACTCAACCACGCCTCTTTGCAGGAGATGGGCAGCCAGCTCCCTTGCAAGATGAAGCGTTTTGCCCACAACGATATGGCGGCCCTTGAACGGCAGCTTGAGCCAAATCGCGGACTGATTGTCTCGGAAGGGGTGTTCAGCATGGACGGGGATCAGGGCCCCTGGCGCGAGCTCGCAACACTCGCAGCCCAGAGCGGCAACTGGCTGATGATCGACGATGCCCACGGCCTCGGCGTGCTGGGGCCCGAGGGGCGCGGCACGCTGGCGGCGCAGGGGGTTCCTCCTGCCAGCGTACACATCCAGATGGGCACTTTTGGCAAGGCGCTCGGGGTTGCCGGTGCCTTTGTCGGCGGCAGTCGCGAACTGGTGGAGTATCTGGTCAACTTCGCCCGCCACTATGTCTACAGCACCCATATGCCCGCCGCGCAGGCTTGCGCGGTCAGCAAGAGCATCGAACTGGTGCGCGCGGCTGATGAGTCCCGCGCCCATCTTGGCCAGCTGATCGCTCGCTTCCGGCAAGGGGCAAAGGATCAGGGTTGGCAGCTTGGCGCGAGCGATACCCCGATCCAGCCGCTGCTGGTGGGGGAGAGCAGTGTTGCCCTGCAACTGGCTGAACGGCTGCGGGAGCGCGGCGTCTGGGTGAGCGCCATCCGCCCGCCCACGGTGCCAGTCGGTACGGCCCGGCTGCGCATTACCCTGAGCGCGGCTCACCGCGAGCAGGATGTGGATCGCCTGCTCGATGCCTTGGGGGTCTGCCCTGCAGTTACAACGCTTGGGGAGGCTCACCATGACTGAGCGTTTTCAAACGGTCGACAAGGCGCAGCTTGCTCGCCGTTTCGGCGCCGCCGCTCGTCATTACGATGCCCACGCCCGCTTTCAGCAGGAGGTGGGTCAGGCGCTGCTGGAATGGATGCCAGACAGGCTGGTTGGCACTGATCTGACGGTGAGCGGGCTGGATCTGGGCTGCGGCACCGGCTTTTTCTTGCCCCAACTGGCGAACCGTTGTCACCAGCTGGTGGGGCTGGATCTCGCCCCCGGCATGCTGGCGCAGGCCGCCTTGCGTGGCAGCGGTGCTCGCCTGCTCTGCGGCGATGCGGAGCAGCTTCCTTTCGCCGATAACGCGTTCGACTGGGTTTTCTCCAGTCTGGCGTTGCAGTGGTGCGAGCGTCCGGCCCAGGCTTTTGGCGAGCTGCTGCGGGTGGTCAAACCGGGCGGCCAGATCTTTTTCTCGACCCTGCTCGATGAGTCGCTCTGGCAGTTGCGAGCCGCCTGGCAGCAGCTTGATGGTCGCGCCCATGTCAATCGCTTCCTCAGCCTGCCACAATTGGAGCAGGCGCTGGCTAGCGCCGGGGTATCTGCTCCCGAGCTGCGTTGTATCACCTGGGATCTCGCCTATCTTGAATTGCCGCAGTTGTTGCGCGATCTCAAGGGGATTGGGGCCAATCAGGTCAATGACAATCAGGGGAGTGCCGCCCCGGCCGGTCTGAGCGGTCGCGCCAGATTGCAGCAGCTGGCGCAGGCGTATGAGGCGTTTCGCCAGCCCGATGGCAGGCTGGTCGCCAGTTATCGGGTGTGCCTCGGCCGTCTCAGCAAGCCTCGCTGAGCGCCGGGAATCGCATTGTGTGCAGGGTAGTCAACGGGCCCTGCCAAGGAGAGAACCGTATGAAATCATTCTTTATCACCGGCACCGATACCGATGTGGGCAAGACGCTGGTGGCGCGCACCCTGCTGCGTGAATTCAGCGCACAGGGAATCAAGTGCGCGGGTTACAAGCCGGTCTCGGCCGGATGTGCCCGCACTCCGGACGGGCTGCGCAACCTGGATGCCGTTCTGTTGCAGGAGGCGGCGAGCCTGCCGCTGCCCTATGAGGTGGTCAATCCGTTCGCCTATGAGCCGCCGATTGCGCCCCACATCGCCGCCAGCGAGGCGCGCCAGCCTATCACCATGCAGGGGTTGAGCGAGGGGCTACGCAAGATTGAACAGGCCGGGGCCGAACTGGCGGTAGTGGAAGGGGCGGGGGGCTGGTATCTGCCGCTCGATCGCAAGCATCTGCTGTCGGACTGGGTCAAGCAGGAGAACATGGCGGTGATCATGGTGGTGGGGGCCAAGCTGGGTTGCCTCAACCATGCGCTGCTCACCTTTGCCGCCATTCGCAATGATCAGCTGCCGGTGGCGGGGTGGGTAATTAATCGGCTCCATGGTTCCATGAGCCATTATCAGGAAAATCTGGACACCCTGAGGGGCTTGCTGCCAGCCCCCTTCCTCGGCGAAATTCCGTTTATAAACAATCCGCTTGAAGCCGATTTGCAGGGGCGTCTCGATATCTCGCCGCTACTTTGACGGCATATTCAGCGAACATTCATCGAATCTCCCTAGAATGTCGACATTAACATGATCAGGTGGGGATCCCGAGTGATCCCCGGTCATGTCCCTTATCTTCACAAGGAGTCTATATGAAGCGAATTATGCTATTCCTGGTGACCAACCTGGCCGTCATGCTGGTGCTGGGGGTGGTACTCAATATCCTGTTCTCGGTTCTGGGGATCAACAAGTCCAGCATTTCCGGGCTGTTGGTGTTCTGTGCCGTGTTCGGTTTTGGGGGTTCCTTTATCTCCTTGCTGATGTCCAAGTGGATGGCCAAGCGCAGCTATGGCGTCCAGGTCATCGAGCAACCCCGTAACGAGACCGAGCACTGGCTGGTGAGCACTGTGGCCCGTCAGGCCCGCGAAGCGGGTATCAAGATGCCGGAAGTGGGGATCTACGACTCTCCCGAGATGAACGCCTTTGCGACCGGTGCCCGCCGCGATGATTCGCTGGTGGCGGTCTCCTCCGGCCTGCTCTACAGCATGAGCCGTGACGAGGCGGAAGCGGTACTGGCCCACGAGGTGAGCCACGTGGCCAACGGCGACATGGTGACCCTGACCCTGATCCAGGGGGTGGTGAACACCTTCGTGATGTTCTTCGCCCGCATCGTGGCTGGCGTCATCAGCAACTTCTTCAGCTCCAACAACGAGGAAGAGAGCAGCAGCACCGGCGGTTTTGCCTACATGATCACCGTGTTCGTGCTGGAGATGCTGTTCGGCATTCTGGCCTCCATCATCGTCATGTGGTTCAGCCGTCAGCGCGAGTTCCGTGCCGATGCCGGTGCCGCCAAGCTGGCCGGTCGCGACAAGATGATTGCCGCCCTTGAGCGCCTCTCCCGCGGTGCCGAGCCGCAGCTGGAAGGCTCCATGATGGCCTTTGGCATCAACGGCAAGCGCTCCATGAGCGAGCTGTTCATGAGCCACCCGCCCATCGAGCAGCGTATCGCCGCCCTGCGTGGTTGATAGATACTGAATGACGGGGAATACCCTGAATAAAAAACGGCTGCCTTCGGGCAGCCGTTTTGCTTTTCAGCGTTCTTTAAAGCTTGAAGTGCCCCATCTCCTGGCGCAGCACCCGTGACAGCTGCTTGAGCTTGGCCGCCTCTTGCGACACGTGACGGGCGGCATCCCCCGATTGCTCGGAGAGGGAGGTGATGTTGCCGACGGTAGAGACCACCTCGTTGGCGGCGGTGGACTGCTCGCGCAGGGTGTGGCTGATCTCCCCCATCAGGCCGGTGAGGTTGGAGGCGTGGCTCTGGATGCTGGCGATCGCCTCGCCGGTCTGGTTGGCCAGCGTGACCCCGCGAGAGACGTTGTTGACCGTGTTCTCCATGCTGCGGATGGAGGCATCCGCCCCGCTCTGGATCTTGCTGATCATCCCGGTGATCTGCTGGGTTGACGCCGCCGAGCGACTGGCCAGATTGCGCACCTCGTCGGCCACCACCGCAAAGCCGCGACCCTGTTCACCGGCCCGCGCCGCCTCGATGGCCGCGTTGAGGGCCAGCAGGTTGGTCTGATCGGCGATGCTGCTGATGGTGGAGACGATCGCCTCGATGCTGCGCGACTGCTCGTTGAGCTGGTTGATAAGGCCGATACTGTG
>OEQM01000112.1_pt1 | contig 34828 bp, 29 predicted proteins | sample 1539771 | NCBI WGS metagenome assembly OEQM01 (sample SAMEA3891240, study PRJEB23780) | metagenome | biome: terrestrial biome; feature: animal house; material: water of meat washing | place: Italy | collected 2015-05-12
GTGCTGACCATAGGTTCGGTATTGCTGCTGCCCCTGGTGGCCTATGTGGAGGCGGAGCAGGCGCTACTGGCCCTCTCGGAGCGGGATCCCCTCACCGGGGTGCTCAACCGGCGCGGCCTGTTCAGGCTGGGGGAGCGGGCGCGGCCGGGGCAGATGCGCTGCGTGGTGGTGCTCGACGACCACTTCAAGAGCGTCAATGACAGATTTGGTCACGGCTGTGGTGATGAGGTGATCCGGTTCGTGGCCCGGGTGCTGGTGGCCGAGGCGCGCAAGGATGATCTGGTGGGGCGCATAGGTGGCGAGGAGTTCGCCATCATCATGGGAGGGGTGAACGGCCAGATGGCCCATGACATCTGCGACCGGATCCGCCGCCAGATAGAGACGGGCTCCCGTCAGGGGGCCTGCCCGCCGTGCGAGGGGGTGACTGTCAGTGTGGGGGGCGTCTGCGCCTGTGCTGATACAGGGTTGGCGCACTTGCTGACGAAGGCCGACGAGGCCATGTACAGGGTCAAGGCGGCGGGGCGAAATGGCGTGCTTCTGCAGCTCGAACCCGGACAACTTCGGCTGGTTGAGGGCGGCGAGGGCTAGGCTCTCGCCGCCAGGCTTGCTGCGGCCCGGGCCCCCCTTCTAGAACAGCTTGCTGCCCCAGCCGAGCTTGTTGCGCAGCACGTGGAAGTAGCTGTAGTCGAGGGGATGCACCAGATGAAGCTGGTGGTGGCTCTTCTTGATGAGGATCTCGTCCCCCGGGTGGACCGCCAGCGTCACCTGGCCGTCACAGCTCACCTGCATGGCATCGTCCTGATTGTCCGGCGAGACCAGCAGCCGCACTTCGCTGTCGGCATCGAGCACGATGGGGCGACTGCTCAGGGTGTGCGGGAACATGGGCACCAGCGTGATGGCGTTGAGCTTGGGGGTGAGGATGGCGCCGCCCGCCGACAGGGAGTAGGCGGTGGAGCCGGTCGGGGTGGCCACTATGATGCCGTCCGAGCGCTGGCTATACATAAAGCTGCCATCGATATAGACCTCGAACTCGATCATGTGGGCGATCTTGCCCGGGTGCAGCACCGCCTCGTTGACCGCCAGATTGCTCGACTTGCGCTCGCCGTGGCGATAGACCGAGGCCTCCAGCAGGAAGCGGTGTTCGCTCTTGTAGTGGCCGGAGAGCACCTGCTCCAGCGGCAGCAGATAATCCTGCGGCGAGAGGTCGGTCAGAAAGCCGAGGTTGCCCCGGTTGACCCCGATCACCGCCACATCGAAGCGCGACAGCACCCGCGCCGCCCCCAGCATGTTGCCGTCACCGCCGACCACGATGGCGAGATCGGCCTGCTGGCCCAGTTGCACCAGATCCATCACGTTTTCATCGAGGATGCTCAGGGTCTGGGCGACCCGGCTCTCCACCAGTACCCGAAAGCCGCGGGCGGTCAGGTATTGATGCAGGCCGGTCAGCGTCTGGTTGGCCCCCTCATGGTGGGGTTTGCCAATCAGGGCGATGGTTTTGAACGGAGAATCCATAGTCAGTCAGATCTGGGATGGGTATTGCGGGCCAGTATACAGTGCTTTGCTCCGCTTGTGACGCTCTCCCGTGTGACGGGGCCGGCTATCCCCTTGAGGCTACTGGTTAAACGGTGAGCGGTAACCCGGATAAACCGACGGTTGCGGCTATTCAGCAACCCTGATTGCCCTTTACCCCTTGAAAGCCGGGGATGCATCCCCATAATAGCGCCAACATAGTCGGTCTGTTGTCGTCCGGTCGCTCAACCAGACGTCAGGGCCCTCATAAGTAACCCCGGAATTGGAGATGTCATGAACCACGAAGAGCAAAAGGTTGAAGCGATGGAGCAAGTGGAAGCCCAGCCAGTCGAGCCGACCGATGTAGACAGTGAAGTGACAGCCGAGCAGGCCCGCATTGCCGAACTGGAAGCGCAGCTGGAAACCGCCATCCAAAAAGCGGCGGAAGAGCGTGAACGCGCCCTGCGTACCGCCGCCGAAATGGAGAACCTGCGCCGTCGTACCGAGCTGGATGTCGAGAAGGCGCACAAATTCGCCCTGGAGAAGTTCGCAGGCGAACTGCTGCCGGTGCTGGACAACCTTGAGCGTGCCATCGAACTGGCCGACAAGGAGAACGAAGCCCTCAAGCCGATGATCGAAGGTGTCGAGCTGACCCTGAAATCCATGCAGAGCGGCGTGGCCAAGTTTGGTCTGGTGGCGCTCGACCCGATCAACCAGCCGTTTGACCCCAACGCCCATCAGGCGATGAGCATGGTGCCGAGTGCCGATGTGGCCCCGAACACCGTCATTGCAGTGATGCAGAAGGGCTATGACCTCAACGGTCGGGTGATCCGTCCGGCCATGGTGATGATCGCCAAAGCGGTCGACTGATTGGCTGTGGGTGCCCGAGCCCGCCCTGTGGCGGGCTTTTTGTTTCGCAGTGCAGCACCTGTTCATCTTGCCCGGTTTTACGGCTCAACGTGACCGCGCAACCATGACAAAGGGTGTGGTTTTTTAGGGTTGGGGCTTGAAGCTGCGTCTGGCGACCCCATATAGGTAGCAAGGCCGCGGCGGCACAAAAAATTTGATGCCGGGAGCTTGAAAGCCAGATTGGCAGCCCCCACCTAGCCGTTAACGCATTAAGGCGAGTTCCTCGCCAGTTTATTCAAAGTATTTGGAGATTCGTCAAATGGGTAAAATCATCGGTATTGACCTGGGTACTACCAACTCCTGCGTCGCTATTCTGGATGGCGACACTGCTCGCGTGATCGAGAACGCAGAAGGCGATCGTACTACTCCGTCCATCATTGCCTATGCCGATGATGGCGAGATCCTGGTTGGTCAGCCGGCCAAGCGTCAGGCCATCACCAACCCGAAAAACACCCTGTTCGCCATCAAGCGTCTGATCGGTCGTCGTTTTGAAGATGAAGAAGTGCAGCGTGACCTGAAAATCATGCCGTACGCCATCGCCAAAGCTGACAACGGCGACGCCTGGGTTGAAGTGAAGGGCAAGAAAATGGCACCGCCGCAGATCTCTGCCGAAGTGCTGAAAAAGATGAAGAAGACCGCCGAAGACTACCTGGGTGAGCCGGTAACCGAAGCCGTTATCACTGTTCCGGCCTACTTCAACGACGCCCAGCGTCAGGCTACCAAGGATGCCGGTCGCATCGCCGGTCTGGATGTAAAACGCATCATCAACGAACCGACTGCTGCTGCATTCGCTTACGGCGTGAACAAGGTCAAGGGCGAGCGCAAGGTTGCCGTATATGACCTGGGTGGCGGTACTTTCGATATCTCCATCATCGAGATCGACGAAGTGGAAGGCGAAACCACCTTCGAAGTACTGGCGACCAACGGTAACACCCACCTGGGTGGTGAAGACTTCGACAACCGCGTCATCAACTATCTGGTAGACGAGTTCAAGCGTGAGCAGGGCATCGACCTGCGCAACGACCAGCTGGCTCTGCAGCGTCTGAAAGATGCCGCCGAGAAAGCCAAGATCGAGCTCTCTTCTGCCCAGCAGACCGACGTCAACCTGCCGTACATCACTGCAGATGCCACCGGTCCGAAGCACATGAACATCAAGGTGACCCGCGCCAAGCTGGAATCCCTGGTAGAAGACATGGTGAAGGACTCTCTGGAGCCGGTTCGTGTCGCCCTGAAAGACTCCGGTCTGGCAGTTGGCGAGATCGACGACGTGATCCTGGTTGGTGGTCAGACCCGTATGCCGCTGGTTCAGAAGACCGTTGCCGAGTTCTTTGGCAAAGAGCCGCGTAAAGACGTCAACCCGGACGAAGCCGTGGCCATGGGTGCTGCCATCCAGGGTGCCGTACTGTCCGGTGACAAGACCGACGTACTGCTGCTGGACGTTACCCCGCTCTCCCTGGGTATCGAAACCATGGGTAGCGTGATGACTGCGCTGATCGAGAAGAACACCACCATCCCGACCAAGAAGTCCCAGGTGTTCTCCACTGCCGAAGACAACCAGTCTGCCGTGACCATTCACGTGCTGCAGGGTGAGCGCAAGCGCGCCAGCGACAACAAGTCTCTGGGCCAGTTCAACCTGGAAGGCATCCGTCCGGCACCGCGCGGTCTGCCGCAGATCGAAGTGACCTTCGACATCGATGCCAACGGTATCCTGCACGTCTCTGCGAAAGACAAAGAGACCAACAAAGAGCAGAAGATCACCATCCAGGCCTCCTCTGGTCTGTCTGATGACGAGATCGAGCGCATGGTACGCGAAGCCGAAGCCAACGCGGCCGAGGACAAGAAGTTTGAAGAGCTGGTACAGGCTCGCAACCAGGCTGATGGTCTGGTCCACTCCGTACGCAAGCAGATCACCGAAGCCGGTGAAGCCCTGCCTGCCGACGACAAGACCAAGATCGAAGCCGCTCTGAGCGAGCTGGAAGTTGCCATCAAGGGTGACGACAAGGCTGCTATCGAAGCCAAACAGCAGGCTCTGCTGGAAGCGTCCCAGAAGCTGATGGAAATTGCCCAGCAGCAGGCTCAGGCCCAGGGTGCAGCCGGTGCTGATGCCGGTCAGTCCTCCTCTTCTGCCAAGGCTGACGACGACGTAGTCGACGCCGAGTTCGAAGAAGTGAAAGACGACAAGAAGTAAGCCCTACCCAGATGGGCGAAGTCCGCTTCGCCCATCGGCTTGGTCAATGAATTCACGGGCGTTGGGTAACCAACGCCCGTCTGCGTAACCACAGGATGAGTATGTCGAAGCGCGATTTCTACGAAGTACTGGGTGTGGCGAAAGATGCCGACGATCGCGAGATCAAGAAGGCGTACAAGCGCCTGGCCATGAAGTATCACCCGGATCGTAACCAGGGTGATGCCGCATCCGAAGAGAAGTTCAAAGAGGTCAAGGAAGCCTACGAGGTCCTGACCGATGCCAACCTGCGTGCCCGTTACGACCAGTACGGCCATGCCGGTGTCGACCCGAGCCAGGGTGGCGGTGGCCACGGTGGCTTTGGCGGCGGTGCCGACTTCGCCGACATGTTTGGTGACGTATTCGGTGACATCTTCGGCGGTGGCCGTGGTGGTGCCCGTCGTGGCCCGGCCCGTGGCTCCGACCTGCGTTACACCATGGAGCTGACGCTGGAAGAGGCGGTACGCGGGGTCTCCAAGGAGATCAAGGTGCCGACCCTGGTTCACTGCGAAGTCTGTAACGGCTCCGGTGCCCACACCGGCAGCAGTGCCCAGACCTGCCCGACCTGCCACGGCTCCGGCCAGGTGCAGATGCGTCAGGGCTTCTTCGCGGTGCAGCAGGCGTGTCCGCACTGTCACGGCCGCGGCAAGATCATCAAGGATCCGTGCCGCAAGTGTCACGGTGAAGGTCGCTACCAGCGCACCAAGACCCTGTCGGTGAAAATTCCGGCGGGCGTCGATACCGGCGATCGCATCCGTCTCTCCGGCGAAGGGGAAGCGGGGGAAGCAGGGGCTCCGGCAGGGGATCTCTACGTACAGGTGCACGTCAAAGAGCACGAGATCTTCGTGCGTGACGGCAACAACCTCTACTGCGAAGTGCCCATCAGCTTCACCGCAGCTGCGCTGGGTGGCGAGATTGAAGTGCCGACCCTGGATGGCCGCGTCAAGCTCAAGGTCACTCCGGAGACCCAGACCGGCAAGATGTTCCGCATGCGCGGCAAGGGCGTGAAGTCCGTGCGCTCCGGTCAGGTAGGGGATCTGATGTGCAAGGTGGTGATCGAGACTCCGGTCAACCTCACCGAGCAGCAGAAAGAGCTGTTGCGCCAGCTGGACGAGTCGTTCAGCGGTGCCGCTGCCAAGACCCACAAGCCGAAATCGGAAGGCTTCTTCGAAGGGGTGAAACGCTTCTTCGACGATCTGACCAGCTGATTTCAGCGACCCGAATAAACAGAGCCGGCCTTGTGCCGGCTCTTTTTTTGCCCGCCGTTTAGCCAGGATCCGCCCTATTGAGTGGATCCTGATGAGGGATCCTCCTCACAACTCCCGCCAATTCCTGCTGTACAAATGTTATCCCGCTCACACTGTTGCTGAAACGGTTTAGTTGTCATATTGAGTTAGCTAAAGCGGTTTAGCTATGCTCTGGCTGTCGATAACAACAGCGCCCGTTCGGGCTACAGATGACAGGTGAGGAAGATGATGATGTTCAAGAGCAAGTTGGCGCTGGCGGTAGCGCTGGGATTGGGGATGAGCAGCCCGCTGTGGGCGGCGCAGGCGAGTGTTGCAGGTGAGAGTGTCGAGGCCAGACTGGCGGCGCTGGAGGCGCGGGTACAGGCGGCTGAAGCGAGAGCCGAGGCAGCAGAGAGCCGTGCCAGTCAGGCGGAAGTGAAGGCGAGCGCCGCCAGCGAGCAGGCGCAGGTGGCCAACAACCGCAGCCAGAAGGTGGATGAGAAGACCGCTGGTGCCCAGGGCTTCGAGTTTCACGGCTATGCCCGCTCGGGCCTGTTGGTAAACAGCAATGGCAACGGTGGGCGCGGCGGCCCCTACATCACGCCAGCCGGTTCGGTGGGCGGGGCTGTCGGTCGCCTTGGCAACGAGGATGACACCTACATGGAGGCCAACCTGCTGAAAACCCAGACCTTCGAGGATGGCAGCTGGGCCCGCTACAAGCTGATGCTGGCAGACGGGGTGGAGACCAGCAACGACTGGACCGCCAGCGATTCGAGCCTCAATACCCGTCAGGTGTTTGCCGAGATCGGCAATCTGGCGAGCTTCGACGGCCCCTTCAAGAATGCGGTGCTGTGGGCGGGCAAGCGCTTTGATCGGGACAACTTTGACATCCACTGGCTCGATTCCGACGTGGTGTTCCTGGCCGGTACCGGCGGCGGCGTCTACGACGTGCAGCTGGCCGACAGCTGGAAGGCCAACTTCTCTCTCTATGGCCGCGATTACGGCGACATCAGCGCCAGCGGTCTCTCCGATATCGAGAGCTACATCCTCACCATGAACAACCGCGTCGGCAACTGGCAGTGGATGGTGAACGGCCTCTCGGCCAAGGACAATGACGCCCGCATCAATGACAAGGGGGCGGGCAGCGAGGCGGCGGACAAGGGGGCACACACCCTGCTGGCCTACCACGGCGAGAGCTTCTTTGGCATCAACCCCGGTTTTGCCAAGGCGGCGGTGCTGTACGGTCATGGGCTGGGGGCCGAGGTCAAGGGGCTGGGCTCTGACAGCGAGCTGTTGCCGGACGCCGATGCGGTGCGGATCGCCGTGTTTGGCTCCAACGATCTCAACTCGCGCTGGCGTTTTGCCCCGGCCCTGCTGGCCGAGCAGAGTCAGGATCGCTACGTGAAAGGGGACGAGTACCGCTGGCTCACCTTCAATACCCGGGTGGCGCAGGTGCTGAGCCAGAACGTCGAGCTGGTCTACGAGGCGGCCTGGCAGTACATGGATCTCGATCCCAAGGGTTACAAGGGACGCCAGGCGGTGAACGGCAACTTCACCAAGCTCACCTTCGCCCCCACCTTCAAGGCGCAGACCGCCGGTTTCTTCGAGCGGCCCGAACTGCGGGTGTTCGCCAGCTGGATGGACTGGTCCTCCGAGCTCGACAACTACGCCAGCGACGATGCCATGGGCCAGAGCAACTTCACCGCCGGTGGCGAGTGGAACTTTGGCGTACAGATGGAAACCTGGTTCTAGTTCGTTATCCCGATCACAAAAATGGCAGCCGGTGCCGAGATCTGTTGGTTGGCTAAAACGGTTTAGCTGATAATGCCAGCCAACAGAACAGAGTTCGGGTTTGACCGTGGATCCGATGCAGCAGTGGAGTAGCAAGGTGACGAATCGTGTGTGGGTAATGGGGGATGCGGTGGTGGACTTGATCCCGGAAGGGGCGTTGCACTACCTCAAGTGTCCGGGTGGCGCGCCCGCCAATGTGGCGGTTGGCGTGGCACGGCTGGGTGGCGATGCGGCCTTTATCGGCCGGGTCGGTGCCGATCCGTTCGGCCGCTTTATGGCCGACACCCTGAGCGGGGAGGGGGTGGATATCGGTGCGCTGCGGCTCGATCCTGACCATCGCACCTCTACCGTGCTGGTGGCACTGGATGACGAGGGGGAGCGCAGCTTCACCTTTATGGTGCGCCCCAGTGCCGACCAGTTCCTCACCCCGGATGAGTTGCCCCGCTTCGATGCCGGTCAGTGGTTGCTGACCTGCTCCATCGCGCTCGCCAACGAGCCGGTGCGCACCAGCTGCCTGCAGGCCATGGCGGCCATCAAGGCGGCAGGCGGGCGGGTCTGCTTCGACCCCAACCTGCGCCCCGAGGTGTGGGGCAACCCCGCCGAGATGCTGCCGCTGGTGCGTCAGGCAATTGCACAGGCGGATGTGGTCAAGCTCTCCATCGAGGAGCTGCAACTGCTGAGCGGCGAGGATGAGCTGGCCGCCGGACTCGCGACGCTCTCTGGCCCGGCGCTGGTGCTGGTGACCCGGGGGGCGGCCGGTGTGGTGGCCCGCCTCGATGGCGAGCTGCTGGAGTGGGTGGGGCAGAAAGTGACTCCGCTCGACACCACGGGGGCGGGGGATGCCTTCGTCGCCGGGCTGCTGGCGGCGCTGGCCGGGCGTTCGTCGCTGCCGACGCTGGCCGAACTGCCCGCCATCCTGGCGCAGGCTCACGGCTGCGGGGCGCTCGCCACCACCGCCAAGGGGGCGATGACGGCGCTGCCGACCCGCTCCGAACTGGATGCCTTTTTGCGATCAGGTGCAAGCGGCTGTTGATCTGCGGCTAGAAGCCCGGCTCGACAGCCCCTACTCTCATGTGACAAGGGCCCGCCAGCGTGGCGGGTCATAAGAGGAAGAATATGAATATCAGTGCGATAGCCAAGGATCTGGTGCCCCTGCTCGGGGGCAAGGAGAATATCGTCAGCGCTGCCCACTGCGCCACCCGGCTGCGGCTGGTGCTGGCCGATGACAGCAAGGTAAACAAGGCCGCCATCGACAAGCTGGAGGGGGTCAAGGGGTGCTTTAGCAACGCGGGCCAAATTCAGGTGATCTTCGGCACCGGTCTGGTCAACAAGGTCTATGCGGAGTTTGTGGCGCTGACCGGTACCGGCACCGCCAGCAAGGCGGAGCTGACCGACATGGCGGCGGCCAAGCTCAACGTGGCCCAGCGGTTGGCGCGAACCCTCTCCAACATCTTCGTGCCGATCATTCCGGCCATCGTCGCCTCGGGCCTGCTGATGGGGCTGCTCGGCATGGTGCGCACCTACGGTTGGGTCAATGCCGACAGCGCCCTGTTTGTGATGCTCGACATGTTCAGCTCGGCGGCCTTTATCATATTGCCCATTCTGATCGGCTTTACGGCGGCGCGGGAGTTTGGCGGCAATCCGTACCTCGGGGCGACCCTTGGCGGCATCCTCACCCACCCGGCGCTGACCAACGCCTGGGGCGTGGCCGGTGGCTTCAAGACCATGGACTTCTTCGGGCTGGATGTGGCGATGATCGGCTATCAGGGCACCGTCTTCCCGGTGCTCTTGGCGGTCTGGTTTATGTCCCATCTGGAGAAACAGCTGCGCAAGCGCATTCCGGATGCGCTGGATCTGATCCTCACGCCGTTTCTCACCGTCATCATCACCGGCTTCGTGGCGCTGCTCTTTATCGGCCCGGCGGGTCGGGTGCTGGGGGATGGCATCTCGTTCGGTCTGAGCGCCCTCTATGAGCAGGCGGGCTGGTTGGCGGGGCTGGTGTTTGGCGGCACTTACTCGCTTATCGTCATCACCGGCATCCACCACAGCTTCCACGCCATCGAGGCGGGGCTGCTGGCCAATCCGCAAATTGGCGTCAACTTCCTGCTGCCCATCTGGGCCATGGCCAACGTGGCACAGGGCGGGGCTTGCCTCGCGGTCTACTTCAAGACCCGTGACGTGAAGATCAAGGCGATTACCGTGCCGGCGGCCATGTCCTGTTTGCTGGGTATCACGGAAGCGGCGATCTTCGGGGTGAACCTTCGCTACATCAAACCCTTCCTCGCCGGTCTGTTTGGCGGGGCCTGCGGCGGCGCCTACGTGGTGGCGGCCAAGGTGGGGATGACGGCGGTGGGGCTGACCGGTATTCCCGGCATGGCCATCGTCCAGCCCATGAGCCTTATTCATTACATCATCGGGCTGGTGATCGCCTTTGGCGCCGCCTTCGCCGCTTCCTACCTGCTCAAGTACAAGGTGGAGTGATGAAGGAAAGCGATCTTCTCAACCAGATTGTCCGGTCGTTGCTGGCCGGACAGCTCAAGGCGGCGGCCGATCCCCATCGGCCCCGCTGGCATCTGGCAGCCCCGGTGGGGCTGCTTAACGATCCCAACGGCTTTATCGAGCACGACGGGCGCTACCACCTCTTCTACCAGTGGAATCCGCTGGGCTGCGAGCACCGCAACAAGGGCTGGGGCCATGTCACCTCCACCGATCTGCTGCATTGGCAGCACGAGCCGGTGGCGCTGTTGCCCACCGAAGCCTATGAGAGCCACGGCTGCTATTCGGGCTCGGCGGTGAGCGACGAGCAGGGGCGCCTGACCCTTATCTACACCGGCAATGTCAAATACCCGGATGGCAGCCGCACCGCCTATCAGTGTCTGGCCCGCGCCGACGGTGAGGGCGGTTTTGCCAAGCTGGGGCCTGTGCTGGATCTGCCCGCAGGCTACAGCGGCCATGTGCGCGACCCCAAGGTGTGGCACGACGGCCAGCAGTGGCTGATGGTGCTGGGGGCCCGCACCCTGGATGACAAGGGGGAAGTGCTGCTCTATCGCGGCGAGACCCTGCAAAGCTGGCAGCGGGTGGGCCCCATCGCCGGTAGCGGGCGAGGGGGGCTGGGTGAGTTTGGCTATATGTGGGAGTGCCCGGATCTGTTTGCGCTGGGGGATCGCCATGTGCTGATCAGCTGCCCGCAGGGGATTGCACCGGTGGGCGAGGATTATCGCAACCTCTACCAGTGCGGCTGGCTGGCGGGCAACTTCGACGGCGAGCGCTTCGAGCACGGGGCTTTCCACGAGCTGGATCGGGGCTTCGAGTTCTATGCGCCGCAAACCACCCGAGACAGTCAGGGGCGCCGCCTCTTGTTTGGCTGGCTGGGTCTGCCGGAAGAGAACGAGATGAGCCAGCCCACTGTCGCTCACGGCTGGATCCACCAGATGAGCTGCCCGCGGGAGCTGTTCTGGCAGGATGAGTGGCTCTGCCAGCGGCCGGTGGCGGAGCTCGCGGCATTGAAGGGAGAGCTGACCCGCTTCGAGGGGACGCTTGGCGAATTTCCGGGGCTGGCCATCGACTCGGCCTGGCTCGATCTGGACCTGTGTGGTGAGGGGAGCCTCTGGTTCGGCGCCGTGGCCGAGCTGGTGTGGCAGCCGGGGCGCATCACCTTGCGGCGCCAGAACTGGCAGAGCGGGGCGTGGGAGACCCGCAGCAGCCCATGGGCTGGCGGGCGGATCACCGTCCTGTGTGATCGCTCCAGTCTGGAGTGTTTCATCGATGAGGGGCGTCACAGCCTGTCGGCGCGCTACTTCCCCGGGGAAAAGCCGCAACTTTCATCAGGTAACGGCGATGATGGCTGCAAAATTTGCCTCAATCACTGGCCGCTGTCGGCGTGCCTAGTACAATAGCCCGGTTCTAGTCAGCCGGGAGGCCAGGTGGAGAAGAAGAAACGGATCACGATTGCCCAGATCGCCGAACTGGCGGGGGTGTCCAAGGCGACCGCCAGTCTGGTGCTCAACGGGAAGAGTGCGGAGTACCGGATTGCCGACGATACCCGCAAGCGCATTCAGGCGGTGGCGGAGGAGTGTCACTACCTGCCGAGCTTTCATGCCCGCTCCCTGCGCGAGACCCGCAGCTACACCTGGGGGCTGGTGATCCCCGATCTCACCAACTTCGGTTTTGCCCGCATCGCCCGCGCCCTCGAGGCCCACTGCCGGGAGGCGGGCATCCAGCTGCTGATCGCCTGTTCCGAGGATGATCCCGCCCTCGAGCAGCGGGTGGTGGACAACCTCATCAGCCGTCAGGTGGATGGGCTGATTGTCGCCTCCAGCGGCCACAGCGATGACATCTATGCCCGCATTCACGACCGCCTGCCGGTGGTGCAGCTCGACCGCCATATTGGCGAGTCGCGCCTGCCCATGGTGATCTCCGATGCCTGCAAGGCCACCGCCGAGCTGGTGCGGGACATGACCAGCGAGTGCGGCGAGGAGATCTACTACTTCGGCGGCCTGCTGGATCTCTCCCCCAGTCGTCACCGGCTGGCGGGCTATGAGCTGGGGCTCCATCGCGCCGGTTTTGAAGCCGATGCCGCCCGGGTGCGCCATCGCGACTATCAGCCGAGCTCCGGTTATCAGCTGATGGCCGAGCTGGTGGCCGAGCTGGGGGCGCCCCCCAGGGGGCTCTTTACCGCCTCCTTTACCCTGCTGGAAGGGGTGCTGCGCTACCTCAACGAGGCGGGGCTGATGGAGACGGGCATGCGCCTGTGCACCTTCGATGATCACGACCTGCTCGACTGCATTCCCATGCGCATCGACTCGGTGGCGCAGGATTGTCCGGCGCTGGCCCTCGCCGCTTTCGAGCTGATGCAGCAACTGATTGCGGGCAATCCCCCGGCGCAGACCGCCCAGGTGATCACCCCCAGGGTGCGCTGGCGCAGTCGCCGCTAGCCACTCTTCCCCATCCCATATGAGAAAGCCCCGCCATTGCTGGCGGGGCTTTTTGCTGCGGGCGGATGGTTCGTTCCTCTGACCAACGGCTCAGTCGGTGGTACTGGTGCGCCAGAACACCTGCTTGATATGGGGGTGGATGGCCAGCTTTTGCATCAGGGCATCCAGCTCGTCGCCATCGATGGAGGTGGCGAGCAGCACCGCCGAGATCTCCAGATCCCCCTCGCCAAACGGCTCGATATCGAGTTCGCTCAAGGGGTAGTTGGCCTGCTCCAGCATCTCTTCGAGCCAGTGCAGCACCTCTTTTTGATGTTCGCGCTGGGTCAGGGCCGTCACCTTGTAGGTCACTTCGGTGTCGGTATTGTCCACCGGGCGGCGGTTGATCTGATTGACCAGCGGTCGCAGCAGGGTGTTGGCGGCCAGCACGAACAGGGCGCCCAGAATTGCCTCCATGGCGAGCCCGGCGCCACAGGCGGCGCCGACCGCTGCCACGCCCCAGAGGGTGGCGGCGGTGTTGATGCCGCGGATATTGCCCGACTCGCGCATGATGACGCCGGCGCCGAGAAAGCCGATGCCGGAGACGATATAGGCCACCACATGGACCACGTTGTAGTTGCCGCCGTGCAGGTCATAGATGCGCTGGGCCAGACTGACGAACAGGGCGGCCCCCACGGCGACCAGCACGTTGGTGCGAAGACCCGCGGTACGTTGGCGGTACTGGCGCTCCAGCCCGACCAGACTGCCGAGCACAAAGGCGAGCAGCAGGCTGGCCAGGGTGTCGAGCAGGGAGATCATGTCAATTTGTTGCCACATCTTCATGGCGTACTCCTTCTGATAAGCGCTGGCTTGGCGCAATCCATGATGAAACGCCGGGAGGCGGATGGATCAGGGGATGATTGCGCGGATGGCCAGCAGACAAACAAAACGCGGCGTCCCGGGGCGCGAGCATCATCAGATGCCCTGACGCTCGGAGAGGACGCAACAAGCGGGGCCAGCGTGGCTGGCCCCTTTCACTGTGGTTAACGCAGATGAGCGGTCAGTTGAGCTCGGGATCGCAGTCGATGCGCGGGCGCAGTTGCCAGCGCACCGGATGTGCTACTCCGACCTGATGAACAAACTGCACCAGATAGCGTCGCTGGGGCGGGGTGCACTGCAGGTTGAGCACCAGCTCTCGCCCGCCGCCGCGACCCGGCTTCATCGATTGCATCGGTTGCAGCCCGGCCGGTTGCAGGGTGTGGTTCACCATATCCAGCACCTGCTCCATATCGGCGCGATCCTCACAGCGGATCTGCAGCCGGTAGTGGTGCTGACGCTGTTTGCCGCCCAGCCAGCGTGGCAACATGCCACGGCCGAGCTTGCTCAGCAGGGGGTGAGCCCGGGTTGCAACAGAACCTGTTGCGACCGCGCGATCCGCAGCCGGTTTGATTGAGATAAAACGCATAGCAGCCTCCTTGTGGGAAGCAGAAACTATGCAGGCATGGCGACCGTGGCGGTTGGCCACTGGTTGCCAGACGTCAAGTGTAAAAAGGGAGAAGAGGGGAGTGGATTTCCGCTTCTCGCAGGGTTGCGAGCATGCGGCAGAGAAAGACCTGCGGCTAGCTCGCGACCTTGGTACCGACGATGAGGGTCGGTCTACAACTGTCACTTGATGAGTTGCCCACTGATGGTCTCCGCTATTGATAAGAGGCTCGAATGATAGCCGAGGCGGCAGGCAGGGTAAACCCCGCGCCGCCCGCAGCAACATCTTGAAACATAATCGAAAGCCCCGTTTTGCCGCGCAGGGCCGCCAAAAGCAGACCCGGCGAGGGCCGGGTCTGCGGGGTCATTCGGTCTTGTCGATGCCGAGGTATTTGAGCATCAGTTTCTCGTAGATGGGCTCGGTATCCCCCACCTGCATCTTGTGCAGGAAGTACTTCTCGAAGGCGATCTTGGCCAGATGGACCCACTTTCCTTTCTTGAACCAGGCGACGTTGCGCGGCGGGATCTGCGGCATGGCGACGAAGGCGGCACCTGTGTCCCCCATGTCCGCCAGACAGATGGCATTCCACACTGCCTTGGTCACCGGCGGCTGGCCGCTGAGCTCCGCCTTGATGTTGTGGCTCAGGGTGCGCACCATCGCCTCAATCATGTAGCCGGTCTTGGGCACCCCGGTTGGTACCGGCGTCTTGTGCGGCGGTGCAATGGCGATGCAGACCCCGGCGGCGTAAATCTGCGGGAAGGCGGGGTTGCGCTGGTGTTCGTCGACGATGACAAAGCCGCGGGGATTGACCAGCCCCTCGATGCCCCGCAGCGGCGCAATGCCGACAAAGGCGGGCAGCATCATGGCGTGTTTGTAGGGCAGGGTGTGGGTGCGCTTGATGTTGCCCTCATCGTCCAGCTCCTCCACCGTCATCTGGCCATCTTGCGCCGCCACGGTGCGGGCATTGCAGATCCACTGCACGTCGCGCATCCGCAGTTCGCTCTCCAGCATCCCCTTGGAGTCGCCCACGCCGTTGAGACCCAGATGGCCGATGTAGGGCTCGCTGGTGACAAAGGTCATGGGCACATTTTTTCTCACCTTCTTGTCGCGCAGGTGGCGATCGAGGATGAACGCATACTCGTAGGCGGGGCCGAAGCAGGAGGCGCCCGGCATGGCGCCGACAATCACAGGGCCGGGCTCATCGACCAGTGCGCTGACGCTGTGACGGCACTCTTCGGCGTGGGAGAGGGTACAGACGCTGGTGGTGCCACCGGATTCGGGGCCAGCCCCCGTCACCTCGTCAAAGGCGAGGGCCGGGCCGGTGCAGATTGCCAGAAAGTCGTAACGCAGGGTCTGGCCATCGGAGAGGGTGAGCTGCTGCGCCGCCGGTTGCAGCTCGGTCAGGGCGGCATGGATAAAGCGGATCCCCTTTTTCTTCACATGGGGTTCGATGGGGATCGAGGTCTCCTTGCGCTCCCGCCACTGGACGGCAATCCAGGGGTTGGAGGGGGTAAATTCAAAGTCCGGCTTGTCATTGATGAGGATCACCTCATGCTGCTTGCCCAGTTCGGCCTTGAGTTCGTAGGCGGCAGACATGCCCCCGAGACCCGCGCCGATGACGATTACCGTTGCCATGTTCAGCCTCCTGCGTTTATTACACGCTCATGTGAGCCGGGTCATCCGACCCTGTTATTTAAATCCTATCCGTTTGAGGATCATCGCTGCCGGGCAGAAACCGGTGAATGCGCTCTGGATCAGGTTGACCCCGACAAAGGCACTCAACCAGACAAAGCCCGGATGAACCCAGGTGGTAAGGATCAGCGAGAGCAGCAACATGCAACCCGCGACGATTCTGACTCCGTTATCTACTGTCATGGTCTTTCTCCTTATCTACTTTAGATATTGCTAATTTAGTGTTGTTTTATACAATAGAACAAATATCAGCAATTGCTAATTTACTCTTATGAGCCAATTCGACGAGATGAACAGACATGCGACAGCCGCCGCCTCCCTGCTCAAGGCGTTGGCTCATCCCGAACGCCTGATGGTGCTCTGCCAGCTGGTGGAGGGGGAGAAGGGGGTCGGGGAGCTGCTGGCCCACAGCCAGCTCGGGCAGTCGGCCTTCTCCCAGCAACTTTCGGTATTGAAGCGCTACGGCCTGATCCGTTCGCGCAAGGTCTCCCAGCAGATCTACTACTCGCTGGTGAGCGAGGCGGCCGCCGATGTGCTGGGGGCGCTGCAAACCCATTTTTGTCACTCAGAAAATAAGGAATCTTGATGATGGAAAGCCAATGGCTGCTCTCTTTGGGCGGCGGCATGCTGGCGGGGCTGTCGGCCCTGATCCTGATGTTGTTCAACGGCCGGGTGGCCGGGATCAGCGGCATTCTGGCCGGTGCGCTGCAACACCGTGCGCCGTGGCGGGTGCTGTTTCTGCTGGGGCTGGGGGCGGGCGCCTGGTTGGCGCTGACTCTGGGTTGGGCCAGTATGCCCGCATTCACCACCTTGCCCGGCTGGCCTGTAGTGCTGCTGGCCGGTCTGCTGGTCGGCATCGGTACCCGTCTTGGCAATGGCTGCACCAGCGGCCACGGCATCTGTGGCATGGGGCGGCTCTCCCTGCGCTCCATCGTCGCCACCCTGACCTTTATGGCGGCTGGCTTTATCACCGTCTTCGTCACTCATCATCTGCTGTAAGGGGCTGATCGCCATGAAGTTGCTGACAAGTTTGTTTGCGGGTGTGTTGTTCGGGCTGGGGATGGCCATCTCCGGCATGATGGATCCCGCCCGGGTCACCGGTTTTCTCGATCTGGCCGGGGCCTGGGATCCCAGCCTCGCCTTCGTGATGGGGGGCGCTCTGCTGGTCTTTATGCCGGGTTATTTTCTGCTGGTGAAACCCCGTCGCCAGAGTGTGCTGGGGGAGCCCATCGCTGCCGTACCGGTCCCCAGGCTGGATCGCCGGCTGATCGGCGGGGCCGCGCTGTTTGGCATCGGCTGGGGATTGGTGGGTATCTGCCCGGGGCCTGCTCTGAGTCTCATTTCCAGCGGGCAGCCCATGATAATGTTGTTTATAGCGGCCATGGTGGCCGGGATCTTGCTGTTTGACAGAGGGCTGGCCAGGGTGCTGACCAAGGCGCCAGCTCGGGGAGTGGATAAGGTGCGCCAGTCCCATACCGCCTGATCCCGTGAAGTGACAGATTACGCCAGGGAAGGAGAGTAATGATGGAAAAGATCCGGTTGCTGGGGATCACCTTGTTGGTGATGACATCGCAGGCCATGACATCCCCCCGGGCCTTTGCCGCGGACGGGGAGCCAGAGCCCTTGTTGACAGTGGCGCCACAGCCGGTGACCGACTGGCTGACGCTGGATGGCACCGTCAGTGCCATCAATCAGGGGACGGTGGCGGCCCAGACCAGCGGCCGGGTCTCCCGCATGCTGGTGGATGTGAACGATCAGGTGCAGGCGGGGCAGCCGCTGCTGGAGATCAGCGGCAAGGAGCAGTTTGCCGCCGTCACGGGTGCCGAGGCGCGGCTGGCGCGGGCGCAGGCCCAGCAAGTGGAAGCCGAGCGCCAGCTCGCCCGCTTTCAGGCGCTGATTGCCAAGGGGGTGATCACCCGCGCCCAGCTCGATAATGCCCAGGCGACGGATCGCGCCGCCCGCGCCGAGGTGAACGCTGCCGATGCGGCTCTCACTCAGGCCCGCGAGGCCTACGGTTATACCCGCATTCTGGCCCCTTACGCCGGAGTGGTGACCAAACGGCTGGTGGAGTTGGGGGAGACTGTCGCCCCCGGTACCCCGCTGCTCTCCGGCTTCTCTCTCGACACCTTGCGGGTGGAGGTGGAGTTGCCCCAATCCGCCCTGACGCTGGCTCGTGAGCCTGCGGATGTGCAGGTGCTGCTGCCGGATGGCAAGTCTGTTACCCCGGTCAAACTGACCCGCTTCAACTATGCCGACAGCCAGAGCCACGCCTTCAGGTTGCGCCTCGACTTGCCGCCGCAAACCGCCGGGGTATTGCCCGGCATGTGGCTCAAGGTGCAGCTCAAGCAGGGTGAGCGTCAGGTGTTGCAGGTGCCGGATCGCGCCCTGCTGCGGCAAGGGGAGTTCAACGGCGTCTATCTGCAGCAGCCCGCTGGCTGGGCCCTGACGCCGGTGCGGGTCGGCCATTGCGTCGAGGGACAGTGCGAGATCCTGGCCGGGCTGCAAGCCGGTGACAAGCTGGCCCCCGATGCCTGGGCGCAGCAGCAGGAGGTGGCCCATGAGTAGCGAGCTGAACGGCAACAAGGAGAGGCTGGGGCCTGCCGGTCGGCTGGCTGCGCTGTTTCAGGGCTCGGCCATCACGCCGCTGCTGGCGCTGGTGGGGCTGTTGCTCGGCCTGTTTGCAGTGCTGGTGACCCCCAAGGAGGAGGAGCCGCAGATCGATGTCACCTTCGCCGATGTCTATATTCCCTTCCCGGGAGCCACTCCGGCTGAAGTGGCCTCTCTCGTTACCACCCCTGCCGAGCAGGTGGTCTCCCAGATAAAGGGCATTGATACCCTCTACTCTTTTTCCCAACCCGATGGCGCCCTGCTGGTGGTGGTGTTCAAGGTGGGGGTGAGCCGCGAGCAGGCCATCGTCGATCTCAACAACCAGCTCGACTCCAACCGCGACTGGTTGCCACAGGGGATCGGAGTCGGTCAGCCGCTGGTAAAACCCCGGGGGATCGATGATGTCCCCATCGTCAGTTTGACCTTATGGAGCAAAGAGGGGAGCAAGCAACTGGGGGCACCCGAGCTGACCCGGGTCGCCCATGAGCTGGAGACCGAACTCAAGCGCATTCCCGGTACCCGCGATATTTACACGCTGGGCAGCCAGAGCGCCGTGCTGCGGGTGATGCCGGATCCGGCGGCCCTCAGCGCCCACGGCATCAGCTGGGGCGAGCTGAGCCAGCGACTTGCGGCCGCCAATCAGGTGGGCACCACACAGGCTATCGAGCAGAACAACAGTGAGATTAAGGTGCAGGTGGGGCAGTTCCTGCAAAGCGAGCAGGAGGCCCGCGAGCTGGTAGTGGGGCTGCACGACGGCAAGCCGGTCTATCTGGGGGATGTGGCCAGGGTCTCTCTGGGTCAGGAGACCCCGACCAAGCGCAGCTGGATGGGGCTGGGGCAGGCCAGTTATCCGGCGGTGACCCTGGCCATCGGCAAGCAGCCGGGCCAGAACGCGGTCGATGTGGCCAAGCGGGTGGAGGCGCGGGTCGAAAGTTTGCAGAACCGGCTTATTCCTGCCGGGGTCGAGGTGACGGTGACCCGGGACTACGGCGTCACCGCCGAGACCAAATCCAACACCCTCATCGGCAAGCTGATTTTTGCCACCACGGCGGTGGTGCTGCTGGTACTGGTGAGCATGGGCTGGCGCGAGGCGCTGGTAGTTGGCGTTGCCATCGTCATCACCCTGGCGCTGACCCTGTTTGCCAGCTGGGCCTGGGGCTTTACCCTCAACCGGGTGTCGCTGTTTGCGCTGATCTTCTCCATCGGCATTCTGGTGGATGACGCCATAGTCGTGGTGGAGAACATCCACCGCCATCGCGGTTTGGGCAAGGGGGCGCTCAAGGATCTGATTCCGGGGGCGGTGGACGAGGTGGGGGGGCCGACCATACTGGCGACCCTGACCGTCATCGCGGCCCTGCTGCCGATGGCCTTTGTCAGCGGCCTGATGGGCCCCTACATGAGCCCCATCCCCATCAATGCCAGCATGGGGATGCTTATCTCCCTGCTGGTGGCCTTTATCTTCTCCCCCTGGCTGGCGAGCCATTTGCTCAAGGGGGAGGTGCACGGTGCCCACGGCGAGGCCAAGGCGGGTCTTTTTCACCGGCTGATGACCCCTTTCCTGATCGGTGATGGCGCCAAGCGCGCCAGACGCAAACTCTGGCTGGTGGTGTTGCTGCTGGTCGGGGCCGCCACCGCCATGCCGGTGGTGCAGTGGGTGGTGCTCAAGATGCTCCCCTTTGACAACAAGTCGGAATTCCAGCTGGTGCTCGATATGCCGGAGGGGGCGACCCTGGAGCAGACCGAGCGCACCCTGCTGGCGGTCGGGCGGGAGCTTGCCAAGGTGGAGGAGGTGAAGGATTACCAGATCTACGCCGGCACCGCCGCCCCCATCAATTTCAACGGGCTGGTGCGCCACTACTTTATCCGCAGCGGCGCCAACGTGGGGGATATTCAGGTCAATCTGGTGGACAAGCATGAGCGGGATCGCAGCAGTCACCAGATTGCCCAGTCGGTTCGGGAGCCGCTGCAGGCCATCGCCAGTGCGGCAGGGGGCAACCTGAAAGTCGTTGAGGTGCCGCCCGGCCCGCCGGTCTGGTCCCCCATCGTTGCCGAGATCTATGGCCCGACTCAGGCCGCCCGCGAAGCGGCGGCGCGCGCCGTACAGGCCCGTTTTGTGGCCACGGCGGATCTGGTGGATGTGGATATCTATCTGACCGACCCGCAGCCCAAGTGGCGGCTGGTGGTGGATCGCAGCAAGGCGGCCCTGCTCGGGGTCGATCTCGGGGATCTGGTGAACACCCTCAATGGCGGGGTGGGTTATCAGGATGCCAGCTGGCTGCAGGGGCACGGCGCCAAGTATCCGGTGCCGATCCGCATCGAACTGGCTCCCGGTGACAAACGGGATCTGGCGGGCGTACTGGCCCTCAAGGTGCGCAGCCAGAGCGGCCAGCTGGTGCGGGTCTCCGAGCTGGTGAGTCGCCGTGATGAGGTGGCCCCCAGCTATATCATGCACAAGAACATGCAGCCCATGGTGATGGTGGTGGCCGACATGGGTGGCCATACCGACAGCCCGCTCTACGGCATGTTTGCCGCCGGTGCCGACATCGACCTGCCCCAATATTACGTGCAGCAGCCCGACAAGCTGGGGGAGGTGGCGCTGTTGTGGGACGGGGAGTGGAAGATCACCTACGAGACCTTCCGCGACATGGGGCTAGCCTACGGGGTGGGGATGATCCTCATCTACCTGCTGGTGGTGGCCCAGTTCCGCTCCTATCTGGTGCCGCTCATCATCATGGCTCCCATTCCGCTCACCATCATAGGGGTGATGCCGGGCCACGCCCTGCTGGGGGCCCAGTTTACCGCCACCTCGATGATCGGGATGATCGCCCTGGCCGGGATCATCGTACGCAACAGCATCCTGCTGGTGGACTTTATCGAGCAGCAGCGCAGCGCCGGAGTGGCGTTCGAGCAGGCGGTGATCGAAGCGGCGCAGGTGCGGGCCAAACCCATCATGCTGACGGCGCTGGCGGCGATGATCGGGGCTCTGTTTATCCTCGATGATCCCATCTTCAACGGACTGGCCATCAGCCTGATTTTCGGGATCCTGGTCTCCACTTTGCTCACCCTGGTGGTGATACCCTTGCTCTATTATGCCCTGCTCTCCCGACGCTCATGACGGGAGTCACTAGCGAAAGGATGCGCGATGAAGAGAGGTTGGTTGTGGTGGGGAAGTGGCGCTGTGGTAGCGGCGGCTGCTGTGGCATGGTGGTGGCGACCGCAGCCGACGCCGATCAGGCTGGCTGAGGTCGGGCGGGGGGATGTGCTGGTCACTGTGGTCAACACCCGGGCCGGCACCATCAAGTCGTGTCAGCGGGCCGGACTCAGTCTGCCCGGTGGCGGCGTGGTGGAGCAGATCGCCGTCAAGGCCGGGGAGCGGGTAGCCCGGGGAGATCTGCTGCTGACCCTCTGGAGTGACGATATTCACGCCGATCTCGCCCGGGCCCGCGCCCAGCAGGCCCTTGGCAAGACCCAGCGCGAGGAGCGTTGCAGCGAGGCGGCCTACTACGAGCGGGAGGCCAACCGGCTGGCCACCTTGCTGGCCAAAAACCTCACCTCCCGCACCCTCGCCGAGCAGGCCCAGAATCTGGCCGATACCCGCCGCTATGTCTGTCAGGCATCCCGTCAGCAGGAGCGGGTCGACGAGGCGCAGGTCGCCCAGGTGGAGGCCCGCTTGAGCGAGCGCCGCTTGCTGGCGCCGTTTGCCGGAGTGGTGGCGGAGGTCAACAGCAAGCTGGGCGAATACATGACCCCCTCACCGCCCGGAGTGGCCATGCCTCCGGTGATCGATCTTATCGACGATCGCTGTCTCTATGTCTCAGCCCCCATCGATGAGGTGGATGCCGCCCGCCTCAAGGTGGGCCAGTCTGCCCGGGTACTGCTCGATGCCATGCCCGGGCGCGATTTTGCCGCCACCGTCACCCGCATCGCCCCCTATGTGAAGGAGCTGGAGAAGCAGGCCCGCACCGTGGAGGTGGAGGCGGTACTCACAGCCCCGCCCACCGACGTGCCCCTGCTTATCGGCTACAGCGCCGACCTTGAGGTCGAGGTGACCCGCGCCACCGATGTGCTGCGGGTAGCGGCCAGCAGCCGGGCCGACGATGGCAGCGTGCTGCGGCTGGAAGGGGATAAGCTGGTGCGGGTGGTGCCCCGCTGGGGCGTGGAGAACTGGAACTGGATTGAGGTGGCCGAGGGGCTCGCCGCCGGTGATCGGCTGGCAGCCCAGCCCGGACAGATTGTCGGGGAGGGCCCTTTCAGCGCCGCCACGGAGCAGACGGATGAGTGATCTCATTCGCCTTGATGCCGTCAGCCGTCGTTTCACTCTGGGGGGGAGCGAAGTGGCCGCCCTCGATCGCGTTTCCCTGCGGGTTGCCGAGGGGGAGTATCTGGCGGTGATGGGCCCCTCGGGCTCCGGCAAATCGACCCTGCTCAATGTGCTGGGGCTGCTGGATCGGCCCGATGAGGGGCGTTACTGGCTGGGAGGGGAGGATACCGCCACCCTGTCAGAACCGGCGCTGGCCCAGCTGCGCGGCCATCGCATCGGTTTCGTGTTCCAGTCGTTTCACCTCATCTCCCGCCTCACCGCCCGTGAAAACGTCGAGCTGCCGCTGATGCTGTGCGGGATCGCCCCCGCCGAGCGCCATCGCCGCAGCCAGCAGTTGCTGGGGGAGCTGGGGCTGGAGAACCGGGCCGGACACCGCCCTGCCGAGCTCTCCGGCGGTCAGCGTCAGCGGGTGGCCATCGCCCGGGCCATGGCAATGGCGCCGCGGCTGATCCTGGCCGACGAGCCCACCGGCAATCTCGACTCCCGCTCCGGGGAGGAGGTGATTACCCTGCTGGAGGGGCTCAACCGGGAGCAGGGGATCACGCTGGTGGTGGTGACCCACGATCCGCGCCTCGGTGAGCGGGCGGGCAGGCGGATCCTGATGAACGATGGCCGCATCAACATTGATAGCGGCGGTGGCTGAATGCGGCGCCCCGATGTGATCCGCTTTGCCGCCGTGGCCCTGCTGCGCCAGCGCTCACGGGCGCTGGTCTTGATCCTGGCGGTGAGTCTGAGCGTCACCTCGGTGCTGCTGCTCACCGCGCTGGGGGAGGGGGCGAGGCGCTATGTGGCCGACCAGTTCAGCTCCCTTGGCAAGGATCTGCTGGTGATGTTCCCGGGCCGCAAGGAGACCACCGGTGGGCTGCCGCCGGTCACCGGCAACAGTCTGCGGCAGATCACTCTCGATGACATGCACTACCTTGGCCAGCACCAGCCAAACGTGCGGCTGGTGCCGCTGGTGATGGGCTTTGCCGAGGCCAAACAGGGGGCGCGGCTGCGCCAGACCATGCTGCTTGGCAGCAGCAACGGGCTGCGCGATACCCACGGGCTGGAGCTGCTCTCCGGCCGCTGGCTGCCGGGGGATGCCGCAGAGGATCGACCGGCCGTCCTGCTCGGGGCCAAGGTGGCCCGTGAGCTGTTCGGTCAGGCCGATCCGGTCGGCCAGTGGCTGCGTTTTGACAATCGCCGCTTTCGGGTGGTGGGGGTCTTCACCAGCCAGAGCAGCAATCTGGGGATGGATATGGCCGAGGCCGCGCTGATCCCGGTCGGTAGCGCCATGCGGCTGTTCAACACCGAGGGGCTGTTTCGGCTGCTGATCCAGCCGCTGGCGGGGCAAGCGGTGCCCCCGCTGGTCAAGCGACTGGAGCAGCTGATGCAGGCGCGCCACGGGGTGCTCGATGTGACCGTGGTGCGCCGCGACGCCATGCTGGCCACCTTCTCCACCATTCTCTCGACCCTCACCCTGGCAGTTGCCGGCATCGGCGCCATCAGCCTGCTGGTCTCCGGCATCATGATGATGAATCTGGCGCTGATCAGCACCCGCCAGCGCACCGGCGAGATCGGCCTGCTCAAGGCGCTGGGGGCCGACAGTCGCCAGATCCGCCAGCTGTTTTTGTGGGAGGCGCTGCTGCTGAGCGGCAGTGGCGCGCTGTTTGGCACTGTGTTGGGCTATGCCCTGGTTGGCCTCGCCGGAGTGATTTGGCCCGGATTTCCGGCGGCGGTCCCTCTGCTCGCTACTTTCTGCACCATACCGGCGGCCCTGCTGACCGGGCTGTTTTTTAGCTGGCTGCCCGCCTCCCGGGCGGCACGGCAAGATCCGGTCAGCAGCCTGCGCAGCGGGCAATGGAGCGGTGGCTGATGCGCGCCGCTGATCTGCTGTTCTGGCTCTGGCGCGCCTTGCTGGCGGGGCGCAGTCGCAGCCTGCTGTCGGCGCTCGGCATCGCCATCGGGATCGCCTCGGTGACCCTGCTCACCGGCATCGGCGAGGGGCTCAGGCTCTATCTGCTCGACAGCTTCTCCCAATTTGGCACCCGGCTGATCGCCGTGACCCCGGGCAAGACCGAAACCGCCGGCGGCCCGCCCGGCATCCTCTCCAGCAGCCGTCCCCTGCTGCTGGAGGATGCCGATGCCCTCGCCAGATTGGCAGGGGTAGAGGCGGCGCTCCCTGTGGTGCAGGGGCAGGGGGAGGTGCGCAGCCGCGGGCTGACCCGCAGCACCGCCATTCTGGGCACAGGTCCGGCGGCGCTCTCCGGCTGGCGACTCACCCTGGTGCAGGGGCGTTTTCTGCCCGCGGACGACAGTGCCATGCCCCGCGCCTATGCGGTGCTGGGGGCCAAGGTGGCGGCTGAGCTGTTTCCCGGTGGCGATGCGCCGGGGAGTCTGCTGCGCGCCGGTGATCGCCGTTTTCGGGTGGCCGGGGTGCTGGCCCCCAAGGGGCAATTTCTCGGCTTTGATCTGGACGACATGATCTATCTGCCCGCCGCTCACGCCCAGGCGCTGTTCAACAAGGAGGGGCTGCAGGAGATCGACGTCATCTATCGCGCCGGGCAGACGGAGGCCGACATCTCGGCCCAGATCCGGCGGGTGCTGATCGCCCGCCACGGCGCCGAGGATTTTACCCTCACCTCCCAGCAGGACATGCTGACCAGCCTCGACAAGATCCTCTCCATCATCAAGCTGGCGGTTGGCGGGCTCGGCATTATCTCGCTGCTGATCGGGGCGGTCGGCATCTTCAGCATCATGAGCATCGCCCAGCAGGAGCGGATCCCCGAAGTGGGCTTGCTGATGGCGCTGGGTTGCCCACGGCGGCGCATTCTATTGCTGTTCCTGCTCGAAGCCGTGGTGCTGGCGCTGCTGGGCGGAGCCATGGGGCTGGCCCTGCTCGGCGGGCTCAAGCTGCTGCTCACCCTGCTGGCGGCCGGCTTGCCGCTCACCCTCCATCCTCTCTATCTGCTGCTGGCGCTCGGTTGCAGCGCCCTGGTTGGCCTGCTGGCCGGGGTCGCTCCTGCGCTGCGGGCAGTGCGTCTCGACCCCGTGGTTGCCCTGCGCGGTGACTAGGTCGCCCCTTTCGCAAGAGGCGCGTTACGCTCGGGTCTGAACAGGGGGGACTAGGCGACCACCTCCGCAACCGGCACGCTGCGCTCAGATCTGAACAGGGGGAAGTAGCGGCGATCCGCCTGACTCATGTGGCCGACCACCAGCTCCTGAATGATGAAGTTGAGCAGCTCGTCGTTGCCCAGTGTCCCCGCTCTGGCAGCGTGCAGCAGTTGGCTTGCTTTGTTGAGCAGGCGCTGGTGATCCTGACGGTGGCTGACGAGTTCCCGATAGTCGATCTCCGCCAGCATCTGCTCTTCAAAGGCGAAGTGATGGCGGGCCATGTCGAACAGGCTCTCCAGACTCTCCAGAAACGGGGCCGGATCCTCGTGCTGATCTTTCATCCGCTCCAGCAGCCGGTTGGTCAATACGAAGAGCTGGCGATGCTCGGCATCGATGCGCGGGTGACCGCACTCGTGGCCGGGTTGCCACAGCAGGGCGCCCTGCTCGGGATCAAGGCCTTCGGTATAGAGGCAGACCCGGCCGCGGCCGCGATTCTTCGCCTGATACATGGCCTGATCGGCGTGGTGCATCAGGGTTTTGGCATCCTCCCCGTGCTCGGGATAGAGCGCCAGCCCGATACTGCTGGAGATAAGCAGCTCCTGCCCCTCCAGCTGGAACGGATGGCGCAGCTGCTGGTGCAGCTTGTCGGCCACCGCCAGCACTTCGTCGCCACTCTCCGGCAGCAAGATAACGAACTCGTCGCCCCCCAGCCGTGCCACCAGATCCTGTTTGCGCACGCAGTGGCTCATCCGCTCGGCCACCATATTGAGCAGAATATCCCCGGTCTCATGGCCGAAGGTGTCGTTGATCGGCTTGAAGTGATCGAGATCGATAAACATCAATGCCAGCGGACGGGGCGCCTCCTGATCCAGCAGCTCCTTGAGCCGTTGTTGCAGCAGGCGGCGATTGGGCAGGCCGGTGAGGGGGTCGTAGAAGGCGAGGCGGTGCATCATGGCCTCCCGCGCCGCTCGCTCGGTGATATCCCTTGTGACGCCCAGGATCGCCTCGGGTTGGGCCGTGCCACTGCCATGGAGCGTGGTGATGGTCTCGGTCGCCACCAGATGGCCATGCTTGTGACGCAACTGGGTGCGGATGACCCGGCGGGTCTGGTCGTGTTCCCCCCGCTGCCAGGCCTCCAGGGTGGCGGAGATCTCCTCGCGCAGCAGTTGCCTTGAGGCATCCGGCAGCAGCTGTTTGAGGGGCAGGGCAAACAGCTCGGGGGCCTCGTAGCCGCTCAGAGGAGTGATGGCCGGGCTGACATAGCGAAAGCGCAAGCTGGCGGCATCCATGGTCCAGATCACATCGGCGCTGTTCTCCGCCACGAAGCGATAGTGCTGCTCGCTCTGGGCCAGTTCACGGGTCAGCCGCTGGCGATCCCGCGCCTCCTGGCGCAGGCGCAGATAGAGGTGCAAGAAGATGCCGAGCAGGGTCATCAGGGTAAAGGTGATGAGCATGGCCACCGCCACGCTCTTGTCGAGCAGCTGCCGTTGCTGGCGCAGCCGCTCCTGCGCCGGGTCGTAGATAAAGCGGTCGAGGTTGGGCAATACCGTGAGCATGCCCGCCTCCAGATAGGTTTTGGCGATCTGCAGCCAGCGCTCCTGCTGCATGTAGCCAGGTTCGATCAGATCCGGCTGCATCAGCTCTCTGGTTTCGCGCGCCTCGAACTCCAGCTGTTCACGGCCAGCCCCGGTCGGGTACTGCTCCATGATGAGGTTGATCATCTCTTCGGGGTGGTCCATCGCATAGCGCCACCCCTTGAGGCTGGCCTGCTGGAAGGCGTAGACCCGATCCTGTCGGGTGATCAGCTCCCGCTCGGAGGTAAACAGGTTGTCGCCGTAGAAGTCGAAGTCGATGGTGCGCGGACTGAAGACCCGATAGGGGATCCCTTTTTGTTGCAGATAGAAGGGCTCGGTAGTGCTGTAGGCGCTGATGGCATCCACCTTGCCCGCCAGCAGTGCCTGAATCCCCTGTTTGTAGGGAAGGGTGACCCAGTCGCGGCTGCGGGTATGGTGGGAAAGGTAGGTCAGCAGCTCGTTGGAGCCAGGCTCCAGCATCAGTCGCTTGTTGGCCAGATCGGCCGGGTTGCGAATATCTGGCCGATCCAGCGTGAGCAGAACCAGCGGCGAGTGCTGCAGCAGGGCGGCGAGCACCACCACCGGACGACCGGCAGCCCGATCCAGCAGCAGATCACTGCCGCTGATGCCAAACTGGGCCTTTCCCGAGATCACCTCGCTGACCACATCGGTGCGGGAGTCCGCTTCGCGCAGGGTGACATGCAGACCGGCCTCCCGATAAAACCCTTTGGCGATGGCCGCGTAGTAACCGGCAAACTGGAACTGGTGTTGCCACGGCAACTGGACGATGACCTGCTCGCCGGCTCGCACGGGGGGAGAGGTCAGGGTCGCGATGACCATACCGACCAGCATTGGCATAAACCAGCTGAGGGGCTGGCGGGGGGCTGCGTTCTCCGTCATACAACGTTTCTCTCGGGAGCGGTGTCTAGGCTAGATTCAAGCAATTTTGTGTCACCTGCAAGGGGAGAAAAGGCGTTTGCAATGGGGTATAGGGGGGTTGGAAAGTCATTTTTGTGTCGTTCATCACACGGGATGGATACATGCCGTTTTTTTGCAAGTTATGTGACCAATAAGAGAGTCATATGGCCTATCGAAGTGGTCGCATTCTAGCCACTTTTTCCCGTTTTTATCGTTGTCATTGTGGCTTGACTGCATTTTTTCCGTGGTTGCACGTCAAGCTGTGTCGTTATATCAATAGATACTTTTATGGGGCGGTCAGGTGTGACGCAAATGTATCGCGGCTGCTGCGCACCGGTTAATGTGCGATGGCTCAGTGATGGTACCCCGTCAGTGTTATCATGCTGCCCCCAGTTCCGGATAAGGTCTTTTTATGTCCCGCTTGCGTCTGCTTGTCTCCGACTCTCACGATCCCCTGTTCAATCTGGCCGTTGAGGAGTGCATCTTCCGCCAGATGGACCCCGGCCAGCGGGTGCTGTTCCTCTGGCGCAATGCCAATACCGTGGTGATTGGCCGTGCCCAGAATCCGTGGAAGGAGTGCAATACCCGCCGCATGGAAGAGGACGGGGTGACCCTGGCGCGTCGCAGCAGCGGTGGCGGCGCCGTGTTCCACGACCTTGGCAACAGCTGCTTCACCTTCATGGCGGGCAAGCCGGAGTATGACAAGAGCGTCTCCACCGCCATCGTGCTGGACGGGCTCAAGCGATTGGGGATCGAGGCGTTTGCCTCCGGTCGCAACGATCTGCTGGTGGCGACCCCGGACGGGGAGCGCAAGGTATCGGGGTCGGCCTATCGGGAGACTCTGGATCGCGGGTTTCACCACGGCACCCTGCTGCTGGACGCCGATCTCGGCCGCCTTGCCAACTACCTCAACCCCGACCCCAAGAAGCTGGCGGCCAAGGGGATCACCTCGGTGCGCAGCCGGGTGGCCAATCTGTGCGAACTGCTGCCGGGGATCGACCATCGACAGATGAGCGAGGCGCTGCAGGAGGCCTTTTTCCACCATTACGGCGCGCGAGTTGAGCCCGAGCATATCTCCCCGGAGCAGATGCCGGATCTGCCGGGCTTTGCCGAGACCTTCGCCCGTCAGCGCAGCTGGGAGTGGAACTATGGCCATGCCCCGGCGTTCAGCCATCTGCTGGAGGAGCGGTTCAGCTGGGGCGGGGTGGAGCTGCACTTTGATGTGGAGAAAGGGGTCATCACCCGGGCGCAGCTCTTTAGCGATACTCTGGAGCCGGCCCCGTTTGATCTGCTGGCGGCCGAACTGGCGGGTTGCGGCTATCGACCGGACGCTGTTGCCGCGCGCCTGCAGCCCTGGCTGGCGGCCTTCCCGCAGCAGCAGAGCGAGCTGGCGGAGTTTGCCCGGTGGCTGTTGACCTCCCTGCGTTGAGGGTGGCGCTGCGCTGATGGTCGTCTGGTAGTAAGGACTCTGTCAGCCAGGATGGGAGCAAGATCACGAAATATAAAGAGGCGCCTCAAAGGCGCCTTTTTGCCAGCCCTTGTGATGGCTGATACATGACAAAAAGTAGGGTAGGCCATTAGATATTGTCACTGTCGGCCCCGCTGGCACAGGGGTATAACGGCCGCACATTTGCTGTACTAATGGTATAAAAATGAGTGACTTAGTTTATCTGCAAGACGAAAGCGTCAATGCCGTCCACCCCGATTTCTCCGCCCGTTTCGCCACCGTCAAAGCCAACTTTTTCTCGCGCAATCCCGATCTCTGGCCCGTTTTTCGCGAACCCGGATTTGCCACCCTCAATGAATTTCGGGCCCGTGGCCTGGCGCCGGATGCCCGCCTGAACGCCTGGCCTGATGGCCGCGCCCGCCTGGCCGATCTCTGCGAGACCATGCCGGTGCCCGCCACCATGCGCACCCCGGGCGAGCCGATGGCCGAGCTGCTGTTTGCCGCCGCCCTGTCGAAGGATTGGGAGAACCCCTCCAGCGTCGAGAACGTCATCACCATGTCGGCGGATCCCGCCATCTACGGCGCCCAGCTGGGCATTCTGGCCAACCCCAATCTGGTCTACTCCGAATACGCCGGAGTGGCCGAGGAGCTGGAGAAGAAGGTGGTGCGCCAGATTGCGCTGCTGGCAGGCTATGACCCCGAGCGGGCCACCGGCATCTTCACCCAGGGGGGGACCTTCTGTAACCTCTATGGCTACCTGCTCGGCATTCGCAAAAGCCTGCCGGAGGCCAAGCACAAGGGGCTCGGCCACTATCAGGATTACCGCATCATCAACTCCCAGGGCGGTCACTACTCCAACATCACCAACCTCTCCCTGCTCGGGGTCGATATCGAGAACAAGACCATCCGCATTCAGGTCGGTGAGAACAATGACATCGATCTCGACCACCTCGAACGCACCCTGACCGCCTGTTTTGCCCTGAAACACGTGGTGCCCACCATCATGCTCACCATGGGCACCACCGACACCTTCGGGGTGGATCAGGTGAAACCCGTGTTCGAGCTGCGCAATCGCCTCTGCGAGCAGTTCGAGGTGGCGGTCAAGCCCCATATCCACGTCGATGCCGCCATCGGCTGGTCGATGATCTTCTTCCTGGGTTACGACTTTGCCGCCAACCCGCTCGCCATCAACAGCGCCACCCTGGCGGGGATCGAGCGCAACGTGGCGCGCTTTGCCGAGCTCAAATATGCCGACTCCTTCACCGTCGACTTCCAGAAGTGGGGCTATGTGCCCTACACCTCCAGTCTGGTGATGATCAAGGAGCAGGATGACCTCAAGGCGATGGAGAATGACCCGGAGAACTTCTCCTACTTCGAGCGGGACATTCAGGGCCAGACCCACCTGCAATCCACCATCGAGTGCTCCCGCGGCGCGAGCGGCCTGTTCGGTGCCTATGCGGCGCTCAACTATATGGGGGTGGAGGGGTATCGCACCGTGCTGGCCCACTGCCTGCAAAATGCCAACTACTTCCGCTTCCGGTTAAGCCAGCTGGGCAACGTCAAGCTGGTGGCGCAGGAGAATCAGGGGCCGAGCGTCGGCTTCAAGATCTACAACCCCGAGTGGGTGAGCGATCCGGAGGCCGAGTTCGCCTTCGAGCTGGCCCGCTCCAGCGATCCCGCCTACAAGGCCCGTTTGCAGCGCAACACCGACTACCACCGCAGCCTGTTCAAGGGGCGCGGCAAGGTGGGGCTCTACACCAACTGGGTGGAGGCGGTGGCCCACTCCGACTATGACGCCCGCGGCAAATACTCCTACATCGCCGGGGAGAAGGCGGTCTTTATGAACCCCGCCTGCACCCGCGAGCAGATCGACGCCTTTATCGACCATATTCGCGGTTGATGGATGTTGCCCTGACAGTCGAGCGCGGCCTGTGATGGCAAGAGGCGGTCAGGGTACCTCGCCAACAGATAAACAAAGGGCAAGCCAATTGGCTTGCCCTGCTGTTTTTGCGGCTCTGTTTTTGCAGCACTGTGCGTAAGTAGTGGGAAAGACCGGGTTCAGAGGGCCAGCAGTTGCTCGTTCTCGACAATCTCGCACCCGGCGGGCAGTTTCGAGAGGGCGATCATGGCGCGGGCCACCTGACGGGCCTCGATGGCGCGCCAGCGGGCGAGCTTGCCCACCAGCAGTGGCCGAAACAGCGGGTAGATGGTCTGAAAGATCTGCTCGGAGAGGCGCGGTGGCTGGCGATCCCCGAGCAGCATGGCGGGCCGCACGATGGCGAGCCGTGGCCAGGATTGGGCCAGCAGGGCCTGCTCCATCTCCCCCTTGGTACGCGGATAGAGAGCCGGGGACGATGCACTGGCCCCCATGCTCGAGACCACGATCAGCCGCTGACAGCCGTGGCGGCGGGCCAGTTCGGCAAAGGCGACCACATAGTCGAGATCGACCCGGCGAAACGCCTCGGCAGAGCCCGCCTCCTTGCGGGTGGTGCCGAGGGCACAGAAGGCGATATCCACCGGGCGGGAGAGGGTGACGCTGGCCAGATCATCAAAATTGACCGGCAGCCAGTGGTGCGCCTCCTTGCCCGGCTTGCGACAGAGCAGGGTCAGTTCATGTTCGGCAGGCAGTTGCTGCACCAGTTCGCGACCGATCAGGCCGCTGGCTCCGGCAATCAGGATCCGGCTCATGGGGATTCTCCCTGTGTCATTCGATGGTGTTGATGCCATGGTGGCTGCTCATCAGCATCAGGCAATTTGCGGGCAGCTGCAATGGGGAGAAATGACTCAGTGTTGTCGGGCAGGATGAATTACGCGGGGCTGGATAAAACAAAACCGGCGCGAGGCCGGTTTTGCGGGATATCAGAGCGGGGTATTGAAGGCTGCTGGCAGCGGGAAGTCACCCGTCACTGTGGTCAGCCTGTCATTGGCGAAGGTGACGGTGAGCTCTTTGCGCTCCTTGTCGCCGTGGCCCGGCTGGAATTCATAGAGGTAGTACCAGGTGTTGGGGTCAAAGCCGTCACGCAGCATGGGGGTCCCCAGCACATAGCTGACCTGCTCGCGGGTCATCCCCTGGCGCAGTTTGTCGACCTGTTTTTGTTCCACATAGTTGCCCTGGGGAATATCGATACGATAGACCAGGCTGCAACCGGAGAGGGTGAGGGCGGTCAAAGCCGCGGCAATCAGGTGTTTCATCCGCATATCGAGTTCAGATCATCCATTCAAGTCTTTTTACGCTGACCGAATCATACCTACTCCCTTGGCGGAAGTAAAAAGCCAAGGCAAAAATTGCCAAAGGGAGTTACCTCCCTTTGGCCAGCACGGCATCATTCACTGTGGTTAGGGATTGGCCTGACGAGCCTAAGCATAGGTGCACTGTAACCGCCTTCATTAAACACTTCATGTGATGGTTCGAACTGAAGGTAGTTGTATCCATCTCCGGAGGAACTGTCTGAAATAAACTGGAGCATGGTTAAGGCATTGCTTTGCTCGGTGAGCTTGTTGCAAGCCTGTGCCTGCTCTTCAGTCGGCTCAATATATTCATTGGTCACCGGATCATATCTGGCTTCACACGCACGCTGTTTGAGGGTTTCAGTATCTGCGGCCAGCTGAGGGTCTGGAAAGCCCACTGCGCTGTAGGTACCAGGTTGGCACTGAGGGTTGTAGAGGGTAAACAGCTCCTTGATGTCTGGGGCCCGCCAAGGGTGTGCAGGGGTGTTCAGCCGGTCGTTGGCCTGCATGATGATGGTCATCAAGGGGTTGTCACTCGGGTTTGCTCTGCTGTTGATCACCTCAGGCATGCCTTCACAGCCAGAGCCATTATCACTGACTTGTTGGCCGTAGGGGCAGTAGAGCCACTGCAGACCGGTGGCTTTGTCGTTGACCACCTGCAGCTTGCCTTCGTCCGTGTCGATCAGTTCGCTAACGAAACGGGTATCATCGTCCTGATAGCCAGGCAGGCATACACGGGCCTGGCTTGCTACTGGCAACAGGGCGGCAGTTAGTAATAGAGGGAAGAGAGAGTGGTACATTTTATTCTCCTGTGACCTTGAAGCCATCGCTCACCAGCATGACGTAGTGGGGTTGATACTGGCGGGCAACGCTGCCTCGCAGCTGGGTATCCGGGCGAACCTTATATGCATCCGGACCGCCATCACCTTTCGCCCAGGTGCCGATGGGACGGCTGATTGGCATGACATCCGAGGTCCAGAAGCCGTAGAAGATCCTCTCCAGCTCTTGCCATTTGCCATCGGTGTATTGCAGACCTGAATAGAGCGGGAAGTAGCGGGTATCGAGGGCAATGGGATTATCCCGGGTCAGGGTCATGATGCCGTAGAACTCCTGCTGGCTGGGGGCGCGCCAGTTGGAGAGGCCGCACAGCTTGCTCTGGTTGACCTGGCTTATCTGGCGTTTCAGATTGCAGCGGCTACGGTTACTGGCCAGGGCGCCACTTTGCGGGTCATAGCAGCTGCCGTTGAAGGCGTTGTTGCTCTGGATATCGTCATAGGCAAACAGGCTTTTGTCATCGTGCAGGGAAGATTCGCCATCCTTGTGTTGTACCTTGGTCTCCCACACCAGCCCGCTCAGGGCGTCGGCCACGCAGGCAAACGGCATCTGTTTGTAGGAGAGATCCTGGCGTGGTAGCGGCTCTCCCCGGTTGTCCAGCTTGATGTAGCGAGCGCCGAGCACTCCATCCAGATTGCTGTTGACCGCTTGTCCACTCAAGGGATCGCAGCGGCTATCCAGGTCCCGGCCACGCTTGCCATCATCTAGCCCCATGCTGTGGGTGATACGGGTATCGGCCACATGCAACTGCCCGGCTCGGTAGGTCAGTGGGGCACTGATGGTGCCACCCTCGCTCATCACTCTTATCTGGTAGTCCTGATAGTGAGAGAGACCCTTGAGGGTGATGCGAGTCTGCAGGCTGATGTTTTGCTGTTCGGCGTTTTCAATATGTTCAAACGGGGTTTTCCCCCAGCCAATTCGATACTGACTCACTCCCTCCTGGGGTTGCCAGCCGAGGGTGACCCAGTGGCTGCCATCCTGATCACGGCCCTGGCCCAGAATAGCCAGGCCGATCACTTGATCTGACAACACCTCGCGCTGACAGACAGGGGATATGGG
>OEQM01000115.1_pt1 | contig 34579 bp, 30 predicted proteins | sample 1539771 | NCBI WGS metagenome assembly OEQM01 (sample SAMEA3891240, study PRJEB23780) | metagenome | biome: terrestrial biome; feature: animal house; material: water of meat washing | place: Italy | collected 2015-05-12
GCGACACCTCCTGCGTGGTGGTCTACCCGGGCAGCCGTTATAGCGAAGCGGATATTCGCGAAGCGATCCGCAGCCGCAACTTTGGCGCTGATATGTCGGTGCTGCTGCAGGCGGTGCAGGCGCGCTAATCAGATTGGCCCGCGGGGAGGCTACTGCCATCCTGTGGGCTGCAACAAAGAGTCATTGATGAAGATTGATACTGCAACGCGGGCCGATTATCCGGCCCTGATCGATCTGTGGGAGGCCTCGGTGCGGGCGACCCACCACTTCCTGCCCGAGGCCGAGATCCTCGCGCTTAAACCGCTTATTCTGGAGCACTACTTCGATGCGGTGACACTGCACTGTGCTCGTACAGAAGAGGGACACATTACGGGTTTTAGCGGAGTGCACGAGGGCAAGCTGGAGATGCTGTTTGTGGCTCCCGAGGCGCGCGGTAGTGGCGTGGGGCGTTTGCTGGTGGCCCATGCCATCACGCAGGGCGGCGCGACGCAGGTTGACGTCAACGAGCAGAACGAACAGGCGGTGGGCTTCTATCTGAAGATGGGATTCACCGTGACGGGTCGCTCGCCGCTGGATGGTCAGGGCAAGCCCTATCCGCTGCTGCATATGGCGCTGGCGCCGACCTGATCGTGCCTGATGAGGCGCAGTACCCATAAACCAACGGGGGATGGCATCAGCCATCCCCCGTTTTTTTGATCGTGTTTGTTACTTGCTGGCGACCTTGTTCACCACCTTGATCAGCTGATAGCGCAGGGAGGGGGCATCGGCCGGCACATCGGTGAGCTGCTCCTTGCTGACAGTGAGCTGGTAGCGATAGCCAGGCTCGAACTGGAAACCTTCAATATTCTGGTAGAACAGCGTCCAGGGCTGCTGCTCATCACTGCGAACCTGCATGCACTGCATCGGGCCAACCCCGACGCAATCGACCAACTGGCTGTTGATATAGAGGGTCTCCCCCTGTGACGGGGCGGGGGCGCTCTGGCAGGCGGTCAGCAGCAAGGCTGCGCTGATAAACAGTGGTTTCATAATGGACTCCTTAACGCGAAAGGGGGCATTAGAGCGGCAAACAAAAAGGCGGTCAATGACCGCCTTTGTAACAAACCATATCAGCGCAGTGGTTAGCGCTGCTCGAGCGGAGTGAACTCGCGCAGCGGGTGGCCCACGTAGAGCTGGCGTGGGCGACCAATCTTGCTGTCCGGGTCTGAGTGGAACTCGTTCCAGTGGGCAATCCAGCCGATGGTGCGGGAGATGGCGAAGATCACGGTGAACATGCTCATCGGGATGCCGATCGCCTTCATGATGATGCCGGAGTAGAAGTCCACGTTCGGGTAGAGTTTCTTCTCGACGAAGTAGGGGTCGGAGAGCGCAATGCGCTCCAGCTCCATGGCCACGTCCAGCAGCGGATCCTTGATCTGCAGCTCGGTCAGTACTTCGTGGCAGGTTTCGCGCATCACGGTGGCACGGGGGTCGTGGTTCTTGTAGACGCGGTGACCGAAGCCCATCAGACGGAACGGATCATTCTTGTCCTTGGCCTTGGCGATGTACTCGGGGATGCGATCCACCGAGCCGATCTCTTCCAGCATGCGCAGGCAGGCTTCGTTGGCACCACCGTGGGCCGGTCCCCACAGGGAGGCGATCCCCGCGGCGATACAGGCGAACGGGTTGGCACCGGAGGAGCCAGCCAGACGAACGGTGGAGGTGGAGGCGTTCTGCTCGTGATCCGCATGGAGGGTAAAGATACGATCCATGGCGCGTTCAACGATGGGGTTGACCTTGTACTCTTCGGTCGGCACGCCAAACATCATGTGCAGGAAGTTACCGGCATAGGAGAGGGCGTTACGCGGCTGCATGAACGGCTGGCCGATGGAGTACTTGTAACACATGGCGGCCAGAGTCGGCATCTTGGAGAGCAGACGGAAGGCACAGATCTCGCGATGCTGCTCGTTATTGATGTCGAGGGCATCGTGATAGAAGGCGGAGAGGGCGCTGACTACACCGCACATGATGGCCATGGGGTGGGAGTCACGACGGAAGCCGCGGAAGAAGAAGGCGATCTGCTCGTGCACCATGGTGTGGCGGGTGACCAGGCGTTCGAATTCGGCATATTGGGCCTTGGTCGGCGCTTCGCCGTACAGCAGGATATAGCAGACTTCCAGATAGGTGGCCTGGGTGGCCAACTGGGCGATGGGGTAACCACGGTGCAGCAAGACACCCTGATCCCCGTCAATGTAGGTAATGGCAGATTTGCAAGAACCGGTGGCCATAAAACCGGGGTCAAAGGTGAAATACCCCTGTGATCCCAATTTTCTGACATCGATGACATCCGGGCCGATGGTGCCGGAGAGGATCGGCAGTTCGACCGGATCTTTTCCGGGCAGGTGTAGGGTGGCTATCTTATCAGCCATAGCACGTCTCCTTTGCTCTTTATAATTTGGTTCCAGTCCTACTCTATTACGACTTTTATGACGCTGGCAAAGGTTGTTACCCATACCGAAGTGGCTGGAGCGCCTTATTTGAAACAGAGTTCCTTATCAATGTCAATTTTGCTGGAACCCCATTAATGGCATTAATGAAATGTTAAATTAAATATGCGATCGAGTTTGCGGTTTTGTGTTTTCTTTGTAGCTAATTGATTGTCTTCGGTTAAGGCCGCCGATATACTGCGCCACGTGGGTCATGGCTGCGGGTGTTTGAAACGCTTTGGCAAAGCCTGATGTGAAACCGAAAACTCGCGTTTTGGCTTTTTCAGAGTGTTTTGGTAACAAAAAACCAACAATCACCATTCCGTGCCCTCAAGTGTGAGTTAAAACAATAACTAACGTGCTCAATGGAGCTGAGTGGGCAAGCGTGAAAAACAAACAGAGACCGGTCAACCTCGACCTACAGACGATCAGCTTTCCTGTCACTGCCATTGCATCCATCCTGCACCGTGTTTCAGGGGTCATTACCTTTGTTGCACTGGGCATCTTGCTGTGGATGCTTGGTACTTCACTCGCCTCTCCCGAAGGGTTTGAAACCGTGGTTGCCATCATGGACAACTTCCTGGTCAAACTCGTGCTGTGGGGGATCCTGACTGCGCTGGCATACCACATTGTGGGCGGCTTGCGTCATCTGGTCATGGATATGGGCTATTGGGAAGAGCTGGAATCCGGCAATCAGAGCGCCCGCGTGGCCTTCGTGATCACCGCGATCCTGGCTGTATTGGCGGGAGTGCTTGTATGGTAACCAATTCTGCAACCTTCGGGCGCAGCGGCGTTCACGATTACATCCTGATCCGCGCCACCGCCCTCATCATGACCTGTTATGTCCTCTATCTGGTGGGCTTTGTCGCGTTCAACGACATCACCTACGAGGTGTGGGCAGGCTTCTTCGCCAAAACATTCACCAAGGTATTCACCCTGTTGACCCTGCTCTGCGTACTGATCCACGCCTGGATTGGTCTGTGGCAGGTGCTGACTGACTATATCAAGCCGGTAGGGCTGCGCGGGGCGCTGCAATTTGCCCTGGTCGTGGTGCTGTTTGTCTATCTGATGACGGGTTTCGTCGTGCTGTGGGGTGTGTAAGGTGACTATTCCAACTCGTGAATTTGATGCGGTGGTGATTGGTGCCGGTGGTGCCGGTATGCGCGCCGCGCTGCAGATTGCCCAGTCCGGCAAGAGCTGCGCTCTGTTGTCCAAGGTTTTTCCAACCCGTTCTCACACTGTCTCCGCCCAGGGCGGGATCACGGTTGCGCTGGGCAATGCCCACGATGACAACTGGCAGTGGCATATGTATGACACGGTAAAAGGTTCCGATTACATCGGTGATCAGGAAGCCATCGAGTACATGTGCAAAACCGGCCCCGAGGCTATCTATGAGCTGGAGAACATGGGGCTGCCCTTCTCCCGTTTCGACAACGGGTCTGTCTACCAGCGTCCGTTTGGTGGTCAGTCCAAGAATTTCGGTGGCGAGCAGGCTGCCCGTACTGCGGCTGCGGCCGACCGTACCGGTCACGCCCTGCTGCACACCCTCTATCAGCAGAACGTCAAGAACAAGACCACCGTCTTCTCCGAGTGGTATGCGCTGGATCTGGTGAAAAACCAGGATGGCCACGTGGTGGGTTGTACCGCCATCGATATGGAGAGCGGTGAAGTGGTCTACTTCAAGGCCAAGGCCACCGTGCTGGCGACTGGCGGTGCCGGTCGTATCTACCAGTCCACCACCAATGCCCACATCAACACCGGTGACGGCGTCGGCATGGCGCTGCGTGCCGGCGTCGGCGTGCAGGACATGGAGATGTGGCAGTTCCACCCGACCGGCATCGCCGGGGCAGGGGTGCTGGTAACCGAAGGCTGCCGTGGTGAAGGCGGCTATCTGCTCAATAAAGATGGCGAGCGCTTCATGGAGCGTTATGCCCCCAACGCCAAGGACTTGGCCGGTCGCGACGTGGTGGCCCGCTCCATCATGATCGAGATCCGTGAAGGCCGTGGCTGCGACGGTCCCTGGGGCCCGCACATCAAGCTCAAGCTGGATCACCTCGGCAAAGAGGTGCTGGAATCCCGTCTGCCGGGGATCTGCGAACTCTCCCGCACCTTCGCCCACGTGGATCCGGTCAAAGAGCCGATCCCGATCATCCCGACCTGCCACTACATGATGGGCGGCGTGCCGACCAACGTGAATGGCCAGTGCCTGACCCAGGACAAGAACGGCAACGATGTACCGGTGGTCGGTCTGTTTGCGGTGGGCGAGATTGCCTGCGTCTCCGTACACGGTGCCAACCGTCTGGGTGGCAACTCCCTGCTGGATCTGGTGGTGTTCGGCCGCGCTGCCGGCATGCATCTGGTCAACACCCTGGGCGAGATGGATCACGGCCGCGATGCTTCCGAGTCGGATCTGGATGCCGCACTGGCCCGCTTCAACCGCTGGGAAAATTGCCGTGACGGGGAAGACCCGGTGCAGATCCGCAAAGACCTGCAGCGCTGCATGCAGAACAACTTCTCCGTATTCCGCGAAGGTGCGGCGATGGCAGAAGGGTTGGCCGAGCTCAAGGTTATCCGCGAGCGCCTCAAGTCAGCCCGTCTGGATGACACCTCCAAAGAGTTCAACACCCAGCGCATCGAGTGCCTGGAGCTGGACAACCTGATGGAGACGGCGTTTGCCACGGCGGTTGCCGCCAACTTCCGTACCGAGAGTCGCGGTGCTCACTGCCGCTTCGACTTCCCGGATCGCGACGATGAGAACTGGCTGTGCCACAGCCTCTATCATCCGGACACCGAGTCCATGACCCGTCGCGCTGTCAACATGTCACCCAAGACCCGTGAGGCGTTCCCGCCCAAGGTCCGGACTTACTGATTGCGGAGCCAGCCCTATGAACGTCACATTCTCTGTCTACAGATACAATCCGGATGTTGATAACGTCCCCCATATGAAGGAATATCGTCTTGATATTCCTGAAGGTTCCGACATGATGGTGCTCGACGCACTGATCCAGTTGAAAGAGCTGGATCCCACGCTCGCCTTCCGCCGCTCTTGCCGCGAAGGGGTCTGTGGATCAGACGGTCTCAACATGAATGGCAAGAACGGTCTTGCCTGTATCACCCCGCTCTCCGACCTGCTGAAGAAGGGCAATAACGTCGTTATCCGCCCCTTGCCCGGCCTGCCGGTGATCCGCGATCTGGTGATCGACATGACCCAGTTCTACACCCAGTGGGAGAAGGTCAAACCCTTCCTCATCAATGATGACAAGTTGCCGCCGGTGCGTGAGCACCTGCAATCCCCCGAAGAGCGCGCCAAGCTTGACGGCCTGTACGAGTGCATTCTCTGTGCCTGCTGCTCCACTTCGTGCCCCTCCTTCTGGTGGAATCCCGACAAGTTCATCGGTCCGGCCGGGCTGCTCGCCGCCTACCGCTGGCTGGCTGACAGCCGCGACACCGCGACCACCGAACGACTGGGGAATCTGGACGACGCATTCAGCGTGTTCCGCTGCCATGGCATCATGAACTGCGTGAACGTCTGTCCGAAAGGCTTGAACCCGACCAAGGCGATTGGCCAGATCAAGTCGATGTTGCTCAATCGGGCTGTTTAGTATCAGGGCCGGCCACGTGCTGGCCCGACCTCTGGATAGCCATCCCACCCGTGGCAGGATGGCTATTTGACCCCTACAAGCTGCGCAGCAGTAACAAGAAGTACAAGGGATAGAAATGCATAACGGCGTGATGAAGGCCTGGTTGGAGTCATCTCACCTGGCTGGTGCGAATGCAAGCTATATCGAGGATTTGTACGAATCCTTCCTGGAAAATCCTGACTCCGTGTCCGACGAGTGGCGCAGCCTGTTTAGCGAGCTGCCCCAGGTCAATGGCCATGCGGTTGAACAACCCCACTCCCAGGTCCGCGATTATTTCCGTCGTCTGGCCAAGGATCCCTCTCGCTACAGTGCCCCCGTCTCCGATCCGCAAGTGGATGCCAAGCAGGTGCGGGTATTGCAGCTGATCAACGCCTTCCGTTTCCGTGGTCACCAGAATGCCAATCTGGACCCGCTGGGCCTGTGGCAGCGTGAAACCGTTGCCGAACTGGATCCTGCGTTCCACAACCTGCAGGGCGCAGATATGGAGGCCACCTTCAATGTGGGCTCCTACGCCATCGGTCGCGAGACCATGGTGCTCTCCGATCTCTACGCCTCGCTGAAAAAGACCTACTGCAGCAGCATAGGTGCCGACTACATGCACCTCACCTCCACGGAAGAGAAGCGCTGGCTGCAACAGCGTCTCGAATCCATTGAAGGGAAGGGGAGCTACACCCTCGAAGAGAAGACCCGTTTCCTCGAGAGCCTGACCGCCGCCGAAGGGCTGGAGAAATATCTGGGCGCCAAGTTCCCGGGAGCCAAGCGCTTCTCGCTGGAAGGTGGCGACGCCATGATCCCCATGCTCAAGGAGCTGATCCGTCGCGCCGGTGAGCAGGGCTGCAAAGAGGCCGTTATCGGTATGGCCCACCGCGGTCGTCTCAACGTGCTGATCAACGTGCTGGGCAAGCGCGCTCAGGATCTGTTCGACGAGTTTGCCGGCAAGCATGGCGAATCCTGGGGCACCGGTGATGTGAAGTACCACATGGGCTTCTCCTCCGACTTCGCCACCCCGGGTGGCAACGTCCACCTGGCGCTGGCGTTCAACCCCTCTCACCTCGAGATCGTCAACCCTGTGGTCATCGGCTCGGTCCGTGCCCGTATGGATCGTCGCGGTGACAAGGATGGCTCCAGCGTGTTGCCCATCACCATTCACGGTGACTCGGCCATGGCCGGTCAGGGCGTGGTGGCCGAGACCTTCAACATGTCCCAGACCCGTGCCTATGGCGTCGGCGGGACGGTGCGCATCGTCATCAACAACCAGGTTGGTTTCACCACCTCCTATATCCGTGACCTGCGCTCCACCGAATATTGCACCGACATCGCCAAGGCGGTGCAGGCGCCGGTGCTGCACGTCAACGGGGATGATCCGGAAGCCGTGGTGCTGGTGACCCAGATTGCACTGGATTACCGCAACACCTTCAAACGCGACGTGGTGATCGAGCTGGTCTGCTACCGTCGTCACGGTCACAACGAAGCGGACGAGCCGAGCGCGACCCAGCCGCTGATGTACCAGAAGATCAAGCAGCACCCGACCCCGCGCAAGATCTACGCCGATCAGCTGGTGGCCGAGGGGAGCCTCGCTCAGGAGCGGGCGACCGAACTGGTCAACGAGTATCGCGAAGCGCTGGATCGCGGCGAGCGGGTGAGCAAGGAGTGGCGGCCGATGGAGCTGCACTCCGTCGACTGGACCCCTTATCTGGGCCACGACTGGAACATGGCCTATGAGAGTGCCGTGCCGATGGATCACCTCAAGAGCCTCGGCGAGCGGGTGAGCCAGTATCCGGCGACCCACGTGCTGCAGCGTCAGGTCGAGAAGATTTACGAAGACCGCCGTCTGATGGCCGCTGGCGAGAAGCTGGTGGATTGGGGCTTTGCCGAGACCCTGGCCTACGCCACTCTGGTGGACAAGGGGTCCCGCATCCGCTTTACCGGTGAAGACTCCGGCCGTGGCACCTTCTTCCACCGCCACGCCGTGCTGCACAGCCAGACCGATGCCAGCACCTACACCCCGCTGTGCAACCTGCACGACGAGCAGGGCCCGTTCGAGGTGTATGACTCTGTGCTGACCGAGAACGCGGTACTGGCCTTTGAATATGGCTACGCCAGCGCCGAGCCGGCTGGCCTCACCATCTGGGAAGCCCAGTTCGGCGATTTCGCCAACTGTGCCCAGGTAGTGGTGGATCAGTTCCTCTCCTCCGGTGAGCAGAAGTGGGGCCGGATGTGCGGCCTGACCATGCTGCTGCCGCACGGTTACGAGGGGCAGGGCCCGGAGCACTCCTCCGCCCGTCTGGAGCGTTATCTGCAGATGTGCGCCCAGCACAACATGCAGGTGTGCGTGCCCTCTACCCCGGCGCAGGTGTTCCATATGCTGCGTCGTCAGGTGGTGCGCCCGATGCGCCGTCCGCTCATCGTCATGACGCCCAAATCCCTGCTGCGCCATCCGCTGGCGGTGAGCAAGCTCGAAGAGCTGGCGGAAGGTACCTTCCAGAACGCCATCGGCGAGATCGATGCGCTGGATCCGAAAGCGGTCAAGCGCGTGGTCTTCTGCTCCGGCAAGGTCTACTACGACCTGCTCGATGCCCGTCGCAAGGCCGAGCAGCAAGATGTGGCACTGGTGCGAATTGAGCAGCTCTACCCCTTCCCGGAAGAGGAAGTGCGCGCCATTCTGGCCGATTACAGCCACGTCACCGACTTTGTCTGGTGTCAGGAAGAGCCGCAGAACCAGGGCGCCTGGTACTGCACCCGTCACCACTACGATGGCGTGCTGCCAGCCGGAGCCACCCTGCGTTATGCCGGTCGCCCCGCGTCAGCCTCACCGGCCGTCGGTTACATGTCTGTCCACGCCAAGCAGCAAAAAGCCTTGGTGGAAGATGCCCTTACCCTGTAAAGCCTCTGGCATAGAAGTAAAAAGGAACTGATTGGATGACTATCGAAATCAAGGTACCGGATCTGCCGGAATCAGTGGCCGATGCCACTATCGCCACCTGGCACAAAAAACCGGGCGATCTGGTCGCCCGTGACGAAGTGCTGGTCGACATCGAGACCGACAAGGTGGTGCTGGAAGTGCCGGCACCGCAAGCCGGTGTGCTGGGGGATATTCTGCAAGGGGAAGGGGCGACTGTGTTGTCCCGTCAACTGATTGCCATCCTCACCGCCGCTCCGGTGGCCGGTGAAGAGACCAAAGAGAAACCCGCTGAAGCGGTGGCCGATGATGGTGCCGATGGCTTGAGCCCCTCGGTGCGCCGCCTGATTGGCGAGCACGACATCGACGTGACCAAGCTGACCGGTACCGGCAAGGGCGGTCGCATCACCAAGGATGATGTGGAAGCCTTCATCAAGGCCAAGAGCCAGCCTGCGGCAGCCGCACCGGTCGCAACTGCAGCCCCGGCAGCCAAGGTTGCCCCGCTGGGTGGTCGCACCGACAAGCGGGTACCGATGACCCGTCTGCGCAAGCGCATTGCCGAGCGTCTGCTGGAAGCGAAAAACACCACCGCCATGCTGACCACCTTCAACGAGGTCAACATGAAGCCCATCATGGATCTGCGCAAGCAGTACGGCGAGATCTTCGAGAAGAAGCACGGCATCAAGCTCGGCTTTATGTCCTTCTACGTGAAGGCGGTGGTGGAGTCCCTCAAGCGCTATCCGGAAGTGAACGCGGCGCTCGATGGTGATGACGTGGTTTACCACAACTACTTCGACGTCAGCATCGCCGTCTCTACCCCCCGTGGTCTGGTGACGCCGGTGCTGCGCGACTGCGACAACATGAGCCTGGCGGACATCGAGAAGGCCATCAAGGATCTGGCGGGCAAGGGCCGTGACGGCAAGCTGACCGTGGATGAACTGACTGGCGGCAACTTCACCATCACCAACGGTGGCGTGTTCGGCTCCCTGATGTCCACCCCGATCATCAACCCGCCCCAGAGCGCCATTCTGGGCATGCACAAGATCCAGGATCGCCCGATGGCCGTTGACGGCAAGGTCGAGATCCTGCCGATGATGTATCTGGCGCTCTCCTACGATCACCGTCTCATCGACGGACGCGAATCGGTAGGCTTCCTGGTCTCCGTCAAGGAGCTGCTGGAAGACCCGACCCGTCTGTTGCTGGACGTCTAAGCCTGTGGCACCCGGGCAAGGGGTTTGCGCCCCGAGCCGAATGTGCTGCTGGACGTTTGAGTAATACCCGAGCGATTGAAAGATAACGAGGGGCCGCCCAGGCCCCCATTCACAGGGGATTGAGAAACACCAGCCCCGGACGGAAATACCTACAACACGGATAGAGCATCTATGAATCTGCATGAATATCAGGCAAAACAGCTGTTTGCCGAGTATGGCCTGCCGGTCTCCGAAGGTTATGCCTGTGCTACCCCACAAGAAGCGGCCGAAGCGGCCGACAAGATTGGCGGCAATACCTGGGTCGTCAAATGCCAGGTACACGCCGGTGGCCGCGGTAAAGCGGGCGGCGTGAAAGTGGCCAAGAGCAAGGATGAGATCCGTGCTTTTGCCCAGAACTGGCTTGGCAAAAATCTGGTGACCTACCAGACCGACGCCAACGGCCAGCCGGTCACCAAGATCCTGGTGGAATCTTGCACCGACATCGCCAAAGAGCTCTACCTGGGCGCCGTAGTTGACCGTGGCTCTCGCCGCGTGGTCTTCATGGCCTCGACCGAAGGTGGCGTGGATATCGAGAAGATTGCCCACGAAACCCCCCATCTGATCCACAAGGCGGCCATCGATCCGCTGGTGGGTCCGCAGGCCTATCAGGCCCGCGAACTGGCCTTCAAACTGGGTCTGGTCGGCGATCAGATCAAACAGTTCACCAAGATCTTCATGGGTCTGGGCCAGATGTTCCTGGATTGCGATTTCGCGCTGCTGGAGATCAACCCGCTGGTGATCACCGCGCAGGGCAACCTGCACTGCCTGGATGGCAAGATCAACATCGACGCCAACGCACTGTATCGTCAGCCCAAGCTGCGCGAGATGCACGACCCGTCACAAGATGACCCCCGCGAAGCGCACGCCGCCCAGTGGGAGCTCAACTATGTGGCCCTCGATGGCAACATCGGCTGCATGGTCAACGGCGCGGGTCTGGCCATGGGCACCATGGACATCGTCAACCTGCACGGCGGCAAACCGGCCAACTTCCTTGACGTCGGCGGTGGCGCCACCAAGGAGCGCGTAACCGAGGCGTTCAAGATCATCCTCTCCGACAGCAACGTCAAAGCGGTGCTGGTCAACATCTTCGGCGGCATCGTGCGCTGCGACATGATCGCGGAAGGCATCATAGGTGCGGTCAAGGAAGTGGGGGTCAAGGTGCCCGTCGTGGTCCGTCTGGAAGGCAACAACGCCGAGCTGGGTGGTATCAAGCTGGCCGAGAGCGGCCTCAACATCATTGCGGCCAAGAGTCTGACCGATGCCGCGCAGCAAGTCGTCAAAGCAGCGGAGGCCAACTGATGAGCGTACTGATCAACAAGGACACCCGAGTCATCTGCCAGGGCTTTACCGGCGGTCAGGGTACTTTCCACTCCGAGCAGGCGCTCTCCTACGGCACCCAGCTGGTGGGCGGCGTCTCCCCGGGCAAGGGCGGCACCACCCATCTGGGCCTGCCGGTGTTCAACACCGTCCGTGACGCGGTCGAAGCGACCGGCGCCACCGCCTCCGTCATCTATGTGCCGGCACCGTTCTGCAAGGACGCGATCCTGGAAGCGATCGACGCGGGCATCAAGCTCATCGTCACCATCACCGAAGGCATCCCGACGCTGGATATGCTGGACGTCAAAGTGAAGCTGCAAGAGACCGGCGTGCGGATGATCGGCCCCAACTGCCCGGGTGTGATCACCCCGGGTGAGTGCAAGATCGGCATCATGCCGGGCCACATTCACAAGCCGGGCAAGGTGGGCATCGTCTCCCGCTCCGGCACCCTGACCTACGAAGCGGTCAAGCAGACCACTGACGAGGGCTTTGGCCAGTCCACCTGCGTCGGTATCGGTGGCGACCCCATCCCGGGCTCCAACTTTATCGACATTCTGGAGATGTTCCAGAACGACCCGCAGACCGAAGCGATCGTGATGATCGGCGAGATCGGCGGCAACGCCGAGGAAGACGCGGCCGCCTATATCAAGGCCCACGTCACCAAGCCGGTGGTCTCCTATATCGCCGGTGTTACTGCCCCTCCCGGCAAGCGGATGGGCCACGCTGGCGCCATCATCTCCGGTGGCAAGGGTACCGCCGCCGAGAAGTTTGCCGCGCTGGAAGATGCTGGCGTGAAAACCGTCCGCTCCCTGGCCGATATCGGCAAGGCCCTGCGCGAAGTGACCGGCTGGTAATTCCTGTTAGCCGTTATCTCTAATAAAAGTGCCGCCCGATGGGCGGCATTTTTTATGGGTTTTAAGGTGGTTTGATTTAATCAATCATCGCGATTCAGGCGCTAAACGAATTTTATTACAGGAGACCAGAAACAGTGTGGATACTAAAATAGTCTGCGATTTGAACTTGTCAGATTGATTTGTTCCTTTACCCATTGCATCGAGTGACCTGTTTGTGGGTAATGCTAAAAGTCATGCAAGGATGTCAGTGAGATAACGTAGTGTCAGGAGGACATAATGATTTCACGTATTTTGGGAATTGGCTGCCTTACCAGTATCTGCTTGCCAACAGCATGGGCGGCGGATTGCCCGAACAGGCAACCGGGGCAGCATCTAGAGTTTCTTGGGCGTTCGGCTGACAATTCGGTATCACTATGGCTTTCAAGTCCAGGTTCCGGGGGTAATTTTCGCCTCTCTGCTCCCGGGGTATCTGAAATCGATAGTTGGAATGCAAACCGCGCGTCGTTGCACTTGAGTGTCTCACCTGTAGTACTTGATGACCTTAACGGGACTCACAAACTGGATCTCCTCAATGCGGATGGTTCTTTCAACTGCTTCCTCGATTCGAGAAACCAGACCAATCCGGTATTTCCAAATATTCCCCCGATCGATGGGGGAGACAGTAACGGTGGCACTGGTGGCGGAACCGGAGGTGGTGGCGGCAGCAATGGAGGAAGTGGTGGCGGAACCGGAGGTGGGGATGGCGGCAATGGTGGAACTGGTGGCGGAACCGGCGGTGGGGATGGCAGCAGCAATGGTGGTAGTGGTGGTGGCACCGGTGGTGGGAGTGACCCGATCCGCAATATTGTGACCAGTATCAGTGCAGATGCCTTGATGGGCTATTTGAGCGGCTCCCTCAGTATTTCAGATCGTGTCGTTGTCGGGCTTGACCAATTTGAAGATATTGCCGGTCAAAAGGGGTTGTGGCAGGTATGGACTGATGTACGCCATACCGGAGTCTCCGATGATCGTAACGAGATAGACACATCCGGACATGCCAACAGCTTTTTGATCGGTATACACAGATCCCTTGGTAAAGACGGGCTGGGCGGTATTGCATTTGCCAATAGCAAAACCTCTCTTGGCACGTTTGGCAGTTCGGTACGAAATGAGGGGGACAGCTTCTTTGTTGGGCCATATGGCGGCTATAGGCTAGATACGCACTGGCTGCTGGATGGCTGGGCTGCATGGGGACGAACTGATAACGATACCGAACTCGATGTACTTAAAGGGAGTTTCAAGACAACGACCGGGTTGATCTCAGCCAACCTGACCGGTGGCTACGATGTTGGTGAATATCTGCTGCGGCCCAAGCTTGCCCTCTTTTACAGTCACAATAAATCCGATGCGTTTGATTACACAGGCTCATTGCCTTATGCAAACCAGATTTATAACGTGACATTGCGGGTTAATGAAAACTCTTTTGAATATGCCACCAGTGAAGCATCAGGGGATATCAGTCGTATTTTCACCACAACCGATGGTGTTCAAATTATACCGGCCCTGCGTCTTGGGGTTCGTTATGATATTGAGCGTCCCAATGATGGTCAGATCCTGAATGAAAATCTGACAATGGAAAGTACGACCCCGTGGAGTGGATCTGCACGGATTGCACTGGCGGTAGCCCCTCAGCGTCATCAGCGTTTTGAAGTTATCACCGGTTATTACAGTATCGGGCGTCAGGACCTTGACCTCTGGGATATTAGATTTAACGCCGCAGTGAATTTTTAACTTACATAGGGAGATAAAAGTACCGATAACTTGGTCGGCACTTTGATTTAAATTACATGTATGGAGATGGTATTCACCTGACAGTTGCCAACAAAAGGGAGTGGTCATACGGCTTCATACCGAATAACAAACTGCATCCCTTGTGGTGGCCCGTGAGAGCCTTATTTAGTTGATGGATATATCCACAAATGGGGGTGTCAGGAGTGCCGAATAGCTAGAGACGGATATCCGGATGTAGGGCTGAAAAGGGAAGATGTGTGCACAGGAACGTCAGCTTTGCGAAATAGCAAAAAGGCACCCGAGGGTGCCTTTTTCACAATCTGAGTGGCTTGCCTATCAGGCAGCGGCTTTCAGCTGTACGGCGGCGGCTTTCTTGTGATCGCCGATCGGCATCACGGTGCGGCCGAACTGCTCGTTGATCACGGTGGCCATGGCCAGGTAGATGGCGCTGGCGCCACAGATGATGCCTTCGAAACCGGCGATGGTGCCGATCAGGGTGCTGCCGGTGAAGTCACGGGCGGCCAGCAGGAAGAACAGCACGGTCAGGGAGGCGAACACGAACTGCTTGGCGCGCGGGTAGTTGATGGTGCCAACCAGCATGAACAGGGTGAACATGCCCCACATCAGCAGATACCAACCCATGTAGGCGTGCGGAGTGGCTTCGGCCAGACCCATGGTCGGCATGATCAGCAGGAACACCAGGCTCAGCCAGAACAGGCCGTAGGAGGTGAACGCGGTCACACCGAAGGTGTTGCCACGCTTGTACTCCATGATGCCAGCGATGATCTGGGCGATGCCGCCGTAGCACAGGCCCATGGCCAGGATCATGGCGCTGATGGGGAAGAAACCTGCGTTATGGATGTTCAGCAGGATGGTGGTCATACCGAAACCCATCAGACCCAGAGGGGCAGGGTTGGCCAATTTTTCGCTCACGTGGCGTTCTCCAAAAATAGAGGTGGGGGTTAACAAAAGACGCGCGATTTTAGGCAGGCTGTGGCGCGCCCGCAAGGGGGCAAGGGGGATAAATCGTAAAAAAACTACGTGATTATTTGCATCAGAGGCCAAATGCTCACCAAGACAGGCTGTTTGGTGAGCAAAAGGTGTCAAAATAGTTGAGGGGTTGTATTTTTATTACGCTTTTGCGCAGTGCGGCGGCCTTACTGATCCAGTGTCAGGATCACTTTGGCTTCCTTGTCCTCTTCCTTGACCTGGCTGTCGAGCACGAACAGCCGCTCCGGGGCGATCCCCTGGCTGTCGACCAGAAACTCCTTGGTATTTTGCGCCCGGCGCATGGCGAGATTGCGCAGGGATTTGGCGGTGATGAGCTGCTGATCCCGCAGCAGGATCACCGCCTGGGCCCGCAGTGCCGCGCTCTCTTCATCCAGATGGAGGCGATCGGCCAGATCATCCAGATCTTCGCCAAAGCGCTCTTCATAGGCTTGGGCCAGCGCCTCTTGCAGGGCGGGGTCCTGTTCCAGCAGGTCGAGATCCGCCTGATTGCCGGTGAGCTTGGCCAGTACCCGCTCCAGCTTTTGCCGTTGCAGGATGGGGCGCTCCTCGTTGAAGTTGACCTTGCCGCGAATGTTCATGCTGAGCTTGGGTCTATCCTTGAGGGCCTGCGCCAGCTTGACCAGTTTCTCCTGCTGGGTGGGGGTGAGATCGGGATCCCCCGGCAGGAAGGGAAGTTCGTCGAGATCTTCGGTGCCATCGGCCAGCGAGGCGAGCAGGGAGAAGGGGGAGGTGATCGCCTTGCTCAGGGTGTTGCCCAGCACATCCCAGAAGATATTGCCGATGCTGAAGTCCGGTTGATCGAGATCCCCCTTCACCTTGAGGTTCATCTGTATCACCCCGTTGGCATCGCTTAGCAGGGCGATGGCCAGCCCCAGCGGCAGATCCTTGGCCTGATCGCTCTTGATCTTCTCGCCCAGTTGCAGCTTCTTGATGGTGATGTCGTTATCCCCCTCCAGCCGATTGCCCTCCAGCTTGTAGTGCAGCTTCATGGAGAGCTGCCCCTTGTCGATGGCATAACCGGCATAGGTGCCCGAATAGGGGGTGAAGGTGGTGAGCTCCAGATTGTGGAAAGCGACCGCGATGTCGAGGATCGGGTTGGCGACCAGCAGGTTGGTGCCGCCGCGAATGGTCACCGGCGCATAGCGATCCACCTTGCCGTTGAAGGCGAGATCGGAGCGTTGCCCCGGAATATTGCTGATATGACGGCTCTGGCCGCCCAGCGAGGCGATATCGGCCACGAAATCCTGACTCAGGCTGCGATCGGCAAAGCGCAGGTTGCCCTGCTCGGTGCGCAGCTGGTCGATGGTGAAACGAAAGTCGGGAGCCTTGCTGCCTGCCTTTGCTTCAGTACTTTTTGCTGCCGCCGGTTGCGGCAACAGCAGCTGTTGCAGGTTGGTGGTGCCATCTTCGTTGATCTCGATGCGGGCGAAGGGCTTGTTCAGAGCAATGTCCTTGATCCGCATCTGCTGGCTGATGCCGTCGTACGTCAGACCGGTGAGAGCCAGGGTGTTGAACTCCAGCAGCCGCTGATTGTCTGCCCGATCGACCACCTTGAGCCCGTTGACATCGAGCCCCCCTTGCAGGGTCAGCTTGCTGAGATCTCCCTGGGCGGTGGTGGCGAGATCAAGGCGGGTCTTGCTGCTCAGCAGCCCGTTTTGCACCTTGATGCGTACCAGATCGGCCAGATAGGGCTGTGCCAGCGTCAGGGGCAGCCCCTGCTGGTTGATGTCGCCGCTTAAGGTGAAAGGAGTCAGGGTCAGTTGGCCATCAAAGGCGAGGGGGCTGCTCTGGTTGAACTGGGTGGCCAGAGTCAGTTTGCTCGGTTGCTCCCCCTTGCTGCCCAGTGGCCCCAGCGCCAGCTTGAGGCCGGAGAGCTGGCGTGCCTGCGGTTTGCCGCTGCTCGATTCGGTGAGGGTGAGATCGCCCTTGTCGATAAGGATCTGCTTGATCTGCCACTGCCAGGGTTTGTCTGGCACCTGTTTCTTGCCGTTACCGGCTGTCTTTGCTTGTTGTGCCGACTTGGGCGCCGCATTGTTGGCCACCTCGTTTGCGGCGTGGGCCCCTTTGACGGGCTTGGCGGGGGCCTGTTCAATCAGCAAGTCAGCCAGATCCAGCTCCTGCTGTGGGTTGAGGGTGGCCTTGAGCAGGGGCTGTTGCAGGGTCACCTTGCCGATCTGGAGCGACTGTTTCTGGCCATCGACAGCCAGATCGCTCAGGGCCAGCTGGCCGAAGCGGGCAAATTCGTCGCCCTTGTGTTTTTTAAGCTGCCAGTTGTCCAGCGTCAGCTTGCCTTTGGACAATTGCCACAGTACCCCTTGCTTGCCCTCTTTAAGCTGGTACTCCACCTCTGCATTGGCGTGGCCCTTGGCCAGATCCAGCTTGAGGTAGGGGGCCCAGAGCGGGGCGAAGGGTTTCAGCTCGACCTGCTTGAGGCTCACCTTGCCCTGACCCATGCCGCTCATCACATCGAGTTTGCCATGAGCGGCGAGGCTGCTTTTGCCGTTGATGGCGGCGCTCAGCTGATAGGCGGTCGGGTGGTTTGCCTCGGTGCGCAGGTTATCGAGCTTGAGGGTCACTTTTTCCAGATTGAGGGGCGGCAGCCAGCCGGGTTCGCTCTCCTTGCGCTGATCCTGATAGCGCACATGCCCGTCAGTGACATTGACGCTGGCAATATCGACCAGCAGCGGGGCGCTGGCTGTTTCGGGCTCGGGGGAGGGCGCAGGGGCGAGCAGGGTCGCCAGCGCATCGGTCAGATTGAGTCGAACGTCCCCTTTTTTGTCGGCCAGCCGTTGCAGCAGCACCACGGGTTTGGTCAGGGTGACGGCGGAAAGCACGACCCCTTTCTGCTGCCAGCTGGCTTGCAGGTTTGGGGTGATAAAGAGCTGCTCAAAACCGATGATGGGCTGCTGTTTGGCATCGAGCAGGGCAGTCGCGCCGAGGGTGAGAGAAGGGTTGCGCACTCCTACGTCAATCTCCCCCAGCGTCAGTTGCAGGCCATAGTGCTCGGCCAGCCAGCCGGGCAGATAGCGCTGGATCAGACGGGGGGTTTGCCACAGCAGCAGGGTGATCAGGATAAGAAGCAGCAGGAAAGCGTAGGCAAGGTAGCGCAGCAAGCGGAGCTTGGGGGACGCGGGCTCGGTGGTGTTCATTTGGTGCACTCCCATTTGGTTCCCGCCATGGTACAGAAAAGCTGGATAGTAATCATGGGGTTGCGTGCTGTTGTACGCCGTACTTTGTCCAAAGGCGATCCAGTTCACCCTTTTGTTGCAGCGCTGCCAGCCACTGTTCCAGCTGGGCAGGGGTAATGGGGGCCTCAGGGTGAAGGATGGCGCGGTGTTGATACTGTTGATCCCATTTTTGCGAGATCAGCAGCTGGTCGGCTGTGTCGGGATTGGCCTGCAGATACTGGTTAAGGTACGAAACGTTGAGAATGGCTACCTCGCCGCGCCCTTTGAGTAGCGCTTGCAGGGCGCTGACGTTGTCTTTGACCAGGGTGATATTGAGCTTGCGCTGCAGGTAGAGGGGATCGGCATTGAACTGGCCGACGCCGTAGTGATAGCCGGTCACCCCGATGAGGTGATGGCTGGCAGGATCGTCAAAAAAGCGCTGATCCCGGCCCGCTTTGTTCAGGGCCACATAGACCTCGCCACCACCGAGGAAGGGGGTTGTCATCTTGAATTTATCGGTGTCCCAGCCCCACTTGGTGTCTTCAAACAGCATCAGCGAGAAACGGCCCAGATCGAGCGCCTTGTAACGGTTGGCGGCCGAGGTGGGGACAAAGACGAAGGTCACCTCTTTCTGTACGGCATTGAGCTGGTCGATAAGCTCCAGGGTCAGTCCTTCATAGCGGGAATCGGGGAGTTTGACCACAAAGGGGGCATAGGGGTATCCACCAACCTTGATGAGGGGATGGCTCCAGCCAGAGAGGCTGAACAAGAGCAAAAACCAGCACCAATATCTCATGGGATCCCCAAGGCAATAGCTTGCTCCCAGATTCGGTTAATCTGCGCCAGTTTTCAAGCTGTTAAGGGAATTAACACAGCGCTGTTCGGCGGCTTCCAGCTCGGCCATCACCATCTGGATATCCTCCAGTTGCTGGCGCAGGGCGCCGCGTTTTGCCTCGATCAGCTGGATCATGGAGTGGAGCTGGGTTTTGCTCGATTTGTCGGTGTCGTACATATCGAACAGCTCGCGGATCTCGGCCAGGCTAAACCCCAGCCGTTTGCCGCGCAGGGTCAACTTGAGCCGGATCTTGTCCCGATGGCTGTAGATGCGGGTTTGCCCCTCCCGCAGCGGGGTGAGCAGCCCCTCATCCTCGTAGTAGCGGATGGTGCGCGGCGTGACATCGAACTCGTGGGCCAGCTCCGAAATGCTGTAGGTGATCTCCTTGCCGGGCAGGGAACGGGACATGGTCATGACTCCTGTTGCTGGGCGTGTGGCTGGCAGAGGCGGGCACGCAGCCGCTCGGCATTGGCGTGCAGGGCCTGACCGACCCGCGAGCCGTTGGGGCGAGCGAGCTGCTCGCTCACCCACTGGCCGGTGGCCGCCAGTTTGTCGAGATCCACCCCCGTCGTCATGCCAAGGCCGTGCAGCAGGTAGACCACCTCTTCTGACGCCACATTGCCGGAGGCGCCCGGCGCATAGGGGCAGCCGCCAAGCCCCGCCACCGAGCAGTCGATGGTGCGAATGCCGCGCTCCAGCGCGGGTAGCAGGTTGGCCAACCCCTGGCCGTAGGTGTCGTGAAAATGGACCGCGAGTCGACCCGCCGGGATCTCGTGCAGCACCGCATCCAGCATGGGCGCCACCGTGCCCGGGGTGCCAACGCCTATGGTGTCCCCCAGCGAAATTTCGTGGCAGCCGAGATCCAGCAGTTGCTCGGCCATGGCGGCGACCCGTTTCGGGCGGGTCGGGCCATCGAACGGGCAGGCGATGACGGTGGAGAGGTAGCCACGCACCTTGATGCCAAGGCGGCGAGCCTCCTGCACCAGCGGGGCGAAGCGCACCAGCGACTCCTCCACGCTGATGCCGATATTGGCGCGGGTAAAACCGTCGGAGCAGGCGGTGAAGAGGCCAATCTCGTCGGCGCGGGCGGCAATGGCTGCCTGCAAGCCTTGCAGATTGGGCACCAGAGCGCCGTAACGGGTTGAGCCCTTGCGCGGCAGTGCCTCGAACAGCGCTGCGGAGTCCGCCATCTGCGGCACTTTTTTGGCAGAGACAAAGGCACCCACCTCGATGCGTTGCAGGCCGCTGTCGGTAAGGCGCTGGATCAGCTCCAGCCGCTGTACCAGGGAGAGGGGCGCAGCTTCATTTTGCAGGCCATCTCGCGGCCCCATCTCCACCAGACTGACCCTGTCGTCACGGACGTCCTGTGATCGGTTCATGGGTGATCCTCCTGTGTGGCAATCTCTTCGGCAAAGCGCACCAGCACGGTTCCCTGGCTTACCTGCTCGCCCTGTTTGCACTGCAGGGCTTCAATTACCCCGTCCCGCTCTGCACGCAACTGGTGTTCCATCTTCATCGCCTCCAGCACCAGCAGGGGTTGCCCCTTGCTGACCGTTTGCCCCTGCTCGACCAGCACGGCTACCACTATGCCGTGCATGGGGGCGATGGCGCCCTGCGCCTTCTCGTTTGCCTGATCATGGTGGTGGCTGTGCTGCCGATCATCGGCCGCGAAGCGGATGCGCTGGCCCCCCAGGGTCATGATGAAGGTTGCCTCCGAGCCTGCGACCGTCTGAATGGGGATCTGTTGCCAGCAGCCACCCTGCTGCAGCCGGATATTATCGTCACCTCTCTGGTAGCAATGAGTCTCCCCTTGCCACTCAAACTGGCCGCCATGATCGTTAAGGGTCAATACCCGGTGCTCATCACCGATGCGCACCGCCGCTGTCCAGCAGCGAACCGGCCCTAGCCGAAATCCGCAGGCTTGCTGCCAGGGGGAGGTGCCCGCAGGGCGGCTCGCCAGCCAGAGGGTTGCCAGCGGCCAGGCGAGCTCAGGAATGGGCTGTGCTGTGGTGGGAATGGGCCACTGGGTATGGTGGCCCATGGCCAGGACGTCGGGCTCTTCACAAAGGCGCAGCAAGAGCGCGCCGTTGTGTACCAGCGGGCCGAGATCCAGTGCCGCCAGCGCATCGGCCAGTTTGGCGAACGCCTCGGCGCGGCTCTGGCCGTGGGCGATCAGCTTGGCGATCATGGGATCGTAATAGGGGCTCACCTCATCGCCAGCGGTGACGCCGGTGTCGATGCGCACGCCAACGGGCCAGTGGAGCCAGTGGATAGGCCCGCTGGCGGGCAGAAAACCGGCCGCCACATCCTCGGCGTAGAGGCGCGCCTCCACCGCATGGCCGCGCAGCACCACTTCCTCCTGAGTGAGTGGCAGCGGCTTGCCTTCGGCTACGGCCAGCTGCCAGGCCACCAGATCCTGCCCGGTCACCGCTTCGGTGACCGGATGCTCCACCTGCAGCCGGGTGTTCATCTCCATAAAGAAGAACTCATCCTTGCAGAGCAGGAACTCGATGGTGCCAGCCCCCTGATAGTGGATGGCTTTGGCTGCGGCCACGGCTGCCTCCCCCATGGCGCGGCGCAGAGCCGGAGGGATGTCGGGGGCGGGCGCCTCTTCGATCACCTTCTGATGGCGTCGCTGCAAGGAGCAGTCCCTGTCCCCCAGATAGATGGCGTTGCCGAGGCTATCGGCAAAGACCTGTACTTCCACATGGCGAGCTTGGGGCAGATAGCGCTCCAGCAGCACCAGATCGTCGCCAAAGGCGGCCTTGGCTTCCCGTTTGACTGCCGCCAGCGACTCGTCAAAGTCGGCCAGCTGATCGACCCGGCGCATCCCCTTGCCACCGCCGCCACTGGCCGCCTTGATAAGTAGCGGGAAGCCAATCTGGCTCGCCTGATCGCGCAAGAAGTCCGGCCGTTGATCCGTGCCGTGATAGCCAGGCAGCACAGGTACGCCGGCAGCCTGCATCAGCGCCTTGGCGCCCGATTTGTCGCCCATGGCGAGAATGGCGGCGCCGCTTGGGCCGACAAAGCGCAGGCCGCGCTGTTCGCAGGCGGTGGCAAAATCGCTGTTTTCCGACAGAAAGCCGTAACCGGGATGGATGGCATCGGCGCGCGCCTCTTTGGCAATCTTCAGCACCTTGCCGGTGTCGAGATAGCTCTCTCTGGCCGGTGCGGGCCCCAGATGCCAGGCCTCATCGGCCAGACGGGTGTGCATGGCATGGGCGTCGGCATCGGAGTAGAGGGCGATGGTGTGAATGCCGAGGCGTTTCGCCGTCTTGATGATGCGCACGGCGATTTCGCCGCGATTGGCAATCAGCAGGCGTTTAATCTGAGTGTGATGGGTCATGTCTCATCCTTGAAACGGGGACGCCAGGCGGGAGGGCGTTTGTCGAAGAAGGCTTGCATCCCCTCCTGAGCTTCGAGACCGACCCGCACCCGGGCGATGGTCTCGACGGTTTTCTCTTCGTGCAGGCGGGAAGGATGGGCCTCTATCGCCGCCAGCAGCCGTTTGGTCTCTTTCATCGCCTCCGGCCCGTTGCGGCACAGACGAAGGGCCTGCGCCCGTCCCTCCGCCAGCAGTTGATCCGGTTGGCAGAGTTGGTGTGCCACATTGAGCCGACAGGCGGTAATGGCATCGAACGGCTCGGCACTGAGCATGTAGCGGCGCGCCTGACGCATCCCCATAGTGCGCACCACGTAGGGGCTGATCACCGCAGGCACCAGACCCAGGCTCACCTCGGAGAGGCAGAAGCGGGCATCGTCGCTGGCCAGCACCAGATCGCAGGCACAGATCAGCCCCAGCGCCCCGCCATAGGCGGCCCCTTGCACCAGCGCTACCGTGGGGAAGGGGAGCTCGTCGAGGGTCTGCATCAGCCGCGCCAGTACCCGGGCGTCTTCGCGATTGTGCTCGAAATCGGCGTGGGCCAGATTGCGCATCCAGTTGAGATCGGCGCCCGCGCAAAAGTGTTTGCCCTCGGCCCGCAGCAGCAGGACATGAGGGCGTTCGGCGAGATCATGACCATGGAGATGGGCCAGATCATCGAGGCAGTCGAGCAGCCCCAGCATCAGGTCGGCATCAAAGGCGTTGTGGCGGGCCGGGCGCGACAGCACCAGCTCGGCCAGCGGGCCGTGCCGCTCCAGCCGAAACGGGCCCTGTGTTGAAGAGCCAAGTGCTGAGGAAGTAAGTGGATCTGACATGGGTTTGCTCCTTACATCCGGAAGATGCCGTACTGCTCGGGTTCAATGCGGGCACCCTGACAGGCGGCGAGCGCCAGCGCCAGCACGGTGCGGCTCTGGGCCGGGTCGATGACGCCATCATCCCAGAGGCGGGCGCTGGCGTAGTAGGGGTGACCCTGGCGCTCATACTGCTCGATCACCGGGGCGCGGATGGCGGCCGCCTCCTGCTCGCTCAAATCTTTGCCCTCGGCAGTCAGCTTGTCCCGACGCACCTGCACCAGCACTCCGGCAGCTTGTTCGCCACCCATGACAGAGATGCGGCTGTTGGGCCAGCTAAAGAGAAAATCGGGTTCATAGGCGCGGCCACACATGCCGTAGTTGCCGGCACCAAAGCTGCCGCCGACGATCAGGGTGATCTTGGGCACCCGGCTGCAGGCCACGGCGGTGACCAGCTTGGCGCCGTGCTTGGCGATCCCCTCTTTTTCTGCGCTACTCCCCACCATAAAACCGGTGATGTTCTGCAAAAAGAGCAGCGGGATGGCACGCCGGTTACAGAGCTGGATAAAGTGGGCCCCCTTCTGGGCGCTGTCGCTGTGCAGCACGCCGTTGTTGGCGAGGATCCCCACTTCCATGCCGCAAATACGGGCAAAGCCGGTCACCAGAGTGGTGCCGAACAGCGCCTTGAATTCGTCAAAGTCAGAGCCATCCACCAGTCGGGCGATCAGTTCGCGGGCGTCGTAAGGGCGTTTGAGGCTGGTGCCCACCAGACCGTAGAGCTCCTCTATGGGGTAGCAGGGGGGCTCGTAGCCGGGGCTGCTCTCTATCGGCTCGTTACCCAGATGAGTAACCAGCGTGCGGGCGATGGCCAGCGCATGGGCATCGTCACGGGCCATATGATCAGCAACGCCGGAGTGGGCACAGTGCACTTCGGCGCCGCCCAGGGCCTCGGCGCTGATCTCCTCGCCGGTGGCGGCCTTGACCAGCGGCGGGCCCGCCAGAAAGATGGTGGCCTGCTCCCTGACCATGATGGATTCATCCGCCATGGCGGGCACGTAGGCGCCGCCTGCGGTGCAGAGCCCCATCACCACCGCCAGCTGGGGGATGTTCTGGGCCGACATGCGGGCCTGGTTGTAGAAGATGCGGCCAAAGTGATCCCGGTCGGGGAACACCTCGTCCTGCATCGGCAAGAAGGCGCCGCCGGAATCCACCAGATAGAGGCAGGGGAGGCGCAGCCGCTCGGCGATGGCCTGGGCGCGCAGGTGTTTTTTCACCGTGAGCGGGTAGTAGGTGCCGCCCTTCACGGTGGCGTCGTTCACCACCAGCATGCAGAGCCTGCCCGAGACCCGGCCGATGCCGGTGATGATGCCGGCGGCGGGCACCGGCTCGTCATAGACCTGCCAGCCAGCCAGCGCCGACAGTTCGAGAAACGGGGAGCCCGGGTCCAGCAGCTGATTGATGCGCTCGCGGGGCAGCAGCTTGCCACGGGCCTGATGGCGGGCGTTGTTGGCCGCGCCGCCCCCTAGCGCGATCTCGGCAATGCGGGCGTGGAGATCGTCGACCAGCCCCTGCATGGCGGCCCGATTGGCCGCATATTCCGGGCTCGCCGTGTCGAGGCGGGAGTGGATACGACTCATGCATTTTCTCCCATCAGCTCGCGGCCGATGAGCCAGCGGCGGATCTCCGAGGTGCCGGCGCCGATCTCGTAGAGTTTGGCGTCCCGCAGTAGGCGGCCAGTGGGGTATTCGTTGATGTAACCGTTGCCGCCGAGCAGCTGGATAGCGTCGAGGGCCATCTGGGTGGCGTTTTCGGCGGCAAACAGGATGGCTGCGGCGCAATCTTTACGGTTGGTGCGATCCTGATCGCAGGCGCTCGCCACCGAGTAGACCAGCGCCCGGCTGCTGGCGAGGCGGGTATACATGTCGGCGAGCTTGCCCTGCACCAGCTGGAACTCGCCGATGGCTTGACCAAACTGCTTGCGCTCACGCACATAGGGCAGCACTACATCCATGCAGGCCTGCATGATGCCAAGGGGGCCCGCAGCCAGCACCACCCGCTCGTAATCGAGCCCGCTCATCAGCACCTTGACCCCGCCGTGCAGGGTGCCCAGCAGGTTTTCCTGCGGCACTCGGCAGTTGTCGAACACCAGCTCGCAGGTGCTGGAGCCGCGCATCCCCAGCTTGTCGAGCTTCTGGGCGGTAGAAAAACCGGGAGTGCCGGCTTCAACGATAAAGGCAGAAATTCCTTTGGGGCCCGCACTGGTATCTGTCTTGGCATAGATGACGAAGGTGTCGGCATCGGGTCCGTTGGTGATCCACATCTTGTTGCCGTTCAGCACGAAGTGATCGCCCTCGCGCTCCGCGGTGAGGCGCATGCTGACCACATCGGACCCGGCTCCCGGTTCGCTCATGGCCAGCGCCCCCACATGCTCGCCGCTCACCAGCGGGGGCAGGTAGCGCGCTTTTTGCTCCGCCGTGCCGTGGCGGTGGATCTGATTGATGCAGAGATTGGAGTGGGCGCCGTAGGAGAGGCCGACCGAGGCGCTGGCGCGGCTCACCTGCTCCATCACCAGCACGTGGGCCAGATAGCCGAGGTTCACCCCGTCATACTCCTCCGCCACCGTGATGCCGTGCAGCCCCAGTTCACCCATCCGGGGCCAGAGATCACGGGGAAAGGCGTTGCTCTGATCGATCTCGCTGGCGCGCGGGGCGATCACTTTCTGGCAGAAGGCCGCAACCTGTTCGGTCAGGGCATTCAGGGTCTCATCCATCTGCATCCATGCTCTCCTTGCGGATATGACAGTCGGGTAGGAAGGTTGGTTCGACCGGCTGACTCGGCGTTACGGCTGGCAGTGGTCGGTCCATTTTGTACTTCACTTCTGCCACAAGTTTACGTTAGCGTAAACGTAAATCAATTGTTAATCTGTTGTGTGTCGATAGAGAGGTGGTAGTGAGAGCGTCATCAGCTACCACGACAACAGCGCCATAGTGGCAGATCCGACTGACGCAGCGTGTGGGCGCCGCGTCATAAAGCACTAACTCAGGAAAGTAAGCGCGGGGCAACAAGGGAGCGAACGACGAGATGGATTTTACCCTGACCGATGATCAACAGGCGTATGTGGAGGCGGCCGCCGCCTTTGCCGATGAGGCGCTCAAACCCCATGCCGCGCGCTGGGACAAGGAGCATGAGTTTCCGATCCCGACCATCAAGCAGGCGGCCGGGCTAGGTTTTTGTGGTCTCTATACCCCGGAGCAGTTTGGCGGATTGGGGCTGCCGCGCCTCGATGCGAGCCTCATCTTCGAGCGCCTCGCCATGGGCTGTACCTCGACCACGGCGTATCTGACCATCCACAACATGGTGAGCTGGATGCTGGGCAGCTGGTTGCCCACCGAGGTTGCCAAGGAGTGGGTGCCCAAACTGGCCAGCGGCGAGCTGCTGGGCTCCTATTGCCTCACTGAGCCGGGGGCGGGTTCCGATGCGGCGGCACTCAAGACCCGGGCGGTGCGCGAGGGTGACAGCTACCTCATCGAGGGGACCAAGGTCTTTATCTCGGGAGCAGGCAGCAGCGATGTGCTGGTGGTGATGGCCCGTACCGGTGGTGAAGGTGCGAAGGGGATCTCTGCCTTTATGGTGCCGGCTAATGCCCCCGGCGTGAGCTATGGCAAGGCAGAAGAGAAGATGGGCTGGAACAGCCAGCCGACCCGGGAGGTTGTTTTCAACGGGGTGCGTATTCCCGCCCGCTACCGGTTGGGTGAGGAGGGGGAAGGGTTCAAGTTCGCCATGCAGGCCCTCGATGGGGGGCGCATCAATATTGCCACCTGTTCGGTGGGCACCGCCCAGCAGGCGCTGGACGATGCGCTGGCTTATGTGCAGCAGCGCCAGCAATTTGGTCACCCGATCAGCGAATTCCAGAGCGTGCAGTTTCGCCTGGCCGATATGGCGACCGAGCTGGCTGCCGCCCGTTTGCTGGTGCGTCAGGCCGCCGACAAGCTGGATCGCGGGGCACCGGACAAGAGTGCCTGGTGTGCCATGGCCAAACGGTTTGCCACCGATGTGGGTTATCGAATCTGTGATGAGGCTCTGCAACTCTTTGGCGGCTATGGTTATATCCGCGAGTATCCGCTCGAGCGCTATCTGCGCGATACCCGGGTACACCGCATTCTGGAGGGCACCAACGAGGTGATGCGACTCATCATCGCGCGCCGCCTGCTGGCCGATCCCGGTTTGTCGCTGGGCTAACCGGTGGTCGCATCAAGGGTGTGTTGCCTGCCACCCGATTTGCACCATGCCATGCCGGTTTCGGCTTTGTGAGCCAGCCACAGGTTGGTGTCATTCAAGCCTGTCATCATGGCTGCAGCTTCATCGACAAGGACAATGTTATGACAAGGATCAGACTCGAATATCATGGCCACGTGGCCTATATCACCCTCGACCATCCCCCTGCCAACACCTGGACCCTCGCCAGCCTGCAGGCCTTTTTGCAGATGATGGTGGAGCTCGACAGTCGTCCCGATGTGGTGGCGCTGGTGATCCGTGGTGCGGGCGACAAATTTTTCTGCGCCGGTGCCGACCTCAATATGTTTGTCGAGGGGAATGTCGAGCTGGCCCGCGAAGTAGCCGAGGCCTTTGGCAAGGCCTTCGAGGCGCTGGCCCGTTTTCACGGCGTCAGTATCGCCGCCATCAATGGTTATGCCATGGGCGGTGGCCTGGAAGTGGCGCTGGCCTGTGATATCCGCATCGCCGAGCAGCAGGCGTTGCTGGGACTGCCGGAAGCCTCGGTGGGCTTGCTTCCCTGTGCCGGTGGCACCCAGCGCCTGACCGAGCTGGTGGGGCCGGGCTGGGCCAAGCGGATGATCCTCTGCGGTGAGAAGGTGAGTGCCTCGCTGGCCTACGAGATGGGGCTGGTGGAGGAGGTGGTGAAAACCGGTCAGGCGTGGGAGGCGGCGCACCAGATGGCCCATCTGGTGGAGCGCCAGAGCCCGAGCGCCCTGCGCGCCTGCAAAACCCTGATCAATCAGGGCCGCAGTGGCCCGCGGGATGCCGCCTTGCCCCTTGAGCGAGCGCTGTTTCTCGATCTCTTTACCGATGCCAACCAGCGTGAAGGGGTGGCCGCCTTCCTGGAGAAACGCTTACCGCGCTGGCAATATGGCCCAACAGAATAAATCCATACGGAGCCGTTTATGAGTGAGCCGGTCAAGGTTAGCTGTTATCCCACCGAAGATGGCCATCAGATCGGGGTGTTGACCCTCGACAGCCCTGCGTCTCTCAACGCATTGAGCCTGCCGATGATCCAGATCCTGCAACAGACGCTGACCCGTTGGGAGCAGGATCCCGCCATCGTCTGTGTGCTGCTGCAGGGGGCGGGTGAGAAGGCATTTTGTGCCGGTGGCGATATCCGCTCCTTCTATTACCGCAAGCAGGAGGCGAGCGGATCGGAACTGTTCGAATATGCCCGCGACTTTTTCGAGCAGGAGTACCGGCTCGACCACCACATCCACTCTTACCGCAAGCCCCTGATCTGCGTGGCGGACGGTATCTGCATGGGGGGCGGTATTGGCCTGTTTGCCGGAGCCGATTTTCGGGTGGTGACCGAAAGAAGCCTGTTCGCCATGCCGGAGGTGACCATCGGCCTCTACCCCGACGTGGGGGCGAGCTGGTTTTTAAGCCGGATGCCGGGGCGGCTGGGGCTCTGGCTCGGTCTGACTGGCGCCCGCTTCAACGGGAGTGATGCCATCGGTCTTGGGCTGGCGGATCACGCCATCGCCAGTGGCGAGCGCAGTGCGCTGTTGTCACGCCTCGCCGTGCTCGACTGGGCTGGCAGTGGTGATCCCCGTGAGCAGATCGATCTGCTGCTCAGGGGATTGCACCGTGAGGTGGCGGCCCGCTTGCCTGCGCCTGTGCTGCTACCCCATCAACAGAGGATCGATGCCCTGCTGGCGGGGCGCACGTTGCAAGGGGTATTGGCGCGGTTGTTCGAGGCTCAGTTCGATGAACAGGAGGCGGTACTCCAGCAGGCGCAGCAGCTCTGCCGCACCGGCAGCCCCATCAGCCGCGCCATTTTGTGGCGCCAATATTGGCAGGCTCGCCGCAACTCACTGGCAGAGGTATTTGCCGAGGAGCTGACCCTCTCGGTCAACTGCGTGCTGAAGGGGGATTTTGTGGAAGGGGTACGGGCACTGCTGATCGACAAGGATAAAGATCCCCGCTGGCAACAGTTGCCACCGGAGGGGGAGTGGCTGGACGAGTTCTATCGCTGGCCGCAGGGGCGCAATCCGTTGGCCTGCAAGGAATAACATCTTGGCAACCGGCGGACGCCGCCATCAGCAACGCAAGGAGCAAGCGGGATGACAAGGATAGGGTTTATCGGGCTCGGCAACATGGGGGGGCCCATGGCGGCCAATCTGGCCAGGGCCGGGCACAGGGTGCAGGTGTTTGATCTGGTTGCCCAAAACATTGAGCGCGCCATCGCCGCTGGCTGCATCGCCACGGGGGATGCCCGTGAGGCGGTGACCGGCTGCGAGGTGGTGATCAGCATGCTACCTGCGGGGGAGCATGTGCGCGCCCTTTGGTTGGGCGAGAGCGCCGGTGAGCGAGGCGGGCAGGATCTGCTGGCAGCCCTGCCGGTTGGTGCACTGGTGATCGACTGCTCCACTATCGATGTCGACTCTGCCCGTCAGGTCGGGGAGGCGGCCCGCGCACGCGGTTTGCGCTTTATTGATGCCCCTGTCTCGGGCGGTGTCGCCGGTGCGGCCGCCGGGACGCTCACCTTTATCGTTGGCGGCGACGCGGCAGATTTCGAGGCGGCGAAACCTCTGCTCGCCTGCATGGGGCAGAACCTGTTTCACGCCGGGACGCTGGGCGCCGGGCAGATCGCCAAGATGTGCAACAACATGCTGCTTGCGATCCATATGGCGGGCACTGCCGAGGCGCTGGCCCTCGGGGTGAAGGAGGGGCTGGATCCCGCCGTGCTCTCCACCATCATGGGCAAGAGCTCCGGCAACAACTGGAGTCTGGAGCGCTACAACCCCTGGCCCGGGGTGATGGAGAATGTCCCTGCCGCCCGCAACTATCAGGGGGGCTTTATGACCCGTTTGATGGTGAAAGATTTGGGATTGGCCATGGCGCTGGCCGAGCATGGCCACAGCGCTGTGCCCATGGGTGCGCTGGCCCGCAACCTGTTCAACCTGCATGCCGCTCAGGGGCAGGGGAGCCGCGATTTCTCCAGCATCGTCGAACTCTATCTGGATAAACAGGATCCCGCCTGACGGGCCACCTCTCTTCAAGGCATCTCCCCTCGACCAGCTACAAGGAGCATTGATGGATATCAAAGATAAGGTCATCGTTATTACCGGCGCCGGACGTGGCTTGGGACGGGCCATTGCGCTGGCCCTGGGCGCACAGGGGGCGACGCTGGCGCTGCTCGACATCAATCGCGCCGATCTGGAGGCGACCGCAGCCCTGGTGCGCAGTCAGAATGATCAGTGCGATCAAGATAGCCAGTGCGAGCTGTTTGTCTGCAATGTGGCGAGCGAAGCCGAGGTTGAGTCGGTTTTTGCTGGCATCAAGGAGCGTTTTGGCGTGCTGCACGGTCTTATCAACTGCGCCGGCATTTTGCGCGATGGCATGCTGATCAAGGTGAAAGAGGGTGAGCTGGTGGAGAAGATGACGCTGGCCCAGTGGCAGAGCGTGATTGACGTCAACCTCACCGGCACCTTCCTCTGCGGTCGCGAAGGGGCGGCGCTGATGGCGCAAGGGGGGCAGGGGGGCGTTATCATCAACATCTCCTCCATCGCCCGCGCCGGCAATATTGGCCAGAGCAACTATGCCGCCAGCAAGGCGGGGGTTGCCTCGCTGGTGGTGACCTGGGCGCGGGAGTTGGCGCGCCATGGCATTCGGGTGATGGGGATTGCCCCCGGGGTGTTTGCCACCGACATGACGGCGGCGATGAAGCCGGAGGCGATGGCGCGGATGCAGCAGGCCATTCCGGTCGGCACCCTTGGCGAGGCGCAACAGCTGGCCGAGACGGTGAGCTTTATTTTTGCCAACGACTATCTGTCGGGACGGATGATAGAACTGGATGGCGGTTTGCGTTTATAGGGATTTACATAATGGGCCCCGGTGTTTCCACCGGGGCTTTTTTATGCAGATTATTTATACAGAGAGTGCCTGAATGGCGATGCATAGGAACCATGCGAGTCAGGTTGTGTTGGCAGAAAAATGAGAAATATCAATGGGTCTTGGTTAATTTGAGCCAGCTCACAGGCCATATGGGTCAGTGCTGTAAAATTGCGCGCGGTCAAGGCGGTGCATGATTGACGGGACGAGGGATTGCGGTCGGAATAGTCATGCAATATAGTTGCCGCCTTTTTCACGGGGTCAGGATTCCCAGCCCCTCCCATATTGCGCGCAGTATGAATACGGACGCTCTGCCGCCGCCTAAATAAACAGGATTGAAATGGACAAGAAACTAGGGCTGGGCGCCCTCATTTCGCTGGTGATCGGCTCCATGGTCGGCGCCGGGGTCTTCAGTCTGCCACAAAACATTGCTGCGCATGCCAGTGCCGGGGCGGTCGCCCTGGGTTGGGCCATCACCGGTCTTGGCATGATCTGTCTCGCGCTGGTCTATCAGAACCTCTCCATGCGCCGCCCCGATCTCGATGGCGGTATCTTCAGCTATGCCAAAGCCGGTTTCGGCGATTTCATCGGTTTCAACGCCGCCTGGGGTTACTGGCTCTGCCAACTGCTGGCCAACGTCTCCTACGCCATCGTGGTGTTCAGCGCCCTGAGCTACTTCTTCGATACGCCGGACAACGTCATCTTCGGTGACGGCAATACGCCGGTGGCCATCACGCTGGCCTCCATCCTGATCTGGTCGGTGCATGCGCTGGTGCTGCGCGGGGTACAGGTTGCTGCGCTGGTGAATATCGTCACCACCATCGCCAAGATGGTGCCGCTCATCGTCTTCTGTGTCGCGATCCTGCTGGCCTTCAACATGGATACCTTCACTCTGGATATCTGGGGCCAGAACAACATGGAGCTGGGCTCCGTGATGGATCAGGTCAAGTCCACCATGAAGGTGACCCTCTGGGTCTTTATCGGGATTGAAGGGGCCGTGGTGGTCTCTGCCCGTGCCCGTCATCGCAAGGATGTGGGCCGCGCTACCGTGCTGGCGCTGCTCGGCGCCCTGACGCTCTATGTGATGGTGACCCTGTTCTCGCTGGGTGTCATGAGCCAGCCGCAACTGGCGGCGCTCAAGAACCCTTCGACCGCCATGATCCTCGAAGCCGTGGTCGGCCCCTGGGGCGCCTGGCTTATCAACATCGGTCTGGTGGTGTCGGTGATGGGTGCTCTGCTCAGCTGGACCGTGCTGGCCGCTGAAGTGCCCTACATCGCAGGCAAGACCGGCGTGTTCCCGGGCTGGTTTGCCAAGGAGAACAAGAACGGCTCGCCGCAGGTGTCGCTCTGGTGCTCCACCTGTCTGGTGCAGATCTTCCTGATCATCATCTACTTCCAGAGCAGCACCTATCTGGCGCTGGTCAACATCGCCACCTCGGCGGCGCTGGTGCCTTACGTCTTCTCGGGCGCTTATGGCCTGAAGCTGGCACTGAAAGGGGAGACCTATGAGGGTCAACCCCATCAGCGCAAGCGTGACCTGCTGCTGGCCCTGGTGGCGACGGTTTACGGCTGCTGGCTGGTCTACGCAGCCGGTGTGGAGTACCTGTTGCTGGTGGCGCTGCTCTACAGCCCGGGCATCTTCATCTACTGGAAGGCGCGTCAGCATCACGGTCTGCGCGGCCTTAACCGGTTGGAGCAGGGGATGACGGCGGCCCTGCTCGGCTGTGCCGTGCTGGCCTTCTACAAGGTGATGGACGGTACCATTCCACTGCACTAACCGGCACAATGAAGAGATGGCCCTCGCGCCATCTCTTTTTTTTCATGCAGATATCCACTGTTGCCCGGCCGTGTTGGCCAGTTTTTGTTTAACACAGGAATTTTTATGCTGTTTATGGGTTACCTCCTGCTGGGCGCCTTTGCCGGTATGCTGGCGGGACTGTTCGGGATCGGCGGCGGTCTTATCATTGTCCCCGTGCTGGTCATGACCTTTCGCGCCCAGGGCATCGACCCTGAAATCATTACCCATCTGGCCCTCGGCACCTCGTTGCCCACCATGATCTTTACCGGATTCAGCTCGCTGCGGGCCCACCGGGAGGCGGGCGCCGTCGACTGGGTGATGATCCGCCGACTCGGCGCCGGCATGCTGATCGGGGGCTGGCTTGGCGGCATGACCGCCAATCTGCTCAGCACCAGCACCCTCAATATCATCATCGGTTGTTTCGCCTGGAGCATGGCGCTACAGATGGGGCTCAATCTCAAGCCCAAAGCGGAGCGCCATATGCCGGGGCCGCTCGGCACAGGCATCGCCGGTACCATCATTGGCTGGATGTCTGCGCTGTTTGGTATTGGCGGTGGCTCGCTGACCGTCCCTTATCTGAGCTGGAACTCGGTGCCAATGCGCAATGCGGTAGCGGCCTCTGCAGCCTGCAGCATGCCCATCGCGCTGGCGGGGAGCCTCAGCTACCTCTATGCGGGTTGGGATCATGCCGATCTGCCCGAGTGGAGTGTGGGCTACATCTATCTGCCCGCCCTGCTGGGCATTGTGCTGACCAGTACCCAGTTCGCCCGCATTGGCGCCAAGCTGGCACACCGCCTGTCACCCACACGCCTCAAGCAGGCCTTTGCCCTGCTGATGCTGCTGGTGGGGGCGAAATTTATGCTGTTTAGCTGATTCATTCGGCAGATTGTTGAAAAATAAGGCAAACGATCTGTTGGAGGGTAGAAAGCCGTTGCATTGAACGCCCAGTTTGCCTATTCTCCTCGCCGGTGGTCCTATTGGTCCTCTCGCATTGATAACCCGTCGACCTGGTCAGGACCGGAAGGTAGCAGCCAAGGCGGGGGACTCGAGTGCCGGGATGTGGCTGGTAGGGCCACCACTTGTTTCTGCAATTCAATAAGTTAGCTTCCTAAAGCCCTTGGTCATCCACTTTGTGTGGACGACGAGGAGCTCATCGATGAATCTCTGGCTCAGTCCCCACGGCATCTGGTATTACCGGAAAGTCACCACGCTCCCCTGTGGTCGTCGTAAAGAGATCAAAAAATCCCTGCATACCCGAGACAAGCTGACGGCCCGTGCAGCTGTTGC
>OEQM01000121.1_pt1 | contig 33933 bp, 29 predicted proteins | sample 1539771 | NCBI WGS metagenome assembly OEQM01 (sample SAMEA3891240, study PRJEB23780) | metagenome | biome: terrestrial biome; feature: animal house; material: water of meat washing | place: Italy | collected 2015-05-12
AAGCATTTTGCGCGAGGGCAATATTTCAAGCACTCACTTTTGGATTTTTAATCAGCACTCGAAAAAATAGCCTTGAATCGGGTGTATTTTATTGGAATTTAAATAAGTCCTTTGCATTTACTTTTGGAAATGCTTCCACAGCACTATGTTCGGAAAGGTTATATACGGTAATTCCTTGAGCCTTAAAGAACTGTGCTGCTAAGTCGAATGCAGGCAATGTTACATCTAAATACTGATTCAACATAGTGGGTTGTTTATTTTCTTTATTTTCATAGAATCTGGGTTGGGAAAAATTATTCATATCCAAACCTGCAATATAAATGTCTTTATATTTCAAATGATAAGTGATTTGAAGTGCAACATAAGCCACTGTAAAATAGTCAAAAACAGCATTAAAAATGTGACTAGAAAACCCTAAGCGGTCATAGATATGAAAATAATTTGGAGTTTCAGTCACGCGTATCCGCTCACCTAAAAATCGCTCAATTTCACCTTCAGTTATAGGCTCAACAACTTTAATGTCGCAAAGAATATTTTCTAATTTTATTTTTCTTAAAATCAGGTCTAAACAACGTGGTGTTGTAAATAGTGTACAAAAGGAAGTTTTAAGTACATTTTCAATTAGATCAAAACGATTGTTGGTGAAATTGTGATCAATGATCACATAATATTTAAATTTGACACCACTTAAGGCAATTGCACCATTTACACCAATATAATCAATATCCGATCGCTGTAAATATGACGTTTCTAGTTGATGCACAGATGGACCTGTTGCAATTAGCATACATTTTCGATTGGGACTAAAATTTAATTGGGAATTATCGACAATAAGTTGTTTTTTAAAATAAATTTTTTGCAAATCACCATCGGGACTACGTTCTACTTGATAGTATGGCCAATAGCGACGATTGTGTTTATATGATTTTGGATGACTATACTTGTAAATAAATTTATACAGATTTCTAAGGATATAATTTGAAAAAAAACGTTGGGCTGAGATTATTGGTTGAGACATAAAGATCAAATTCTATGTAAGAAAATATGAAACAGGATACAACGTAGCCTGCTACCAATTTTAGTCATCTAAAGTAAAATTAGGTTTTTTACTAAACTTTGATTTTATGGCTTTGATGCTAGCTGTAAGCCAAGTTGTCCCTTTGACAGGGCGTGTAACTTTATTGCCTTGATAATTGATTTGAGTCGCTTTTTGAAATGGACCATAAGCTTTTACTAAATAGTCTTCAGGTTTATAACCATTATCCAATGCTTCTTGATAATATTGATCAAATAACTCAACTAAGTCTTGTCTTGGATGAGGCATGATTTTTCCATCAAACCAATGTTTTTGATTGTTTTTTTCTAGGCGCGGTAACGAGTATTTATGGCTAAACTGAGTACCCATGTCGGAGTAATGTAGAATTTTGATGTCTTCTATTTTTAAGCCTTCACCATCAATACAGTTATATGAATTATTGTAGTTTTGGACTAAATGAGGTTGGTCTTTGATTAGTTGCATTAACTTCTTGTGACCATCTGGATCCGATTGCAACGTTTTAAGTGAAGGTAAATATTGTTTAGTTTTTTTACAATCCCAAACACAAGTACATAAACGAGCTGAACTTTTGCCACCTTTGGCGATGACGATTGCATCATCTTTCATCGGATGCGACCATAACTCTGCGATATCACATAAAACGATGACATCAGCATCCATATAGATCGAACGCCCTTCAAAGTTGGATGATTCAGGAATTGCCCAACGGAAACCAGAAAATGGGGTTGCCCATTTCTCAGTATGCCATCCTTCATGCGTTTCTTGATTGCTATACCACGGACTAGTAGGATCATGGCTCAACTGCATCCATGTAATTTCAATTGGGTGCTGTGTATTTTTACGGATGCTATAATCAAGCACCATCATTTGTTCTAAATCACAGTTATTTGGATCACAGCCAACAAAAATTTTAATTGTTTCTTTGGGCATTCTGATTCTCGTCACGCAGAAGATAGCAAGCAGTTTGATAAGTATAATCTGAAAGCAAATAATACAAAACCCTTTGTTAAAATGAATTCAAATAATGTCTAGTTTAATTTTATAGAAAATTGTTATTATTGAATTTAAGAATAAATTTAGCCTTAGTTTATGAGAAATTTTGTTATTAGTTTGTCTAGCGCGACTCTTCGACGAGCGCATATAAGTTCGGAGTTTGCTAAAGAAAAGGTCGATTTCGAGTTTTTTGATGCAATTACCCCTGTGACATTACAAGCAACTTCATCTGCAATAGGCTTAGTAACTAAGCAAACTGATTTACATCAGAATGAAGTTGCTTGTCTATTGAGTCATGTGGTGTTGTGGAAAAAAGCAGTAGATGAACAGTTAGACTATATTGCTATTTTTGAAGATGATATTTATTTGGGTAAACAGGCTGTTTCGTTTCTTACCAATGTTGCGTGGATACCATCTTTCTGCGGCATCATTAAATTAGAAACCTTAAATAAAAAGATTCAACTTCCTAAGATGCAATCAATTATTCCTTTGCATTTGAATAGAAAACTCATGTTATTGGGCGAGCCACATATGGGTGCAGGTGGTTATATACTTTCATTAAATGTCGCGAAGGAATTATTGGAGTATGTATTGCGAAGTCCAAAACTAATACCAATTGATCATATTCTTTTTAGAGAATTCCCTGAGTCCTCAGGCGAAAAGATTTTTCAATTGTCCCCAGCAATATGTATTCAAGATGTGATTTTAACCAAAGGCAAGACAAACTTTCCAAGTTCACTTGAAAACGTGAGAAATGCGCGAAAGGGTGAGGATAAAAGTAAGAAGAAATTAACTTTATTGGGCAAAATGAAACGTGAAATAAGTCGTTTAATCTTCCACGTTCATGTATTTTTCCAAGAAAGAATTCAATCTATCAAGGGTAAGGCTTTGATTAAAATAAAATTTAAGTAATACGGCGGCGGTTATGAGTGATGAACAGACTTCTGAGTCGATTATTTGCTTAGTTAAATTTAGGAAGGAATGATTATTATTGAGATGATGGTTGGTAGTAATTTTCAAAATTAGGATTTCCCTTAAACCGCTTATATCCCCACATATATTCAGCAGGAAAGCGGTTGATCATTTGCTCTACCGCTTTATTTAATGCAGTTGTCGCAACTTCTATATCTCGATCATAAAGTTCAGGATCATTGAGATCATCACAGTAGACCTCAAAACCTTCACCATCCTCTCTACGGAAACAACTTAATCCCACTAAGCGGCATTGAGTTTTTTGTGCCATTTTGCTGGCTAAAGTACTGGTTAAGCAAGGAATTCAAAAAAAAGGAACCACGACACCACCAGAGGGTTGAGGGACATGATCTGGCAGAATTACACTGAAACCACCTTGTTTGAGGTTTTTGAATAATGCTTTAACACCGTTGGCATCAGTTGGAACTAATGTCGCGTTTAACCGTTGGCGAGCATGTAAAGCAAAAGCATTAAATCCTGAGTCTTTCATGGGTTTATACATAATGGTAGGAATACCATATTGGTGTACCCACGCATTCATCATTTCCCATGTACCGAGGTGAGGGGTAATAATTAAAGCACCGCGGTGATCATTTAATGCATTTGTTAGTACATCTAAGTGATGAACCGTCTTTATTTGCTGGATACTCCATTCGGGAGGCATTGCCCAGCATTTCCCAGATTCGATATAACTTAGACATTGCTTCGTTACGCTTTCTTTAGCAAGCTTTTCACGCTCACTCTCAGGAATATCTGGATAAGTAAGACTTAGATTTACCCGTGTTTTCCAAAGCATACTTTTATCTGGGTTTTGATTAATAAAGTAAGCCGCCACTTTTGCAATACTGCGCAAAAATGCTAAAGGTAGGATACGGAGTAAAGTGGTATAAAACGACATTGCGATTAATCTTGTTTATTCGCGTTGCCTTTCAGCACCATATAAATCAAACCGACAAAAATGACAAAAGCACCTGCCAAGCTACTTACACAGAAAAAGACAATACGGTCATAGGTGGTTAAATTAAATAATTGATTGTCTAAAATATAGCGCATGAAAAACCATTGTACGATTGCAAAAACAATTAGCACAATACCACGACGACGGACTTCAGGACGCATAGCCATTTGGTTGCTCACAACTTATCTAAAACAGTGCGCTATTATGCCACTGCTGAGAATTGATCTCAAATGAATAAAAGTATTCTATTCAGGCCTTTAGCAAATAGCATAAATTATTGCTTTCGAACTGCTTGAGATCATGTGCGAGTTTGTGGAGCCTACATTGGTGGCTGTATCTGATAAGCATTGATATTGCCATAACAATTTCTAAAACGTTTATAGGACCAAATATACTGTTCAGGTGCTTGGTTAATTATGTCTTGCATGGCAAGATTTAAACTGTCCACCGATAGCTGTAGATCTTTCGATAAAATATCTTGAGATAACTCAGTACAGTACACATCAAAACCCGCTGCGTCGGCATTACGAATACAACTTAATCCAATCACATTGCATTGTGTTTTAGCCGCCATTTTAGAGACCAGTGTTGTGGACAAAGTATTCTGCTGGAAAAAATATGAATAAATACCCCCGCTAGGTTTTGGTAGATGATCCGGTAAAATCACCGTCAGCCCACCCTGTTTCAAGTGTTTGAAGATACTGCGGATACCTGTTTCATCGGTGGGAACTAGTGTGGCATTAAACTTCTGACGCGCATCTAAAATATAGCGGTTAATCCCCTTCATTTTATAGGGTTTATACATAATCATGGGTTGCGTATAGACATTTAACCATGCATTTAACAGCTCCCAACAGCCAAAATGCGGAATAACCACAATCACGCCTTTTTTATTGGCTAAAGCCTCTGTTAGAACAGATTCCCCATGAATATTTTTTAATAAATCTAGGTTGTATTGTGGTGGCATTCCCCAACATTTTAAAAATTCAATATAGGTCTGACACTGGCTTTGAATGCTGAGATGAACGCGTTTCTGGAGTGCTATTGGGTCGAGCTCAGGGTAGGCCAATTGCAGATTAATAGTGGTGATACGCTTAATTGAAGAGTCACTATAGTAAAGCAGGTGCGCAATTCCGCGTGCGATGTATTGTAAAAAGGACAATGGAAAAAGTGAGATGATTTTAAGTAGATAATAAATAGCCATATTTTGACTCAGAAATCTTTTTAAAAGATGAGATGAGAGAAAATTTTGCAAAGAGACTTAAAAATCTAAGATAGATAAAATCAAAAAAAGATGAGCGTCTTAAGAACAAAATAAATGAATAAATCAATAGAGTGATTCAGTGCCAGAACTGCTGCAATAAAATATAGACTATCGTGAATCACTGTAAGGGGGATAGATCAAAAGTTCAAAAGAAATTTTGGAAAATTTGAAGCGAAAATAATATCTATGGAATGGATGGTCTTGTCTTGAATGAAAAAACCCTGCACATGGCAGGGTTTCTTTAATCAAAATCTAAAGATTATTTGGTTTCTTCAGCTTTTGGTTTTTCACGTAAGCGAATACCCAAATCACGTAGTTGATTTGATTCAACTGGTGCAGGCGCTTGCGTTAATGGACATTCAGCAGTTTTGGTTTTCGGGAATGCAATCACATCACGAATAGAAGCACCACCCGTCATGAGCATGACTAAACGGTCTAGACCGAATGCTAAACCACCATGCGGAGGAGCACCGTAACGTAATGCGTTGAGTAAGAAGCTGAATTTCTCTTCAGCTTCTTCTTCACCAATACCTAAAGCTTCAAAAATTGCTTTTTGCATTTCTAGGTTATGAATACGCAGTGAACCACCACCAATTTCAGTACCGTTTAACACCATGTCATAAGCCACAGAAAGCGCAGCACCTGGGTTATTTTTCACATCTTCAACGCTTGATTTAGGCAGTGTGAATGGGTGGTGAACAGAAGTCCATTTGCCATCATCTGTTTCTTCAAACATTGGGAAGTCAACCACCCAAAGCGGTGCCCATTCGCAAGTCGACATTTTCAAGTCATGACCGACTTTAATACGTAAAGCACCCATGGCATCGTTCACAACTTTAGCTTTGTCTGCACCGAAGAACACGATATCGCCATTTTCTGCGCCAACACGTTTCAATAGATCAAGCACGATTGGCTCGATGAATTTCACGATTGGAGACTGTAAGCCTTCGATGCCTTTTTCAAGCTCGTTTACTTTAATGTACGCTAAACCTTTTGCACCGTAGATGCCGACAAATTTCGTGTATTCATCAATTTGGCTACGTGGTAAAGAACCTGCACCCGGAACACGTAATGCAACGATACGACCTTTAGGATCTTTCGCAGGACCTGCGAATACTTTGAATTCAACGTCTTGCATCAGGTCTGCAACGTCAACCAATTTCAAAGGAATACGTAAGTCTGGTTTGTCCGATGCATAGTCACGCATAGCATCTGTATAGGTCATGCGTGGGAATTTATCGAATTGAACATCAAGAAGTTCTTTGAACATCTTAACCGTCAACGTTTCCATTAAATCCATGATGTCATCGTCACTCATGAACGATGTTTCAACGTCGATTTGGGTGAATTCAGGTTGACGGTCTGCACGTAAGTCTTCATCACGGAAACATTTTGCGATTTGGTAGTAACGATCAATACCACCCACCATCAACAATTGTTTGAATAATTGTGGTGATTGTGGAAGTGCGTAGAAGCTACCATTTGAAACACGGCTTGGCACTAAGTAGTCACGTGCACCTTCAGGCGTTGCACGGGTTAAAATCGGAGTTTCAACGTCTAAGAAACCATTGTCTTCGAAATAGTTACGAATGAGGTTGGTTAGCTTAGAACGGAAACGTAAACGATCTAACATTTCAGGACGACGGATGTCCAAGAAACGGTATTTCAAACGAATTTCTTCAGAAATATTGGTGTTGTCGTCATTCAATGGGAACGGCGGAGTTTCTGATGCAGCAAGAACTTCGATTTCTTTACCTAAAACTTCGATTTGACCGCTCACCATATTGGCATTTTCTGTGCCTGCATAGCGACGACGTACACGACCTGTAATTTTTAATACGAATTCTGAACGTACTTTGTCTGCAGTTGCGAATGCTTCAGGAGTGTCTGGGTCAATAACCACTTGCACAAGACCATCACGGTCACGCATATCAAGGAAGATGACACCACCGTGGTCACGGCGACGGTGTACCCAACCGCAGAGGGTTACTGTTTCATCAATTTGAGCTTCGGTTAAAGAACCGCAGTAATGAGTTCGCATCATGGCGTTAAAAATCCAACTATATGGCTAAAGGTAGCGAATACGTAAACAGCGTACCGCCAGAAATAAAGGTAGGATTATGCCTCTTTGGGCATTGACTCTCAAGGTATAGCTTAAAAAAGGCATGAAATAGCATTTAAGCGTTGGTCTAAATTCAGCCTAAACGATAGTCTCGATCTAAAAATAAAAACAGAATGCAGCCAAAGATTAAAATCAGTAAAGCGACTTGGCTAAACTCATTAATACTTCGCCCCGTAAAATAATACAGGTCTGACTGCCACACTTGCGTGGGGATATAACGTGCATAGTCCCAAACACTGACTAAACCGCCTAAAAGGCTCAGTATGAACAGTCCCATTGCAAAGCGTTTGATTTTTAAACTCACTGGAAAATGTTGCTGATAGGTTTGGTAATAGCGCCAACCCATCCACGCCAACAAGGGCAAAGCCAGTGCCGATGTGCCAATTTGTAAAATGCGATGTAGCGGATAATAGTGCCCTAACAAAGAAATCTTCTGGCTTAGAAACTCATGTCCGAACAAAGTTCGGTGATCAACATGGGTGAGTCCGTCCCATAACAGATGCGTAGCCGTGCCGAGCAATATTGCGAGAATAACGGCCACAGAAAATTTAAAAAAACGCAGCATACTGCTGAGCCTTAATTCATGCTGAATGCCTAAAAAACGATAAAAACAGGGCCGCAATAGCGCGTACCACAAAACACAAAAACTGAGTCCAATCCAAAGATCGGGGTGAATCAGTGAAGTCCAGTAGTGGGTAGTATTTGAATTGGCTTGTGTAAACAGTCGATAAAGATCGGGGGTCATACTGCCAATGGCAATGGCAGCAATGGGTAAACGGTCACCACTGAGTTTGGCTAAAGGGGGCGCGAGAACGGCATGTGAAATGGTAAAGGGCATTGATCTGTTGGCGTTGGCATCGACTTAGATGGATAGGGCAGTTTATCTTTTTTCTACGATTGGAATGTTTTTTATTGCAATGAATTTGAAATGTTATATTATAACAATATTCAAAAATTGTACGCTTGAGTGAGTTCCATGGCTTTCCATAAAAATTTGATAACGCTCTCTATTTTGGCGGTGGTCGCACCTGCCGTTTTTGCAGATGACACAACAACACAACAACTTGAAACGTTGACCAGCCAAGCACATCCACTCGTTCAGACCGCTGCTGATTTTGCAGTCGCCGATCAGGTCATCGAGCAAAAAAGCTTAAAAGAACGTGCACCGACCATTGGGGATGCTTTGGCCGATGAGCTAGGCGTATATTCAAATCAATATGGTTCAGGTTCAAGTCGACCCGTGATTCGTGGTCAAGATGGCCCACGCGTGAAAGTTTTACAACATGCTTCAGAAACTGCTGATGTCTCGAGTTTATCGCCAGACCATGCCGTGACGGTCGATCCGATTTTGGCCAAGCAAATTGAAATCATCCGTGGCCCTTCAACCCTGTTATACAGTGCAGGCACCGTGGGCGGTTTGGTCAATGTCACCGATCAAAAAATTCCAACCAGCATGCCTGAAAAAGGTTTAGAAGGTACGGCTGGATTACGCTACAACTCTGGCAGTGATGAAAAATTGGCCAGTGCTGGGGCGACTGTTGCTTTGGGGAGTCAGTTTGCTCTTCGAGTTGAAGGTTCAAAGCGTGAAGCGAATGACTATATTGCGCCGAACTATTTCCATGAGCATGAGGGTGAACTCGAAAAAGAACGTCGTGTCGGAAATACCTTTGCCAAAGGCGAAACTGTCAGTGTTGGTGGTTCATGGATTGGTGAGCGTGGTTTTGCGGGTATCGCCTATACCAACCGTCAAGATCAATACGGTTTACCTGGGCACAGCCATGAATATGAAAGTTGCACTGTATCAGGTAATTTATTAATTGGATGTGGTGAGGAAGATTATGGCGACGAACATGAGACAGGGCCTTGGGTTGATTTAAAGTCGGAGCGTTATGACTTCCGTACAGAAATTTTAAATCCGCTTGCAGGGTTTGAGAAGTTACGAGCCCATGCCAGTTATACCGACTACCAACATGATGAAATTGAAGGCGATAGTGTTGCAACTACCTTTAAAAGTAAAGGTTATGATGCGCGTCTAGAAATGGTGCATCAGCCGATTGCGGATTGGGAAGGTGTGGTTGGCGTACAGTACAATCAACAAAAACTAGATATCACGGGTGAAGAGTCTATTTTAGAGCCGACCAAGACGCAAAAGTGGAGCGTATTTGGTTTAGAACATAAGCAGTGGAATGACTTCCATTTTGAGTTAGGGGCACGTGTCGATCAGCAGACGATTGATATTGAATCTGATCGAAAAGACTATGATGATTATGCCGTGTCCTATTCGGGTGCTGTGAATTGGATGTTTGCACCGAACTATAAACTGTCTTTGGTTGGATCACATCAAGAGCGTTTACCTTTGGCACAAGAGCTTTATGCTGATGGTAAGCATCTTGCAACCAATACCTATGAGCGTGGCAATGAAAATCTCGATGTCGAAAAGTCCAATAATCTAGAATTAGGTTTCCATTACGATACGGATAAAATTGATTATCACGTTCATGTTTACCACAACTGGTATGACAACTACATTTATGCTCAAACCGCAGACCGTTACGAAAACTTCCGTCTAGTGGACTACACCCAAGACAAAGCACGTTTTTATGGGACTGAAGCGGAAGCCTCTTATGCTCTCAATGATGTTTATAAAATGAGTGTTTTTGGTGACTATGTACGTGGCAAAATTGACAATGACAATGCTCCACGGGTGCCTGCTGGCCGTTTAGGAACAAAAGTGAATGCGAACTTTAGTGACACGTGGTCAGGAACGGCAGAGTACTACCATGTGTTTGAGCAAGATCGAATTGCAAGCTATGAGACCGAAACCGAGGGCTATAACATGGTGAATTTGGGCTTGGCGTATAATGGTCAGTATATGCAGGGCAATGATTATCGCGTGTATTTCAAAGCCAATAACCTCTTAGATGAGACGGTTTATTCGCATACCTCTTTCTTATCGACCATTCCACAAGTGGGGCGTAACTTCACGGTCGGACTCGACTTTAGTTTCTAAGGTGCTATTTCAAGCTTCAACCCAACCTTTTCCGTAAAGAGGAGGTGCTCCCTCTCTTTTAAGGAGAGGGTTAGGGAGAGGTTGCCAAAACATTGACAACAGAAATCCTCTTGAAAAATCAAACAATAAAACCTAGTCTGAGTATATTGGATTAGGTTTTTTGTTATGCGTATCTTTCGAAAATTACATCAAAAGCTCAACTGGACATCGACCCGTTATGTCGGTGTCGTGGTGGGTTTATTGGCTCTGACTTATTTAACCTCCGCAGTTTACCATAGCGTTAAACCACTGCCTGATGGGCTGGACTATACGGGCAAGTTACGTCATGCCGATGTCAAATTTATTGCAGATCAAACCTATATCGATGCACAAGGCAAGCAGCAACAAGATCATCATATTTTCAACGCAGTGTTTAAACTGATTGAAGATGCACAAACCACGATTGTGTTGGATATGTTCTTGTTTAATGATGAAGTGGGGACATCTCAAGCATCACAACGGGCGTTGACTCGGCAGCTGACCGATGCGTTGATTGTCAAGCGAAGCTTACATCCAAATATTGAAATCAAAGTCATCACCGACCCGATTAACTCGGTATATGGCGGGCTATTACCTGAGCATTACCGTAAATTGCGTCAGGCAGGTGTGGATGTGATTGAAACCGATTTACGTCCGCTACGTGCTTCTAACCCTATTTGGTCAGGTTTTTGGTATATCTGTTGTCAAAATGCAGGCAATAATCCCGACGGCGGTTGGTTAAGAAACCCGTTTGGGGATGAAAAAATTACCCTACGTAGTTATTTAAACTTATTTAACTTTAAAGCCAATCACCGCAAAACTTTGGTGGTCGATACCGCCGAAGGTTGGAAAACCTTGGTCACATCGGCGAATCCACATGATGGCAGTTCGCGACATTCCAATGTGGCGCTGTTGGTGACAGGCAATACCGCAATTGATGTCTTGAAAACAGAGCAAACTGTAGCACATATGTCTCAGGGCGATGTACCAATGGTGATTCTAGGCGAAATTGCAGGAAATCCATCGCAGCCTCAAGTACAGGTACTGACTGAAAAAGCAATCCTAGATGCAACCCTCAACTTGTTGAATACGGCAAAAGCCAATGACCAGATTGATTTGGCGATGTTCTATTTGTCTGAGCGTCAAATTATCAATGCTTTAAAAGATGCACAGAAGCGCGGCGTTAAACTTCGGATTTTACTCGACCCCAATAAAGATGCATTTGGTCGTCAAAAGAATGGAATTCCTAATCGTCAAGTTGCGTCTGAGCTTAACGATGCTGGTATTACAGTGCGGTGGTGTAATACTCAAGGAGAGCAGTGTCATAGCAAAATGATTTTAAAACGCCATGCACAAGAAGCAGAGCTCATTTTAGGTTCAGCGAATTTTACCGCACGGAATTTGAAGAATTATAACTTAGAGACCAATTTACGTGTGATTGGCCGGTCTAACGCAGCGGTGTTTACAGATGCACAGCAATATTTTGATGGGGCATGGTCGAACTTAAATGGTCGTCAAATGAGTGTGGGCTATGAGCAATATAAAGATGAGTCAAAACTCAAATATGGGCTATACCGCTTTATGGAGTGGAGTGGTTTATCGACGTTTTAGAGATTTTTTTCCTTGTTAGAAAAGGCGTAGCACAGCTAGGTAAGAGAAAAACTAAAATAGAAAAAGCGCAATATGCGCTTTTTCTATTTGGACTTACTGTTCAGGATTCGGCGGGATGATTTGATCCAAATCTTTATCGGTCATGTTATCGAGTTCATGTAGATCGGTTTTGATTTTCCATTTTTCGGCATCTTCCACTGGGCTCGGTAGACGTGCTTCTAACCAGTCACAAATGACATCGGGTGGAAAGTCAGGATGGTTACACTGAATGACCCATGCCAAGAATTGCTTGGCTTCACCATTCATATACGGCGGCGGTGAAACAGGCAAAAACTGCGTCGGTAGGCGCTCATTTTTAGAAATATAGTTCAGTACATGTCCCAGCTCTTGTACCGTTTGCCATGCCAAAGGATGATCTACATCAATTTGAAACTTAAACCACCATGCACTTTTTCCATCTGTGCCATAAGCATCAATCAGATTTTTTTGAATACTGGGCACTTTTGCAAAATATTCATAGAGTCGATCAAAACTTAATTCAGCCACGATTGTTCATCCAATACATTTATAAACAAAGATTAAGTATAAACTGAAAACTCATGCATTTTTTGCTTTTCAAAGAAATCCAGCTTCAAACCTTATTGCTGTTATAACGACCAGTGATCTAAAATTGATGGTTTGTACATTTTTTATCCATAAAATAGGTTTAAAATAATAATATTCACCTCAGTGGAGGAAGATGATGAAATATTTAAAAATAATCTATGGAATAAGTTTACTCAGCTTATTTCCTGCACTGAGTTTTGCTCAACCCGCGACGCGTTATTATGGAAAACCGCTGACTTCGCAAACCCAGCGTTTCCCAACCTATGCTGGGCCGTATCAAGGTGCAATGCCCAGACCTACATCACCGCCTCAAATTGAGCCCCCTCATCACAGACCACCTCCGCACCATCCACCACATGGCGGATATCCAATGCGACCAGGTGTGAGTATTATTTACCGAGCACCCAGCTATTCAACCTATAGTCAGGAAACCAATAGCTATGTGTATGGGGATGGCGACTCCAGTATTGAAAGCCGTGATTATGTGTTGATTACCGATTGGCGACGTTTGGGATTGCCAGACCCACCTGAAGGTATGCACTGGATCTATGAAAATGGACGCTACGCTTTAGAACCTGATTCAAAATAAATGAATCTTTGCTTGATACAGAAAACCCTCCGTTGTTTAGACGGAGGGTTTTTTAGTGGTCAATAAAGAATTAAGCGAGTTCATCATCTTGTGGGCGTGGTGTTTTCCCTTCAGGTAAAGGCTTGTCGGCATGTTTATCCCGAATTACTGAAGGATAATTCCACGATGCATAACGCACCACCAAAATTGCAATCGCCATAATTAAAATTGAACCCGTAATAATCACCAAATCCATATCCGCTTTGTGGTCATGCTGGATATCGGAAATTAAAAGACGGGTGAGGGCGGTGATGGCGATATAAATTAAAAAGCGGACAGGCATGTGGTTGGTTTTAAAATAGATACCAACCATTGCACCCAGTTCGAGGTAAATGAATAACAGTAAAATATCATCAATTGAGGCATATTGTTTAATGGTCAGGATCTCATAAACGGTATGTCCTGCCGACCAAATCACCATACAGCCAATAATAAATAAAGCCACATAGTGAAAGCTTTCTACTGCAGTATTGCCCAGTTTATCGAGGAGGGTTTCTATTTTCTCTATTTTAGGGTCACGGTTAGTCATGGCTGCCTCCTGATATGTTGATGGTGGTTTATTGCATCATAAGCAAATTTCATGCACATGACGTATAAAAGCAAAAATAAAGCTGAGCCATAAAAAAACGCCTGACGAAGCAGGCGTTTTTTTATTCAGTCTTTAAGCGATTAAGCTTGGCTGGTGAAGTAGTCTTCAGAGAAGTTCATGATGACTTCTGCACCTGCTTTTACTTTTGCAATACGTAAGTCGATTTCAGGCAAAATACGTTGAGCGAAATAAGCTGCAAGTGCCAGTTTGTTTTGATAGAAGTCACCATCTTTGGCTTTTGCAGCATTGGCAATTCTTGCAAACATATAGGCAAAGCTGAGTAGGCCGACTGCATGTAAGTAATCTACTGCTGCTGCATTCGGGAACTCTGCACTTTCAGCAGCACGTTCAAGAACATACTTGGTCACTTCTTCCACTTCTGTTGCCGCATCGAGTGTTGCATCTTTAATGAAGTTTAGGTCAGCGTCTAAGCTGTTAGCAAAGTCACGGATTTCAGTAATGTAGTCTGCGATGAATGCACCACCACATTTAATGGTTTTACGACCGATTAAATCTTGAGACTGAACGCCGTTGGTGCCTTCATAGATTTGTGCAATACGTAAGTCACGTACACATTGCTCCATGCCCCATTCACGAATATAACCATGACCACCGAAGACCATTTGTGCATCTAAAGTTGCTTGGAATGCAGTGTCGGTTAAATATGCTTTTGCAATTGGGGTTAACAAGGCAACACGGTCATTGGCTGCTTTCACCGCTTCAGGGTCTGTTGAGAACTTGGTGATATCCAGTTGTTGACCGACATATACTGCAAAGGCACGAGATGCTTCATTATTGGCACGTGCATTAAGCAACATACGACGCACATCACCATGCACAAGAATGCTGTCTGCAGGTTTAGCAGGCGATTGAACACCAGAAGCGCTACGACCTTGTAGACGGTCTGTTGCGTACTGTGCAGCATTTTGGTAAGCAAATTCAGATGCGCCTAAACCTTGAATACCCATCGACAAACGTTCGTAGTTCATCATCACGAACATTGCCGCAAGGCCTTCATTTTCTTTACCGACCAAGTAACCTTTGGCACCGTCAAAGTTCATTACACAAGTTGCAGACGCTTTGATCCCCATTTTGTGTTCAATTGAACCTGGACCTGCCGCATTACGCTCGCCTACAGAACCATCTGCATTCACTAGGAATTTAGGCACGATGAATAATGAAATACCACGTGAACCCGCAGGTGCATCAGGAGTTTTTGCCAAAACTAAGTGAATGATGTTTTCAGCTAAATCGTGGTCACCACCAGTAATAAAGATTTTGGTCCCTGTAATGTTATAGGTGCCGTCTTCGTTACGTTCAGCTTTAGTTTTGATAATGCCTAAATCTGTACCTGCATGAGGCTCAGTTAAACACATGGTCCCAGACCATTCGCCTGAGTAAATTTTAGGTAAATAGGTTTCTTTTTGTTCTTGCGATGCGTAGCTGTTCAGCGCCATACCTGCACCGACAGAAAGAAGCGGGTAGAGCATGAATGATGGGTTAGTTGCGAACAGCATTTCATCTGCAAGAACCGTCAGCATTTTTGGCATGCCTTGACCGCCCCATTCTTCATCAGCCGCTAAGCCAATCCAGCCGCCTTCAGCATATTGCTTAAACGCTTCTTTAAAACCAGCAGGTGTAGTCACTGCTCCATTGCTAAATGTTGCACCTTCTTCATCACCTGTACGGTTTAAAGGCAGGGTTACGTTCTGCGCAAATTTAGCCATTTCCTCGAGGATCGCTTCAGCCGTCGCACTGTCTACATGAGCTAGATTTTCATTAGACTGCCAGAACTGATCTGCATTGAAAACGTCATTGAGGATAAATTTCATATCCGCAAGTGGGGCATTATAAATTGGCATGTTCGTTCACCTGTTTATTGTTTGAATCTCTGTAGACTTAGGACAGCTTAATTAACAACGGAGAGTGTTGTCAGATGACCCAAGCGAAATAACGCTCTATTTATAAAGAAAAAGGACCGCCAAAGCTATGACTGTCCTTTTTCATTTCTGTACTCAAGAGTACAACTATTTCGAATATCGAATTAGTTATTAACTACTTAGAATGCAAAGTGCTCTGCATCTAATGCGAGTAATGGTTCTACGCCACCAGCAATCACATCAACGTGTGAGCGAACACGTGGAAGGATCTTCTTGAAGTAGAAACGAGCTGTCGTGACTTTCGCATTATAGAAGTCAACGTCAGTTGTACCTGCAGCCAATGTTTCTTGTGCTACAAGTGCCATACGTGCCCATAGGTAAGCAAGCGTTACATAACCAGAGAAGTAGAGGTAATCGACCGCAGCAGCACCCACTTCATCTGGGTTTTGCATTGCTTTCATACCAATTTGCATGGTTAAGTCGCCCCACTCTTTGTTTAGAGCAGCAAGAGGTTCAACAAACTCTTTCATTGCAGCATTGTCTTTGTTTGCTTCAACAAATTTGTGAATAATCTTAGTGAAGTCTTTCAACATTGCACCTTGAGTACCCAAAACTTTACGACCTAACAAGTCAAGCGCTTGGATTTCAGTTGTCCCTTCGTATAAACACGCAATACGTGTATCACGAACGATTTGTTCCATACCATGCTCTGAAATAAAGCCGTGACCACCAAACACTTGAACGCCGTGTTTTGCAGATTCAGAACCTGTTTCAGTCAAGAATGCTTTTGCAATAGGGGTAAGGAGTGACAAGATGTTGTCAGAAGATTTACGCTCTTCTTCCGTTGCACCTTGCTCAACTACGTCCGCATGTAGAGACAATAAGTAAACCAGTGCACGACCACCTTCAGCAAATGCTTTTTGAGTTAACAGCATGTTACGAACAGCAGGGTGAACAATAATTGGATCGGCTTCTTTTTCTGGTGCTTTAGGACCTGTCAAAGAACGCATTGCCAAGCGGTCTTTCGCATAGGTTAATGCGCCTTGGAATGCACCTTCAGATGCAGCAAGACCTTGAACAGCAGTACCAATACGTGCGGTGTTCATGAAAGTGAACATGCAGTTTAAGCCACGGTTTTCAGGGCCAATCAGGAAACCTTTTGCATTGTCAAAGTTGATCACGCAAGTTGAGTTACCATGGATCCCCATTTTGTGTTCGATAGAACCACAACGCACCGCGTTACGCTCACCCACAGTACCGTCTGCGTTTAAGTTAAACTTCGGCACGATGAATAAAGAAATACCTTTGGTGCCTTTAGGTGCGCCAGGAAGACGAGCAAGTACAATGTGAACAATGTTCTCAGCCATGTCATGTTCACCCGCTGAGATAAAGATTTTCTCACCAGTGATTGCATAGCTACCGTCAGCTTGTGGCTCAGCTTTAGTACGGATAATACCCAAGTCAGAACCTGCATGAGATTCTGTTAAGCACATCGTACCTGTCCAAACACCTGAAACAAGGTTTGGTAAGTAAGCATCTTTTTGTTCAGCTGAACCGTGATGTTCTAAAGTACGAACTGCACCATGAGAAAGACCTGGGTACATACCCCATGCCCAGTTTGCAGTACCGACCATTTCTGAAATCACGTTACCCAAAGAAACAGGTAATGCTTGACCGCCATATTGCTCTTCAGCAGAAAGAGACGGGAAGCCAAGTTCGATATATTTTTGATACGCTTCTTTAAAGCCTGTTGGAGTTGTAACAACGCCATCATTCCAAGTACAACCTTCGCGGTCGCCGCTTTGGTTGATTGGAGACAATTCGTTTTCACAGAAATCTGCAGCAGCTTCTAAATATTGGTCAACCAATTCACGGCTTACGGTTTCCTGAAATGCAGGCAATTTAGAATAGTGTTCTTCTGCATTCAATAGCTCATGCAGTACGAATTGCATATCACGTAAGGGCGCTTTGTATTGTGGCATATCGGTTTCCTCAATACTGGTTTAACCAGCTTATAATCCTAATAAACATAAAAACGTGTCTTCTTTGACACGGATTGGAATAACTTAATCGTGCAACATCTTCTAATTTGGTACAAGCGGTTCAGGTGCTTTTCTTGGTGACTGTAAAGTCAAATAAATATTATTCAAAATCGCTAAGTGCACTGAGTGTAAACAGTTTTGCTGCTTTTGGCATGACATAAATAGTCAAAAAGCGTAAAAAGTTATGTCCAATAAAAAAGGCGCAATTTGCGCCTTTTTGATCTAATTATACTTTTTAGAGTGGTTTAAGCAGCCTTATTGGGTGCTGAAACAGGAGCTTTAGGTTGGAAGTGAACCATACATTTGCCATCTACTGTTTGTGTGCCAACTTTTAACTGCACGGCTTTACCATCGGTTTGACCTTGGCAGGCTTTGGTCGCAGCTTGTTGGCGCGCTTGACGTTCAGCTAAACGTTGATCGTATTGCTGGGTTAACTCAGCACGTTTCGCATCGGTTAGTGGTTCGCCGCGTTGCATATGCATACCACGGAATTCACCACGATCGGCTTGATCGCCACGCATTGGGCGATGTTCACCACGTTTCATTTCATCACGGTTCGGTTTAAATGAAATCGCACATGTGCCTTCTAGTGTTTGCTCACCTGCTTTGACTTGGACTGCTGAACCCACTGCTTTGCCATCGCAGGCTTTTTTAATGTCTTGCATGACCTGTTTGCGTTCAGTACGCATTTTTTCAAACTGTTCGCGTTGTTCAGGTGTCATGTGACGGTCTTTTTGATAATGACCATGCATATGTTGCGACTGCTCCATATCTTTTGGTGCTTGGGTGGATTGACAGGCAGTCAACGCACCTACAGATAAAACGCTGGCAGTGGCTAAAGCAATTTTTGTCATCTTATTCATTCTACAACTCCCCCATACAAGAGCATGTGATTTTGGATGATTAAAGATTAAATAATAAAGATGTAGAAACAATGGAGAGTTTTTTGATGCAGTGTTCTATACAATAACAAGGCAAAAGAATGACCGAGAGATTGCTTTTGAAGATTCGCCGCGTACCGATTGCTTTACGCTTATTCCTCACTGTATTGCTGACCACTTTGGTGATTACCACGGTGAGTTTAGGTGTGCTGCATTGGACGATGCAAAAGAATTTTGCCAAATATGTGGCGGACGTGGAAATGCAAAAGCTCGATCATCTGATTGATAACTTGGCTGGCGTTTATAGCACTTATCATGACTGGGGCAATGCCATTCAAGCGCAAATTTTGCAGATTGAAGGACATGCCGCGCCAGATGATTATGACCGTCTCTCTCGTTGGTGGTTACGTCGCCAGTACGACATTGCTTTGCAACAGCGTTATTTTAAAGAAAATACCAAAACCTTACTCAGTGATGTCTCTACCACTGAAGTCAAACATGAAAAACAGATTTTAACCGAACAAGAACTGCAAGCTTTGGAGGAAAACTTACCTTCGGAGTTTCAACCCTTTGAAGGTTTAAAGTTCCCGCTCAGCGCCAATCAAAATGTTTTCCGTCCAGATCGTAAAAAAGAAGAGATTGAACAAGAGAGCAAACAAAACACAGGCAAAAAACAGTTTATTTCCACGCCTGACCGTTTAGGTCTTAGCTCGCGTTTGTCTTTATACGATACGCAGCGTCAGTTCGTGGTCGGTGAACCTTCGGATGATCAAGTTTCTTTCCGTCCTATTGTGGTGAATAACCAAGTGGTGGGGTACTTGGGGCTGAAACCAGTCCTCGATCAAGATGATGCGTTGAGTATCAACTTCTTTAGTAATCAAAAGCGTTATTTATTACTGGTCTATGGTTTAACCGTTTTTGCCAGTTTAATTGCTGCGTTGTTACTTGCGACTTATTTTAAGACACCGATTCAACGCTTGTTGAATGGTACGCGTGAATTAACGAAGGGTAATTTTCAGCATCAAGTTAAAGTGAATCGAAACGATGAGCTGGGTGATTTGTCCAATGAACTGAACCAACTGGCGGTGATTTTAGATCAGCATGAAATTTCACGTCGTCAATGGGTGTCAGATACTTCACATGAGTTGAAAACACCGCTGGCGGTATTACAAGCGCAGATCGAAGCGATGCAAGACGGTATTCGAAAACCAACGCCTGAGCATTTTGAATCGATGTTACGCCAAGTCACCAGTTTGAAAAAACTCACGCATGACTTGGCCGATTTGGCACAAGCGGAAGCACAGCAATTAAACTGTTACTTTGCAACCGTGAACCCGTGGGCGGTGATTGAGCAAGAAGTGGAAAACTTTAAGCCTAAATTTGAACAGGCCCATTTAAGCATCAGTGTCGAAGGTGAGGGCGCTGAGTTACAACTTGATATTGACCGCTTTAAGCAAATCATGGTCAATTTGTTGGGTAATAGCATTCGTTATACCGAAGCGGGTGGTCAGGTTCGAGTTCATACGGAACAGTCTGCAACAGATTGGACAGTCTATGTCGATGACAGTCCATATGGTTTAACTGATGAGCAACTGGCACGACTCGGTGAGCGTTTCTATCGAGTCGATGACTCGCGTACGCGGAGCACAGGTGGTACAGGTTTAGGTTTGGCTTTATCGGCTAAACTGGCACAGGCTTTGGGCGGCGAATTGAGTTTTGATCATTCGCCTTTGGGTGGTTTACGTTGCAAGTTAACGTTCCCAAAAAAATGAAACACAAAAGGAAGTATGTATGAAACATATTATGCTGGTTGAAGATGAAGTAGAACTTGCACAATTGGTCCGCGATTATCTTGAAGCAGCGGGCTTTGAAGTCAGTATGTTTCACGATGGTCAGGAAGCCTATGATAGCTTTACGCAGCGTAAACCGAGTCTGATGATTTTAGACTTGATGGTGCCGCGTATGGATGGCTTGACCATTTGCCGTAAAGTCCGTGAACAGTCGGATTTGCCGATTATTATGGTCACCGCACGCACCGAAGAAATTGACCGTGTGCTTGGCTTGAACATGGGAGCAGACGACTATGTGTGTAAACCCTTTAGCCCGAAAGAATTGGTAGCGCGTGTCCAAGCCGTGTTACGTCGTTTAGAGCGTAAAGCTGAGCCTGAAGATCAGTCTTTGTTCCGTATGGATAAAGCGCAACAACGCATTTGGTATCAACAAAAGCCTTTAAACTTAACGCCGACCGAGTTTCGTTTACTGGAGTTGTTTTTAGAGCATGTGGGTCAAGTCTATTCACGTGCACAGCTACTGGATCATATCAACCCAGACAGCTTTGAAGTGGCTGACCGTGTGATTGATAGCCATATTAAGAACTTACGTCGTAAGATTTCGGATGCAGCTGAAACAGGCAACCGTCATGAATGGGTTCAGGCGGTATATGGGGTAGGCTACCGTTTTGAATATCCTGAAGATTAATTGAGTTTTCTGAACGATAGAAGAAGCGGATAAGCCTTGGGCTATCCGCTTTTTTTATGGGATTCAAGCAAAGACGGCAATCAAAATCAGCAGTTCGCTTAAATCTCCAACTGGTGAATGAAACCGAGTAATCTGCGATTTTAAAGGGCAAGACTGGTTGATCGTCTGTGCAAGCGGTACAATTCATTTTTTTATCAGATGAGCATGTGTTTTGAGCAGCGAGACGCCTAAACTTCAGCGCCGTTTAAAGAACCGCCATATTCAATTGATCGCCATGGGTGGTGCAATTGGCACAGGGTTGTTCTTAGGTTCAGCACATATTATTGAGTCTGCTGGCCCATCGATTATTTTGGGTTATATGATTGGCGGTTTGATTGCATTTTTAATTATGCGTCAGCTCGGTGAAATGATTGTGCATGAGCCAGTGACGGGTTCATTCAGCTACTTTGCCTTTAAATATTGGGGGCGGTTTTCAGGCTTTTTAACGGGCTGGAACTACTGGGTACTGTATATCTTGGTGGTGATGACTGAACTGACCGCGATTGGCAAGTATGTGAATTACTGGTGGCCACATATTCCTGCGTGGGTCTCGGTGCTGGTGTTTTTTGTGGTGATCACACTGGCCAATCTTGCCAATGTCAAACTGTATGCGGAGTCTGAGTTTTGGTTGTCGATGATTAAAGTTGTGGCGATTATCGCCATGATCATCTTCGGGGTTTATCTGTTGTTGACGGCTGATGTCGGTTCAACCGCATCCGTCACGAACTTATGGGCACATGGCGGGTTTTTCCCACATGGCTTTGAAGGCTTGTTTTATATGCTGGCCTTTATGATGTTTGCCTTTGGCGGCATTGAGCTGATCAGTATGGCGGCTGCGGAAACCGAAGATCCTGAAAAGAATATTCCAAAAGCCGTCAATCAAACGGTGATTCGGGTTTTCCTGTTCTATATTTGCTCGCTGGCGATTCTTTTGTCTTTGGTGCCTTGGAATCAATTGGATTTGGGTGGTTTAGATAAAAGTCCATTCGTGCTTATTTTTAAGCAAATTGGCATTGATTGGGCAGCGCATTTACTGAATTTTATTATTCTGACTGCATCGGTTTCTGTTTGTAATAGTGGGATGTATGCCAATAGTCGCATGCTATTAGGTCTGGCAGAACAAGGCAATGCCCCACAAGTTTTTAAGCAGGTGAATCGACAAGGGACACCGATTGCGGCGGTTTTATTTTCAGCATTACTGATTTTTGGTTGCGTGCTGTTGAATTACTTTTTGCCTGAAAAAGCGCTCAGTTATCTGATTTATATTGTGGTCAGTGCGGCTGTGCTGAATTGGATGATGATCAGTTTGATCCATCTTAAATTTAGACAGAGTATGAAAAAGCAGGGCATTCAAACTAAGTTTCCAGCGTTATTTGCACCGTTTAGCAATTATTTTGTTTTAGTGTTTATGCTGATGATTTTATATATCATGTGGAATCAGGGTTTTATGCTTTCCGTGTTGATGCTTCCTGTGTGGATCCTCGTGTTATTTGTTTTATTTAAAACATTGAAGCCGAAGAAAAGCTAAAGCTTAGGTGATGATGTTGAAAAGGACTTAATATGAGTCCTTTTTTATTGGGCTTTTGATCGGTATATAAATTATAGATATTTCAAATCATGTGTCAGTTTGTCTTTTTACTTTTACATTTGTTTTAGACAAGGTCGATGAGTCTGTATTCAAATCAGCGAAGTATTCTTCTAGCCATTTGCATACCACTTAGGGTTGGATTGTGAGATGGCATTCTAACTTTTCAACAATGGAATCAAATAAGCAACTGAATATGAAAATGACTAAGACTTTACTGATTCTCAGCCTTTCTTTGTACGAGTTCATCCTGACTTTCTGATTAACTTGAGTGGAGAGTGAGCGACTTGCATACTCCATCTTTTCGGATTGATATGTATAGATAATTAAATAGGCAAAATCGAGAAAGAGTGATTGTATTTCCAACAGATTGAAGTACTGAGCTATAAAGTTGCTTTTAAATCACGCAAAAAGTAATTTTTAGGAGTAAGGCTCAGCTTTAGTCATCCTGAAAACTATCCACAATTTCTGCGGATAATTTTGGGGGTAAGTCTAATTAAGCTTATTTTTCTATGTACGTTTTGGCTTACACTAATTCAAGCGGATTGCGTCTAGGTCAGTCCCAAGATTTTTTATATGATGCAGTCATAGAGAACAGGAAGTTCCAAAACATAAAACAAAAATGATAAGTTCAACACTAGGATGTGAGGTACGACAGGAGTTATACCTAGCTAACCAATACGAAAAAGCCCGACAGGATGTCGGGCTTTTTTTTATCATCTATAAATGTCTCATTTCGTTTTTCTTTTCAAAATCTAGGTTCCAAATGGGCAATACGTAAAAAACGTCGAAAAGCTGCTCAGCAGAGACAATATACGTTCAAATCCATGACCTGTTTGATGTGGTGATAGGGTTGAGCTTTAGGAAATGTAATAGGAATAATTTAAAAATCTTTTTCATTCAATACGGATTTAGGTGATGGCTTTAAGCGCAGCGATTCGCTGTCTTTGTAGTTTATTCAGCTTGGATACCACGAGCTCATAAGAGCTATGTACCAGATCAATGACTAAATCAGGATCTAAGTCTTCATCTTCATAAATTGAAATCCAATGCTTTTTATTCATATGCCAACCTGCATGAATATACGGATAAATATCACGTAGCATCGCGCCGTGGTCAGGCGTAACTTTTAAGTTACTTAAAGCTGCCCCACTTAAAGATGAATTGAGCAAAAACATTTTATCCATGACTTTATAGACATCACAGCCTTCACCAAAGGGCTGACTACACGTCACTTCTGGCAGGGCAAGTGCAGCTTTTGCAGCAATAAGGTGTAAGGACATGGTGATCATCACTCAGTGGGCGAAGCCCTGTGGATATTGTTTAATTTATCCACAGTTTAAGCCAAACGCTTAAGAGGAACAACTCACCATTACCTCAGGAACATCCGTTGGCAAAGGTGCTAAATCTTCCGCTTTCTCTAGTGCTACATTCCGCTCAAACGGTTGGCTAAGCAGGTCAAATAAGCGTTCGACTTCTGAGAAATCATTCCGTTCAGCCAGCTCAATCGCTTTTTGTGCCATGTGATTGCGTAGGATATAAACAGGGTTGGCTTGTTGCATGGCTGCATCGAGTTCTGCCGTGTCTTGATTTGCACGAATTTGTTCATACTGAGCGAGGAAAATTTCAAACTGACGACGGTCAAGGCAGTCATCTTTAATCATTTCATATTGTTGATTCTGTAAACGCGTAAAGCTTTGTGTGTAGTCGAGCTGTTCGGTTTGTAGAATCCGTAAGAAAGTCATGGCACAGTCAAAACTCTCAGTGTGAAAATGAGGTAAGCCCATTTTCTGACTTAAACCCAGTTTGTAGTGCTCCAAGAATGTGGGTTCATAGTGCTCTAGGCAATCGGCAAGGTCTTGCTTCCATTGTTCTTTGTCATAGTCTTGCGGACAAAGCGGAATGAGGTTATTCAACCATGTCCATAAGTTCCAGTGTCCAATGCTCGGCTGCTGCTGATAGGTATAGCGGCCTTGATAGTCAGAGTGATTGTTAATCCAATTCGGGCGGAAGCGTTCCATAAAGCCATAAGGGCCAAAATCGAGGGTTGAGCCTGTAATGTTTAAATTATCGGTATTCATCACCCCATGTGCGAAGCCGACCAGTTGCCATTTGGCAATCATTACCGCAGTCCGTTGAATCACTTGGGTTGCAAATGCCAAAACAGGTTGTTCCGCATCTAAACACTCGGGGTAATGCCATGCGATGCATTTTTGGGTAAATTCGTCGAGTAAATCAGGTTGGTACTGGTTGATCCACTCAAAATGTCCCAAGCGAATATGACAGTCTGATGTACGTAACATCATCGCACCGAGTTCCAATTTTTCCCGCTGCACGCCTTGAGCCGACGAGGTAAAGCCCACCGCGTTGCTTGAAGCCACGCCTAAACTATTCAGCGCATGTCCAGCCAAGTACTCACGAATGACGGAGCGAAGTACCGCACGACCATCTCCCATACGCGAGTAAGGAGTAGAGCCGGCACCCTTTAAATGCAGGTCAATGGTTTGCCCATGTTGATCGAGAATCTGTGCGATCAATAAACCCCGACCGTCACCGAGCTGTCCTGCCCACTGACCAAATTGATGTCCTGCATAGACCATTGCCAATGGTTCAAATTCACTAAAGGTTTTTTGTCCGCTACAAATCTCTACCCAAGACTGTTTGTCGGCTTCAGACCATTGCAACTGTTCTGCTAAAGCGGCATTGAAATGACCTGCTTTTGCCCCTTTTAGTGGCAAGGGCTGTTGATGGTGATAAAGCTTTGATGGAAGAAGGGAGTAGCGTGAATTGAACTGCATAGTGAAGGATCACAAGGGATAAGCCATGACCCCATCAATATAGCAAAGTTTTAGTGTTAAGACATATATCCAACTGTTTTAGTCAACTATAAACAGCTTGGCACCCTTTGAGGTGGACGAGCGATGGGCTTCAGCTTGATCTGCAACTTGGTAACTCATGCCAGCTGTGAGGGTAAAAGTTCGACCATCATCTAGTTCGGTGTGTAGTTCGCCTTCTAAGCACAACAGAATATGCCCTTTAGAACACCAGTGGTCGGCCAAATAGTTCTCAGAATACTCGACCATACGCACGCGAATCGCGTCAAATTGCTGAGTATGCCATAGGGCATAACCCTGATCACCTGTGTGGCGGGTGGTTGGTATCTCGGCCCAGTTGGTGATACCGAAAGGAATGTTGTTAATATCCATGCTGTTATCCTTTATGAACTGCTAAAAAAAGCCCCTTGCGGAGCTTTCTTTTGAAATGGTGAATCAGAGATCAATTATTGTGAAACAGGCGCTTTTTTAATGCTACGCATCAAGGTGGTCAAGGTTTGACGGTGATGACCTAAGCGCTGTTCGACTAACTGAAACTCAATTTTGAGCTTTTCATCCATTTGATGGATTTTTTCAGCCACTGCTGTTTTCTTGGCTTGAATTTCTTGTTCTTTCAATTTTGCCCAGTCATTCAAGGTTTGGGTAAAAGCATCATATTCCTGTGCAATACGAGCTTTCGCAGAGCTGATGTCATCACTGACATTGAGACCATGAACTTCTAAGTCTTGCTCAGCATATTTAAACTTCATCGCAAGTTCAGCTTTTTTAATATTGAAGCTCGGAATACGACGTAAGTTTTTAGCTAAACCCAGTTTTGAGCATGACCAAATCAACCATTTGGTTGGGTCATATTGCCACCATTTCACACCATTACGGTAGTCGTATTGGAAAATGTGGTGGTAGTTATGATAACCCTCACCCCAAGTCGCAATAGCTAACCAGAAGTTGTCACGTGCGGTATTTTCGTCTGTATATGGACGTTTGCCCCACATGTGGCATAAAGAGTTAATGAAGAACGTGACGTGGTGGCTGAGGATTAAACGCATTAATCCGCCCAACAATAACACGCCCCATAAGTCGCCTACAGCCCAACCAATTGGTAATAAAATACCCATGTGGACGCTGATCACTAAAGGAACATAGTATTTGTGTTGGAACATCACCAATTTATCATTCAGTAAATCGGGTGCATTTTTAAAGTCAGGTTCTGCTGATGGATAGTCACGAAGCATCCAACCCATGTGCGCATACCAAAAGCCATTGTTAATCGAGTACGGATCTTTCTCGATATCATCGACATGGCGGTGGTGGGTACGGTGACCTGAACTCCAAAATAAAATACTGTTTTGCACGGCAAAGGTACCCATAATCATCAAAATGATTTTTAAAGGTAAGCTTGCTTCATAAGCACGGTGTGCCCATAAGCGGTGATAGCCAGCGGTAATACCTAAGCTACTAACACCCAGTAATACAAACATACTGATCCAAGCGGCTAAGCTGAAATCATGCTGAAAGGCATATAAGGGAATTGCAATCACAGCCACAATCGGAAGAAAAACCAATGCAAAAATTGCAACCCAGTTAAATGGGGCTTTGGGTAGGGGAGCATTCATCTCCAACAGCACTCCTGAAACCTTGGGAGGTATAAATGGAAGGTCAATCCATTACTTTTTGCATGGATTAAGCTACAGCATATTAGCATGAGCGAACCTTGGTTCACTAGCATTATTGTACAGATGTATTGTACTAAACAGTAACAGAATACGAATGTTTAGATATCGAAATTACCGAAGCATTTCTAGGCTTTATCGTAGCAGAGCGATCAATATGAAAAATCAATATTTTCAGTGTCACTACTCATGTAAAACTCAAGTCAGTCGTTGGCTTGTTCAATGTGCATCTGCCAAATGTTGTAGCATCATTTTAGGAAAATCGGTAATTAATCCATCAATGCCACAGTCACGTAAATGTTTGGCGCGCTCGATGTCATTCACTGTCCAAACACTAATGGCTAAATTCGCTTGTTGTGTGGCTTTTAACAAGTCATCGGTTGCCAGTTGGTTCATCCAGCCGATTTGGCAACAGTCGTATTTGAGCGCTTGTTCAATCGCAAGATGTTGAATATCGTCTTCAATCAATAAGCCACGTTTAAATGTTGAGTGTTGATCTTGGAGTGCTTGTAGGATTTTAAGATCAAAACTGGTGATGACCGCACTGTGTTCAAAGCCTCTAAGTTGCTGTGTGAGATGTTGTGTCAGTCGTTCCGCTTCAGCTTGTGTTTGCACGGCTTTGACTTCAACTTCAAGATGTTCGAAGTCCTGCATAATCTGGAGTGCTTGTCGTAGTGTTGGGGTACTTTGCTTTTCCCAGTCTAGCCAAATATGTGCTTGGTTATAGGCATCGAGTTGTGTGCTGCTTAATGGGTAGAGTGCTTGGTCACTACCTGTGGTTCGGAGCATGTTGTCATCATGCATAATGATCAGCTCATGGTCTTTGAGCTGACGAACATCAAATTCGACCGCACGGATGCCCAGATCATGAATATATTGAAAACCGCCGAGTGTATTTTCTGGGGCTTCGCCACGTGCACCACGATGTCCGATGATTCTCATATTGAACCTGATCTATATACGTCTTTTGCGTGATTGTAGCGCTAAAAATATCTGATTGGGATAGATTCTAAGGTGGAAATATCAGATATGCGTAAATGCGATTCGTAATGGTTTGAGGTAGGACTGAATTTGAATGAAATGCTTCTGTGATATTCACGATCAGAGATGGCTGTGGGCGAGTTTTACGCTTGGACAATGGTTTTGATTGCTTTTCCCAAAAGAAAAGTAACATCAAAAAGTCCTCCAGTGAATTGATCACAGGAAGACTCTGAAAAAATCTATTTCGTTCTAAAAACTTAGAAACGTTTAAATAGTTTCATTGATATTTTTTTGCCAAAGTACTTCCGAGCCACCTTCAGCACGCTGTAAAGCACGCGATGCAACAAAAAGCCAATCCGATAAGCGGTTGAGCAACTGTAGTGCGGTGCTTTGAATATTTTGATCACGAGTGTGCACCGACATTAAGCTACGTTCAGCTCGGCGACATACCGCTCGTGCTTGATGTGCATAGCTACATGCTAAAGAACCCGAAGGTAAGATAAATTCTTTCAGCATGGGTAAGTCTTCATTCATACAGTCAATTTCTTGTTCAAGAAACTCAATACAAACAGGTTGGAGCAAATGATAGTTTGGAATACACACTTCACCGCCTAAGTCGAAAAGCCAATGCTGAATCAGGCTTAAGCTTTTATCCCATGTGGCTTTGTCTGTGATTTGGCTTGCAGTAATTTGAGCACGAAGTACACCAATTGTTGAATTTAGCTCATCGACATCACCGAGTGCGGTAATTCTTAGATCATCTTTAGTCACACGTGATCCATCGCCCAGACCTGTGGTGCCTGAGTCGCCAGTACGGGTATAAATTTTACTTAAACGGTGGCCCATAATTTGTCCTGCCTAAAGAATGAAAAAAAGGATAATGCCGGTCAAAACATTATCCATAAACTGCGCTGTTTTAAATTGTTTTTTGAGTCTTTACATTAAATTAATAACGGAAAGTGACTCCTACAGAGGCTAAACGGCCACCATTGATATAGTAAATATCTTGACCCCATTGAGATGCTGAAGTTGTTTTATATTCGACATCGCCAATGTTTTGAATGTTGGTAAATACTTTTACATTTTGATTGATGTTCCAGTATGCATTAACGTCGATAGTTGCATAGCCTGAAACATTAGATCCATTTTTAGGTTTAGATTTGGCTGAAAGTGAAGTACTGATACCATATACTTCATTTTGAAGACCGGTAGTTAATGTCAGACTTTGACGAGGACGGCGATTAAGGTCGGTGTCAGTAGCTTTATCTTTAGGCTGCACATAGGCATATCCTAAATCCCAAAATAGGTCGTCATTAGCCCAATTAAGATTTAGTTCACCACCAGTAAAAGTGGCTTCTTTCACATTGAAGTTTTTCCCATTTTGCCAAGTAATTAAGTTATCAACTTCATTACGGTATATTGATAGCCCAAATGTAAATTGATCAGTAATAATCTGATCTAAACCAATTTCATATGAAATACTTTCTTCAGGTTTTAAATCAGGATTACCGCCCCAATTTAATGCGTATAAGTCGTTGTTGGTTGGTGCTCTAAATGCTGTACCAATATTGCTGTAAATACTAGTTTGAGGTAAAAGTTGATAACGTGCAGCTACTTGACCTACAGTATGTGTACCAAAGGTTTCATGATCTTCTACACGAAGCCCAGCTTGAGTATGTAGTTTGTCAGATTGGTATTGATGTTGAATAAAGTAGCCTGTACTTGCAACATCTTTTAGATAGTCCACACCATATGGAGCGCTACCAGAAAGTACATCAGACTCAATATTCTTGTGTGCAACGCCCACTAAAATATTTTGTGATGGAGTAAATTGCCATTTGCTATAGAGTTCAGCCTCTTTAGTCGTATTGTAAATCGCATCTTGAGATTCATTTTGCTCAAGATCATCTTTGAATTGCGATAAACGAGCATGCACCGAAATATCATCATTGATATTTACACGGCCTTTAATATTGATAATCTCATTTTTAAAATCTTGAGTGACATTTTTGACACCAGTGTATGTATCATTGTCAGTGATATATTGAGATTGTCCATTATTCTCTGAGTAATCTATAGACGCGGCATATTGTTGCTTTTCTACACCGATTTTTGTACTAAATCCTTTTTGGTCATAGCTACCTGTTTTTATATTAGGATCTTTCAAATTTGTTACTTGTGTCCCGTCAGATTCTAAGCGTTGACCCCGAATTTGTGCATAAAATCCATCTTCGGCTAAATCCGCTCCGATAACAGCCTTATAAGTATTATGCTCACCCATTTCACCTGTGACAAAAGCACTAGTTTTCTCAGGTGTTTTCGAAATAAGTTGAACAACACCACCAATTGCATCTGTACCATAAAGTACTGAAGCAGGGCCTTTTAATAGTTCAATTTGTTTAATATCAGTAGTATCAATAAAAGCAAGTGACGCTGCACCAGCAGAGCCTGTATTTAGACGAACACCATCACGTAACACAAGGGTGTGTGTTGAGTTTGTTCCACGAGTAAAGATTGATGCTGCTTGGCCATAACCACCATATTGCATCATATCGATAGAAGCATCACTCATAAGTAAGTGTGGTAATTCCGCTATAGGAGATTGGTCTAAAATTTGTGGTTCAATAATAGAGATTCGTGAAGGAACGTCTTTAATCTTTTCTTCAGAACGTGTTGCTGTTACAACCAATGTGTCTAAAGATGCATTAACACTGTCTTGTGCAGATGCTGTTGCGGAGAAACCCATCGCAATAGCGATTGCGCCCACTAAAGCTGTAGGCTGAAATAAATTTGGCATGCTGGCTCCATACATTCACCCCCCGTGAATGATTGAGTTAAATGGCGCAATAAGCAGGTCTCCGGACTTAAATATAAATATTGCGAACAATATTGGTATATCCATCTTCCCACACGAGTGCAGTGATGTAAGTGCAAATACTTATAAAGATATACGTTTCGTTTTACCGTTGCGGGGGCAGTGTTGGACTCTCACCAACTTCCCTAAAGCATAGTGCTTAGACTTATTGCATTTGAGCGAAGTATAAGGTTTGTATGCGAATTAAACAATCTATGTAAAGATTTTTTCAGGATGAACTTTACGCAAGGTGAAAAAATTGCATTACAATGATTTGCCCTGTTATTTATAGATCAGCTATAAATAGGGTTGAGCCAGAGTCATAACCTATGCGAACCCGTGCCAAAATTTGTGGAATTACCCGTAGCCAAGATATTCAAGCTGTGGTCAATGCCGGGGCTGATGCAATTGGTTTTGTATTTTTCCCGCTTAGTCCACGTCATGTCAGTGCAGCTCAAGCCAAAGAACTGATCCAACATATACCTGCCTATGTGCAAACTGTTGGACTTTTTGTGAATGCAACGGTGGATGACATTGCCGATGTGTTAAAACAAGTGGCGCTCGATATCATTCAGTTTCATGGTGATGAAACACCAGAAGACTGTCAGGCAATTGCGGCACAAGTAGGACGTCGTTGGTATAAAGCCATTCAAGTGAAACCTGAACTGGATGTGGTGGCAGAAGTTCAACGCTTTCAACAGGCAGGGGCAAGTGCAGTATTGTTAGATGCATGGCATCCTGAACTGAAAGGGGGAACAGGACACAGTTTTGACTGGTCACAATTCCCCAAACTGGATATTCCTTTAATTTTAGCTGGTGGTTTAACCCCAACTAATGTTGAAGACGCTATAAAGACGACTGGGGCTTATGCTGTAGATGTCAGCGGAGGCGTCGAATCCGCTAAAGGTATAAAAGACCAACAACTTATAGAAAACTTCATGCAAGGAGTCCATCGTGGATCAGCAAAGTAATGTGATTGACTATACCCAATTCCCTGATGCAAAAGGGCATTTCGGTATCCATGGCGGACGTTTTGTGTCAGAAACTCTAATGGCAGCATTAGAAGACTTAGAAAAGCTCTATTTCCGTATGAAAGATGATGAGCAGTTTCTGGCAGAATTCGACCGTGACCTCGCCTACTATGTAGGTCGTCCTAGTCCTTTATATTATGCTGAGCGATGGTCGAAAGAGTTGGGTGGCGCTCAAATTTACTTAAAACGTGAAGACCTCAATCATACAGGTTCACATAAAGTGAATAACACGATTGGTCAGGCTTTACTGGCAAAACTGTCGGGTAAAAAACGAATTATTGCTGAAACTGGCGCAGGTCAGCACGGTGTTGCAACGGCTACGATTGCAGCGCGTTTAGGGCTTGAATGTGTGGTATTCATGGGTGCAGAAGACGTGAAACGTCAAGCCATGAATGTCTATCGTATGCGTTTACTCGGTGCGACCGTTGTTCCTGTGGAAAGTGGCTCTAAAACATTGAAAGATGCCATGAACGAAGCGATGCGTGACTGGGTGACCAATGTCGATTCAACTTACTATGTGATTGGTACAGTTGCAGGCCCGCACCCATATCCACAATTGGTTCGTGACTTCCAATCGATTATTGGTCGTGAAGCACGCAAGCAAATTCAAGAACAAGCAGGGCGTTTACCTGATGCACTCGTTGCATGTGTAGGCGGTGGTTCAAATGCAATGGGCTTGTTCTATCCATTCTTAAATGACCCAGATGTGAAAATGTATGGCGTTGAAGCTGCGGGTTATGGTATTGAAACAGGTAAACATTCTGCACCGTTAAATGCTGGTCATGTTGGTGTATTGCATGGTAACCGTACTTATTTGATGTCGGATGAACAAGGTCAAATCATTGAAACCCATTCGATTTCAGCAGGTTTAGATTATCCAGGTGTAGGCCCTGAGCATAGTTTCTTAAAAGATATGCATCGTGTTGAATATGTGCCGATCAATGACAATGAAGCTTTACAAGGTTTCCGTGATTTGACTCATATTGAAGGGATTATTCCGGCATTGGAAAGTTCTCATGCGATGGCTTATGTCACTAAACTTGCGCCAACGATGTCTAAGGATCAAATTATTATTGCGACGGTTTCTGGTCGTGGGGATAAAGATTTGATGACTGTGGCACGTATTGATGGCGTGGAAATGGTTGAGATGTAATTACTTCCTTGAAGCCTCCCCCATGTAGGGGAGGTTTTACGACTAGATTTAAAGAATCGTGTTGGGTGAAAGCTCAGCACGATTTTTTCTTATGTAGATAGTTTTGGTTCAAAAATGAGCGCTTAAGAGTTTAAAAATTAATATAATTATTTGATTCGAGGAAAGACTGTTTGCAATTGTTTGAGGCAGGCTATTAGTTGAACTATACAGTTTCTGCGATATAGTGAACGGATTGATGATATGTGCCGAGTTTTGCAAACGGAAATGCCTTTGGTTACTTTGGGCAAAACCAAAGTAACATGACGAGCTCTGCAAATAAGAAGTACAAACTGTAAGACTCCGTCATGTACATTTTAATTTGAAAAGGAGCAAAACATGCCCAGCCTATTTATGGTCATGCTTGGTGGTCGCCATGCCCGCGCCAATACTGAAGTCCATGATGTTGTATTTGCAGTCGCTGACAGTTTAGAGGAGAGTTACCCGCAACTTAAAAATGCGTGGTTTGGTGAGCAAAAAGGCTTACATATTGATGCTTGGATGCAAGTGGAGGGTGTCGAAAGTGCAGGGAAAAAATACCAAATACAGTTTAGTGATGCTCAACCCCAAGCGGAGGATGAAAAACTGTGGCTCATAAATTTAGGTGGCTATGACACACGTGAATTTGGGGAGTTGCATCG
>OEQM01000123.1_pt1 | contig 33711 bp, 31 predicted proteins | sample 1539771 | NCBI WGS metagenome assembly OEQM01 (sample SAMEA3891240, study PRJEB23780) | metagenome | biome: terrestrial biome; feature: animal house; material: water of meat washing | place: Italy | collected 2015-05-12
TTCATTCTCGCGACTCCCGTTGATGTGGCAGACGATGATGGCGGAGCCAGACACTGCCGTTGCTGAGCTCAAAGAGCAAGCTTCGGTGGCCGCTATGGCCAAGATGATGAGCCTTGATATCAAGGCCAAGGTGTCGGGTCAGCTGCCAGGCTGCCTGAATATTTTTGGCGGCGACATTGTTGTCGCTCTGTGCGTATTGAGGCTCGGTAAACATGTTGCCACCCCCGAACAACTTGGCCTCATATTCATGGATAGGGGCGGGATAGTGACTGGCCGCTTGCAGCAGCAAGGCGAGGGCCTCATCGGCATAGCGCCCATCCAGCTTGGTAGAGGGATTGCGCCGACTTGGCAGCATGTAGTGACACATTCCTCCCTGTTTCTGCTCCGGATGCCACAAGGTGATGGCAATACAGGAGCCCAGTACGGTTCTGACCACCACATCCTCCTTGCCAAAAAAGAGCTCTCCCGGTTGCAGGATCACCTCCCGAGTCATGACTTATCTCTTCTGATAGATGGAAGGAGAGACAAGCTGCAGGCCGTGGTGCAGGCCATGCAGGCTCTCGGCGTGGCTCACCAGCAGGTAGCCACCGGGTTTGAGTCTGGGTACCAGCCGCTGCAATACTTGCCCTTTGGTCTCCTTGTTGAAGTAGATCATCACGTTTCTGATGAAGATGACGTCAAACATGCCGATGTCCGGCAGATCCTGATTGAGGTTGATCTGCATGAACTGCACCTTGTCCCGCAACTTGCGATCGATGATGAAGATGCCCTCCTGCAGGCCCACACCCTTGAGGCAATATTTCATCAAAAAGGGCAGTGGAATATTTTGCGCCCGCTCGATGGGGTAGCGACCGCTCATCGCCTGTTCCAGCACCCGGGACGAGATATCGGAGGCCAGGATCTCCCAGTTGAAGGTGCTGCGTTTTTCCGCGAGGGTCATGGCCAGACTGTAGGGCTCCTCGCCGGATGAGCTGGCAGCGCTCCAGACCCGCAGTGGTTGCTCGGGCGGGAGCGCTGAGACTATCTCCCGCGTCAGAAACTCGAAGTGTTTGGGCTCCCTGAAAAAGTAGGTTTCGTTGGTGGTAAGGAGATCGAGCGCCAGCTGCAGTTCGCTGCTGCGATCGTTCATGATGAGCTGGAAGTAGTCGTCATAACTATCCAGCTCATAGTGGCAGAGGCGTTTCGCCAGGCGGCTGGCCACCAGCGCCTTCTTGGCTGGAGACAGCTCTATCCCCGCCGTTTGATGAAGCCAGCGTTGGAAACGGGAGAACTCATCATCATGCAGCTGGGTTTGATACAAAAAACAGTCCCTCTACCTGTGTTGTCGGAGATGGGAGAGGCAACGCCTCTCCCGTGACTAGAACCGGACAAAATCGCCATCGCCCGTGGGGCGTTGGACTGTGGCGGCTCGTTCCCGACTGTTGGCATTGCTCTCGTTCATGAAGCGACCTCGGGTATTGGGGTGAAGATGCGAGGTGGCTGCTTTACCTTCTTTGGCGTGGGCCTCCAGGGTAAAGAACTCCATGGCCAGCTGCAGCTGTTCAGCCTGGCTGCTCATCTCTTCTGCTGTGGCAGCCAGCTCTTCGCTGCAAGAAGCGTTCTGCTGGGTAACCTGACTCAGCTGGTTCATGGCCTGATTGATCTGGCTGACACCGGTGGATTGCTCAACCGAAGCGGCACTGATCTCCTGCACCAGATCCGAGGTCTTGTTGATGGAGGGCACCATTTGATCGAGCAGGCGACCTGCTTTTTCCGCCATCTCGACACTGCTGGAGGCCAGCTCGCCAATCTCCTGTGCTGCCACCTGGCTGCGTTCGGCCAGTTTGCGCACCTCCGCCGCCACTACGGCAAAGCCTTTGCCGTGATCGCCAGCCCGCGCCGCTTCGATAGCTGCGTTGAGTGCCAACAGATTGGTCTGGTAGGCGATGTCATCGATGATGCCAATCCGTCTGGCGATCTGCTTCATGGCATCCACAGTCAGTTTGACCGCTTCTCCTCCCTCTACGGCCTCTTTGGCTGCCTTGCTGGCCATGCCATCGGTGACCTGGGCATTGTCGGTATTCTGGTTGATGCTGGCGCTCATCTGCTCGATGGAGGCGCTGGTCTCCTCCATGCTGGAGGCCTGTTCACTGCTGGATTGGCTGATCGACTGGGCGGTCGCGCTTACCTGCTCGGCGGCACTGGAGAGGTTGTCAGAGGCGCCGCGCACTTCGGTGACGATGTTGGTGAGCGAAGCGATGGTCTTGTTGAGCGCATCCTTGGTGGTGCCAAACACGCCGGGGTAGTCCGCCTCAATCTGTTGGGTCAGGTCACCTTTTGCCAGACATTGCACGACCCGGATGACGTCGTTGAGGGTGCTGTCGATCACTTCGGCAATCTGGTTGATCCCTTCTCCCATCGCCTGAAAGAAGCCGCTCTTGCCAGCAAGTTCCATCCTGCGGTGCAGCTCGCCATTGATCACGGCCTGCACAATGTCGGACATCTCTTTCTCTATCATTACCTCCTTGGTTCTGTCGGCCCATTCGACCACGGATCCCAACCGTTCTCCGGTATCGTTGAAGACCGGATTGGCGATCAGGGAGAAGGTGCGCCCCCCCAGCTGTATCTGGGTGCGGTAGGTGCTGTTGAGTTTGGCCAGCATGGCGCGCTGATGGCCGGGATTTTTATGAAAGCTGTCGATGTTGGCGCCCATCAGCTGATTGGCGTTGAAGCTGTAGAGCTCTTTCTTGATGTCGGTCTCAGCCTGATTGAGCATGCCGGTCACTGCCTCGTTCATATAGATAATGTCGAGGTTGGTATCGGCAATCATCACGTTGGTGCTGGCGCAGTCGAGGGCTTTGCGAACCAGCTGGTTCTCATGGAGCAACATCTGGTTCTTTTTAATGTCGTTGCGGCTCTGTTCCAGCTTGTCACTGAGCAAGGTGACCACCTCGTTGATGGCATGTCCTACTTCACGCAAGGGGCTATCCATACCGGAAAGATCGAGTGGTGCTGGAACCTGCTCTGCCAGGACTGCGTGTTGCAGCTGGCCGATTGCGTCGAGTAACTGGGTCCGCTGCCTCACTTCGGTGGCATTGTCTCCGAAGAGTTTTCCTAAGAGTGATTGGGTCATGAGCGTTTCCTTATGCTGCATGTCGTGGAGTATGGAGGCCTGTTCAGGAGGGTTGCAGGTTGCCTTGTGGCAACCTTGCCTGTGGCTGGGCCAGTTCGTTGAGTTGAGCCATCTCATCGAGTGACAACACTTTCCCGGTATCGATGAGGATGACGAATTTGCCGTTGACCTTGCCCATGCCGCTGATGAAATCGGCCCGGATGCGGGCACCAAAACTGGGTGGGGGCTCGATATCTGCTTGTGGGATACCCAGTACTTCCGATACGGAATCCACCACAACGCCAATATCCTGACCTACAGGTTCATCGCCCTGCGGGGCCATCCCCTCAATAATGACGATGCAACTGCGGCGAGTGATGACCGAAGGTGCATTGCCAAAGCGGGCATTCAAGTCTACGACCGACACTACCGCTCCTCTGAGGTTGATTACGCCGCGAATAAAACCCGGCATCATCGGAACCGGAGTGATATTGCCGTATTCGATGATCTCTTTGACCCCCAGAATATTGATGGCGAACATCTCGTTGTTGATCAGAAATGTCAGGTACTGGGCATCGCCACTGCTCTCGTCAGCGGCCGCTGATGGCACCGTGATGTCGGTGGATGTATGCATGGTCGCCTCCGGTTAAAAGCGGACAAAATCCGCGTCATCAATGGAATGGGATGATGGTTGATTGGGCTGGCTGGCCCGTTGTGGGGGGGCGATGAAACTGCCTCTGGGAGGCATGCCCTTGTGGCCGGTTTCATGGGGCCTGGTGTTGAGCTGCGCACTTTTCTCCAGAGCAAAAAAGGCCATGGTTTGCTGCAGTTCGCTGGCTTGCGAGCTCATCTCTTCGGCCGTGGCCGCCAGCTCCTCGCTGCTGGCCGCATTCTGCTGTGTCACCTGATTAAGCTGGTTCATGGCCAGACTGATCTGGTTGGCTGCGCTGGCCTGTTCCCCGGAAGCAGCATTGATCTCTTGTACCAGGTCAGAGGTTTTGCGAATGGAGGGGACGATCCTCTCCAGCAGGTTGCCAGCCCGCTCTGCCTTGCTGACGCTGTCGGAGGAGAGCTCGCCAATCTCCTGCGCTGCGATCTGGCTGCGCTCTGCCAGTTTTCTCACCTCGGCAGCAACCACCGCGAAGCCTTTGCCATGCTCTCCGGCGCGAGCCGCCTCGATGGCGGCGTTGAGGGCAAGCAGGTTGGTCTGGTAGGCAATGTCGTCGATGATGCTGACTTTCTTGGCGATTTGCTGCATGGCGGTCACCGTCTGTTGAACGGATTGGCCCCCTTCGGTGGCCTCCAGCACCGAGTTGCTGGCCATGCTGTCGGTGATCTTGGCGTTCTCGGTGTTCTGATTGATGCTGGCGCTCATCTGCTCGATAGAGGCGCTGGTCTCTTCAACGCTGGCCGCTTGCTCGCTGGTGGCCTGGCTCAATGCCTGCGCCGTGTTGCTCACCTGATTGGAGGCATTGGTCAGGTTGTCGGCGGCGTTGCGTACCTCTTCGATGATATTGGTCAGCGCAGTGATGGTCCGGTTGAGGCCGTCTTTGGTCTGGCCAAAAATACCTGGGTAGGGCTCATCGATCCGTTGGGTCAGATCCCCCTTGGAGAGCGCGGTGGCGATGCGCATCACATCTTCCAGGCTGGTATCTGTCACATGGGAGAGGCGATTCAGCAGCTCGGATACCCGCTTGATATATCCCTGACGATCCTCCAGCGCAATCTTGTGGCTGAAGTCGCCCTGTTCGACAGCGGCGGTGACCAGCGTCTCGATATCCGTGATCAAGGCCCCCAGTTTCTTGACCATGTTATCCATCGCCATCAAGAGCTGACCCGCTTCATCGTTGGAGTCTATCTGGATCGATACATCCAGATTGCCATCGGCCAGACTATTGGCCACGCGCAGAGCCTGTTCGATGGGGGTGATGATGCTTTTGATCAGCAGGGTGCCAAACCAGGCTGCGAGTGCGATGCCGACCGCGATAACCACCGCCATGGTTATCAGCATCACGTCATACCAGGATTGCGCTGCGGTATATTCCGACTTGGCCACATTGAGCTGCAGGTTGACCAGCTCGGTGATTTTGTTGCCTATCGGGTCGATGGAGCCATAGAGGGCACCGTCAAAAGTGTTCAGCATGCCAGTAATCATGCCGTGCTGGGTGGCGAGGTATTTCTCCAGCTTGCCAATATCGGTATCGGCCGCGTTGAACAGGGTTGTCGCCTCGGCTGACAAACGCTGTTCATCTGGTGTGAGAGTGGTGGACTGGTAGTGATGCCACTCGTTTTTGATTGTCTGCTGGGCCTGTTGTATCTGCTTCAAAGCCTCTTCTGCCGGGATCAGCCCCGCATTGGCCTTGTTGAGGTTGTCGATGATCGAGACGGCATAGCTGTCGGAGATGGTCTTCAGCTGCTTGAGGGGAACCACCCTGTCGTTGTAAACGCGCTGCAACCCGGTATTGCTGCTCTGCATGTTGTATAACCCGAGGCTGCCAACGGCCAGCAGCAGCAGGCAGAGCATGCAGAGCAGTACAATAAGACGCAATTTGATGGTGGAATTTTTTAACATGATGGTCCCCTCAGTTGATGCTGGATTGAGGCAGGTTGCGCGACACTGTCAACCTGTTGAGCTGACAGGATTCCTGAGTGATTGCGTGCTGGATCAGCGAAGGAATGTCGAGGATCAGGGCGACCTCTCCCCCCCCCAGAATGGTTGAGCCACTGATGCCCTGCAGGCGCTGGAACAATTTCCCCAACGGTTTGATGACGGTCTGGAATTCTCCCAGCAGTTCATCCACCACCAGTCCGGATTTTTTGCCTGCATGGCTGACCACGACAATGTTCTCGCGCCGCCCCTTGCTGCCATTGGTATCGAAGTAGTGTTGCAGGCGGATAAAGGGCAGCACCTCGCCACGCAAATTGATGTAATTGCGACCCTGGGTATCGGCCAGTGCACTCTGGGTCAATTCAACGCACTCGATCACCATATCGAGGGGAATGACGTAGTGGGTGTCGCAGACTCGCACCAGGAAGCCGTCGATGATGGCAAGGGTAAGCGGCAGGCGGATCTGCACACGGGTTCCTTTTCCCGGGATGCTGTCCAGATCGACCGTGCCGCGCAGGGCAGTGATGTTGCGTTTGACGACATCCATGCCCACCCCGCGACCGGAGAGGTTGGTTATCGCCTCGGCGGTAGAGAACCCCGGCTCGAAGATCAGGTTGTATATCTCCTGATCCGTCAGCGTGGTGGTTGGGCTGATCAGACCGCGCTCGATGGCTTTTTGCTGGATCCTGGCTTTGTTGAGACCTGCACCGTCATCCCGAATTTCGATGACGATACTGTTGGAGTCGTGATAGGCATTGAGATTCAGGGTGCCACGGGGGGGTTTGCCTGCCAGCAGCCGTTGCTCTGCCGATTCGATGCCGTGATCCATCGAGTTTCTGACCAGATGCATCAGCGGATCGCCGATCTTCTCTACCACCGACTTGTCCAGTTCAGTCTCGGCTCCGGAGATCACCAGGGTGATATCCTTGTTTAGCTCCTGACTGACATCGCGCACTACCCGTTGGAAGCGGTTGAAGGTATCGCCGATAGGCACCATTCGCAGGCGCAGTGCACTGTCGCGGATCTCTTCCACCAGCATGGCAATGACCGAGGTGGCTTCCTGCAGCTGGCTTTCGCGGGTGCGTTGGGCCAGCAGATTGGCTCCTGAACTGGCGACTACCAACTCCCCGACCAGATTGATTAGATCGTCCAGCTTGTCGGCATGCACCCTGACGTAACGGCCCTCTTTGCTCTTGCTCTCCTTGGTCTGGTTCTGTTTTTTCAGGGCGGCATCGACGACGGCTTCGTTGACGGCACCCTGCGCAATCAGGATTTCTCCGAGTTTGGGCGCTTGTTCTGCCGGGGTCGCTTGTTGTGCCTGCAGACCGCTTGCTAACTCCTCTGCAGTCAGGGCGCCGGTGTTGACCAGCAACTGCCCCAGCATGGCGCTATCTTCCGGCAGCGACTCGATCAGGTTGATGAACTCGGCGATCTTGCTGTGGGGCGGCAAGATGGTGATCTGGCAGTCATCTCTGACAAATTCAAAGACATCGCTGATGGCTGCCTTATCTGCCTGCGAGTCGAAGTCTATCTCGTAGCCGAGGTAGCAATTCTCCGGATCGAACTGCTCCCAATCCGGTAGCGCCTGATGGATGGTCTCCACCGAGCATATGGTTCCGAGAGTGCCGAGATAGCGCAGAAATGCGGCCGGATCCATGCCATTGCGCAGCACATCGGGACCAAAACGCAGGGAGATATGCCACAGGGAGGCGGAGCTGGTAATCCCTCCCTCTTTTTCGATCTTGGGTTCCGGCGTATGTACAGTATCTGGCAGCGTGGCATGGGGGACGCACTGATGACGGGTGAGGGTGAGCCTCAGCCGTTCATCCTGGTTGGCATCGCCATCGCTTAACGTGCTGCCCTGTTCTGCAACGACACTGATGAGCGTCTGGATGTGGTCACAGCTCTCCAGCAGATCCTTGATCAGAGGAGAGGTGACGGTGAGCTGCTGATTGCGGATCTGGTCGAGCAGATCCTCGACGATATGGGTAAACCCGACGATTGGTTGCAGACCAAACAGGCCAGCCGACCCCTTGATGGTATGAGCAGCACGGAAGATGGCACCAATCAGCTCGCTATTGTCAGGGTCAGATTCCAGTGATAGAAGGGCTGACTCCATCTCTTCAAGCAACTCGCGTGCCTCGGCGATATAGGTTTGTAAAGCCTGATCAAGATCGATGCTCACGGTGACTCCTTGTCATGGTGGCTCAGGGCCGTTCGCCATGGGTGATGAGGGTGGGGTCGCCAAAAAAGGCCGAGAGCTGGCAGAGCTCCAGCAGTTCAAGCACAACATGGCTGTGCCAGACCAGCGCCAGGGAGGTGCCCTGCTGCAGAGCGGTCTTCTTCGCTGCCAGCAGCAGTTGCAGCCCGGCGCTGTCTATCTCGGATACCGCCGCCAGATTCAGCTCCAGTTCGTTCCCCTGATGCAATAAGGGCGAGAGAGCATCTTTCAGCTCGCTGACTGTATAAATGGTGATCTCGTCCGGCATGGTCACCACTACCTTGTTGTCGAGTAGCTCACTCTGTAGTTGCATGATGCGCTCCGGATCACGGCATGATGAGCTTGGCGACTGCGGCCAGCATCTGTTCGGGCTGGAAGGGTTTGACCACCCAGGCTTTGGCTCCTGCGGCTTGTCCCTCCTGCTTCTTGCTGTCCTGAGACTCGGTGGTCAGCATGATGACAGGGGTAAATTTGTAGTTGGCCAGCTTTTTGGCCTCTTTGACGAAGGTGATGCCATCCATGTTCGGCATGTTGACGTCACTGATGATCAGGTTGATCTTCTTGCCATCTAGTTTGTTGAGCGCATCTTTGCCGTCAGAGGCTTCCATGACCTCATAACCGGCTCCCTTGAGGGTCATGCCCACGACTTGGCGAATAGTTGCCGAGTCATCCACGATCAGGATCGTTTTGCCCATATCTCTCTCCTAGAAAAATGTGATGTCGGCGCTGCTTGGTTGCGCGTTGACAGAACGGGTGGTGCGACCATGGTGAATATTGCGCTGTTCGTCGGTGGCGTATGAGAGCTCCATCTCTGCCAGCCAGCGATTGGCATCGATCTGGATTGGCCCTGTCGCATTGCTGCTCTGCTCCGAAGCAACCAGATGGCTGGAGAGGCTCTCCATGTTTTGTCTGACGTGGCTGAGGATCTGGCTGACCCTGTCTTGAAATTGCAGCGAGACAATGACGCTGGAGATTTCGCGATGGATATCGGTGCTCTCGTTTTGCAGCAGGGAGGCGGATTCCGCCAGGCTGTCAGTGGCATGGCGAAAACGGGCCAGTACCTGTTCGATTGTCTGCTCCGAATTGAGCGCCGAGGCGTGATCCCGTGCGGCAGCATTTTCGGCAATCTGGAAGGCGCGACCGATAGCAGTATTGATGGTGTCTACCTTGTCGGTCATCTTCTGGGCGGTTTCGCTGGAGAGGCGGGAGAGGTTGCGCACTTCATCAGCGACCACAGCAAAGCCACGACCGGCTTCCCCAGCACGGGCCGCTTCAATGGCGGCGTTGAGGGCCAGCAGGTTGGTCTGGGAGGCGATCTTGGCCACATCCATGGCCATGGTGTTGAGCTCTATGGTGTAGGTGGTCAGGCTTTTTATCTCACCCAGCATGGCGTCCCGATTGGCCTGGGCGGAGTGCAGGATGGCCACTACCTCATTGAGTTGCTGCTGGCTCTCGCTCAAGACTCCTGCCATGCCACGGGAATTGGCATCACCCAGTTCTCCGGCTGCCAGATGAGAAGCATTGACTGCTTCTTCCAGCTTGTTGGCCAAGCCGCTGAAGCGTTGAGTCAGGTCAATCATCGCGGCTTCGGTTTGTTGACGAGAGCTTTCAATTTGCTGGGACCAGATAGGTAGAGCCTTCTCGCACACCTGTTCGAGCCCGATGATGGAGTGGGCGAGAGGATCGGTCGCGACGGTTTGTTCCTCTCCTGCACGATGTCGGAGTGTGTGCTGGTGGAAGTGACTCGATGTCCAGAGGGCGGCGGCAATGGCAACCAGCACATTGAGCAGCAGGTAGAGAGGTGACAGCGCATCGGCGAGCTGCAGCAACAGGCAGCTCAGCAGAGCAAGCCCGATGCAGCAAATCCAGCAAACCGGTTCCCAAAGCGGTGTGTTCACGCCACTTTTGTGTTGTGCCATACGTAGCTTATCCCTGTGCAATTATTTGGTAAGAGGTAAAGGCGCAGGACCGAAACAGTCATGGTGCCCCTTGACGCTCTTTTCTTTATTTATAGTTGGCACAATAAGGTTAGCGGAAAAAAATTAATTGGCTGCAAATCGGAGTTGTTTGTATCAGCGATTGCCGTATCAAGCGGCTTGCGAAATGGGGGGAAGAGCCAGGTGGGGATGAAAAGGAGAGAAGGAGCCTGAGGATTCAGGCTCCTGATGAGGATCAAGCCTCGTTGGCGTGAGCCTTCTGGCAACCTTCCACGGCGTGGGCGATGAGCTCCAGCGCGCTCTTGTCGCACGGGGGCAGTTCGGCATCGCACGCCTTGATGGGGGTGACGCGATCGCCCCACTTGATGATGGCGGCCCCCCAGGTCAGGCCGGCACCGAAAGCGGCGGTCAGCAGATAGGAGTTCGGCTTGACGCGGCCCTGCTCCAGCGCTTCGCACAGGGCGATGGGCACGGTGGCGGCGGAGGTGTTGCCGTAGTTTTCGATGTTGACCATCACCTTCTCCATCGGCGCATTCATCCGCTTGGCGAGGGTCTCGATGATGCGGATATTGGCCTGATGGGGAACGATCAGGTCGACCTGCTCCGGCGCAATACCGGCCTGCGCCAGCACAGTGCTGGTGGCTTCCCCCATGCCGCGCACGGCGCGTTTGAAGATCTCCGGCCCTTCGAAGTTGAAGGTGAACAGCCCATCGATATCGGCAAAACGCACCCGATCGGTACCGAAGTTCGGTACGTGCAGGATCTCCCGCGCTTCGCTGTCACAGCCGAGCTTGTTGGCAATCAGGCCACACTCCTGCTCGCTTGCCTCGATCACCACGGCACCGGCACCATCGCCAAACAGCACGGCGGTATCGCGGCGCGCCCAGTCCAGCAGGTAGGTGAGGCGCTCGGCGCCGATCACCAGCACCTTCTTCATCATGCCGGTCTGCACCAGCGAGGTGGCGACGGAGAGGGAGTAGACGAAACCGGTGCAGGCCGCGTTGAGGTCAAACACGGCGGCGTTGACGGCCCCGAGCTTCTTCTGCACCGCAGAGGCGGCGCTTGGCAGCAGGTTGTCCGGGGTGGCGGTGGCCAGGATGATGCCATCGAGATCGCTCGCTTCCAGACCGGCGCAGGCCAGCGCGCGGCGACCGGCCAGGGTGGCGAGATCCGAGGTGCTGACATGGGAGATCCGGCGGGCCTTGATGCCGGTGCGCGGATAGATCCACTCGTCTGACGTATCCATGATGGTGCTGAGGTCATCGTTGGTCAGCACGGAGGGAGGCAGGCATTTGCCCCAGCCGGTGATATTGGCGTATTTCATCTTGTTACCGCTTCTCAAAGTGGATCGCCCGCGGGCGGAAAATCGTGCAATTATGCCGTACGAGACAACCACTGTCATCTTGTGGTCATGGTTATGTGCGGGGGGATCCGCTGTGCCATCTGGTCGCAAAGGGCTGCAACGTGCTGAACATGGCAGGAAATTTTGCTTAAAACGCGGGACTCCTCTGCCCTAAGATAGGCGTTTCACCACCGATGAGGGTATCTCCTTGCTCAGAGCCAATCTCAACTTGTTGCCGACCCTCAAGGTGCTGCTGGAGACCCGCAATATCAGCCGCGCCGCCGAGCTGCTGCACCTGAGCCAGCCCTCCATCAGCAAGCAGCTTGCCCAGTTGCGCAGCGAGTTTGACGACGAGTTGCTGGTGCGGGAGGGGCAACGCTGGCTGCTGACGCCGCGAGCCGAAGCGCTGGCCGCCCAGCTGGCGGATTCTCTCGGTGCGCTGGAGCGGCTCTACGAGGCGCCCGGATTTGACCCGAGCCGCTGCGAGCGGGTATTTCGGCTCGCCTCCTCCGATTATGTGGCCCAGCATATCCTGCCCGATATCTGTGCCGCGCTCGCCAAAGAGGCGCCGTTGGCGGCGCTGGAGTACAGCCTGTGGGACAAACGTCAGCTGCCGCAGTTGTGGCAGTCCGAGCTGGATCTGGTCTCTACCATCACCGAGCAGGTACCGGATCAGATCCGTGGTCTGCATCAGGGGGAAGATCGGCTGGCGGTGCTGATGGGATGTCACCACCCGCTGGCAGGCAAGACGCTTAATCTCGATGACTATCTCGCCTGGCCTCACCTGCAGGTGAGTGGCGGTGGCGACAAGGACAGCCCGGTGGAGCAGGTGTTGGCGCCGCAGGGACTGAGTCGGCGCTGGTTTGCCAGAGTTCCCTTCTTTCAGGCGGCAGTGGAGGTGTTGCTGCGCACCGATTGCCTGATGACCACCCCGGCTCATATCGCCTGGCAGCTCTCCTGCGGCCATGAGCTCACCTTTGTCGATCTGCCCTTTGCTACCCGCGACCAGCAGTATCATCTGCTGTGGCATCAGCGCCACCATCAGGATCCGGCCCACCGCTGGTTTCGCGAGCTGGCCTACCCCTTCCTGCGGGATCACCTGCAACGCACCGTCGGCGAGAGTCGCAAGCAGCTCGATCTTGGTGATTAGCCCCAGTCAGTTGTGTGGTGCTATAGCCATCAGTTATGGGTTCTATTCATAACTTTCACTACTGGCATAATGGCTCAGCCCGTACCCTGAATGCAGGTCATCATATCGAGCATATAAAGAGGAAATGCATGGAACTGACGAGTTGGCTGGCACTGGCCGCAATCTGCGTGATGGGCGCCATCAGCCCGGGGCCGAGTCTGGCGCTGATCATCCGCAACACGGTGCAGGGCGGGCAGGGGCACGGCGTCGCCACTGCGCTTGGCCACGGCCTCGGGGTTGGTATCTATGCGCTGGTCACCGCGCTTGGCCTCTCCATTTTGATCACCCAGACCCCGATCCTGTTTGATCTGATCCGCTACGGCGGCGCCGCATTTCTTGCCTGGCTCGGGGTGAAAGCCCTGCTGGCAAAACCAGCCAGTGACGAAGGGAATGAAGAGGTGCATCAACTGCGCGGTCGGCAGGGGGCCTTTGAAGGTTTTATGGTGGCCTTCCTTAACCCCCAGCTGGCGGTTTTCTTCATCGCTCTGTTCAGCCAGTTTGTGCGGGCCGATACCGGCTGGAGCGAAGGGGGCATCATGATGCTCACCGCTGGCGGGATCGATGCCGTCTGGTACGTGCTGGTGGCGCTGGTGCTCTCGCGCGGGCCTGTGCTGGCGTGGCTTAAAGCCAAATCCTTTGTGATCGATAAGGTGAGCGGCTTGGTGCTGCTGGGACTGGCACTCAAGGTGGTTATCTAATCCTGCATTTTGCGGATACCTTAAGCGGGATCAAGGCACGCGGGTGGTGAATGGGCTAGAGTAGCGCCCATTTGCTGTCCGCCCTGATCCCGAGACCATGCACCAGAACAAGCACCCGTTAAGCCACAACAACCGGTTGGAGCTGCTGGCTCCGGCCAAGAACCTCGCCTACGGCATCGAAGCCATCAACCATGGTGCCGATGCCGTCTACATGGGCGGCCCTGCCTTTGGCGCCCGCAGTGCGGCGGGCAACTCCATCGAGGATATCGAAGCGCTGGCGCGCCACGCCCATCGCTTCGGTGCCCAGGTCTTTGTCGCCTTCAACACCCTGCTGCACGATCACGAGCTGGAGCAGGCCCGGCGGCTGACCCACCAGATCTACGAAGCCGGTGCCGATGCGCTCATCGTGCAGGATATGGGACTGCTGGCGCTGGATTTGCCTCCCATCGCGCTCCATGCCAGTACCCAGACCGACAACCGCACGCCGGAGAAGGTGAAGTTTCTGCAGGATGTGGGTTTCTCTCAGGTGGTGCTGGCGCGCGAACTGTCTCTTGCGCAGATCCGCGAGATCAGCGCGGCGACCAATGTGCAGCTGGAGTTCTTTATCCACGGCGCGCTCTGTGTCTCCTACAGCGGCCAGTGCAATATCAGCCATGCCCGTACCGGCCGCAGCGCCAACCGTGGCGAGTGTGCCCAGCTCTGCCGTCTGCCCTGCTCGCTGCAAAAGCCGGACGGTGAAGTGCTGGTGGCCGACAGCCACCTGCTGTCGCTCAAGGATATGGATCAGACCGACAACCTGGAGGCCTTGATCGAGGCGGGGATCCGCTCCTTCAAGATTGAAGGGCGCCTCAAGGGGCTCGACTACGTCAAGAACGTTACCGCCTGGTATCGCCAGAAGCTGGACGCCATTCTGGATAGCCGCTCCGATCTGGTGGCTGCCTCTGCTGGCCGTTGCAGCTACAGCTTCACGCCTGACCCCAAGAAGAGCTTCAACCGCGGCAGCACCGACTACTTCCTCCATGGCCGCCAGCAGGGGATCGACTCCACCAAAAGCCCGAAATATGTGGGCGAACCGCTGGGGCGTGTCACCAAGGTGACCCGTGACGGTATCGAGATTGATGGCAAACAGGTCACCCTCAACAACGGCGACGGTTTGGGCTTCTTCAAGCCGAACAACGAGCTGGTGGGGATGCGCCTCAACAAGGTCGAAGGTAAGCAGTTACTCCTGTCAGAACGCATGCCGGGGCTGAAGGTGGGGACAGAAATCTACCGCAACCACGATCAGGCGTTCAGCAAGATGCTGGAGAAGGCGAGCGCGGATCGCCGCATCCGGGTCGATATGGTGCTGGCAGAGTGCGATGAGGGCGTGAGCCTCACGCTCACCGACGAGCAGGGCATCAGCGCCGCGGTGACCCTGCCTTGCGACAAACAGCCTGCCGACAACCCGGAGCGGGCGCTGCAACAGGCGCGGGATCAGCTTGGCAAACTCGGCAATACCCTGTTTGTGGCGCGCAAGATTGAGTTGGCATTCACTCACCCGCTATTTATCGCCGCATCACAGCTCAACGGTTTGCGCCGGGATGGCATCGCTGCGCTGGAGGCGGCACGGGTGGCCAGCTACCAGCGCCCCGAGCGACGCATTGCCCTGCGGGATATCAACTATCCCCAGCACCGTCTCTCCTACCTTGGCAATGTGCTGAACAGCGCGGCCGAGCAGTTCTTCCGCGAACACGGGGTGGAGCGGATTGCTCCCGCCTATGAGGCGAACAAGGAGGAGCGGGAAGTGGTGCTGATGATCACCAAGCATTGCATCCGCTATAGCCAGAACCTCTGCCCGAACGAGGTGCCCGGTCTCAAGGCCGAGCCGCTGGAACTCAAGATGGGTAAAGACACCTTCCGCCTGCGTTTTGACTGCAACCGCTGCGAAATGCATGTGATGGGCAGCCTGAAACGCTGATCAATGAGCCCCTTTCTCCATCCGGAAAGGGGCAATTTTTTATCGCAGGTGCTCTACTCAGACTCCTTTAATTGCCCCTCTCCAGCGCCAGCAGCGTTTTTTTAATCTCCAATCCCCCCGCATAGCCGGTCAGGCTGCCGTTTTGGCCGATCACCCGATGGCAGGGGACGATGATCGAGAGCGGATTGCGGCCATTCGCCGCGCCCACTGCCCGCACCGCATCGGGTTTGCCGATGGTGCGAGCGATATCGCTGTAGCTGCGGGTCTCGCCGTAGGGGATGTCGCACAACGCTTGCCATACCGCCTGCTGAAAGGCGGTGCCACGGGCGGCAAGGGGCAGGGAGAAGCGCTGCAAGCGACCGGCAAAATAGGCGTCAAATTCGGCGAGGAAGGGGGCCAGCGCCTCGCGCTCTTGTTGCCAGTCGCTCATATCGGGCAGTGCCCGCAGGCCCGCCACAAAGTCTACGTGTACCAGACCGGATTCATTGATGGCGACCAGCAGATCGCCGCAGCGGGTCGGCAGGATATCGTAGCGGATCATGGGGTTATCTCCTGTTGTTGGGTATCTGGCTGTTGTTCGTTGCTGGTGGCATGGAGCAGCAAATTGGGCGCTTCACTCATGGCGTGCCACAGCCAGCTGGCCGCATAGCTGCGCCACGGCTGCCATGCTGCGCTTTGCGCCAACACCTCTTTCACCGGCAGCTTGGTGCCGCCGCCGAGTGCCTTTTGCAGCACCAGATCGGAGGCGGGGAAGGCATCGGTATCCAGCCCGCAGCGCAGCCGCCAGTAAGAGACCGTCCAGGGGCCTATGCCCGGTAGCGCCAGCAACTGCTCGTCACTGGCTGTCGTGAGGGTCAGCTCGCCACTGGCCAGCGCCTCGGCCACTCCCCGCAGGGTGCGAAGGCGGCTGCCGGGCATGCCGATGCCGTCGAGATCGAGTTCGCACAACTGGGCGGGGGTCGGTAGTTGCGCCACCCCGAATTGCGCCTCGGTACGGGCTACCAGTCGCCCGAGTATGGTGATGGCTCCCTTGACCGACACCTGCTGGCCGACGATGGCGCGCAGCATCACCTCGTATTCGTCCCAGCCACCCGGCAGCCGCACGCCGGGCCAGCGCGCCTGCAAGCGGGCGAGCAGCGGATCCTGACCGAGCAGATCGCCGATCCGCTGCATATCGGCATCGAGATCCCACATCCGGCGCACCCGATACAGCAGATCAGGCAGCGCCGCGAGCGGCAGATCATGGACGGTGAGCTGCAGGCTATGCCCCTTGCCCTGCGCGATGCGCACCAGCGCGACCTGATCGCCGACCCGGTAGCGCCGCTCATACACCTCGCCATCTACCCGCTCCAGCCCGGGGATCGCCCGCAGCCGGTAGAACGCCAGCATGGCCGCCACGTCATACGGGGGGCGGTAGGGCAGTTGCAGCGTCAGGGTTGCGCCGCGCGGCTGCGTGCTCATGTGCTCTGGCGCATGATCCTCTTGTTGGCGCAGGGTGCGTGGGGCCAGCCCGTAGGCGTTGAGCCAGGCGTCATTGAAGCGGCGGATGCTGGCAAAGCCGGCGGCAAACGCGATGTCGGTAATGGGCAGCCCGGTTTCAGTCAGCAGTCGTTTCGCGAGCAGCAGGCGGCGCGTCTGCTCCACCTGTTTTGGTGAGGCGCCGAGATGTTGCTCGAACTGGCGGCGTAGCGTGCGTTCGCTGATCCCTGCCTCAGTGGCCAGTTTGGCGAGCGTGCCCTCCGCCAGCTCGCCGCGATCGATGCGTGCCAGCAGACGTGCCAGTTCAACCGGCAGATCGCCACGGGCGGCGGGGGCCAGCTCAGGGCGGCAGCGCAGGCAGGGTCGCAGCCCATACTGCTCGGCGGCCGCGGCGCTTTGGAAGTAGCGCACATTGTGCTCGTGCGGTGGCCGTGCCGGGCAGACTGGCCGGCAGTAGATGCCGGTCGAGAGCACGCCGGTAAAGAAGCGGCCATCGAAGCGAGCGTCGCGGGCGAGCCGTGCGGCGTGACACTGCTCACGGCTGAGGGTGTTGATCACCTCATCCGGTGACGACTCTGGGCTGGGCTTTGCATTCATGGTGTTGGCGGCTTTGCTGGAATAGATGGCAAGAGAGTAAGGGGGCTCGGGGGCCGTGACTAGCCAGAAACGGACAGGGATAGCAAAAATTGGCCAAAGGTTTTTTTGCTCTTTCATTGCACGGCCGGGTTTCACTCTTCGTCACGCTGTTATTCATATGTCGCGGCTCGACAGAAGGGGGCATAACGGACGGGTCGTAGGCACGATTGGCTTAGCTTTATTTGCTTAGCGAGATTAGTGGCGGCGAAAACTGCTTAAAAATTAATAACAGATCACATAACTATCTTTTTTACATTGAGTGTGGCGATTTTGTGTTGTTCAATCGAGTCAGTTAATTTTTGATGATTATTAAGTCATCGCATTTGCGGCCCAGGGCCGACCAATAACAACAACACTTGCCAAGGATGATAAGTGAACGACTGTAAGGCATGGCCCCATTGCCGGGGGTTTAGTCTGATCGAGTTGTTGATCGCCATGACGGTTGTCAGCATTCTCGCGGCCATCGCGTTGCCAGCGTATCAGGGTTATCTGCAACAGGGACGTCGTTACGAAGCGCAGCAGCAATTGCTGGAGCAGGCGCTCGCCCTCGAACGTATCTATACCCAACAGGGCCGTTATCCCGACACGTTTGCCACCCCTTCCAACACGGATTTCTACCAGTTCAGCTACAGCCAGCAAGATGCTGGCGACTACCTGCTCAAAGCCATTCCAACGACGCGACAACAGGATGAGTGCGGCACTCTGACCCTCGATCAGACCGGTTATCGCGCGGCCAATCGCCATGACTGCTGGGGATCATAAGATGAATGTGCGCGGATTTACTCTGATTGAGTTGATGATCACGGTCGGCATCGCCGCCATCTTGCTATTGGTCGGGTTGCCCTCCATGAGTCAGCGCCTCGCGGCCGAACGGCTCGATCGCAGTGCGACCGAACTCGCGTCAGCCTACCGCTTTGCCCGCAGCGAAGCGGTCAAGCTGACCCTGCCGGTGGTGCTGCAGGGCACCGAGAACGGTGGCTGGGAGGTGATGGCTGACAGCAAGTTGCTGCGTCAGGCGGCAGCACCTGCTGGCGGAGTGGTGATCAAGCCGTTTGACCCCATCCAGATCGCGCCAACCGGCAGCAGCAGCCACGCCGAGATCATTCTGGCCAATCGCCTCGGTGAGCAGCGGGTGCTCTGCGTGGCCCCGAGCGGCCAGCTGCTGCAAGGGAGCTGCTCATGAGACACGCCGCACTTGCCCGCCAGCAGGGCTTCAATCTGGTGGAGATCATGGTCTCCATGGTGTTGGCGGTGATGGTGTTTCTCGGTCTCGCCAAGGGGCAGGTGGTCTCGTTGCAGCAGGCGCATTACAGCTTGCAGAGCACGCTGGCTACGATCGAGGCGAGCAACAGCGTGGAGCAGATCTGGAGTTCGCTGTGTGAAGTGCAGCGCAAGCCCGAGCGGTTCACCCAGGCCGATTTTCTTGCCCGCTTCACCCTGCAGGATGGCCACCGGCTGGTGCTGCCGAACCGTTATAGCGACAACTTTGTGGTCGCTATCGAGTGGCAGGATGAGCGGGTCTCCGGCGCCAAGCGGGTGGAGCTGAACGCAGGATTTCCGCCTTTATGCTGAGCGTCCCCTCACGGCAACGAGGCGTCAGTCTCGTCGAGCTGATGATCTCCATGGTGCTCGGTCTGATGCTGATGCTGGCGATTTTTGCCGGTTACGCCCCGATCAAGAGCACGGTCGAGCAGAGCAAGGCGCTGGAGCAGGCGAACGAAGTGCTGCGCTTTGCCACTCTCACCTTTACCAACAGCATCAAGCAGGCGGATCAGCTGATAGCCGTGACCCCTGATCGCCTGACGCTGGCCTTCAAGGTAGAGGGGGGCAGTCAGGTGCTCTCCTGCCTTGGCAACCAGAAAACCGCCGATTTTACCGAGCAGTACCGCTTCACGCCGCCGGTACTCAGTTGCGATGACGGAGATGGCCCGCGCCTGTTGCTGGCCCATCTTCAGGATCTTGAATTCGGCCAGCAGGGTGCACTGGTCAATATCCGCATCTTGCCCGAAGGGCTGCCGAGCTATCTGGCACCGGGAGTAGAGGTGCAGGTGGCCCGCCGCAAGGCGGTCTGGGCGGCAGCGTTGGCCACATCCGGTGCCAACGCCACAGCAGGGGGAGCGGGATGAACAAGGGATTGCAGGGGCAGCGGGGAGCCGTACTGCTGGTGGTGCTGGTGGTGAGCCTGCTGTCGAGTCTGCTGGTGTTTACCAGCATTCAGGAGAACCAGTTGCAGACTCGCCTGAGCGGCAATTTTCACAAGAAGATCAATGCGCAGCTCAGTGCCGAGCAGGGGATGAACGAGAGTTATCGAGCCCTGCATCAGGCCCTTGGCGCTGAACCACGGATAGAGTGGGCTCAACTGGTGCAGAAGGTGCCAAGCAAGGGCGAAGGGGCCATGGCGGGCAGCCGCTTCCGCATCGATCAGCTGGATGCCTCCGCCGGCAGCAAGCTGGCGTTGCAGAGCCATGGCCGCTATCTGGAGGGCAATGCCAGCCTCAACGCCCTGTTTGCCCTCAAGCGCGAGCCCGGCAATCTCATCTTTCAGGATTCGGTGGTGGCGTGTGAAGGGCTGAGCCTCTCCGGTAGCGGTTTTATCGACAGCTATGACTCGCGCAAGGGCAAATATGGCGGCACCAACATTAACCAGAATGCCAAGGTGGCGACCGTCAGCGACAAGGCCAATGTAGTGCTCGCCGGGCACTCCCCCATCTGGGGTGATGTGCGGGCGACCGGCTCGGTGACCTTGAACGGCTCTTCACCTGTTGCGGGTAATGTACTTGCTGGCGGCGATATCACCATTTCTCCCTCTGATGGGGTCGTCAGGGTTGAGGGCAGCGTGAACGGGAGTGGAAATTTTGCCTTGCAAGGGGGGCATATTGCCGGAGCTGTTGCGATCAATGGTGATGTTTCTATGGGTCATGGCACAAGCATTGCTGGCGACAAGTTGAACTATGGTGGGAACGGGGCATTCCTTGATGCCAAGCATCAGAAGTATCTGGATCCCCAATACCGCACTCACCCCAAGCTGCCACCGGTAGCCGGGCAGGTGTGTGACCCGCTCAATGTGGCCGCGCTGCCCAAATCGTTTCCCCCTGCAACATTGCCCATCAATGGTCCCCTGACGCTCGGGGCCACCCAGCAGATGGTGCTGACCACGGATCCTGCCACTGGCTCGGTCACCAGCAGCAACCAGCACAAGCCCGGGCTGCCGCTACCCGGCAAGGGGGAGCTGTTTGGCAAGGAGCAGACCGTTTACAAGCTCGACAGCCTCAATATGGGGGCCGATGCCAGTCTCACCATCAAGGGGGATGTGGTGCTGCTGATCGACAAGGATTTCACCATGACTGGCAGCAACAAGTTGACGGTGAGCGAGGGGAGCAGCCTGACCCTGATCGTCAGCGGCAAGGTCGATCTCGGGGCCGGTGCCGAGGTGACGGCAGCCAAGCAGGGGCTGACCGCTGGCGGTACGCCCGCTATCTCCATCTATTCCGCGTATAGCGGCAAGGATGGGATCAAGCTGTCGGGCAATACCCCGCTCTATGCCGCCCTCTATGCCCCGCTGACCGAGATGAAGATCAGCGGAAGTGGCGGTCTGTACGGGGCGGTGCGGGCAAAACACCTGACCGAGAGCGGTGCGGGCGGGGTGCACTATGACGAGGCGCTGGGCATGGCAGATTTGGGCGAAGATCAGGGGCCGCCTCCGACACTGGCACTGCGGCAGTGGCACTTTGTGCAGTGAGGCTGGCGAGCCGCTAAAAAGGATCGAACGGGGCGCGCAACTGTGAGAAGGTGGAGATCTGTCCACCCAGCCGTTCACTGTTGAGGAGTGCTCCATGCCAGGCCCCGCTCGCGCCGGTGCCCTGATCTATGCCAAGGATCCGGGCCTGCTGACCCACTTTTACCGTACATTGCTGCAGATGGTGGTCTGCAGTCAGGATGAGCAGCTGGTGGTGCTGGAAAACAGCGATATCCAGCTGCTGATCCACGCCATTCCCGAGCCTTATGCCGGGCAAGTCGTTATCAAGCGGCCGCCAGCACTGCGGGAAGAGGGGGCCATCAAGCTGTTCTTCACCGTCTCCAGCCTCGCCTGGGCAGAAGCGAAGGCGGCGGATCTCGGCGGCGGTTTGCTGCCACAGCAGTGGACGGGGCCCGGCTTTGTGGTGCGCAACGCCTTCGACCCGGAGGGCAATATCCTGCAACTGCGCGAGTTGCTGGGTTCCCCTGATCCTCTCTGAATTTTCTCTTTTTACAGCATGGTGGTGGCGGCGTGCTGTGCCATGCACCGCCATAAAAACGGGGCCCTGTAGTGGTCAACTAAAAAGGGCCCCGTTCTGCTGTTAGCTTACTGCGCTCATTACTTCAGGTAGCGCTGTTCCAGATGCTGGCGCAGCCAGTGCGGGTTGAGCGCTTCACCGGTGGCGCGGCGCACCAGCTCGTCGGTGCTGTGCAGGCTCCCCTGTGACCAGATGTTGCGTCCGAGCCAGCCGAAGATCTCCGGCAGGCGGCCCGCCGCGATCACCTCACCCATGCTGCCCAGCTCTTTCTCGAGGGCAAAGCGCAGCTGGGCGGCATACATGGCGCCCAGGGTGTAGCTCGGGAAGTAGCCAAACGAGCCGTCGGTCCAGTGAATATCCTGCATGCAGCCATTGCGGTAGTTGCCCTTGGTGGAGAGCCCCAGCCACTGCTGCATCTTGGCATCCCACAGCTCGGGGATGTCGGCCACCTCGATCTTCCCTTCCACCAGATCGCGCTCCAGCTCGTAGCGCAGGATAACGTGGGCCGGATAGGTCACCTCGTCCGCATCGACCCGGATAAAGCCCGGCTCGACCCGGCTGTAGAGCTTGGCCAGATTGTCCGGCGCAAACGCCGCCTGCTCGCCGAAGTGGTGACGAATGCGTGGCGCCAGCAGCGCGAGGAAGGCCGGATGATGCCCCAGCTGCATCTCGCAAAACAGGCTCTGACTCTCGTGGATCGCCATGGAGCGGGCCTCGGCCACCGGCTGACCCAGCAGATGGCGCGGCAGCCCCTGCTCGTAACGGGCGTGACCGGTCTCGTGCACTATGCCCATCAGGCTGGAGACAAACTCCTGCTCGTTATAGCGGGTGGTGATCCGCACGTCGGTCGGCACGCCGCCACAGAAGGGGTGACTGCTCACATCGAGCCGGCCGTGGGCGAAATCAAAGCCGAGCAGTCCCATCACCTCCTGACCGAGCGCCTGCTGGGTCGGGATGGGGAAGGGGCCTTGCGGCAGCAGCAGGGCATCGCCCTTCTGCTGTTCACTCACGGTCTGGATAAGAGCCGGCAGCCAGCTGGCGAGATCGCCGAAGATCTGATCGAGCCGTGCGCTGGTCATGCCCGGCTCATAGAGCGCCAGCATGGCGTCGTAGGGGCGCACGCCAAGCGCATCGGCCCGCAGTTGCGCCACTTCACGGGAGAGTTTCACCACCTCCTCGAGATTGGGGGCAAAACCGGCCCAGTCGTTGTTCTTGCGCTGGCTGCGCCAGGCGTGCTCGCACTTGCTGCCAGCGAGCGACAGCGCTTCGACCAGCTCACCGGGCAGCAGGCTGGCATCTTGCCACTGGCGCTTGATCTCGCCGAGGTTGGCCCGTTGCACTTCATCGAGCGGCTCACTCTCGGCCTTGGCAATCCAGTCGCCCAGCTCGGGAGCGGTGCGCTTCTGGTGGATCAGCAGACCGAGTTCGGCCATCGCTTCGGCGCGAGCATCGTTGCCCCCTTCCGGCATCATGGCCGCCTGATCCCAGCCGCAGATGGCGGCGAGGTGGCTAAAGCGGTGGATCTGCTGCTGATGTTGTTCAAGCTTTTGATATGACATGGGATTGTCCTTGTTATCGTCCCTGATGGTATGCCGCCCCGTACCTGGCATGATCGGGGCCGTTCGATGCTAACACCGCCGCTCTATAGTTGACCACCATCATGCAGGCGAGCCAAAGGTGTGGTGGCGAGACGCGGATTAGCCGAGCCGCTTCTGGTGCCGTTCGCGGTTTTCCGCTTTTTTGCGTTCGCTTTTGCGCAGCAGCACGTAGAGGGCGCCGCTGCCGCCGTGGCGACGCTCGGCGCTGTGGATCGCCATGACGGCGGGCAGTTGCGGCAACCAGGCGCTGACATAGCTTTTCAGCAGGGCGCGCGGGGTGCTGCGCTCCCCCTTGCCGTGCAGGATCAGCAGGCAGCGGATATCCCGGACTTCACAATCCGCAATGAACTGCACCAGCGTCTGGCGCGCTTCGTTGAGGGTTTTCTGGTGCAAGTCCAGGCTGGCCTGCAGCTCGTATTTGCCGAGCCGCAGCTTCTTGTAGACCCCCTCCTGCACCCCATCACGCTTGAAGCCGACGATCTCGTGCGGATCGCGCATCTCGATGGCCTCCATGGTGAGGTGGTCGAGGGCGAGTTGCTCGGCGGTGGCAGCCTGACGGCGAGCGAGCTGCGCCTCGGTCGGGGCGGATTTGGCCGCATGGGGATGGATGTTGTCGCTGCGAATGGGCCGCACGTCGGCCACTTCATTCATAAATAGCGAGAGTTCGTCGTTATGAGACACGGCAGGCTCCCCATAAGAAAAAGTGGCGGCCATTATAACGGCCGCAACCGGCACAGAAAACGGGGAAAGGGGGAGGTTGATAAGAGAGGGCTCTGCATCGAAACCGGTGCGGAAACCGGTGCAGTCTGGCCCGGGAATCACAGTCGCGAACCATAAAACAGCACAGGCGGTCAGTGTGAGCTGCCGCCTGTGGTCAGAGGATTATTTGCCCTCTTTGGGTTGTTGAGAATGGGGTTGCTGTGAATGAGGCGGTTGCGAGTGCATCACCTTGTAGATGAAGTAGGCCGCGTAAGAGCTGATGAGCAAGAAGGTGCCGATAATCACCAGCATCGACATCAATCCCACGCTGTTGCCAAACATCAGGTCCAGCCAAAAGTCCATTTTATTGCTCCTGTCACCCGGTTGATGACAGGCATGATAAATACCTCTTTGCCCCGTCCGGGATGATCCCGATCAACTCCCTTGCAGGTTGTTTAATAACCAGCGCGATCTGTGATCGTTCTCACTGGACTCCTTGCTACCGAGCCTGCACAGGGCCCGGTGTGGTGAGCGGGGTAATGCGCCACCCTTGCTGCTCCAGCAACGCCAGCAACCCCTGTTCGCCGTAAAGGTGCAGGGCGCCTACCACGATAAAGCTCTCGTTGGGCAGGGTGGACCATTTCTTCAGCCAGTTGTGGTTGCGCTCGGCCAGCAGGGTCTGCTCCATCCAGCTCTGTAGCGCGGGCGGGGCCATCTCCTCCTTGAGCAGATTGATCAGCGTCGCCTCATCCCCCTGCTGCCACGCCTTCATCACGGCGGCGAAACCACTCTCCAGCATCGGTAGCTCATCCAGGGTGCTGGCGAGCATCAGGGTCTGGTTGTCACCCACGCTGGCCAGATAACCGAGCTGCTCCAGCAGGGTTTCAAAACCCACTACCGGTTTGCCCTCTTTGGCGGCCCGGGTGGCAAAGTGCTGGTCTATCCCGAGTTCACTCTTGAAGTCGGAGCGGGCCATGGCGGCCTGGGTCAGGGTAATGGCGGCAAACCAGGGGCGCAGGGTGGCGAGGGTCGCCTCGTCGATGCCATAGCGGGCGCCCGCCATCAGGGTGCGTTGATAGAGCTCGGCAGGCAGATGATCCTTGAGCGGTTTGCCATCCACCAGTCGGGTGAGGGAGCCGGTCTGTTGCCACTGATCCGGCGTGATGCTGTTCATGTCCACCTCCATCACCAGTGCGCGACTCTGCAGCCAGGCACGCTCCACCGGCTCGGGCAGAGGATAGAGGGAAGGTTTGCCCGCATGGATGGAGCCCAGCAGCCAGTGTTGCTGGTTGCCCTTGCTCACCCGATAGAAGGCGGGATCGGCAAAGGCGTGCAGCGGTAGCAGCAGGCAGAGCAGGAAGGCAAAGAGGGTGCGATGAAATCTCATGGGGATCCTTAATATGCGCCGGGTGACTTCTCTTGCTGACAATAACTCCTATGATAAGTCCTCATTTCAGATAACCAAGAGGTTTGCCATGCCCCATCTTCGTTTTCGCGCCGTGACGCTCGATACCCTGCAACAGGTGAGCGGCCCGCTGCTGGCCGAGCTTTGCGAGCTGACCGGCGGCAAGCCGGAGTTTGTCACCATGGAGCGGGTGGAGAGCTGCTGGATCCGTAACGGCGAGCCAGAGGCGGGATTTCCGTTTGTCGAGTTGCACTGGTTCGAACGGCCGCAGGAGATGCAGGACGCCGCCGCGCGCCTTATCACGCGCCATTTGAAACGGGTGCTGGGGGAGCAGACCTATGTGGTGGTGCAGGTGATCCCTCTGGTCAAGAGCGCCTACTACAGCAATGGCGAGCACTATTGAAGAGAGGGACAAACCAGGTTGGCGGGACGGGTGACGCCGCTACCCGGCTAACGCCACTTGGGCGACCGGGTACTTGGTCGCCAATCACGGGATCAGGCCGATTTGGCCAGCAGTTTATCGAGCCAGCGAGTGGGCAATACCCGTCGCAGGAAGGCAAACAGCCGGGTCGGAGTGGTCACCGGATAGCGCGCCTTGGGATGGGCGTGGGTCAGCGCATGGAGCAGCGGCGGGATGCAGGCTTCGCTTGGGAGGGTAAAGCCGCTGGTGGCCCCCTCTTTTTCCAGCCGCGTCAGGGTCTGGCGGTAGGCCGACTGATGACGGCTCTGGGCCGGATCGATGTGGCGCAAGAAGGCGCTGCGGGCATTGGCACGAAAACGGGTATCGATGGGGCCCGGTTCAATCAGGCTGATATGTACCCCGCTACCCGCCAGTTCGAGGCGCAGGGTATCGCTATAGCCTTCCAGCGCAAATTTGCTGGCGTTGTAGGCGCCGCGATACTTCATGGCAACCAGTCCCAGAACCGAGCTGTTCTGCACTATCCGCCCCTCTTTGGCCTCCAGCATCGGCGGCAGCACCTGACGGATCAGATGGTGCCAGCCAAACAGGTTGGTATTGAATTGTTCCCTGAGCGCCTCGGTGGGCAGATCTTCCAGCGCCCCGGGTTGGCCATAAGCGCCATTGTTGAACAGGCCATAGAGGCGCCCGCCTGCCAGATGGAGCGCCGCACTGGCACCCAGCTCGATGGAAGCAGGGTCCGCCAGATCCAGCTGTACCGCCAGCAATCCCTGTTGCTGCAAACGGGCCACATCTTCCGCCTTGCGCGCCGAGGCGATCACGGTAAAACCGTGCTGCCCCAGCGCCTGTGCGGCGGCGAGGCCAATACCGCTGGAACAACCGGTGATCAGAACAAAACGGGGCATGATGGCGTCCTTGTGACTGCTGACAAAAGCGTGCGGGCTGGTGAGCGGATAAAATCCTTATCCGGCTCGCATGTTAGCCTGCCAACCGGTAAAAAGAAAACCGGGCCAAGTGGCCCGGTTTGCTGACATCGTATTGCCTGATTACATGAAGGTAAGCGGCATGATGATGTGGAACTTGACGTCGTGCTCGGAGGCGAAGATGTTGGGGTAATCGGTCCAACCGCCGCCTTGGCTGATGTCGTTGTTGTAGTCGGTGTAGTGCAGTTTGAACAGGGTGCCTTTCAGCTTGCCATCCTGCACGGTATAGGTGACATCGAAGTTGGCTGCCCATTCGGTATCTTCACCGTTGGCTGCTTTCTTGCCTTGACCGGTTTCGATATCCCAACCGTAAGCACCGGATACACCGACGGACCAGCCAGGAGCACCAACCAGATCATCCAGAGAACGGGTCACGCCGAAGAACAGCGCTTTTTCGTTGTTGGCGTTCCAGTCAGAGCGGGAGTCCCACCAAATTTCGTTGGCGCCCTGAGAGTTGGCGTAGCCACGGGTCAGACGGGGCAGGTAGTTGCCTTCGTTACCTTCAGCCTTGGTCCACAGACCTTCCAGACGGAAGCCGTACGGGCCCATGCCCCAGGCAGCTGTCAGAGCTTGTTGCCATGCCAGACCGTCATAAGTCTCGATCTGGGAAGCGCCCTTGGTGTAGGTCTCGGTCTCGGAACCGTAGAACTGGTAGCTGGTGGAGAGGCCGCCCAGTACGTCAAACTTGTGAGCCAGTTTGAAGTGGTAGCTGTCCATGTAGCCTTCGGACTGACCGAAAGAACCGGTCACTGCAGTGCCATTTTCGAAGGTGTAACGGGCTGCGATACCGTGGATGTAGTCGATGACGTTTTCATCAGCGAACGGATCCATCCACGCTTTGGCACGGGAGAAGACCTGAGTCTCTTTGTACCAGGGGGCCTTGTACTCGTCAGCGATGGCGTAGGTCAGGTAGAGGCCACCGAAGTTACCTTCAACTTGACCACCACGATAGGTACCCGGCTGATAAGACCAGTTAACACCGATTTGGCCAGGGACATACAGCTGGGTATAACCACCCTTGGCAGTGATGCCGCCGTCCAGGAATTTCAGCTTCATCGCTGCGTTGGAGAGGCTGAAGCCACCTTCAGGGGAGCCATCTTTGGCGTTGTTGCCCCAAGAACGGCCAGCGAAGGAGAATTCGTTCTCCTGGTTGACCGGGTGATTTTCGGTAACGGCCAGGTCATAGGCACCGAAGCCGCCCAGATCCAGACCTACGGTGTCCCAGGCATAACCGGAGTTGAAGTTAAGAGCGGCTTGAACGGTGGAATGGCTCAGGTTGGACTGGTATTTGCCTTCTTTCTTGGCTGCAGTCGGGTCACCATCGATGCGCTGACGATCACGCTGGAAGTAGAACAGACCGCCGGTCAGTTTGGAGTCTTTAACGAAGGTTTCATAGGACTGGCCGTATTCCGGGCTCATCATATCCTGAGCTGCCAACGCCATACCGGGGGCGACCAGAGCGGCTACCACAGCGGCACTCAAAGCGGCGCGCTTGAAGATCACTTTTTCCATTTTTATTGCTCCTGATTTTATGGACTTAGCTTTTTTTTCCGGCAGTTGGCATCGGGCCTACCGCTCGGTATTGGCATTGCAATCAAAACCCCGAAGGGCAAAAAATCTTGTCTTGGCTACCTGCAAACCCGGATGTCTTGGCACATCTGTAGTTGGCAGTCCTGATCATCACATGTTGTTTTTTTATGTTCCGATTCTTGGCTATCGGACAACCCCAAGAGTACGTTCGCGGTGCGAAATATCAATGAAAAGTTCCCTCAACGTTTCAAAAGTATGACCGAGTGCAAATAATCATGGGCAAGGTCGTAAACAGCCTCATGGCAGGTATCACGGTGATGAGAGCGTTTTCTTGAGGCCGCAGCCAGCGCCAGTGCGGGTTTTCATCCGGTACGGGGGAAGAGGTGTCAGTTAACCTGCCGATAACAGATAATTTTGTGCTACAAAAAAACTTTCCCTCTGGTTGAGGGAAAGTGATCTGGTGAGGATGCGGGGCGAATAGGGTTCAGCCTTGCTGGCCGAGGATGCGGGGGATCTGCTGCGCCTGATGGTGGATATGGGAGGAGACCTGCACCGAGAGCTGACTCACCTGACGGGCATGCTGATGGATACGGGTGATCAGATCGGCAAAACTGGCCAGCTTGTGTTCCTGACTTTTGGCGTTGTCGGCGCCCTGCAGGGCGATCACTGCGGTGTTGCGGGCGATCTCCCGCACTGCTTGGGTGGTCTGGCGCAGTTGTTCCGCCTGCGCCCGCTGGCGGCTTGATTCGCTGGTGATCCGGTTCAGTACAGTGCCAAGCTGTTCACCGGATTGGGTCAGGCGCCCCAGAATATCGGTGATCTGGTTGAGGGATTGCTGGGTATTGGCCGAGAGGTGGCGCACTTCATCGGCAACCACGGCAAAGCCGCGTCCCTGTTCCCCCGCGCGGGCCGCTTCAATGGCGGCGTTGAGGGCCAGCAGGTTGGTCTGCTGAGCGATATGACCGATCACATCGACAATGGCCGTCACATCGGCAACCGAGCGGGTGAGGGCTTGCAGCGCCTCATCGCTCTCGTCAATCGCCAGTCCGGTCTGATGAGTGGCGTGCAGCATGCTCCCCACCAGATCTTCGCTCTGGCTCATCGCCTGTTCGTTATGGTGGGCATGCTGGGCGATGTCGGCGGCGACCTGATGGACCTCTCCGGCCAGCTGGTTCAGCTCATCCATCATCTGACCGCTCTCGTCGACCACCTGTTCGGTGGTGCGGGTGCTGTGGTGGATCTCGTCAACCTGACTGACCATCCCTTGCAGACTGAGGGATACCGCTGACAGCTGCCCCTCTTTCTGTTGCTGGTCCAGTTGCAGGCGACCGATCAGCCGATTGTAGCTGGCAACAATATCGGCCAGCTCGTTGCGATCGCGCCCGGCAGGCAACGGCTCGGCCTGCCCCGTCTGATCGAGCTGCATAAAGGCTCCGCGCAGTCGCAACAAGGGGGTGAGCAGCCAGCGTCGTTGCACCAGCGCAAACAGCAGGGCGACTATCACCAGACAGAGCGCCAGCGTGCCGAGGATGGTGGCCAGCTCCTGATTGACGGCTTGCCGTTCGCGGGCAAGTTGTTCCCCCATCTGTCTGGTCGCTTGCAACATCGCCATGATGTCTTGCTGCACGGTCTGGCGGCCAGCCTGTTGCTGTTGCAGCGCCGTGCGGCTGTTGGCCAGCTCCTGCGGATAGCGGCCCAGCAGCGAGCGTAATTCGCTGCGCGGTTGATCTCCCAGCTCCTTGCGTACCGGCTCCCCCAGCGTGAATTCATCGGCGGGCGCCTCTTCATACAGGCCGAGCAGCGGCAAGGCTTGCAGCGCTTGCGCCTGTTTTTGCAGTGCCTCCAGCTCGAAGCGGATCCCTTCGAGCAGCTTTTCATTGCCCTGCTCCATATAGCTTTGGCGCAAATGGGCGAGGCGCGGCAGGCCCGCCAGGATCTCGGCCGCACCGCGGCGATATTGCTGTGCCGCGGCAGATTGTTCCGTGCTGGCGCCTTGCTCCCCATAGCGGATCAGCGCCATGGCCTGGCTGCCCAGCTCACTCTCCGCATTTTGCAGCAGCAGCTGGCTGTTGCCCGAGAGCTTGCCTGCGGCCTGATAGTCGTGCGCGATGCGCTGCGCCATCTGTTCGAGTTGCTGCCTGAGCGGGGCCGCCACGGCATCATCCTGAGCGGCCAGCGAGGAGAGCGCTTGCTGGCGGATCTTCTCCGCAGCTGTCAGTTGTTGCGGATCGCCGCTGTTGAGGTAGTCACGCAGGCTGTTTTGCAGGGTCACGGTCACCAGTTGTTGCAGCGTCTCGTGCTGATGCTGGGCCTGATTGGTATGGGCAAGCTGTTGCCAGCCGTGGTAGAGGGCCAGCGCCTGTCCTCCCGCAACCAGTAACAAAACAAGGGAGGATAGGGTGGCGTAATGGGCGATTTTCACGGGGTAATTCCTGTCAGCACAGACCATGGGGGAGCGTGGCCAGAGCCTAAACAGGGATGATGGCGTTTTTATGACAGCATGGTCAGGTAACCCTATCTTGCCGGCTTAACTGGCTGGGGATACCTGAGCGCTGTTGCGTTGGCCAAGCATACCGAGCAGGGCGCCTCCCATGATAAGTGCACCGGCCAGCAGATGGCGCGAGGTCAGCGTTTCTCCATTGAGCAACACCAGCAGCAAGGTACTCAGCAGCGGTGTCAGGTAGGCAAGGGCACCGATCCGGCGTGGATCGCCGTCTCGCAGTGCCAGATACCAGGTCACAAAGGCCGCCCCCATCGGGCCCAGCGCCAGCCCGATGATCAGCCACCAGTCACTGGTGGGGATCTGCGCGAGCGGCAGAGGCCCTTCGAGCAGACGAGCGAGCAGCAGCGCCAACAAACCTGCGGGCAGGCAGGCTGCCGCAGTGACCACGGCGGGGGCTGGCGGCAGACGGCGTGACAGCACCGAATAGGCCCCCCAGACGACAGCTGCACCGAGCGCCAACAGGTATCCCGGCAGATAGGCCTGCTGCAGTTGCAGCTCGCCGTTGACCATCACCAGCATGGAGCCCGCCAGACCAAAGGCGCCAGCCAGCAGGTGACGGGCATGGAGTGGATGGCCGGGCAACAACAGCGGGGTGAACAGAATGATGCAGAGCGGCCAGAGGTAGTTGATGAGGTTGGCCTCCAGCACCGGGGCATGGCGAAAGCTCATAAAGAGCAGCAGATGGTAGAGCAGCAATGCCGTAACCGTCACCAGCCAGGTAATAGGGCGAGCACGCCACTGGCGCCAGAACGGCAAGGCCCCGACCCCGCAGAAAAACAGCACCAGCCCGACCAGCACCAGTGGTGACACGCTGGTGACCCGTGACGTCAGCGCCGCCAGCGAGGCCCACAGCACAATGGTCAGCAGTGCAAAACCGGTGGATCTATCCCACCAGGAACATCCGGACATCCAACACTCCTTTGCAAGATGAAACAGGGCTTGGCCTCAAAGACAAGCCGAAGAGAAGCAGTCTATCAGAGAGCGCATGCTCTGAACGCAGAAAGGAGAGGGTCATTACGGTTGGATGGTCGGATTCATTGTCGCCAAAAACGACCAAGGGGTTGGCATCGTGATGATGCCAACCCCTTGTTTTATATGGCGCTCCCGACTGGAGTCGAACCAGTGGCCTGTCCCTTAGGAGTCCAGAAATTATTAGTTTCATATAGAATCAGTTGGTTTTATACGAAATATTTTTTTGATTAAAAACAGTTGTTTACATAATATGTCTGTATCAAGGGGTTTCATAAAGTCTCACTCCAATGCACTGCACTGGAGGGGTACAGAGAGGGGTACGGATGGCGATAAGTAAAGACTTGGAGATCTCGTCACTCAAGCCAGTCGAAGGGGTTAAAGTGAAACGCTATGCGATTCAATCGAAGCATGGTGGTGGACTCAAAATAGAAATCCGTGAAAGTGGCCTCAAGCGTTTTGTATATCGCTTCAAGATTGGTGGTAGTGAAGGCGAATTGTTGCTGGGGAGTTATCCTGCTCTGACTCTGGCTAAAGCCAGAGAGGAGCATGGGAAAGCGGTGCTGCTTGTGAAGCGGGGCATTGATCCCACCAAGTTTGCGGCGCAAGAAAAGGCTAAAAATGAAACGGCCCTGACGATGGATGAGTTGCTTGGACGATGGCTCGATGCACAGCGTGTTGCTCAGGTCGTCAAACCCAAAACCCTCCAATGTCATCAGGATCGTTGGAATCGTCATCTCAAGAAGACCCTCGGCAATATTCGTTTAATCGATCTGACTCGTGCCCACTTGGCGCAAGCGTTAGAGATAACCCGGCGTGCAACAAAAGACGAAACCCGTAAGGGGTTGGGAACGCTGAACCAGATGTTGGATTATGCGGTGGTTCACTGCCTGATCGAGGCCAACCCTGCGAGACTGTTGCGACCCAAGGATTTTGGTGCCAGTGCCGGTTCGCCAAGAGAGCGTTGGCTGACAGTCCCCGAATTGCGCAGGCTATGGAAGGCGATTGATGAGGATCTTGGGAGTGGTGGTAGCTTGGCGGCTGGAGGGCGTGGCGTTTCTCGCCATGCCACTATTTCTCTGCCAGCAGCGAATGCGATCAAGCTATTAATACTGACTGGATGTCGTAGAGGTGAAGTCGCCAATATGCGTTTTTCACATATTAGAGATGATGTCTGGACGATCCCTGATACTAAGAATGGGAAGCCACATTCGGTATTCTTATCTCGACAGGCGAAAGCGTTGATTGATGAACAGGCACTATATGTAAACGGTGACTTTGTTTTTGAATCAGACAGACCTAAAAGTGATGTTATTGAGCCAATTTTAGTTGACTCGATAACCAGAGCTTTAAGGCGATTTATTTCTCGCTCTTTATCTGACATGGAACCATTTACCGTACATGATTTACGGCGTAGTGCTGCAACCAATTGGGCTGAGAGATTAGATGCAGAAGAGAGAGTGATCGAATTATGTTTGAATCATCTCCCACTCAATAAGTTGGTTAGAACCTATCATCGTTCGCGACATGATGATAAGAAAAAAATGCTATGGCAACGCTGGGGTGAACTGGTTGAATTAGAGGTGGCAAATGAGCCGCAAAAAAATAGTAGCTATGGTAATGTTATTGAATTCATCAAAAAAGTAAAATAAAAAGGCGGACTAGTGTCCGCCTTTTTTTATTTTGTCGTATTCTTCTCGAATCAGTCTTGTGACTACCTCATTTTTTCTTCTATCTGTGTTTTCACAGATAACATCTAGTTTTTTAATAATATCTTCAGATAGCACAATGCTTACCGCTTTTTTGCCATTGTTTTTATCACGATATGCCTTTTGTGACCAAGCTGATTTCATTTTTGCTAGCAATAACTCTCTTCTATCTTCAGAGTCGTTTAGTAAGTCGAAGGTTGTTATTATTCCATTTATGTGATTTTTTGGATGCCCATTTTCGACAAACCATATCGGATTGCTACCTTTGTAAAGGTAGTTCCAAGCCCACTCTTTATTGTTTGAGTCTGCCCATTGGACAACATCACGTATCTTACTTACGAATATCCACTTTTCTTTTAAAGTATTAAGAATGGCGCTTTTTATTTTTGGTTCATGATCCAACAAATCAAAAAAACAAATAATAGATGCTTTCTTTGCTTTACTATCTTTTGGCAGGAGTGGGAT
>OEQM01000125.1_pt1 | contig 33567 bp, 29 predicted proteins | sample 1539771 | NCBI WGS metagenome assembly OEQM01 (sample SAMEA3891240, study PRJEB23780) | metagenome | biome: terrestrial biome; feature: animal house; material: water of meat washing | place: Italy | collected 2015-05-12
CTACTATGCCGGCGGTTTCGATACGGTACGTGGCTTCAAGAGCAACACCATTGGTCCCAAGGCGATTTACAAGACCTACAACAAACCGGGGGCTGGCACTTGTACTGGCAGCCAACCTTGTGAGACCGGCAGTTATGAAGGTTCCGACACCTCGGTGGGCGGTAACGCTCTGGCCGTTGCAACACTGGAGCTGGTCTTCCCGACCCCGTTCGTCTCCGAGACCTATCGTCCGCAGATCCGTTCCACCGTCTTTATGGATGCAGGTACCGTCTGGAGCACTGATTTTGCCAACGGAGCATATCCTTGCGCCGCCGGTTCTGATTGCAACTATCTGAGCCAGGACTACTCCAGCCCGGGCAATATCCGGGTCTCTGCCGGTGTCTCCCTGCAGTGGCTCTCGCCGATGGGCCCGCTGGTGTTCGCCCTGGCCAAGCCGATCAAGAAATACGAAGGGGATCGCACCGAGTTCTTCTCCTTCAACATCGGTCGTACTTTCTAAGCAGAGTTTCGCCCCCACCCATGCGGTGGGGGTCTTCAATGATGGGACGCGCGGTATGCGTGCCTCACCAGGTAACAAGACGGTCCTAACGCCGCTTGCATAATCGGGTAAATCAGGTAGCCCTCGCCATGAGGGAACAAGGAGTAAGTGTGAATAAAGCGTTGAAAGTAGCTGGTTTGAGCTTTGCACTGATGGCTGCCGGCATGGGTTCTGCCTTCGCTGAGACCAAGATCGCCGTGGTGGATATGGGCGAAGTCTTCCAAAAGCTGCCCCAGCGTGAAGCCGTTGCAGCCAAGCTGAAAGGTGAATTCGAGCCGCGCATGCGTGAGCTGCAGAAGCTGGAACAGGAAGGCCAGAAGCTGGTCGAGAAGTTCCGCAAGGATGAAGCCTTCATGAGCGCCGAGCAGAAGAAGCAGAACCAGGAGAAGCTGGCCAAGCTGCAGATGGAGTTCAACCAGAAGCGTCAAGCCTTTGAGCAGGACAACGGTCGCCGTCAGTCCGAAGAGCGCAACAAGATCCTGACCAAGGTGCAGGCTGCCATCGATTCCATCGCCAAGAGCAATGGTTACGATCTGGTGCTGGAGCGCAATGCCGCCCCGTATGCCGCCAGCAAGCTGGACATCTCCGGCCAGGTTATTTCTCAGGTAAGCAAGAGCAACTAATTGATGGCATTCACTCTCGCACAGCTGGCCCAGCAACTGGGGGCCCAGGTCCATGGCGACGGAACCCTGGAAATCCGCAAGGTAGCGACACTGGAAAAGGCCGGGGAGGGGGATATCACCTTCCTGTCCAACAAAAAGTACCGGCACTATCTGGAGCAGAGCAAGGCGACCGCCGTGCTCATTACAGAAGCGGATCTGCCATTTTGTCCCACCAATGCCCTGGTGCTCAAAGACCCCTATGTGGGCTTTGCCCGGGTAGCCCAACTGCTGGACACCACCCCGCAGCCGGCCACGGATATTCATCCGAGCGCCGTTATCGCGGCTGACGTGCAACTGGGCGAGAGAGTGGCCATCGGCGCCAATGCAGTGATCGAATCCGGCGTCGTGCTGGGTGACGATGTACGCATTGGCCCGGGCTGTTTTGTTGGCAAAAATACCCGGCTGGGAGCCCGCTCCCGGCTGTGGGCCAACGTCACCCTCTATCACAATGTGACCATGGGTACCGACTGTCTGGTTCAATCCGGCACAGTGATCGGCGCCGATGGTTTCGGTTATGCCAACGAGCGTGGCGAGTGGATCAAGATCCCCCAGCTCGGCGGTGTGACCATTGGCAACCGGGTCGAGATCGGTGCCTGTACCACCATTGACCGCGGTGCGCTGGAAGATACCCGCATCGCTGACAACGTCATCATCGACAACCAGTGCCAGATCGCCCACAACGTGGAGATCGGTTACGGCACCGCCGTGGCGGGCTCCACCGTGATGGCTGGTAGTCTCAAGGTCGGCAAATACTGTATCATTGGCGGCGCTTCCGTCTTTAACGGGCATATGGAGATCTGCGACCAGGCCACCGTTACCGGTATGGCCATGGTGATGCGACCCATTACCGAGCCCGGTGTCTACTCTTCCGGCATCCCTCTGCAAACCAATAAAGAGTGGCGCAAGACCGCCGCCCGGGTGATGCGTATCGAAGAGATGCACAAGCGGTTAAGCAAGCTTGAGAAGAAGCTGGATCAAGAATAATCACGATTGGTATAGGGTACTGTTTTGACTACTGAAAAGAAGAGCCTGGGTATCCAGGAAATCATGGATCTGCTGCCCCACCGTTATCCGTTCCTGATGGTGGATCGTGTAGACGACTACGAGATCAGCGATGAGCGCAAAACCCTGCGCGCCATCAAGAACGTCTCGTTCAACGAGCCGATCTTCCAGGGGCACTTCCCGGCCAAGCCGGTGTTCCCGGGCGTACTGATCCTGGAAGCGATGGCACAGGCCACCGGTATCCTGGCCTTTACCATGGTGGGCAAGCCGTCTCCCAACGAACTCTATTATTTTGCCTCAATCGACAACGCTCGCTTCAAGCGTCCGGTCGGCCCCGGTGACCAACTGGTGCTCGACGTGGAGTTCCTGAAAGAGCGTCGCGGTATTGCCAAGTTCACCGGTGTCGCCACCGTCGACGGTGAAGTGGTCTGTACCGCCGAGCTGATGTGCGCCAAACGCGAGGTTTAACACACGTGATCGACCAGACTGCCATCATTCACGATACTGCCATCGTCCATGAGTCTGCCGTGATCGGTAAAGGGGTTGAAATCGGCCCCTTTTCTGTCATCGGCGCCGAGGTGGAAATCGGTGACAACACCTGGGTAGGTTCCCATGTGGTGATCAAGGGCCCGACCAAGATTGGTCGCGGCAACAAGATCTTCCAGCACACCTCCATCGGTGAGGATTGCCAGGACAAGAAGTACGCCGGTGAGCGCACCTTCCTCGAGATTGGCGACAACAACGTCATTCGCGAGAACTGCACCTTCCACCGTGGCACCATTCAGGATCAATCCCTGACCAAGGTGGGCAGCGGCAACCTGTTCATGGTCAACGTTCACGTTGCCCACGACTGCATCATCGGTGACAACTGCATCTTCGCCAACAACGCGACCCTGGCGGGCCACGTGGTGATCGGTGACTTCGTGATCTTTGGTGGTCTCTCCGCCATTCACCAGTTCGGCCGCGTCGGCTCCCACGCCTTCGTCGGTGGCTGCGCCGCCCTGAACAAGGACGTGCCGCCTTACGTGATGGCCGCCGGCAACTACGCCAAGCCGTTCGGGGTCAACTCCGAAGGTCTGCGTCGCCGCGGTTTCAGCGCCGAGGCCATCTCTGCCGTCAAGCGTGCCTACAAAGAGATCTTCCGCTCCGGCAAGACCATCGAAGAGGTGCTGCCGGTGCTGATCGAGATGGCGCAAGCCGAACCGGCCGTCCAGCTCTATGTGGACTTCCTCAAAGATAACGAGCGCGGGATCATCCGTGCCTGATCCGGTTCGTATCGGTATCGTCGCCGGAGAGGTCTCCGGCGACATTCTGGCTGCCGGTCTGGTGCGCGAGCTGCAAGCCCGCTACCCGGATGCGCAGTTCGAAGGGATCGCCGGGCCGCGGATGCAGGCCCTCGGCGTCAAGGCGCTGTTCGAGATGGAAGAGCTCTCCGTCATGGGGATCACCGAGGTGCTGGGCCGTCTGCCGCGCATCCTCAAGGTCCGTCGCGAACTGCTGCGCCACTTTATTGCCAATCCGCCCGATATCTTCATCGGCGTGGATGCACCGGATTTCAATATCGGAGTGGAGCTGAAACTGCGCCGCGCCGGTATCAAGACGGTTCACTATGTCAGCCCCTCTGTGTGGGCCTGGCGCCAGAACCGCATTCACAAGATCAAGGCCGCCACCGACATGGTGCTCGCCTTCCTGCCGTTCGAGAAAGCCTTCTACGACCGTTTCGACGCCCCTTGCCGTTTTGTCGGTCACACCATGGCGGACGATATTCCGCTGGTGCCGGATCAGGCTGCCGTGCGTCGCAATCTCGGTATCGATGCCAATCGCCGCTGGCTGGCGGTGCTGCCGGGCAGCCGCACCGCAGAAGTGGGCTTTATGTCCCCCCTGTTTCTCGAGGCGTGCAAACACCTGACGGTGCGCTATCCGGATCTCGGCTTCATCGTGCCGCTGGTCAACCAGAAACGGCGTGAGCAGTTTATGGCCATCAAGGCCGAGGTAGCGCCGGGTCTCGACATGGTGCTGCTGGAAGGGCAGGGCCGCGAGGCGATGATCGCCGCCGACGTGGTGATGCTGGCCTCTGGCACCGCGGCGCTCGAAGCCATGCTGGTGAAAAAGCCGATGGTGGTGGGCTACAAGCTCAAGCCCTTCAGCTACTGGCTGGCCCAGCGACTGGTGAAGACCGAATTTGTCTCTCTGCCCAACCTGCTCGCCGGTCGCATGCTGGTGCCGGAACTCATCCAGCACGAGTGCACCCCGGAGAATCTGGTGGAAGAGGTGAGCAAGTACTTCGAGCACGACAACAGTGCGCTGGTCAACACCTTCACCGAGCTGCACCAGCTGATCCGCTGCAATGCCGACTCGCAGGCCGCCGATGCGGTGGCGGATCTGCTCGGCAGATAACGCTATTTCGGACCGTCGATTGCGCCGCGCAGCCCGTTAATCCGTTTTCCGAGCGGTGATGCCGCGTCAGTCGACCCCTGTCAGGCCCCACGGGGCCTGTTTTGATTCAAGGCTACAAGATGATGATCGATATTCCTGACGACAAGCTGGTTGCCGGTGTGGACGAAGTGGGCCGTGGCCCCCTGGTGGGTGACGTGGTCACCGCTGCGGTCATTCTCGATCCCGCCAATCCCATTGTCGGGCTGGCTGACTCCAAGAAGCTCTCCGAGAAGAAACGGCTGGCGCTGTTTGACGAGATCAAAGAGAAGGCGCTCGCCTGGGCCATCGGTCGCGCCACTCCGGAGGAGATCGACGAGCTCAACATCCTGCATGCCACCATGCTGGCGATGCAGCGCGCCGTGGCGGGGTTGAAGGTCACCCCCGAGCTGGTCTTTATCGATGGCAACCGCTGCCCGGCATTGCCGATGGAAGCGCGCGCCGTGGTCAAGGGCGATAGCCTGGTGGCCGCCATCAGCGCCGCCTCGATCCTCGCCAAGGTGACCCGCGATGCGGAGATGACCGAGCTGGACAGCCGCCATCCCGAGTATGGCTTTGCCCGTCACAAGGGTTATCCGACCGCTGAGCACCTCGCCATTCTGGCCGAGCGTGGCCCGTTGCCCGAATATCGCAAGAGCTTCAAACCGGTGCGCCGCGCACTGGGGATCGAGTAGACCATGCCATTTAGTTTGAGCAGCGAGAGGAGATGACGATGGCTGACCCCCGTTTTATCCACCTGCGAGTCCACTCCGACTTCTCCATGGTCGATGGCCTGCAGAAGATCAACCCCATCGTCGGGGCGGCGGCGGCCAACAACATGCCGGCGCTGGCGCTGACCGATCAGATGAACATGTGCGGTCTGGTGCGCTTCTATGGTTCGGCCCACGGCAAGGGGATCAAACCCATCGTCGGTGCCGACTTCTGGGTGCAGAGCGATGAGCTCGGCGACGAGCAGTTCCGTCTCACCCTGCTCGCCATGGATAACGACGGCTACCAGAACATCACCCTGCTTATTTCCCGCGGTTACCAGCGCGGCCACGTGCAAGGGCGGCCGGTTATCGACAAGAGCTGGCTCGCCGAGCATGCCAAGGGGGTGATCGTCCTCTCCGGCGGGCGCGAGGGGGATGTGGGCAAGTTCCTGCTCAAGGGCAACCGGCAGATGACCGAGCAGTGCGTCGCCTTCTATCAGACCCACTTCCCCGATGCCTACTACCTCGAACTGCTGCGTACCGGTCGACCCGACGAAGAGGTCTACCTGCACATGGCGGTGGCCATCGCCACCGAGTTCGAGCTGCCGGTGGTCGCCACCAACGAGGTGGTGTTCCTCAACGCCGATGACTTCGACGCCCACGAGATCCGGGTTGCCATCCACGATGGCTATACCCTGATGGACAAACGCCGCCCCCGTCGCTACAGCCCCCAGCAGTACCTGCGCAGTCAGGAGGAGATGGCGGAGCTGTTTGCCGATATCCCCGAAGCGCTGGAAAACACGGTGGAGATCGCCAAGCGCTGCAACGTGACGGTGCGTCTTGGCGAGTACTTCCTGCCCAACTTCCCGACTGGCGACATGACTACCGAAGATTTTCTGGTGGCCAAGTCGAAAGAGGGTCTGGAGGAGCGTCTCGAGTTCCTGTTCCCGGATCCGCAAGTGCGGGCCGAGCGTCGTCCCGAGTATGACGAGCGTCTCGACATCGAGCTGAAAGTGATCAACCAGATGGGCTTCCCGGGTTACTTCCTCATCGTGATGGAGTTTATCCAGTGGTCCAAGGACAACGGCATTCCCGTTGGCCCGGGCCGGGGCTCGGGGGCGGGCTCTCTGGTGGCCTACGCCCTCAAGATCACCGACCTCGACCCGCTGGAATTTGACCTGCTGTTCGAACGTTTCCTGAACCCCGAGCGGGTATCCATGCCCGACTTCGACGTCGACTTCTGCATGGACCGACGCGACGAGGTGATCGAGCACGTCTCCGACATGTATGGCCGGGATGCGGTCTCCCAGATCATCACCTTCGGCAGCATGGCGGCCAAGGCGGTGGTGCGGGACGTGGGCCGGGTGCTGGGCCACGCCTACGGCTTTGTGGATCGCATCTCCAAGCTGATCCCGCCGGATCCGGGCATGACGCTTGCCAAGGCATTCGAGGCCGAGCCCAAGCTGCCCGAGCTCTACGAGCAGGATGAGGAGGTCAAAGACCTCATCGACATGGCCCGTCGCCTCGAAGGGGTGGTGCGCAACGCCGGTAAACACGCCGGTGGCGTGGTGATCGCACCCACCAAGATCACCGACTTTGCGCCGCTCTACTGCGATGACGAAGGCCATCACCCGGTCACCCAGTTCGACAAGAACGACGTGGAGTACGCCGGTCTGGTGAAGTTCGACTTCCTCGGTCTGCGCACCCTCACCATCATCGACTGGGCGCTCGGCATGATAAACCCGCGTCTTGCCAAAGAGGGCAAGCCGCCGGTGGATATCGCCGCCATCCCCATCGATGACAAGAAGTCGTTCGACCTGCTGCAGCGCTACGAGACCACGGCGGTATTCCAGCTCGAATCCCGCGGCATGAAGGATCTCATCAAGCGGCTGCGCCCCGACTGCTTCGAAGACATGATCGCACTGGTGGCCCTGTTCCGACCGGGCCCGCTCCAGTCAGGCATGGTGGATAACTTCATCGACCGCAAACACGGTAATGAAGCGATCTCCTATCCGGACGAGAAGTGGCAGCACGAGAGCCTGAAACCGATTCTGGAACCGACCTACGGCATCATCCTCTATCAGGAGCAGGTGATGCAGATCGCCCAGACCCTGGCGGGCTACACGCTCGGTGGCGCAGACATGCTGCGCCGGGCGATGGGTAAGAAAAAGCCCGAGGAGATGGCCAAGCAGCGGGCCGGTTTCGAGGAGGGCGCCGTCAAGAATGGCGTCGACGGCGAACTGGCGATGAAGATCTTCGATCTGGTGGAGAAGTTTGCGGGCTACGGCTTCAACAAATCCCACTCCGCCGCCTATGCGCTGGTCTCCTACCAGACCCTCTGGCTCAAGACCCACTTCCCGGCCGAGTTCATGGCGGCGGTGATGACCGCCGATATGGACAACACCGACAAGATCGTGACCCTGGTGGATGAGTGCCAGCGGATGGGGCTCACCGTGATCCCGCCGGATGTGAACACCGGTCGCTATCGCTTCTCGGTCAACGAAGATGGCCATATCGTCTACGGGATCGGGGCGGTGAAAGGGGTCGGTGAAGGCCCCATCGATGCGATCTTGAGCGCCCGGGATCAGGACGGCCCGTTCCGCGATCTGTTCGACTTCTGCAACCGGGTCGACATCAAGAAGCTCAACAAGCGGGTGATGGAGAAGCTGATCCTCTCCGGCGCCATGGATCGGCTCGGCCCCCACCGCGCCGCCCTGATGGCGACGCTGGAGGAGGCGATGCGTGCCGCCGAGCAGCACGCCAAGGCGCAGGCGGTGGGGCAGGTCGACATGTTCGGCGTGCTCACCGAAGAGATTGACGACGTCAAGAAGGCGTTTGCCAACGTGCCGCACTGGCCTGACAAGGTGTGGCTGGAAGGGGAGCGCGAGACCCTCGGGCTCTATCTCACCGGTCACCCCATCAACCAGTACAGCAGCGAATTGCGTCGTTATACCTCGGGTCGCCTGTGCGATCTGCATCCCACCTCCCGCGATACCGTGACCACGGCGGCGGGGCTGGTGATTGCGGCCCGCAGCATGGTGACCAAGCGTGGCAACAAGATGGGGATCTTCACCCTGGACGACCGTTCCGGTCGCCTCGATGTGACCCTGTTCAGTGAAGCGCTGGAAAAATATGAAGAATTGATGCAAAAAGACCGCATTTTGGTGGTTTCTGGACAGGTCAGCTTTGATGACTTCTCCGGTGGCCTTAAAATGTCGGCTCGAGAATTACTGGATATCAACGATGCGAGGGAGCGTTTTGCCAGAGCAATCCGCATCTCCCTCGATGAACAGCGGATTGATGATCGCTTTTTCCCGCGTTTGTGCGAGATTTTGGAGCCCGCCCGTGCCGGAGTCTGTCCGGTTCAGGTAAACTATCGTCGCCCCGGCTCCCGGGTGCGATTGACGCTCGGTACCGAGTGGCGGGTGACGCCCACCGATCAACTGATAGATGACTTGCGAGTCCTGCTTGGACGAGAGCGGGTTGAATTGGTTTTTGATTAGAGGTTCTAAGGCCCTATGAGTCTTTTTCTGGATTTTGAACAGCCGATTGCCGAGTTGCAGGCGCAGATTGATGAACTCAAACATGTGAGTGAAGGCAATCACGCCGTGGATCTGAAAGACGAGATCCGCCGGCTGGAGAAGAAAAACGAAGAGCTGACCAAGAAGATCTTCGGTGATCTGGGTGCCTGGCAGGTATCCCAGATGGCGCGTCATCCCCAGCGCCCCTACACCTTTGACTATATCGAGCATATCTTCACCGATTTCGACGAGTTGGCTGGCGATCGCGCCTATGCCGATGACAAGGCTATCGTCGGCGGCATCGCCCGTCTCGACGGTGAGCCGGTGATGGTGATTGGTCACCAGAAGGGTCGCGAGACCAAAGAGAAGATCAAGCGCAACTTCGGCATGCCGCGTCCGGAAGGATACCGCAAGGCCCTGCGTCTGATGGAGATGGCCGAGCGCTTCAAGATGCCGATCATCACCTTTATCGACACCCCGGGCGCTTACCCCGGCGTCGGTGCCGAAGAGCGTGGCCAGTCCGAAGCGATTGCCCGCAACCTGAAAGTGATGGCCGGTCTGACCGTGCCGGTGGTCTGCACCGTGATCGGTGAGGGCGGTTCAGGTGGTGCGCTGGCCATTGGCGTGGGTGACCGCGTCAACATGCTGCAGTACTCCACCTACTCCGTCATCTCGCCGGAAGGGTGTGCCTCCATCCTGTGGAAGAGCGCTGACAAGGCTTCTGTGGCTGCCGAAGCGATGGGTATCACTGCCCAGCGTCTGAAAGAGCTCAAGCTGATCGACCACGTGATCGACGAGCCCCTCGGCGGTGCCCACCGCGATGTGGAGAAGATGGCCAAAAACCTCAAGGCTCGCATCAAGCAGGATCTGGACGCACTGCGTCCGCTCGATACCGAGCAACTGCTGGAGCAGCGCTACCAGCGTCTGCTGGGCTACGGCTACTGCTAAGCGCAGCCGTCACCCCCGAGTATTCAGGCCCCCGTCAGCGACGGGGGCTTTTTATTGCTGATGACCTGTCTTGCGGTGATTGCCCCAACGCGCCCTGAAACGGCGCAGGTCTGCATTCGTGGGTGTGGGGCAGGGTTGGTATGCCATGCCGTTGGTGAGGGCTGTCAGGGACTGCTGCAACGCGTTGTCTGTCGCCTGCCCGCTGCATCCTGTGGCATCGTTAGCGGTGGCATGACAAGCCGCTTGATCATCCGATTGCGGCATAAAAAAGCGCCCCGACTGTGCGGAGCGCTTTTACAGGTGTCTGGCGGTATTACAGTTCAATCTCGTCTGTAAGACCTTCATAGGCGATATCGATGGATTGCAGCTCCTTCTGCAGGCGATGTTTGTCTTTCAACGCCTCGATTTCACGCCATTTACGTTTTTTTCCCGTTGTCCCGCGGCTACGCGAACCGAGTTCAACCACCTCGTCATAATCGAAGTTGAACATTTCCATGGCTCCCTCCTTGGTTTTTATCGTTTTCACCACCCGTATAACATAACGAATCTGAAATTAAAACGTTTTCGTGACGACTCTATGACAGCGCTAAAAAAGCCCATGAAAAAAAACCGGGCCCCTTGGTAGGGGCCCGGTTTTTTCAGAAAAAAGAACAGATTACAGGCGGCTTGCCAGCATGGTTTCCAGCTTGCCCTGGTCGATGGCGAACATGCGGATGCCTTCGCCCAGCTTCTCGTGAGCCATGGCGTCCTGGTTCAGTTCCCAGCGGAATTCGGCTTCGGTCATCGGAGTCGGTTTGGCCTTGCGCTCACCGGTGTAGTCCAGTTTGCGTACCACGGCGCCTTCGGTCTTGCTCAGCTCTTCCAGCAGGGCCGGGCCAATGGTCAGGCGGTCGCAACCGGCCAGTTCCAGGATCTCGCCGGTGTTGCGGAAGCTGGCGCCCATCACCACGGTCGGGTAGTCGTGCTGCTTGTAGTAGTTGTAGATGGAGGTGACGGAGACCACGCCCGGATCTTCGCTGGCGGTGTAATCACGGCCATTTTTGGCCTTGTACCAGTCGAGGATGCGACCCACGAACGGGGAGATCAGGAAGGCACCGGCTTCGGCACAGGCACGGGCCTGGGCGAAGGAGAACAGCAGGGTCAGGTTGCACTGGATACCCTCTTTCTCCAGTACCTCGGCGGCACGGATGCCTTCCCAGGTGGAGGCCAGCTTGATCAGAATGCGGTCGTTGCTGATACCCGCTTCGTTGTAGAGACGGATCAGCTTGCGTGCTTTGGCGATGCTGGCAGCGGTATCGAAGGAGAGACGGGCATCCACTTCGGTGGAGATACGGCCCGGAACGATCTTCAGCACTTCCAGACCGATGTTGACGGCCAGCTTGTCGCCCGCGTCGATGATTTGCTGTGCCTTGTCCTGGCTCTGGGCTTTGGCCCAGTTGATGGCGTCTTCGATCAGCGGAGCGTACTCGGGGATCTCGGAGGCCTTCAGAACCAGAGAGGGGTTGGTGGTGGCATCGATGGGCTGATAGCGTTTGATGGCTTCGATATCACCGGTGTCGGCAACAACAGTGGTCAGGGCTTTCAGCTGGGTTAATTTATCGGCCATAGCGAATATCATCTCTTAATGAGGGAGTAATCCCTGGGTTGCGGGCTTGAGACGGTGGTTCTGAAATAAAATTACAGGATCTTGGTGCCTCAGGCTCAGAAAAGCGCGATGGGGGCGGCCCATCGTCATTGCCTGCCTAATTAATACTGATGTGCTGCATCCTGCAATAGGGGCGCTTGGTTGTTAAACATTCAGGCTGTTGAGTTATCCCGTTTTATGGCTTGAAACTATATGATTAGTAAGGTTTTTTACATTTCCTTCCGACCTCGCTCCGGTTTGCTTTCAGCTGAACTTTTTTAGCCAATATCCATATTTGTGTCGTCGATCACATAAATTATCTCGCTACGTACTTGAAATTTAATTACAGCGAAAACGTTTGGCGAAATGTCTCCGTTTGAAAGCCATTTCATGCAAGCGTTTGCGTTTTCGGATAGCTCATCAGGGATATATCAAAATGGTTCTCTTATGGGGCTTAATGGTGGCCTGCCTGATTAGATTATTGAGTTTGTTGAAAGTTTGCGATTTAAATGGAGCTTTATGGGCTTTTACCGTTCGTTTTTTGTGTCTCGCGTGACCGGGATCACTATTCCGGGCTCTCCCGCTGTGCTAGATTCCGCCCCTTTAGCGAAACGCTAATTAAACGACAGACAGAAAACGGTCAGCGCAGACTGACCATGGATGTGAATAACAACGAGAGAATTATGGACACCTTGATTGCGATGCTAAACGACCTGATGTGGGGAGCCGTGCTCATCTACCTGCTCATCGGGGTCGGTATCTTTTTCACCTTCCGCCTGGGTTTTATCCAGATCCGTCACTTTGGCCACATGTTTTCCGTGCTGAAAAACAGCCGTAAATCGGACAACGCGGGCATCTCCTCTTTCCAGGCCCTCTGTACCAGCCTTGCCGCCCGTGTCGGCACCGGCAACCTGGCCGGTGTGGCCGTCGCCATCTATCTGGGTGGCCCCGGCGCCATCTTCTGGATGTGGCTGATTGCCTTTATCGGCATGGCGACCGCCTTCGTCGAAAGCACCCTGGCCCAGCTCTACAAGGTCAAGGATGAGGATGGCAACTACCGTGGTGGCCCGGCCTACTACATGGAGAAAGGCCTTGGCATGCGCTGGATGGGGGTGGTCTTCTCGCTCTGCCTGATCCTGGCATTTGGTCTGGTGTTCAACGCGGTGCAGGCCAACTCCATCAGTCTGGCGATGAAGGTGGCGTTTGGCATTCCTGACTGGGTCAGCGGTCTGGCGCTGGTGGCGCTCTCCGGCCTGATTATCTTCGGCGGCATTCGTGGTATCGCCCGTTTTGCCGAGCTGGTGGTGCCCTTTATGGCGCTGGCCTACATCCTGCTGGCGCTGGTGATCGTGGCGATGAACATCACCGAGTTGCCCCATGTCTTCATGCTGATCATCAAGTCCGCCTTCGGGATTGAGCAGGCAGGCTCGGGTGCGCTGGGTTATGCCATCTCCCAGGCGATGATCAACGGTATCAAGCGCGGTCTCTTCTCCAACGAAGCGGGGATGGGCTCTGCGCCCAACGCTGCGGCGACTGCCACTCCCTATCCGCCGCACCCGGCCTCCCAGGGTTATGTGCAGATGCTGGGGGTCTTTATGGACACCATCGTCATCTGCAGCTGTACCGCCGCCATCATCCTGATGTCCGGTCAGTTTGAGCCGGGCTCCGGCGTGACCGGTGTCGAGCTGACCCAGCGGGCGCTCTCCTCCCAGATTGGCAGCGGTGGCAACATCTTCATTGCGGCGGCCATCTTCTTCTTCGCCTTCACCTCTATCGTGGCGAACTACTCCTATGCCGAGACCAATCTGGTGTTCCTCGAGCACAACCACAAGGGCGGCCTGATGCTGTTCCGGGTGTTCGTGCTGGGGATGGTGATGTTCGGTGCCGTGGGTGAGTTGCCGATTGTGTGGGCGATGGCGGATGTCTCCATGGGGCTGATGGCCATCGTCAACCTGGTGGCGATCCTGCTGCTCTCCAGCGTTGCCATCAAGCTGGCGAAGGATTACAACGACCAGCTCCGGCTGGGCAAGGTGCCCACCTTCGATGCCAACAAATACCCCGAGATCCGCTCCCAGCTGGAAGAGGGGATCTGGGACAATCCGACCAAAAAGTAACAAGCGGTGAGTCAAACCTCTTGATTAAAACCTGAAGGGGGAGCCGGTGGCTCCCCCTTCTTTTATCGCGCACTCGTTGGCTGTTGATCCCAGCGCCGAACGAGTTGCCTGATACGCCGTCGCAACTGGCGCCAGCAGCGCCCTTGTTGCCGTTCGCTGAGGGGGGCATAACGCCAGAGTCGATAGAGCCACGCACTCTTTAGCAGGGAGTGGGCAAGGTCGGGACGCAGCCGTGCCAGCCGCTCGCACCATGCCCCCATGCTCTCGGCGGGCTGGGGTGGGTAGCCACTGCGTTTGCCCCGTTTGAGCAGGGGCTGCCAGATGCGCCGCTCTGGCGGCAGGCGGGCGGGCAACAGCAGGGGCAGGCTCACCAGCAGGGCGACCAGCATCAGGCTGGCGAGGATCAACCAGGGAGTGTGCCCCGTCAGTGCAGGCCAGCGCAGGCCAATTTGCTGCCAGAGCTGGCCCGCATCGTAACCAATCACCCAGCGACTCCACTGGTAGTCGATATTGTTGCCCCACCAGCGCAGCTGATTGAGCAGGGCCCAGTTGCGATAACGCTGCAAAGCGAGGGGGTCGGCAGCGGTAAACTCGTCGCTCAGCGCCTCCCTCACGCCGCCTTCAATGCGCTCCGGTGCCACTGCCGCCGTGGGGTCGATTCGCCGCCATGATCCCTCTTCATCGAGATACTCCACCCAGGCGTGAGCATCGAACTGGTGTACCGCCAGATAGTTGCCTCTGGGATTCCACTCGCCGCCGAGATAACCGGTGACCAGCCGTGCCGGAATACCGGCAGCGCGCAGTACGAAAGCGGTCGCCATGGCGTAGTGGCCGCAAAAGCCGCGCTTGGTATCGAACAGGAACTCATCCACCCCGTCACTGCCAAGCCGTGGCGGGGTCAGGGTGTAGTAATAGGATTGGCTGCGAAACTGCGCGAGCAGGGCGGCGACCAGCGCCGCGCGATCCGGATGGCGTGCGGCCAGCCCTTGGCCGTGAGCTCGCGCTCTCGGGTTGCCCCCGGCTGGCAGTTGCAGGTTGCGCTGGGCGGCTTGGCTGTCGTTCTCTGGCTGCGCTTCGCCGCGGCCAATGCGATAGCGGATCGCCACCTCGCCGCTCCCCTGCCGATAGAGGGTGTCGAGAGGGGTAAGCAGCACCGGGCCCGCCAGCAGACGCGGTTCACTCAGGGCAAAGGCCCAGCGGTGGCGCTGGGGCTCGGCGATCACCTCGTAGCTCCCGGCGGGCAACGGACTATCTGCCAGTTGAGTGTTGGCCTGTGAAGAGGATGCCAGAAGGGTGAGCCCGGTCTGCACCGGCACTGTCTGCTGCCATGCTTTGACCTCGGGGCTCAGCAACCAGCGCTGACCATCGAAAACTTCTTGGCGCATCACCGGAAAATAGCGCTCGCGGACAGGGGGCGGGCCATCGGCAAAGGTGACCCGAAACGCCAGTTCCGAGGAGTTGACCAGTTCGCTGATATCGCCGGGGGCCAGCTCTTCCGAGAGCCCCGACAGGGCGCGGCTGGTGGTGGGCATCTGCCAGAGGGGCGGGAGCCTTGGCAGCAGCAAAAACAGGGTGATAAGCAGGGGAAGCGCCAGCAGCAGGGCGCCGCCCGCGCTGCGCCAAGGCCGTTTCTGCTCGGGAGCGATGGCGGCCACCAGCGCGGTCACTGCCAGCCAGAGCGCTACTGTCATTCCGGCCGTCCAGCCGATGCTCTGTCGCTGCACCAGCGCCAGCGCGATAAGAAAGAAGGCGAGCAGCAGCACCAGCTCGATATCCCGCTCGCGCCGCACCTCGATCATCTTCAGGCTATAGCCGAGCCAGAGCAGATTGATCAGGGCAGGCAGGGTGCCCAATGTGCGCCACTGCAACCCCAGCAACAGCACGGTAGTGATGGCCAGCAGCGCCAACCAGCGGGCCGAAAGAGGCGGCCAGCCGCGCCACAGCATCATGGCCCGGACGCCGAGGGTGATGGCGCCCACTGTTACTACCCAGAGTTGCAACTGGGGCCAGAGCGCCGCGACCAGCAGCAGCTGTTGCAGGGCGATGAGTGGCAGCAGGCGGCGGTTATCGAGCAGCATCTGGCGTGCTCTTCGGTGGTGTTGCATCGAATCGGGCCAGTGCCAGCAGGCAGCGCTGCACAAAGGCGGCGCCGCTATCGGGCCCCAGCGTCTGGTTTGCCAGCGTCAGGGTGAAGGGGATGCCCCGCTTGCCGTAATCGGCGCACCACCAGGCCAGCACCGCCAGCCGCTGCTCCAGATCCCCGCCCGCGACCCGCTGCAAGGTGAGGTGAGTGTCATCCTGCTGCGGTTCATGGAACTGCTTGGTCAGCAGGCCGCGCCCCTGGGCAAGTTGCTTCCAGGCGACCCGGCTCAGTGGTTCACCGGCCTGATGTGTCCGCAGGGTATCAAAGTCACCGAGAGTGGCCGGAGCGGGCTGGCCCTGATGCCCCTCGCTTTCGGTCGCATGTTCCCCTCTTAGCGCCCCGAACGCCGGTTTGGGGGCGAGCCAGCCCTCCAGCTGCAGATCCAGCAGTGACCAGCAGCGAAACAGGCCGAGAGGGTAGCGGCTCTCGACCCGCAATCGGCCAAGGGGCAGTGGCCCGCGGCGCGAGCCCGATACCGGCAGGATCAAGGTGCGGGGCACAGCGTCGGCCTGTGCCAGCCAGAGGGTGCCTTCGTTGAGGCTAAAGCTGAGTGCCTGCACCGGGCGCGGGCTCTGCACCAAGATACGGATAGGCAGCTGGCTACCCGCTTCCCCCAGCACCAGCGGGCCACCCAGCAGCTCCAGCCCCAGCAGGTTGCGGTGGGTGAGCCACATGGCTGCCATAAACAGGCTGCCGAGGCAGTAGGCCAGCAGCAGTACCAGATTGTTCTGGTAGTTGGTGCCGAGCAGATAGATGGCGAGCAGCACCAGCAGATAGAGCAGCCCCATGCGGGTGGGGAGGATAAAGAGGCTGCGGGTACCCAGCGTGATCTGGCGGGCCGGGGGAATGCGGCGGTCGAGCCAGCGCCGCTGCCAGCGGGCTCGCCACTGCTGCCAACGGTTTAGCAATTTGCTCATCAGGGATTGTCCGGATCGACCCTGGCCAGCAGCCGCTGGCTAAGGGGACAGGCTTCGCCGTGCTGTACGCCAAAGCTGCCCCGCAGCCGATGCTCGGCCACATAGGGGAAGACTGCCTGCACATCCTCCACCGTGACAAAGCGCCGCCCCGCCACCAGCGCCCAGGCCCGGCTCACCGCCAGCAAGGTCTGGGCTGCCCGGGGGGAGAGGGGCTGTGGCAGATCCCCATCAAAGCGGCTCTGGTGCACCAGCGCCAGCAGGTAGTCGAGGGTGGCATCGGAAACATGGATGGCATCCCCTTCGCTTTGCAAGGTGGCGAGTCCGGCAGCATCCAGCATGGCGGGCAACGGGCCAGTCGGCTGGTTGCCCCGCAGTAGCTGGCGCTCCGCCTCTCGCGGCGGAAAACCCAGCGAGAGTCGCACGGCGAAGCGGTCGAGTTGGGACTCCGGCAGCGGATAGGTGCCCGCCTGATCCGCCGGATTCTGGGTGGCGATGACGAAAAATGGATCGGGGAGTGGGTGCGTGTGGCCCTCGATGCTCACCTTGCCCTCGGCCATCGCCTCCAGCAGGGCGCTCTGCACCTTGGGGCTGGCGCGGTTGATCTCGTCCGCCAGCAGTACCTGGGTGAAGATGGGGCCGGGGTGAAAGCGAAATGTTTGCTGCTGGGGGTCAAAGATCTGCAGCCCCAGCAGGTCGGCGGGCAGCAGATCGGCGGTGAACTGCATCCGCCTGCATGCAAGCCCCAGCACCTGCGCCAGCGCGTGGGCCAGGGTGGTCTTGCCCATGCCGGGCAGATCCTCGATCAGCAGATGACCGCGCGCCAGCAGGGTCACCAGCGCGATTTTCAGTTGCAGCGGCTTGCCCAGAATGACTTGCTCCAGTGCCGCCAGCAGCCCGGCAATCTGCTCTTCTCTCTTCATTCCCTTCATACACATTCCCTGTATTGCGTCGCACCTACAGCTTATACGCCCGCAAGGGCGAAGGCGGATAACAGACGGGCGGTAAAAGTGCAGCGCAGGGATGGCTATGAGCGGGAGGTGACCCGGTTTATTACGGCCTCTGGTCGATTCAATATGGCCGTCCAGGCACGCAGCTCAATACAATATTTCCTGATTGGAATGTACCGATCGCCATCTCTTCACTAGGTGAGGGCGCTGGGCGCCCATATAGTTGCCCCATTGCGACGCGCTGTGTTGCTACCTTTGTCACCACCTTGGCCCCGCCACTGTTCGCCTGTCGCTGTGATCTGGCAGGCATCGGCACGCCAATCTGTTATGGAGCATCCATGCCTGTATTCCTGTTGTGCACTTTTCTGATGATCATCCTCTATCCGGTCGGGATCGATCTCTATCTGGTCGCTGTGCCCCAGATTGCCGATACCCTGCAGGCGAGCGAGGCGCAGATCCACACCGCCTTCTCCATCTATCTGTTTGGCATGGCGGCCACCGTGCTGCTGGGGGGGATGATTGCCGATCGCTACGGGCGGCGCTGGGTGGTGCTCGGGGGCGCGCTGATTTTTGTCCTCGCCTCGCTGGTGGCAGGCAGTGCAGAGGGGATAAGTCAGTTCTATTTCGGCCGTTTCTGGCAGGGAGTCGGGGCGGGGGCGCTCTATATCATGACCTTTACCGTGCTGCGGGATGTGCTGAGTCAGGAGCGGCTGGCGATGGCGCTCTCGATGATCAACGGGGTCATCTGCGTGATCCCGGTGCTGGCGCCGGTGCTCGGTTACCTCATCCTGTCCCATTTTGACTGGCGCGGGATCTTCGTGGCGATGGCGCTGGTGGCGGCCGTCAGCGGTCTGGTGAACTTGCTTCTGCTCAAGGAGACCCGCCCGGCGCGGCAACCGGGCAGTGGCGCGGCGCTGCCCTTTGCCCTGCTGCGCTCGCCGCGCTTTATGTTGCTCTCCCTGCTGACCAGTGCCAGCGTGACCGCCATTCTGGTCTATGTCAGCGTCTCGCCGCTGATCCTGATGAAGGAGTTTGGCTTCACTACCGAGCAGTACTCCATCGTGATGATGGTGATGGCCGGCGTGAGTATGTCCACCTCCTTCCTGACGCCGCTGCTGTTGCGCTGGCTGGGCAAACAGAAGGTGCTGGCGGTGTCTCATCTCTCCTATCTGCTGGCGGCGTGCTCACTGCTCGGCAGCTGGCAGGCGGGGGGCGATATCCATCTGTTGCTGCCGGGGTTTGCGCTGGTCTGTGTCGGCTTCTCCTGTGGCTTCGGGGTGGCGATGGGGGAGGCGCTCGATGGTTGCCAGCATAACGTGGCCTTTGCCAGCGCCGTGCTCTGCATCATGCAGATCAGCCTCTCCGGCCTCTATATCTGGTTGCTTGGCCGGCTCGGCTTTACTCCGTCCGAGATGCTGATCTATGCCCTGCTGCTGGCACTGCTCAGTTACCTGGCCGTCAAAGGGCTGGTACCATGGCTCGCGGTCCGTGAAGCGCGGTCGCAGGGCTGATGGAAGATGAGAGGGGATATGCGCAATCTGGGTGAACTCGATTTGAACCTGCTGGTGGTGTTCAAGTACCTGATGCAGGAGCGCAGTGTGGCAGGGGCGGCCAAAAAGCTCTGTGTCACTCCGTCGGCGGTGAGCAAGTCTCTGGCCAAATTGCGGGAGTGGTTTGACGATCCCCTGTTTGTGCGGGTGCGGCAGGGGTTGCAGCCGACCAACCTCTCCCTGACCCTGGAGGAGGAGCTGAAGGTCTGGTTCCAGCTCACCGACAGCATCACCTCGCTCAATAGCGAGGCGATCCCCGACGGTGCCCGCTTCACGCTGGTGATGGAGTCCCCCTTCTACATCAGCTTCCTGAGCGATCTGCCCATGACCATCTACCAGAAGTACCCCAACTCGGTGGTCAGGATGCTGGGGTGGGATCACCACTCCCTCAACGACATCGTCAATGGCGATGCGGATCTCGGCTTCTGCGCCCGCGAGACCCATGGCCGCTCCCAAGCCAAGGTCAACCGCTTGCCCTACTACATCGATCACGAGGTGCTGTTCACCGATCGCCCGGTGGTTTTTCTGCGCAAGGATCACCCCTTGCTCCAGCAGAAGTGGTCGCTGGAGAACTTTCTGGCCTGCCCCCAGATCAGCATGGTGTGGGAAGCGAACGATACCTGGGCCCTCGACAGTCTGCTGGAGGATGAGGGGCTGAAGCGGGAGGTGCCCATCATGGTCGCCAGTTTCGAGCAGGCGCTGCATATTGCCTCCCAGTCGAGCCACGAGCTGATTGCGGTGGCCCCTTCCTACTGCGGTGGTTATGCCAGTCGGCATCACGGCAATCTGATCGCCATGCCGCTGCCGCTCCCCGAGAAGCTCTACGCCCAGCTGGAGATCGCCTTCATCCTGCTGTGGCACAAACGGCACAATCAGGATGCCAAGGTGATGTGGCTGCGTAACGAGATCCGGCGACTCTATAACGACGAATTGCCACGTTAATGTTGCCGTGATGGTACGTATTGAGCAGCCGGAGCCAGCTGTTTCGGCTTGTTATTGATTATTTAACCGGCGGTGATGATGTCGATGGATTATTTAGTTGCCTATTTTCTCGCCAAACAATGTCGCAACATACTTTCTGAAATGGAATGTTCTGACTTCTGCTTTTGCTGTAGACGCCAGCATGGCACCGTTAGATACTGCGATTCATAACAAGAAAGGCTAACTTGCATTCAATCCCTATTGAGGGGATGCAAGAGGTCGTACATTAAAATTGGCTTGAACAAACATCATTGCTCTGCGTTAACACGGGAAGTGTGGCAGATGATGCTGATCAAAAAAATCCTCATCACATATATCATTTCTAATTTTTACGGTCGTGACACTGCCATCCCAATATTGGCGGTGCCATATCTGGCAGTCAAAATTTGATGATGTTATTGGCAGCACCAGCAAGGTAGTTTAAATGTTTAATTACAAAACGATCATTATCGTCTGCTTGACGGTTGTTAACTGTGGTTGTGCCAAACAGGTTGTCGATGTCAATGCCGCACAGGCATTTACACTCGGTAACGAAAATAGTGTCAGTTCGACCGAGGTCACCAGTCACTTCTTCTTTTCAGATATTGATATTGGCCTGAACGAACCCATAGACGCCGCTGCTATTTGTCATGGTGCTGAAAATATTGTTCGGATTGAAACAAAGCAATCTTGGCTTGACTCTTTGGCTAGCGGAATTACCTACGGTATTTATACCCCACGGGAAGCCAGAATTTATTGTTCCAAAAAATAATAGCGAGAAATTTTCTGATGATGAACAGTCATAAATGGGTATTGTTGGGGGCTTGTATGGCCACCCTGTCTGGCTGTGGTGGCTCAGATGATAACAAATCAACCACAGCGACCAGCGTTGCTCCTGTTTCCCATGTTGCAACAACACTGAAAGCAGGCATTGTGCTACCGCAGCCAGGGGTTTACCAGACGACGCTGCTTACGCGCGATGATCCGCACCAGACATTGGTTAATTTCGCCGGCTTGGCAATCGTTTACCCACAACGTGATGCGCAGCTGCGTTGGGATATCTGGGCCGATGATGGCGCCGTGGCTACCTGGTGGCTTGGTCAGGCCGGAATGCAGTCCGATAGCACAGAGCCATCGACGCTGACGTTGACGCGCATTAGCAGAAATAAAGTGGCAGACAGTGCTGTTTTGACGCGGGATGATTCAGGTGCGCAGCTCGTGCCATCGAATTACCAGAGACAAAGCAGTGTCCCCAGTCAGGTCATTATCAAAACCATGCCCGTCATCAATGCAGAGGGTGAGCGGGTCAGATATTCTGCATTTGACCTTTCGAGTACCGGAACCACGGTATATCACAATTGGAATGGCCAGGTTGGTATTACAGCAGTCAACACAACGGATATTAAGTCAGAGACATGGTTGAACGTAAATGGCTTGGCAACCGATATGTTAGGTAATACCGAGTTGACTAATAACGATGGTAAATTGACCATCGTTATGCAACTGCCATCAGCAGGTTGCACATTATTCGGTGAGGGCGAGAAAGAGCATAATCACGCATTGAGTAAACTTACGTTTACCGGATTCGAGAAATGCAAATTTGTTGAATTTAATGATGCCAACTGGAGCCAGAGTGATTATAAAAACACGGCGGGTTTGGCACAGGTAAAAGACACGGCTACCGCATATATTGCCGAGTTTAACGATGCGAATAATAAGAGCACATTAGTTATCGGATTTCCCGAGCTGGATGGGGTCATATTTACCCTGAAAAAGGGATAAACATCCCGTCAGTCATATTCCATGGGGTGCAATAGCGCCTCATGGGATTTTTTATCCGTTCTCTTGCCGATTGATAACGGTGTTTCTGTCGGGCATCAGGCTATCGGCACGTCAGCGAGTCGTCAGATCCGTTGCCAGGGGCTCTTTCTATGAACAATCTTGTGGGTCAGAATAGCTGGCAGATCAGCGGAAGTGGTTACCCATATCGTTTATCCTGCCAAGAGAGGTGTGACGCTTTCACTATCGGAGAGGTCGTATCTGTTGTTGAATGGGGTGAGAGTGGCCATTTACCGTGCCACTGACTGCATGGCGAATGGGTCGCCCGGAGCAATCATGTCGCAAGAGGTTGTATGCGAGCACTGAGTGAACTCGATTTGAACCTGCTGGTGGTGTTCAAATATCTGATGGCCGAACGCAGCGCCACAGGTGCGGCTACGCTGCTCGGTGTCACGCCTTCCACTGTGAGCAAGTCGCTTGCCAAATTACGGCTCTGGTTTGGCGATCCGCTGTTTGTGCGGGGACGCAAAGAGTTGCAGCCCACCAATCTGGCCTTTGCCCTGGAAGAAGAGCTGAAACTCTGGTTTCCCCTTACCGAACGGATCGCGTCACTCAATAGCGAGGCGATCCCCGATGGCGCCCGCTTCAGTCTGGTGATGCAATCCCCGTTCTACAACAGCTTGCTCAGTGATTTGCCGATGGCCATCCATGAGAAGTATCCCAACTCTGTGGTCAAAATGCTGGGATGGAACCGCAACTCCCTCAATGACGTTGTCAACGGTGATGCGGATCTGGGGGTCTGTGTCCGCGAGAGTTATAGCCGTTCTCAGCTCAAGCTCAGCAATCTGCCCTATTACATCGATCATGAAGTGCTGTTTTGCGATCGGCCTGTGGTCTTCCTGCGCAAGGATCACCCCCTGCTTCAGCAGGAGTGGTCAATGGAGAATTTTCTCAATTGCCCTCATAGCAGCGTGGTGCTGGAGGTCAAGGAGACCTGGGGGCTGGATCTGCTGCTGGAGGATGAGGGACTGATCCGTAAAGTCCCGGTCATGGTCTCCAGCTTTGAGCAGTCATTGCACATCGCATCCCAGCCCGACAACAATCTGATCGCGGTCGCCCCCTCTTATTGCGCCGGACATGCAGCGAAATATCATCCCAATCTGATCACCAGACCACTGCCCCTGTCTGAAGCGCTCTATCAGCAACTGGAGCTCACCTTTATCCTGCTGTGGCATAAGCGTCACAATCAGGACGCCAAGGTGTTGTGGTTGCTCAATGAGATACGACGGCTCTATCACCGGGAGTCGATGCCCGTGGGCAGTCAATAATGGGAGCCGGAGCAAGATGCTCCGGCTTTTTTTGTTGCGTAGTGGCGTGATTGCTCGAGCGTTAACCTCATTGATCCAGAAAGCGTTCCATTCAGCGCCGCATATACACAAATGGACACTGGCTGCACGTCTCGTGTGAAGCTCTTTGCACGAAAAAAATTCATGTGGTTTCATTAGAAAACTTCACTAATGGTCACTTTTAAAGTGTGATCGACCATTAAGTTCCTGTATTTGCAGTGATATAGCATGACTCCCCTTGGAATGGCGGGGTTAGATAGCGCCTGCGTAGGTGACTGCCAGTAGAGCGCGGCGTGAGCCAGCCCCACAGGTCGTCTGTGGCCGTGTCATGCCCCGGCTATCTGGCCACCAGCCATGAGTGACGGAGCAGAGGGGAATAAGCATCAAGGTTGATAAACCGGCTTGAGTGAAGGGATGCAGCAAAGGTAGAACCCGGAGCCGGTAACTGTACTGGGAGACGCCACTCACCATCCCCCGATAACCCGTAATTGAAACCGGCTAGATGAAAAACACCTTTCATCGAACGGGGCGCGTGCACCCGAAAATAGCCAGATTGGCAGGCTGACTGTGCTCTCCGTTATAGCAATGGCGGGCAAAAAATAGTGCGGCAGCCACCACCAGATTAATAAAAATAAATCTCAGCAAAGGCAGGTTGATATGCGTCCAGCAACAGCACCCACAGGGTTGTTACAACAACCCAAACCCTTCTTTATGATATTTTTCGTCGAACTCTGGGAGCGCTTCGGTTATTACGGCGTGCAGGGGATCCTGGCGGTTTTCTTTGTACAGCAACTGGGATTTTCCCAAGAGCAATCCTTTATTACCTTCGGTGCCTTCTCGGCGCTGGTATATGGCCTGATCTCGGTCGGTGGCTATGTCGGCGACCATGTGCTCGGCACCAAGCGCACCATGGTGCTCGGGGCTATCGTGTTGGTGGTCGGTTATTTTATGACCGGCCTGTCGATCTACAATCCCGACCTGATTTTCTATGCGCTGGGCACCATTGCAGTCGGTAACTGCCTGTTCAAGGCCAATCCGGCCAGCCTGCTGTCAAAATGCTACCAGCCAAAAGATCCGCGGCTGGATGGGGCGTTTACCCTGTTCTATATGTCGATCAATATCGGCTCCCTTATTTCCCTCTCGCTCGCGCCGGTGATTGCCGATCACTACGGCTATACCGTGACCTATAACCTGTGCGGGGTGGGGCTGATTATTGCGCTGCTCACCTTCTTTGCCTGCCGCAATATGGTCAAGGATATTGGCTCCGCGCCGGATCACCTGCCACTGAATTACAGCAAGCTGCTGCTGGTTATATTGGGTTCGGTAGCCATGGTCTTCTTCTGCGCCTGGCTGATGCACCACGTGGTGATCGCCAACATGGTGCTGATGACGGTGACCATCGCCGTGGTGATCTTCTTCTTTCGCGAGGCGTTCAGGCTCGACACAGTGGGCCGCAACAAGATGTATGTGGCCTTCGTGCTGATGCTGGAGGCGGTGCTCTTCTATGTGCTTTACGCCCAGATGCCGACGTCTCTGAACTTCTTTGCCATCAACAACATGCACCACGAGATGCTGGGCATGAGCGTCAACCCCATCAGCTTCCAGGCGCTCAACCCCTTCTGGGTGGTGGTGGGTAGCCCGGTACTCGCGATGATCTATACCCGGATGGGCAGCAAGGGGCGGGATCTCACCATGCCGCTCAAGTTCACCCTCGGGATGTTCTTCTGCTCGCTGGGCTTTCTGACGGCGGCGGCATCCGGCTGGTGGTTTGCCGATGAGCAGGGGCTTACCTCCCCCTGGTTTATGGTGCTTATCTACCTGTTCCAGAGTCTGGGCGAGCTGATGATCAGTGCGCTGGGGCTGGCGATGGTCGCCGCGCTGGTGCCGCAACGCCTGATGGGCTTCATTCTCGGAATGTGGTTCCTGACTCAGGCGATGGCGTCCCTGCTGGGTGGCTATGTGGCGACCTTTACCGCCGTGCCGCAAGGGATGACGGATCCGCTGCAAACCTTGCCCATTTACACCGGCGTGTTTGGCAAGATCGGGATGGCGACCCTGCTGATTGCGGTGGTGATGGGGCTGATGGTGCCCTGGCTCAACCGGATGATGAATGCGACGCCGACAGAGGCCGAGGGGCTGGTCGCGGGTCAATCACAGGCGTAATGAGGGGAGGATAGTGCGAGACAAGGCAAGGGCGGCGACCCTTGCCTTGCTGTTGATGGCTTAGTTGTACTGCTCTTCCATCCAGGCTTCGACGATCAGCTGCGCCGATACCCCGTCCACACTGCCTTTTTCCAGCGCGCGATAGCCGCCTCGCTCAAACAGCCGGGCGCGGGCATCTGTGGTGGTGAGTCGCTCATCCTTGAACTCCACCGGCTTGCCGAAACGGCCATGCAGCCGGTTGCCGAATTTGCGGGCCCGTACCGTGATCTCCTGATCGGTGCCATCCATGTTCAGCGGCAGGCCGACCACCAGCAGGTCCGGTTGCCACTCCTTGAGCAGCTTCTCAATCTCGTCCCAGTTGGGGATGCCGTCGTTGGCCTTGAGGGCGCGCAGAGGCTGGGCTGTGCCAGTCAGCTCCTGACCGATGGCGACGCCAATGCTCTTGGTGCCATAGTCAAAGCCCATGATGCTGCGTGATGACATAACTGATAAATCCTCGAAATAGAGAGCGGAGCGGGCCAGCCGATCAGCTGTGGCCGATATCGCTGGAGAGGTGAACCGGGTTCACCCCTATGCTGGCGGCAGCTTGCTGCCAACGTTTGTGAATGGGGGTCTTGAACACCAGAGCCGGATTGGGGGGGATCACCAGCCAGGCGCCATCCACCAGCTCCTGCTCCAGCTGCCCGGCGCTCCAGCCGGCATAGCCAAGGGCCACCAGCCAATGGGCAGGGGCCTCGCTCGTACCCAGGGTTTCCAGAATATCCTTGGAGGTGGTCACCATCATCTCATCCCCCACCTGCAGGGTGGAGTTGAAACCGGGGCGGAAGCTGTGCAGCACGAAGCCGCGATCGGCGTGAACCGGCCCCCCTTGCAGCACCGGCTGCTTGAGCTCCGGGTTGTTGGGCGGATTGAGCTGGAGCTGGGTCAGCATGGTTTCCAGCGACATCTCGACCGGAATGTTGACGACCAGTCCCATGGCGCCCTCTTCGTTGTGCTCGCACAGATAGACCAGCGAGCGCTCGAAGTAGGGATCCGTCAGGCTTGGCATGGCAAGCAGGAAGTGATTTTGCAGTGTTTGCATAGAGGCCAAATAGTGCAAAGGTATTTGAGGTCAATTATGGCAGTTGATCCCCATGGGAAAAACCGCTTTTTGGGCTGGGCGAGATCCCGCCCCTTTCCGGATTGTCTTGAAACAGAGAGGGTGGCGCTGGGCCACCCTCTCTGTTTCCGGGCTTGTCAGGGGCGGGTTACCCCTGAACAGGCCGGTTAGCCTGCCTGGCGATTATTTGCCCAGCCGACGCTCGATGGCATCCATCAGCATGCCGGTGATGTGCACATCGAAGGCCGCTTCAATCTCGCGAATGCAGGTCGGGCTGGTGACGTTAATCTCGGTCAGCCGATCGCCGATGATGTCGAGGCCGACGAAGATAAGCCCCTTCTCTTTTAACGTCGGGCCCACCGCGCGGGCGATGGCCCAGTCAGCTTCGCTCAGGGGGCGCGCCTCACCACGGCCACCGGCCGCCAGATTGCCACGAGTTTCGCCTTGCGCCGGAATACGGGCCAGACAGTAGGGAACCGGTTCACCGTCCACCACCAGCACCCGCTTGTCGCCATCCTTGATGGCGGGCAGATAGGTCTGCGCCATGCAGTACTGGCTGCCGTGGGCGGTCAGGGTTTCGATAATCACGCCGACGTTGGCGTCATCTTCCTTCATGCGGAAGATGGAGGCGCCGCCCATGCCGTCCAGCGGCTTGAGGATGACGTCCTTGTGCTTCGCGTGGAAGGCGCGCAGCTTGTCGGCGCGGCGGGTCACCAGCGTGGTCGGGGTGTGCTCGGCAAACCAGGCGGTGTAGAGCTTCTCGTTGGCGTCGCGCAGGCTCTGCGGCTTGTTGACGATAAGGCAACCCTCATCCTCGGCCCGCTCCAGCATGTAGGTGGCGTAGATAAATTCGGTGTCGAACGGCGGATCCTTGCGCATCAGGATCACATCGAGGTTGGAGAGGGGCTGATCCACCACCTCGCCCAGGGTGTACCAGTCGGCATAGTCATATTTGACGGTGAGCGGGCGCATGGTGCCAAAGGCGCGACCGGCTTCCATGTAGAGATCCTTCATCTCCAGATAGAAGAGCTCATAGCCGCGCTTTTGCGCCTCTTCGAGCATGGCAAAGCTGGAATCTTTCTTGATGTTGATGGCCGAGATGGGGTCCATCACGATGCCGAGTTTAATGGTCATCCGCTGTTCCTTTTTAATGGCTCGATAGGGTTGTAGGGTCGATTAGCGCAGCGTAATCGGCCGCTTGCGGCTGCGTCGATGCAGCCATGGGGCTGATTGATGCGGCCGATAGTATCAAGCGAGATCGCCAAAGCGGCACTGCAGCGCAGTAATCGCAGTCAGGGCGGCGGTTTCGGTGCGCAGCACCCGCGGCCCCAGCAGCATCTCTTTGAAATCTTCCTGCACGGTACGGGCGATCTCGTCGCTCGACAATCCCCCTTCCGGGCCAATCAGCAGGCGCACGCCGTGCTCGGGAACGGGCAGGGTGTTGATGCTGTACTCGGCGCGCGGGTGCAGGTTGAGCTTGAGCTCCTTGGTCTCTTCCGCCAGCCAGGCGTCCAGCTCCATCGGCATGCGCACCTCTGGCACCACGTTGCGGCCGCACTGTTCGCAGGCGCTGATCACCACCTTCTGCCACTGCTCGCGCTTCTTCTCCAGCCGATCGGCCGGCAGCTTGACGCCGCAGCGCTCGGAGAAGAGCGGGGTGATGCAGGTGACGCCCAGCTCAACCGATTTCTGGATGGTGAAGTCCATCTTGTCGCCACGGCTGATCACCTGACCCAAGTGGATGGCCAGCGGTGACTCCACTGATTGGACGTCGCAGCTGTCGATGGTCACTTCCACCGACTTTTTGCCGACGCTGGCGATGGTGGCGGGATATTGATTGCCATCGCCGTTGAACAGCTCGAGCTGCTGGCCCGGCTGCATGCGCAGTACCCGGCCGATATGGTTGGCGCCGTCTTCCGACAGGGCGATGGTCTGGCCAACTTGCAGGGTGGCCGGTTCATAGATACGTGGAATGCGCATGGCTGCTTGTCAGTCTCTTGCTTGGAAACCCTTCATATCCTGCGGCGAGCAAGGCTCACGCGGCAGTGGGGAAGGGCTTCATGATAGGAGGGGCGATCCCCCTCCCTGGTCAAATGGGGTTATTGGCACTGCTTTTCAATAAAGGGATTGGTATTGCCCTGCAGCTTGCCGATGCGGCGGTTGCGCTCGCACTCCCAGCCCTCTGCCGGGTACTGGCGATCCCAGGCTTCAAACAGTTTACGCTGTTGCGCTGCCAGACGCAGCCCATACTGCTGGCTCATGTAGAGGTAGGCGCGGGCAATCTGGCCCCGTACCGGCCCCTTGGGCGGCTGCACCCGACGATCCTTGAAATCCACCAGCATCTGGCACTGGCCGTACTGATCCGGCTTGCCGTTCCAGTCGGAGAAGCGGTAGTTGGCCCGATCGCCGTTCACCTCGCCAATGGCGGGGAAGAGGTTGTGCATGTCCCCCTCCATCTTGTTGAACTCGGGGCTCGCTTTTTCGCAGTTCTTGCGACCGCCATCCTGCCAGCACTGCAGCTGGTGGCCGAACTCCCAGGCGGGGACCACGTGTTCCCACTCGATGCGGGCGGCGCGCTTGGCCTGCTTGCGCGGCTCATAGCCGCAGCTGGCGAGATCCGGGCTCATTTTCTTGCCCTGATAGTCGATGTCGCAGCCGCAGTAGAAGGTGGTGACCGCAGGCTGGCTGCGATAGAGCTTCACCAGATCCTGCTTGGCTTCGCGAAAGGTCTGGGCGTGCAGGGGGGCGCTGAGCAGCGGCAAACCGGCCAGCAGGGTCAGGGCGAGGGAGGAGATGAAACGCATGGGATTCCTTGCAAACGGGGTGATTGACGAACGATGGCGGGCACCCTACCACAGGGGCGCGACACAAGCTGGCTTACTGCTCTGGCTCCGGCCGTTCCCGCTCCAGCGGCTGCTTGCAGCGGCGGCAGTGATAGCGGGCCTCGCCACGCACCACCTTGTTGTGGCGGCGTATCGACAGTTGATGCTGCTGGCAGTGACAGCGATAGGGCACGGTGCGCTGGGCCAATACCGCCAGATCGAAGCTGTGGGTGGTTCTGGGCTCAAGGCCGAACACCTCCCGCATCACCGATTGCCACTGGCGGCCGTGGGGTAGCACCCGGTTTTTGCCGCGCCCGTCACCCCACAGGGCATAGACCAGCAGATGGGCCACCTCGTGGGGCACCACCTCATCCAGAAACGCCTGCTGGTTGGCCTGATAGAGGGCGGGATTGAAGCGCAGCTCCCAGGTTTGCAGCCGCGCCGATCCCGCCGCCCGGCCCCGCATATTGCAGTAGATCCGCGGGCGGGGGAAGGTGCGGCCAAGGCGCGCCTCGGCCTGCACAAAACAGGCTTCTACGCGTTGTTGCAGCAGGGCGACAAGCTGGGCAGGGGTGGCAGACATCAACATCTCGTCAGATAGCGGATAAGCAAAAGGGGAGCCAGGCTCCCCTTTTATCACAACAGCGAGCCTTACAGGCCAGCGGCAGAACGCAGCAGTTCGGCCTTGTCGGTCTGCTCCCACGGGAACTCGTCGCGACCGAAGTGACCGTAGGCAGCGGTAGCCTGGTAGATCGGGCGCTTCAGATCCAGCATTTCGATCAGGCCATACGGGCGCAGTTCGAAGTGCTCGCGCACCAGTTTGACCAGCAGCTCTTCGGCGACCTTGGCAGTACCGAAGGTCTCGACGCTGATGGAGGTCGGCTCGGCCACGCCGATGGCGTAGGAGATCTGGATTTCACAGCGATCGGCCAGACCGGCGGCAACGATGTTTTTGGCAACGTAGCGGGCGGCGTAGGCAGCGGAGCGGTCAACCTTGGACGGATCCTTACCGGAGAAGGCGCCACCACCGTGACGGGCCATGCCGCCGTAGGTGTCGACGATGATCTTGCGACCGGTCAGACCGCAGTCACCCATCGGGCCGCCGATAACGAAACGGCCGGTCGGGTTGATGAAGTATTTGGTGTCCTTGTTGACCCACTCGGCCGGCAGCACCGGCTTGATGATCTCTTCGCGTACCGCTTCAACCAGATCTTTGTGGCTGATGGATTCGGCGTGCTGGGTAGACAGAACAACGGCATCCACACCGATGATCTTGCCTGCGTCGTCGTAGGCGAAGGTCAGCTGGCTCTTGGCATCCGGACGCAGCCACGGCAGGGTGCCGTTCTTGCGCACTTCAGCCTGACGCTTCACCAGCAGGTGAGAGTAGGTGATGGGGGCCGGCATCAGCACGTCGGTTTCGTTGGTGGCGTAGCCGAACATCAGGCCCTGGTCGCCAGCGCCCTGCTCCAGCGGATCGCTGCGGTCAACACCCTGGTTGATGTCCGGGGACTGCTTGCCGATGGCGTTCAGCACGGCGCAGGAGTCAGCATCGAAGCCCATGTCGGAGTGGGTGTAGCCGATTTCACGTACGGTATCACGCACGATCTCTTCGATATCAACCCAGGCAGAGGTGGTTACTTCGCCGGCCACCATGACCATACCGGTCTTGACCAGGGTCTCACAGGCGACACGGGCCTTGGTATCTTGCTTGAGGATGGCGTCCAGTACCGCATCGGAGATCTGGTCCGCAATCTTGTCGGGATGGCCTTCGGAGACCGACTCGGAAGTAAACAGCTTTGCCATGATGGGAGTCTCAGCTTGTCTGGGTTATCGCCACAGCAATAACCGGGTGAATGGGATGGTGTAGAGGTATCTACATCTGGACGTCTATTTTAATTAGCGCCCCCCGCGATTGCCAGCACTATTTTGTCGCGCAGTGTCCAATGGGTCACAAGCGGTGCTCTCCTATCCCGAAAGGGATGGAAATCAAACGTTTTTCTCTGGTTGCTTTGGTCAATAGAGGGCAAGAAAAGCGATTGTCCTCCCAAAGCCACTTTATTCATCCAGATAATATTTGCACGCCGCGCGCCCTGCTGGGACAATAACGCGCCTTAATCTTGGCCATCAAATGAAGCAATCGCAGGAGATTCAGATGCCTTCTCGTAAAGAGCTTGCCAATGCCATTCGTGCATTGAGTATGGATGCCGTTCAAAAAGCCAACTCCGGTCACCCGGGCGCCCCCATGGGAATGGCGGATATCGCCGAAGTGCTGTGGCGTAGCCACCTCAGACATAACCCGAACAACCCCAAGTGGGCCGACCGCGACCGTTTCATTCTCTCCAACGGCCACGGCTCCATGCTGCTGTACTCCCTGCTGCACCTCTCCGGTTATGACCTCTCCATCGACGATCTGAAAAACTTCCGCCAACTGCACTCTCGCACCCCGGGTCACCCGGAGTACGGCTATGCACCGGGCGTTGAAACCACCACTGGCCCGCTGGGTCAGGGCATCACCAACGCCGTTGGTATGGCGATCGCCGAAAAAGCCATGGCTGAGCAGTTCAACCAGCCGGGCCACGACATCGTTGACCACTACACCTACGCCTTTATGGGCGACGGCTGCCTGATGGAAGGTATCTCCCACGAAGCGTGCTCCCTGGCAGGTACCCTGCAACTGGGCAAACTGATCGCGTTCTGGGATGACAACGGTATCTCCATCGACGGTCACGTAGAAGGCTGGTTCACCGACGACACCGTCAAGCGTTTCGAAGCCTACGGCTGGCACGTAATCCCGGCTGTTGACGGTCACAGCCCGGAAGCCATCAATGCCGCCATCGAAGCCGCCAAGGCCGAGACCGGCAAGCCGACCCTGATCTGCTGCCGCACCATCATCGGTTACGGCTCCCCGAACAAATCCGGTTCTCACGACTGCCACGGCTCACCGCTGGGCAACGACGAGATCGCCGCTGCTCGCGCGTTCCTGAAGTGGGACCACGCGCCGTTCGTTATCCCGGCCGATATCGCTGCCGAGTGGAACGCTCAGGAGAAGGGTGCTGCACTGGAAGCCGACTGGGCTGCCAAGTTCGCCGCCTATGAAGCCGCTCACCCGACGCTGGCTGCCGAATTCAAGCGCCGCACCGCTGGCGAACTGCCGGCCAACTGGGCTGCTGAATCCGCCAAGATCATCGAAACCCTGCAAGCCAACCCGGCCAAGATCGCGACCCGTAAAGCGTCCCAGAACTCTCTGGAAGCGTTCGGCAAGCTGCTGCCGGAGTTCATGGGCGGCTCTGCTGACCTGGCTCCGTCCAACCTGACCATGTGGTCCGGCTCCAAGTCCCTGACCAACGACGATGCCTCCGGCAACTACATCCACTACGGTGTACGCGAGTTCGGCATGTCCGCCATCATGAACGGTATCGCCCTGCACGGTGGTTTCATCCCCTACGGCGCCACCTTCATGATGTTCATGGAGTATGCCCGCAACGCCCTGCGCATGGCCGCCCTGATGAAGCAGCGCGCCATCTTCGTTTACACCCACGACTCCATCGGTCTGGGTGAAGATGGCCCGACTCACCAGCCGGTTGAGCAGATCGCCTCCCTGCGTCTGACTCCGAACATGAGCACCTGGCGTCCGTGTGACCAGGTTGAATCTGCCATCGCCTGGAAACACGCCATCGAGCGTACCGACGGCCCGACCTCTCTGATCTTCTCTCGTCAGAACCTGGCCCAGATGGACCGTACTGCCCAGCAACTGGCCGACACCGCCAAGGGTGGCTACGTGCTGAAGGATTGCGCCGGTACTCCGGAGCTGATCCTGATCGCCACCGGTTCCGAAGTGGAACTGGCCGTTGCCGCCTATGAGCAGCTGACTGCCAAGGGCCGTGCCGTGCGCGTGGTCTCTCTGCCGTCTACCGACGTGTTCGACGCCCAGTCTGCCGAGTACAAAGAGTCCGTCCTGCCGTCCTCCGTCACCAAGCGTGTGGCCATCGAAGCCGGCATCGCTGACTACTGGTACAAGTACGTCGGTTTCGGCGGCAAGATCATCGGTATGACCACCTTCGGTGAGTCCGCACCGGCCGAGCTGCTGTTCAAGGAATTCGGCTTTACCGTGGAAAACGTGGTTGCGACCGCAGAGTCCCTGTAATAGCTGACTATTGGGCCACTCTGGCCCAGTAGCCGGAAAATAAAACGCCCTCCATCGCAAGATGGGGGGCGTTTTTTTATTCTGTTACTATAAAAAAAGCTAATACTAACCATTGCTTTATTTGAATGATAAATATCGATTTACAGATGCTTGCTAGGGTATATTG
>OEQM01000129.1_pt1 | contig 32779 bp, 26 predicted proteins | sample 1539771 | NCBI WGS metagenome assembly OEQM01 (sample SAMEA3891240, study PRJEB23780) | metagenome | biome: terrestrial biome; feature: animal house; material: water of meat washing | place: Italy | collected 2015-05-12
TTTTGAAATTATAGGACTGAATAAACCTTATAGGCTAGGTTTGTGCAACAAAGCCATTTGGATCTAATTCAGGTTGGTTTTGCAATTGAGTGATTGCCTCAACATCCATATCTAGCACTATTGCGAGCGGAGACTGACTAAGGGAAAGCAGTTTAGCAGCCCTAAGTACTGACTTTCCCAATACAGCTGCTGGTACTACCTGCTGTTCCAATAACGTCATAGCATCACCTCAAGCTCTAATTTTACTGATCAAGCCTTAAATCTAACAATATCATACAAATTACTAGATAAAACGATCACCTATTACTGTTCGTAGCATACCAGTTATTCTTACTTGTTAGACGACCAGAAATAGTCACATAAGCTAATTTTTGCCAACACCTGATGATTCATACTTACACCACGCCCTGCTGCTTCCAAGGCAAGTTTTTGATGAACAATGATGGAACACGAACAATAAATCGACCACTATATTAACCAAGGGGGGCAGTTTTTAAATGCCGTTAGGGGGGCATTTTTACACTGCCGCTAACACAGCTATCTTCCTAATTTTTTAAAATAGGTTTCACATTTTGAAGCGGGGCCAAAATTATATTTTAAAGCGGTATTGGCTCTAGCTGTTGCATATTCAATACCTTGAATTTCACGCTGCTGAGCAAAAACTTGAATCGCAGGATGTAACTGTTCTGAGCAACTGGCATCGTTGCTAAAGTATTTTAAAGTCTTGGTATTGGAAAAATATATTGCAGCAAACAATCGCCCATCTTTAAACACAATCGCGGATGAAGCATCTAAAGTGCTTCCAGACCGACCTTCATAATACAGCGCCTCATCTGTTTTCAGTAAATATGGCGCTGAGTAATTGTCAAAATTAGATTGAAATTTGGTGGTGTTTCAAAAAGTATGCTGATTATATTTTAACCACAATTGAAATCTCATAAAGCATTAAAAATATAGTGAATTTAATTTACTTATTTTCAATTTCTCTATTGACAGAATTAACTAGCATACTTTTTGAAACACCACCTGAAATTTTAGATAATCATGCTTTAACAATGTTTGAAGTTCTGTTTGGATTTTTGGATTCAAAACAATTTGAGGAATTGATGAAATATCTGAATATTGAATGAAGTCTAGTTCTTGAGCATGAGTAAAACCGGAGATTGAAAAAAGTAGAAAAAGATAATAGTGATTCTTCATATCAAATTTATTATTTTTATGTCCATATTGACTTACTTATGGATTGTTCATTTTATATGGACACTTATGGAGTATCAATAAGAGTGAAACCCTTTTGAGCGTTCATAACATTCTCCACAAATGTTTTGTTAATTTTTTATAAGCTTTTTAAGCTACTTTGTAATTAGCATGTATTATGCCAACTTTTATTATATTTATTTTTAAATAAAAAACAGCACTTTATTTCACTATTTAAAAATTTATTTTTGAGCATTGTGTTTTTATGTAAAAAACTGACAAATATTGTCAGTTTCCCTCTTTCTAGTTCAACATAATTGGCGAATTGCTCAATTCATCAGCTTTGTCTTCTATTTTATTGGCATAGAATTGATCCAAAATAGTCCCAATTTCAGTAACGGCATCGACTAAAGCCTGCCGATACTGTTGCTGTGCCATTTTTGCAATAATACTTTGGCAGACCTCGTCCCACACCTGCTGTGTAGTAGCTAACTGTATTCCACGGTCAATGACAATCTCGACTTTACGCTCACACAAGTTTAAGTACAGTAAAATCCCGCTATTCAACTCGGTATCCCACACACCGAGCTCAGCAAACAGTTGTTTCGCACGTCCACGAGTATCTAAATAATAGGCTTCTCGAGCAGGCATGTGCCCTTCGATCACCACTTGGATTTCACCAATGTGCCCATGTTCAGCAGCAGATACCGCTTGCGCAATCGCATGTTGATCTTGCTGATTAAAAAAGCGTTTACTAGCTGGCATATGTAATAAATGCTTTAACCAACGCTTAAAACTCGGTTGTACAACTTCATCTAGCTTTGGTTTAGTAACGATGTCCGTCGTTTCAGTTGTTGTTACCATGACCCTGATGCTCCTCCACCGCCGAAGCCGCCGCCCCCGCCACTATATCCACCTCCACCAAAACCGCCGCCGCCACGACCTCCGCGCCCACCTCCACCGCCAGAAGAGAGAAAGAGCTGAAATATCGTTTGGGCTAAGGCCGTGATGAGTAAAAAGAAAATCCCACCACCAATTAGCAAACTGGTGACTAAACCAGCTCCATTGACCAAGCCTGCCACGATGCCTGCAACTGCAGCCGTCGAGGCACTTAAACGCTTCCCCACCACAAATGAGCCAATTGCGCCAGCAATTAAGATAAATAAAGCAGTACTAAAGGTTTTACTTTTGGCTTCCTGCTCTCGAATGGCTTGGTCTTGGCGTTCTTGTAATTCCTGCGCTGCTTGGGCTGCAACTTCAGGGTCAAGATTTAAAATACGTTCAATTTCAGTAAGCCCTGCATTGATCCCTTGAGCATACTGAGCTTGTTTAAAATACGGTGTGATTTGTTGATTAATAATGCGATTCGCAATAATGTCAGGAATGACGCCTTCCAAACCATAACCCGTAAGAATTTGCATACGTCGGTCATTAACGGCAATTGCAATCAGCAAACCGTTGTCCTGCTTTGCTGAACCGAGCTGCCATTGGTCTGCAATACGCATTGCAAAACCAAAAATATCCTCTTGACCTGTGGTCGGGACAATCACTACGCCTATTTGGGCTTTTCCTGTGTCATGCAAGGCACGAATTTTTTGGCCAATAGCTTCCTTATCTTCAGCACTTAAAATATGTGCTTGATCGATCACGGGTTCATTTAAGGTCGGTAACGCCCATATCAATTCACCTTCTGCCATATCATTGGCAATGGGTGGTTGTGGCACGGCATCAGTATTGGTAGAGCTTACCTTATTAGAACTCGCTGCTTGCTGACCTTGAATCATCTTTCCAGCAACGATTGTTTCCGCAGCACCATCTGTTGCTGTAGCAACTTCCGCCCATGTTAAAGAACTTAGACACAGCAGTCCTGATAAAATGAATGCAAGCATCCATTTATAGGAAAACCGTAAGAACTGCTGCCGTCCTATCATTCATTCACCCTATAGCTACGATTGCGTGAGATCACTGAGGTTTCAACTAGTTAAATGATACCGTTGGTGCTTTTTGCGCACTTTGCTCCGCACTAAAGTTCGGTTTGGTGTCCATCCCAATCACCTTCGCAGTCATGACTTGTGGGAACTGACGTGCATAGGAGTTAAAGTCTTGTACTGTACTAATGTAGCGATTACGCGCTACCGCAATACGGTTTTCGGTACCTTCGAGTTGAACCTGTAAATCACGGAATTGCTCATTGGCTTTTAAGTCTGGATAGTTTTCTGAGACCGCAATTAAACGCGACAATGCACCTGTCATTTGCGCCTGAGCTTCTTGATATTTTTGGAATAATGCAGGGTCTTCTAATACTTCTTTATCGACTTTTAAACCTGCCACATTGGCACGAGCCTGTGTGACCTCAGTTAGGACTTGCTCTTCATGCTTAGCATACCCCTTCACTACATTCACCAAGTTCGGCACCAAATCTGCACGGCGCTGATATTGGTTTTGTACTTCCGACCAAGCAGCTGTAACTGCCTCATCTTTGACCTGTAAGGTATTATAACCACAGCCCGATAGCGTTAACGTGCTCACAAGGGCAACAACGACAGCAGTTTTTTTCATAAAATTCATTCAGCTATCCTCTTTCTTTTGTATTTATTGCAATAACCTGATTGTAAACACATTTGATTATCCTTTTGTTACTTTTAGTTAAAGTAGCTAAAAATGAAAGAACCGAGCGATATTCACTCGGTTTTGATTATTTATTTTTATACTTAAACTAAATAGCCGCGTGCAATTCCTGCTGAAAACCTTCGAGTTGATAGTTGTCTGCCAAACGGGTTTTCCAGTATTTCAACAGTTGGGTGTAATCAATATCTGAGGGATGAAAGTTGCTTTTGTAATAAGACAGATATTCAGGCAGCAATTGCACAAACATCTTCGCCAGTAAATACAACCCAAAGAGATTCCCACCCAATTTCGGTATACTCTTTTTGTGGTCTTGTAAAAATAATCGACTGGCTGAGTAAAAAGTTAAACTGGCGAAACCTGTCGTTACACTGCGCATAATTAAACGGCGAATCTTGTCATCACCATACACATCTTGATAAACATCGAAGGCAACCGCACGATGCTCAATTTCTTCAATGGCATGCCACACCCAGAGTTTAACCGCATCATCATCCAAGGTGCTCAATACCTCAGGATGCCTTAAGATATAGCCGCCTAGCAGTGCCGTAAAATGCTCAAAAGCACAGGTGATTGCGAGCTGAATTTTAGGATGCAGGTTTTTCACATCATCATCTTTACGCGCCAACCATGCCTGAAAACGGTCGAGATTATAATCATCACGGCGCCATGCAGCATTAAATGCCGTGTGTGCTTGAGAATGCATCGCCTCTTGACCAATAAATGCCGCAATCTGCACTTGCAGATTTTCATCCTTCACTTGGTCACGTACATTACGCACGCTATGCACAAAGAACTGCTCACCGATGGGAAAAGTCGAAGACAATGCCGTCAGCAAATGTGACATGACCGGTGAATTGGCAAAATAATGCCTGCGAATGGCTTTGGGGTTGAATTGCAAACGTCGAATCGTAATACCCTGAGCTTTTGGACGATGTTGATATAGTTTTTCTGTCGTCACTTGAGTCATGTCTATTTCCTAACATTTAACCGAGCGATCTTCAGTATCTGAATTTAGAGACCGTTCACATATGGCAAAAGTGCTTAGTACGTTTGCAAATTCGTCCATTTTTATCGGACTCTCCACCAGATCTTTTTCGATTTATCCCGATCCACCTCTTTCATATCATCTCAAGCAAACAGTGATCATAAAAAACCCGCCGAAGCGGGTTTTTGTGTTGAACGATTTAGATTAAATGTCTAAATAATCCAAAATACCTTCAGCTGCTTGACGGCCTTCCCAAATCGCTGTGACAACAAGGTCTGAACCACGAACCATATCACCACCCGCAAAGATTTTCGGGTTTGAGGTTTGGAATTTATAGGTTTGCTGTTCAGCCGCAACTACACGACCTGAACCATCAAGGTTAATATTCACATTTGTAAACCAATCCGCAGGGCTGGTACGGAAACCAAATGCCAATAAAACTGCATCTGCAGGTAAAATTTCTTCTGAACCCGGAATTGGTTCTGGGCTGCGACGACCACGGCTATCAGGCTCGCCAAGTTGAGTCGTAACCACTTTCACGCCCGTAACTTTGCCATTTTCACCGACGATTTCAATCGGTTGACGGTTAAACAAGAAGTTCACACCTTCTTCTTTGGCATTTTGCACTTCACGACGTGAACCTGGCATATTTTCTTCATCACGACGGTATGCACAGCTCACCACTTCTGCACCCTGACGAATCGAAGTACGGTTACAGTCCATTGCAGTGTCACCACCACCTAGGACAATCACCTTTTTACCTTCAACACTGATGTACTCGCTTGGGTCTTTTTCCCAACCTTGAGTACGGTTGACATTGGCAATCAAGAAATCCAAGGCATCATAGACACCATTTAGATCTTCACCTGCGAAGCCACCTTTCATGTAGGTATAAGTACCCATACCCATGAACACCGCATCGTATTCAGTAAGCAATTGATCGATGGTGACATCTGTACCAATTTCAGTATTTAAACGGAATTCCACGCCCATGCCCGTGAAGATTTCACGGCGACGCTTCATCACATCTTTTTCCATTTTAAATTCTGGAATACCAAAAGTCAGTAGACCACCAATTTCAGGGCGTTTGTCGAATACTACAGGTTTAACCCCACTACGCACCAAAATATCAGCACAGCCTAGACCAGCAGGGCCTGCACCAATGATCGCGACTTTTTTATCTGTCCACTTTACTGAAGACATATCTGGACGCCAGCCCAGTGCAAACGCAGTGTCATTGATATATTTTTCAGCGTTACCAATCGTCACTGCACCAAAACCATCGTTTAAGGTACAAGCCCCTTCACATAAACGGTCTTGCGGACAAACACGACCACACACTTCTGGTAGCGTGTTGGTTTGGTGACACAGTTCTGCTGCTTGGAAAATACGGCCTTCAGCAATCAACTTTAACCAGTTTGGAATATAGTTATGTACTGGACATTTCCATTCACAATATGGGTTACCACACCCTAAACAACGGTGGGTCTGATTTGCTGCCACTTCCGCTGTAAAAGGTTTATAAATTTCCACAAACTCTGCTTTGCGGACCTGAATCTCTTTTTTCTCTGGATCTTGGCGTGCTACATCCAGAAATTGAAAGTCATTGTTTAGGCGCTCTGCCATGTCTCTCTCCGTGGGTAGGTGCAGCCCGTTTATCTATCGTCTGCACCTGCCTATGTATCAGCAGTAGTGGAATTATTGTGGATCAGCTTGAGTGGTTTTCAACAAAGTCTGTAAGTTGGCAGCTTTCGGTTTCACCAACCAGAATTTACGACTGTAGAAATCAAACTCGTTACGGATCTTGTACGCCCAAGCACTACCAGTCTCAGCAATGTGTTCATCTAAGATACGGCTTAAGAACTCTTTATGTTCTTCCATCGATTCAGTCGAAATACGATTCAGCTCAATCAGTTCGTGGTTGTAATGATCAACGAAGTCATTATCAAGGTCAAGAACGTAAGCAAAACCACCTGTCATCCCTGCACCGAAGTTGTGCCCCACTTTACCAAGTACAGTCACGATACCACCTGTCATATATTCACAACAGTGATCGCCTGCACCTTCAATTACAGCGAAAGCACCCGAGTTACGTACTGCAAAACGCTCACCTGCTGTACCTGCTGCGAACAATTTACCACCCGTTGCACCATATAAACAGGTGTTACCAATGATTGCCGTTTCTTGGGTTTGGAAAGGTGAACCTTTTGGTGGGAAGATCGACACACGACCACCTGCCATGCCTTTACCCACGTAGTCGTTCGCATCACCTTCTAATCGAATGTGCAAACCACCTGCGTTCCAAACACCGAGGGATTGACCCGCAGTACCCACCAAGTTCATCTTCACTGGGTGCGCTTCCATGCTGAGGTTGCCATAACGACGCGCAATCTCACCTGAAATACGTGCACCAATTGAACGGTCACAGTTACCAATGGTGAAGTGATATTCACCTGTGGTCCCAGCTTCAATTGCTGGTAGCATTTCTGCCACCATTTTCTCAGCAAGCAAGCCTTTATCAAACGGTGCGTTACCTTCAACTTCACAGTACTGCGCCTTACCTTGCGCAGAAGGATGTGACTCCAGTAATGCGCTCAAATCAAGGTGCGCATGTTTCTCCGTTTCACCTGGAAGCATTTCAAGCAAATCTGTACGACCAATCAAGTCTTTGAGGCTTGAAACACCCAACGCTGCCAACCACTCACGTGTTTCTTCAGCAATGAAGGTGAAGAAGTTGATGAGCATTTGTGGCTCGCCAATATAATGTTCTTGGCGTAAATGATCTTGTTGAGTTGCAACACCCGTTGCACAGTTATTCAGGTGACAAATACGCAGGTATTTACAACCTAAAGCAATCATTGGTGTAGAACCAAAGCCAAAGCTTTCTGCACCTAAAATGGCTGCTTTCACCACATCTAGACCAGTTTTCAAACCACCGTCGGTTTGAACACGAACTTTACCGCGCAGGTCATTGACACGAAGTGCTTGATGCGCTTCAGAAAGACCCAACTCCCAAGGTGAACCTGCATGGTGAATTGAAGACAATGGCGATGCTGCTGTACCACCGTCATAACCTGAAATGGTAATGAAGTCGGCATAGGCTTTTGCCACACCTGCTGCAATGGTACCTACACCCGGCTCAGACACCAGTTTTACTGAAACCATCGCTTGAGGATTGACTTGTTTTAAGTCAAAGATCAATTGTGATAAATCTTCAATTGAATAAATATCATGGTGCGGTGGTGGAGAAATTAAAGTCACACCCGGTACTGAATAACGTAAACGTGCAATTAAGCCATTCACTTTACCACCTGGTAATTGACCACCTTCACCCGGTTTAGCCCCTTGCGCCACTTTAATCTGCAAGACTTCAGCAGAGGTTAAATACGCAGGTGTTACACCAAAACGACCTGATGCAATCTGTTTGATTTTCGAGTTACGAATCGTGCCATAACGCGCTGGATCTTCACCGCCCTCACCAGAGTTTGAACGGCCACCAATGGTATTCATCGCAATCGCAATCGCCTCATGCGCTTCAGGAGACAATGCACCTAAAGACATGCCTGCAGAGTCGAAGCGCGGTAAAATCGCTTCTACAGACTCCACTTGATCTAGAGCAATCGAGTTATCTGTTTTTAACTTTAATAGGTCGCGAATTGTTGCCACTGGACGGTTATTCACCAGCTCAGCATATTCTTTAAAGTCTGCATATTGACCAGAACGCACTGATTTATGCAAAGCATTGATCACATCTGGGTTGAATGCATGGTATTCCTTGTCGAAGACAAATTTCAGCAAACCACCTTGATCGATTGGTTTACGTGTTTTCCATGCGGTATCAGCCAATTTCTTTTGGTCATTTTCAAGGTCAACAAAGGTTGCACCTTTGATACGGCTCGGTACACCCGTGAAGCATTTTGAAACCACTTCTTCAGACAGACCCACCGCTTCAAACAACTGACCACCACGGTAAGAGGCAACCGTAGAAATCCCCATTTTTGAAAGGACTTTTAACAAGCCTTTTTCAATGCCTTTACGGAAATTCACTTGCGCTTGGATTGGGTCACCCAATAGCTCACCTTTGGCAACCAAGTCATTGATCACGTCATAAGCAAGATAAGGATAAATTGCTGTCGCACCAAAGCCTAGAATAACTGCAAATTGATGCGGATCACGCGCCAATGCTGTTTCAACAATAATGTTGGCATCCGTACGTAAACCGACATTAATCAGGTAGTGATGCACTGCACCAGTTGCCATCAATGCATTGGCAGGCAAGAAACCTTGACGAATTTTCTTATCAGACAACACCAATAAGGTTTTGCCGTCACGAATCGCTTGCGCTGCTTCTTCACAGATACGCGCAATTGCAGCTTCTAGACCTTCATCTTCCGCATAATTTAAATCGATATCTGCAATTTCATAACCCTTACGACCCAGCGTACGGATTTGATGCATTTTCGAATTTGACAACACTGGGCTTGAAATGATCAAACGATCCGCATGCTCAGGGCTTTGTTCAAAAACGTTTTGCTCACGACCTAAACACGTTTCCAATGACATCACAATCGATTCACGTAATGGGTCGATTGGTGGGTTGGTGACCTGAGCAAACTGTTGACGGAAGTAATCCGACACATGACGTACTTGGCGAGACAAAACTGCCATTGGCGTATCATCACCCATTGAACCCACTGCTTCCTGACCACTTTCAGCGATTGGACGAAGCAATTGATCACGTTCTTCAAAGGTCACCATAAACATTTTTTGTGATGCTTTAAGGTCGTCGCCTTTTAAGCCTTGATCACATAAATATTCTTCAAGCTCTGGACTACCTTGTACACGAACCGAGTTTTCACGTAACCATTCACGATAAGGACGCATTTTTTTCAAATGCGTGCTGACATCTTTAGTGTCGAGCATTTTACCTGTGAAGGTATCAATCACTAGGATTTGACCTGGACCGACACGACCTTTAGAAATTACATCTTCAGGCTCGTAGCCCCATACACCAATTTCAGACGCCAGTGTGATGTAACCATTTTTGGTAATCACCCAACGTGCTGGACGTAAACCATTACGATCCAACATACAAATTGCATGACGACCATCTTGAATCACGAGACCAGCAGGACCATCCCACGCTTCCATATGCTTCGAGTTAAACTCATAGAATGCACGTAAATCAGCATCTAAAGTTTCCACGTTCTGCCATGCTGGAGGAACCAACATACGCAGTGCACGGAACAAGTCCATACCGCCGCCCACAAGAATTTCAAGCATGTTATCTAAGCTTGAAGAATCCGAGCCAGTACGGTTCACGATTGGATTGAGCTCAGTTAAACCAGGCAATAATGGGTTTTCAAACTTTGGCGTACGCGCCATCGCCCAGTTACGGTTCGCAGTAATGGTATTAATTTCACCATTGTGTGCAAGATAACGGAATGGCTGAGCCAAAGGCCAACGCGGCAATGTATTGGTCGAGAAACGTTGGTGGAACACCACAATATGTGACTCAAGACGTGGGTCTGCCAAGTCTGTGTAGAAGTCAGCAATCGCTTCAGGCATCATCAAGCCTTTATAGCTAATCACTGTTGAACATAATGTGGTTACATAAAATGAAGGGTCATTAGTAAGCTGCTGTTCTGCACGGCGGCGTGCCAAGAAGAGTTTACGGTTAAACTCAACTTCAGACACACCCATTGGGCAGTTCACAATAATTTGCTCAAATGCAGGAAGTGACTGCATCGCAATCGAACCTAAAGCATCGTTATTGGTCGGAATCACACGCCACGCCAATACTCGACAGCCTTCAGATTCAATTTCTTTAGTTAGAATTTGTTTTGCATGTGCTGCAATTGCTGGATCGAGGCTTAAAAACACCGTGCCGACAGCAAAAACTTCACTGAGTGTAATATCACTGAGTTTTTTCGCTTCTTCACGGAAAAACTGTTTTGGCATTGCTAAGAGTAAACCGCAACCATCCCCTGTCTTACCATCTGCAGCAATACCACCGCGGTGGGTCATACAGCTCAGACTGTGCATAGCAGTCTTGACAAGATCATGGCTTGCATCACCCTGCATATGGGCGATTAAACCAAAACCACAGTTATCTTTAAACTCATCCGGTTGGTATAAACCTTGAGCGGGAGCTACAGTATTAGGCGATGGCATGTGCATAGCGTACCCTTCTTTCTACAGGCCCTGTCGGGCGTCTAACAATCTAATTACTTCTTGCCGATTCGTTCAATTGACTCATATTCAGATTCTGATTGAAGTACAGCATTTTTTCTTCACACCCAAGATAGACTGATTTTCGTCTTTATGCATGTCTTAATTGAAAAAATGTATGCAGCAGTCACGCACTTTTATAAGGCACTTGGCCGCTACTATTTCGCTCATAAATCGAATCTTTTTTGCGCCAAAACAGTGACATCAACTCAATTCATGCACCATTAAAGCAAGTTTTATGCCAATTATTTATTTTGTGTGTTAAGCGCTTTAGTTTTATTAGGTTTGTGTTTTTTACGTAAAAAACTAGTTCGAGGATAATCCATTTATTGCACCATATCTGTGCACATATGGAATTTACATTTTTTGATGCGCCATAATGATCCAATTTTAATTAAATGGGTCGGTCACTTCAGGTTCATTTGTTTTATTTTGTGGCGCATTCTCTACGGTCGTTTGTGACTTTTGCACATCAACCACATTTCCATCCGCATCACGACGAGTAACCGTTGTCGATGTGGTCGATTGTTTATTTTGTTCAACTGCTGCACGTGCCGCTTGTTGACGCGCAGCAAGCGTAGCTTCATCAATCACAGGCACAGCGGCTGGTTTCAACTGCACGGCATAGAGCTTATTGCTAAGTCCAAGTTCATCAGAACCGAGATCATTGACATATTCAGCATAGCTTTCAATTTTTTCAACTTTGGGTTGCACCGACTTCGGCAACGTCAGTTTTAAATCCGCCAATGCCTTTTGCGCCTCATTGGCATTTTTATACACACCATAGATCAGCACATATTGCTCAATTTGGTTTTCACCCGTCAGTCTTAAGTAACTAAACGCTTGACGATCAGATTGTCTTTGCAAAAAGCGCTTAATAATCGCCTCTTCTGAAACTCTAAACAACTCAACTGCACTGTTCTTTTTATTTTCCTGAATAAATTTGGTCCCACGGAATTCAGCTTCATGCTGCGCGATTGCTACAACACGTGTCGTCATATCCAAAGGTTTTACTTCATCGAGGAATGAACCTAAATGTGCGGTTGTTGCGACTTTTTCTGGCTGAATTTGTAACTCAACTTCAGATTCAGCTTTTTTTTCAACTTCAACCACAGTCTCTTGATCTGTAATGGCCCAAAAGACTAAGGCGCCAAACAAGCATACCCCTCCGAATGCAAGCCAAATATAATTTTGCTTTGTCTGCCACTGGGTTCGAAGGGTTGTTGCCATAATAAAGTTATGCCTGCTCTTGGTTGGCTAAAATCGCCTGTTTCATCAATTCTACATCAAATGTTTTGGTAATGATGGCCTGTCCTACCGCTTGCATCAAAACCAAACGCAGTTGCCCGTTCAAGACTTTTTTATCATGAGCCATATACGCCAAAAAGTCATCGAGGGGAATCTGCGGACATACTATCGGTAAATTCGCGCGTTGAATGATATTTTTTGTACGCGCCAAATCTTCTGCACTGATCCATCCCATACGCTGCGATAAATCTGCTGCCATCACCATACCTGTTGCCACAGCTTCACCATGGAGCCATTCACCATAGCCTAGATAAGATTCAATCGCATGTCCAAAGGTATGCCCAAGATTCAATAAGGCACGCTCACCTTGTTCTTTTTCATCATTGGCAACAATACGCGCTTTATGGGCACAAGAACGATACACAGCTTCAGCCAGTGCAGCTTCATCACCCTGCACCAAATCATCTATATGTTGTTCCAACCAAGTGAGAAAGTCTGTATCCCCCAAGAGTGCGTACTTAATCACTTCTGCCAAACCTGCGGATAACTCACGTGCTGGCAGCGTTTTAAGTTGAGACATATCCGCCAAGACCACTTGCGGTTGTTGAAATGCCCCGATCATGTTTTTACCCAGCGGATGATTAATCCCTGTTTTACCACCAACACTCGAATCAACCTGTGAAAGAAGTGTCGTTGGCACCTGAATAAAATAGACCCCACGCTGGAAGCATGCTGAAGCAAAGCCCGCCATATCTCCAATCACACCACCACCTAAAGCTAAAACTGTACAATCACGGTTGAAGCCTGACGCTAGCAATGCATCAAAAATCAGGTTGAGGTGCTCAATATTCTTATATTTTTCTCCATCAGGCAAAATACAGGTTGCAACTGTTTTTCCCAACGCTTCAATTGCTGCCACGTAACGCGCTAAATACAAAGGCGCGACCGTTTCATTACTCACAATCATCACTTGGCGACCATGAATATACGGCTCAAGTAAAGCGTTTGGATCTAAATCACTACCAATAAAGATCGGGTAACGGCGTTCGCCAAGTTCAACATATAAGGTTTGCATGGATCAAATCACTTCAAAACTGAATCAAAACTACTTTACAAGAATCAAGTTTAAGATACGCTGCGCAAGATCACGTGCAGCCCCTTGATTGGTCTCGATAATATAATGGGCAACTTCACGATATAAAGGATCTCGAACGCTGAGCAAGTCAGTTAACTTTTGTTCAGGATTCTCCACTTGAAGCAGTGGGCGATTTTTATCACGATAGGTTCGCTGTAGTTGAATCTCTACAGGAGTATAAAGATAAACAACAATACCACGTTGTTTGAGAAATGCGCGATTTGGAGCCTGAGTCACCGCCCCACCACCTGTGGCCAAGACCAAGTTGGGTCGAGAGGTTAACTCATCGATTACAACCGTTTCACGACTACGAAACCCAAGCTCTCCCTCTTTTTCAAAGATCCATGGAATCGTTGCCCCTGTTTTACGCTCAATCTCATGATCGCTATCAAGAAACTCTCGTCCTAACAGTTCAGCTAAATGTCGTCCTACCGTTGTTTTTCCAGCCCCCATAGGCCCTACCAAATAAATATTTGGTAGGGTTTCAAACTCTTTGCTTGGCAAGGAGTCACCTTTTAGATTTGTTCAAATTAAAAATATATTAATGATTTCTTGAAACACTGTCATTAACAATTCGTGGTGTCACAAAAATCAATAACTCAGTTTGCGCACTAGATCTGGTGTTATTTTTAAATAAAGCACCCACTACAGGCAAATCCCCAAAAAATGGAACTTTCTCATATTGATTTTGCTTAATGTCATCAAAAATACCGCCAAGTACGACTGTTTCACCATCATCAACCAAAACATTAGTTTCAAGTTCATTTGTATTAATTAAATACCCTGCTGATGTTAGTGTACCAACTGTATCTTTTTCAATTTTTAGCGCCATTTGAACTTTACCATCAGGGGTGATACTTGGAGTCACCTCTAACTTTAAGTTAGCCGCACGGAATTCGGTTTTTAAGCCTTCCGTCGCACTCCATGTTTGATAAGGAATCTCTGTACCACGCAAGATATAGGCTTTCTGTTTATCACCAGTCAGTACTTTAGGTGCTGATAACACTTCACCATGACCATCCGCTTGAAGTGCGCTTAACTCAAGGTTTAACATATAATCTGAGATCTTCAGTAAACCAAAGTTAAACGTACCAGCCGTGTTTGTTGCTAAATCCACCCCCAAATCAAAACTTGGCTGGAAATCTCCGCCCCATACTGGGCTATTGCCCAGCTTCTTCGCGCTCCACTTAATCCCCAATTCGCGAGAAAAATCTGTTGACGCCGTTACAATACGGGCTTCGACCATCACCTGTTTAACTGCGACATCCAGCAAGTCAATCATGCGACGAATCTTGTCAATATTTTGCTGCGTATCATTAATAATTAAAGTATTGGTACGCGAATCAGAAACCGCACTACCACGAGCACTCAATAAACTTTCCAAAGCTAAGGAGTCTGAACCCGCTGTTCGGTTCGACTCACCTCCTTTACTATCACGAGAGTCCTCCAATAACTTCAGTACATCCGCCGATTTAGCATAACTCAATTGAATATAATCGGTTTGAATAGGTGAAAGCTTAATACTTTGCGCGATGGCTTTCGCCTCTTCTTCCTCAGATTTAATCAGCTCAGCTACAGGTGCAATCCAAATCACATTACCATTGCGTCGCTTATCCAAATTCTTGGTTTTCATTATGATATCAAGTGCCTGATCCCAAGGTACATCTTTAAGGCGCAAGGTAATATTACCTTGTACCGTATCCGAGGCCACCATGTTAATGCCTGTAAAATCAGCTAAGAGCTGTAATACACGGCGTACTTCAATATCTTGGAAATCTAAAGAAATCTTTTTGCCCGTATAAGCACTTGGTGCTTTAGGCTTCATTGGATTTTTATCTTCAGGACGCTTTAAACTAATGGTGAGCTTATCTTCTGCCTGATAAGCCATATATTCAAAACTGCCATTCGATTGGATCGTGATCAGGCCGTTACTGCCATCATTTTGTGCATCAGTGGTCGATACAGGCGTTGCGAAATCATTCACATTGAGACGGCGCGATAAGTGGGCAGGAATTTTATTCCCCAAAACGCGCACCACAATTTTACTGCCTTGTTGTTTCACATCGACAGGGGTATTGCTACCTTTTAAATCAATGACAACTTGGCCTTCGCCGTCTGAACCACGTTGGAATCCAATATTTGAAATACCTTGCTCTGAACGCGCTGCAGCAACAGGTGTTGCTAGCGCTGGGTTCGCTGAGTTAATTTTCAGAATAAAGGTATTACCTTCAACACGTGTAGTAAATGCACCGGCATCAGCCAAATTTACAGTTAAACGTGAACGCTGCGCATCTGAAGTTACATCTACTGTACTTGCTTCAGCCGTTGCCACCGCAATACTGCCTTGTTTTAAGCTCTGCTGTGCTTTATCAAAATCCAAAACCAAACGTGATGGCTGTTCCAACTGATAGGCTTGCGGCTGTGGTGGCAAACCGTTGAACATGACACGAATTTCTGTTCCCTGTCCCGGAATTTGCATCGGCACAATATTCGTAATACTGACTTGCGCACTTGCAGCCTGCATCACCGCCATTGCAATTGCACCCATTGAAAACTGACGGAACATATGGTTCATCGTATTGCCATCCCCAAATATAAAATCTTTAGCACTATTTTTCATTTTTATTCCTTTTCCTTTTTTAAGGCGCCGGCCCAATTAATACTAGGCTTCTCGGGCGCTCGACATAGCCCTCACGCCCATCCGGAATAATTTCAATCAAATCAATTTGTGTGGCGGTGATATTAATCACACGACCATGATTCATCCCCAAATAACTACCACGCTGCACGCGTTCAATTTCACCATCAGGTGTTTGAATCAACGCCAAAATTTGTCCATTTTGTCCGCGCATGCTTCCTTTCATGTTAAGCGATTCAATCGCATAACTTTCCAAGGGTTGTAATTGGCGCGATAGGTTTAGATAGACACGCTTTCCAGCCATAATCTTCAGTTCAGCCGCTAAAGAGCTTGGCATAAACGGGCTCTTTAATTGGTGCGCAGCATAGTTAAAGGTCGGTACAGGTGGGAAATCTGGCGCTGGCTCAATCGGCAATGGTGGCTGATTGCGAATTTCAGCCATTTGCATATTGACCGCATCAATACGTGAATCACAACCGACAAGGAATAGTCCTACGCAGAGACTAAGTAAGAGGTTTTGATGTTTCATTACTTGGCACCTCCCGCATCGGCTTTCTTATCATTTTTTGTATCTTTTACATCAACATCCGTTGTAGCCGTTGCCCCGACATAACGGTAGGTTTTCGCTTTTACACTATATGAAATTTGCGGAATATCCGTCTTTTTATCATTGTTACTTGATGCTGAGATATCGAAGTCATGCAAGGTAACAATACGCGGTAAAGCTGCAATTCCACTGACAAATGAACCAAAAGAATGATAATCACCCGTCGCTTCAATGGAAATCGGCTGTTCGATAAAGAACTCTTGGCGAATTTCTGGCTCTAAACGAATATTTTTAAACTTTAATCCAGAATTTACGCCGCTCACGTTGATATCTTCAACCAAGCCAGGAATTTCAGTTTCTTTCGGCAGCTGTTCTAACTGCTGATTAAAATTGGCTTCCATTTCTTGCAATTGCGCTTGATATTGCTGCAAGTTACGTAATTTTGAATCTTTTTCACGAAACTCATTCAGTAAATTTTGTTCTTGTGCATGTGCATTTGAAATCGCATCAAGCTTCGGCTTAATCACGACAAAATAACCCAATGCCCCAATCACTAAAATGATAAAGATCCAACAAGTCAATTTGACTGAAAAGGGCCAACTACCGTAATTGTTTGGATCTAAGGTATTAAACTGTTGAAAAAACTTATCAACCGTCATTTTTTTCTTGGTTACAGCATGGTTTTCTGATGTTAATTCTTCAAATTCATCGCGACTCATTGTGCTGCCCCCGCTGTTGAATTATTAACTGTGCTTGCGGCTTCAGGTGTAGTCGCATCAGGCGCTACTGGCTGTGCAATCTCATCTAAATCTGCCGTGACCACAAAGGTGCCATAGGTTTCTTCAACACGTGGCACGATGGAACTTGGTGCTTTATCTTTTTTCTCTTCAGCAACCAAGAATGAATTCATAAAGGCATTGCGATACCATGCCGATGCTTCGAGATTACGTAAGAATTCCGCAACTGTATTCGGGCTTTCCGCTTTACCTTCAATGGTAAATTTATCACCTGTACGCACAAACTTAGTAATGTACATATTACTCGGTGTAACACGTACCATTTCATCGACCAAACGCACAGCCACAGGACGTTGACCTTGCAAACCTTGGATCAACTTCATCCGTTCAACAATCGCATTGCGCTGCTCTTGCAGACCTTCCAATGACTTTAATTGGACATCTAAGTTTTGATTGGTACTCACCACCAACTGATTGGCTTGTTCTTGATCTTCAAGTTTTTGACTGTAAAAGAACCAAGCCAAAGCAACAGCTAAAACCCCAACTAATGCAGCCCCAACACAATAGGCAATAAATTCTTTTTTTCGTTTCTCTCTTAACGCATCACGCCAAGGGAGTAGGTTTATTTTTGCCATTAATCAAAACTCCTCAATGCCAATCCACATGCCACCATGAGTGATGAAGCATCATTTTCAATTTTTTTAATGTCGATTTGTGGAGAAAAGCCCATCTGTAAAAATGGGTTGGCAATGGTGACCCGATAACCTAATTTTTGTTGTAATAACTTCGCCAGTCCTGGAATATTGGCATTCCCCCCTGCCAATAAAATATGGTCGATCTCATTAAATTGAGAGGACGAAAAGAAGAACTGCAAAGAACGTGCTGCTTGTTGCACCACAGCTTCAAGAAAAGGTTCAAGTACTTCAATATCATAGTCGTCAGGCAAAGTACGGCTTTTTTTGGCACGTCCAGCTTCTTCAAAAGACAAACCATAACGGTTTTGAATTTCCTGGGTCAGTTGTTTCCCCCCGAACACCTGCTCACGCGTATAAATGACTTTATTATTTCTCATAACGGACAAGGTGGTCATGGTATGACCAATGTCTAAAATCCCAACGGTATTTACGCCCATTGGAAGCGTATCTGAAAAGACTTTGAATGCATTTTCAATGGCGAAACTTTCAACATCGGCAATCTTAGGCGTTAAACCGCCCAACTCCAATGCTTCGGCACGTGCCTCTACATTTTCAATGCGGGTTGCAACGAGGAGTACATTGACACGATTTGGATTGGTAAACGGTCTGGAAGGACTTCAAAGTCCAAACTCGCCTCATCTAATGGGAATGGAATATATTGCTCAGCATCATCACGAATCTGAATTTCACGTTCGTCATCGTTCATATCGGCATCCATTTCAATGATTTTAGTAATCACCATGGACGTCGGAACTGCCAGTGCTACGTCTGTCGATTGAACATTGGCCAAATTTACCGCACGCTCAAGGGCATCACCAACTGCTTCTGGATTCAATATATTTTTTTCGACCACACTTCCTTCTGGTAATGGGACTAGTGCATAGCTCTCCACCCAATACCGATTGTTTTTAACAGAAAGTTCCAATACCTTAACAGAAGTCGAACTAATATCTACTCCTATTAACCCCTTACTTGGCTTACGATATAACCTGAGCACAGTATCATTCCTATTATTTTTTTATCCCCCAAAAAAAGTAACCCACTAATTAGTCCGCGTCTATAATTTTATACGGATACAATAACTCATCTAACATTCCGTATGTGTACAGGATATACTGACCGCTAATTAGTTTGCCATTAGCTCTTATTAAAACTTACTTGTTATGAAAAAGCTATCTTGTTCGGGCCGTGTTCATCCATTTTTTTTGATCATTATTATAATGTTGGTCTCAATTCCAATGGGTTTTTATGGCATGTATCTCTATATTGCCCCATCTTTGCCGCAAATGACAACTCTAAAAAAGGCGCCATTACTAAAACCTTTACAAGTTTATAGTGCGGATAACCAACTCATTTCGGAATACGGTGGCAAGCTATCTGTACCCGTAGATTACGATCAGATCCCACGAAGTTTTATTCATGCCTTCTTAGCGGCGGAAGATTCTTCTTTTTTTGAGCATAGTGGTATCAGTTTTAAAGGTTTAGGACGTGCAGTCAGTGAAAGTATTACTGGCTCAAATGTCCAAACGGGTGGCTCGACCATCACCATGCAAGTGGCAAAAAACTATTATCTCAGTCCCGAGCGTACATTAAAACGTAAATTGACTGAGGTTTTTCTAGCCCGAAAAATTGAACAAAATTTGACGAAAGAGGAAATCTTAACCCTCTATGTCAATAAGATTTTCTTAGGTAAAAATGCCTACGGTATCGCAGCGGCAGCTAAAATCTACTACAACAAAAGCTTAGATGAACTCAGCATTGCGCAAATGGCAATGATTGCAGGTCTGCCTAAAGCGCCGTCTAAATACAATCCAGTGGTCAACCCCGAACGTGCTTTAGAACGTCGTAACTGGATTTTGGGTCGTATGCTCCAGCTAGGCTACATTAACCAAAGCCAATATGAAAAAGGCATTGCAGAACCAATTAACCTCGATATGCCTGACCGCGGGGTAAGCAACCGATTTCCCTACATCGGTGAAATGGTCCGTAGCGAACTGATTGAAAAGTTCGGCGAGCACGCGATTGACTCTGGTTATAAGGTTTACACCACCATCAACAGCGAACGCCAAGCCTATGCCGAACAAGCGGTACAAGATGGTTTAGAAGCCTATGACCGTCGTCATGGTTGGCGTGGTGCGGAAGCTCATGACAAACCCTTAAGTAGCTTTAGTGCTTTTGCCAATACCTTCCCTGCCGAAGTTACCCGTGTGAATCAAAATAGTTTTGATGCCTTAATGCAAGATGGCTCAACAGTAACCGTGCCATGGTCTGGCATGTCTTGGACACGTCCTTATCGCAACGCGAATGCCGTAGGCGGTACACCATCAAGAGCATCTCAAATTGTTAAAGTGAAAGACATCGTACGTCTGCGCCCCAATGACAACAAAACCTCATGGGCTTTGGTGCAACTGCCTAAAGTTCAGGGCCAGCTGATTGCACTTAACCCAAACAATGGCGCTGTAGAAGCACTGGTTGGTGGTTATAATTTTTATCAATCTAAATTTAACCGAACCACCCAAGGCTGGCGCCAACCAGGTTCAATTATTAAACCCTTTGTCTATGCACTCGCTTTAGAGCGCGGTATGACACCGTATAGCATGGTCAATGACAGCCCAATCACGATTGGGAAATGGTCACCACGCAATGCCGATGGCCGCTATTTAGGCATGATTCCCCTGCGTCGTGCACTCTATTTATCGCGTAACACCGTGTCAGTTCGACTCCTGCAAACCGTGGGCATTGAACGTACACGCCAATTGTTCATGGACTTCGGCTTAACTGATGAACAGATTCCACGCAACTACACGATTGCACTCGGAACACCTCAGGTTTTACCAATTCAAATGGCTACTGGATACTCAGCCTTTGCCAATGGCGGTTATCGTATTCAACCGCACTTCATTAATCGTATTGAAGATGCCTATGGCAAGATCATTTATCAGAACAACCCTGAATATGCATGTATCAGTTGTATCTCTCAACAAGAATCAAAGCCTCAGTCTGCTGACACCATCACGCCTGATGATGAAGTAATTGAAGTCACCAACCAAGAGCTGAACCCTGCTGAAAAATCGGCAAATCCTGTTGAGATCAACAGTGACTATCGTCAAGCGCAACGTATTTTAAAATCTAGCTCTGCTTATGATATGGCGAATATTTTAAAAGACGTGATTCAACATGGTACAGGCCGTGCTGCGCTGCGTATTGGACGAGATGACTTGGGTGGTAAAACAGGAACCACCAATGATGCAAAAGATGCTTGGTTTGCCGGCTTTAATGGCAAATTGGTCACTGTAGCGTGGGTTGGTTTCGACCAACCAACAACTTTAGGACGCCGCGAATACGGCGGTGTGGCTGCGCTTCCAATTTGGACGGACTTCATGGGCAAAGCCTTACAAGGCACGCCTTCGGCGTGGGTTCAACTCGATGCCAAAGCCAAAGCACCGATTCAACGCCATCAGAAAGAAACACCTCAGAGTAACTTAGGCCCAACCCCACCTTTGGCGCAGCCGTTGTATCGCCCTGCACCGGTGGTAGTTCCACGTGCTCCTGAGCATGACTTTGATGATTTGCCGGGTGAAGAGGAAACGCTGGTTCCAAAGAACAGCACCCCACCCACCATGCAAGCACCCAAAGAACAACCAAAACCTAAATCGGATGCGCTCGATCATTTGATTGATCAAGTCCAATAATAAAAGCCCGCATCTGCGGGCTTTTTTATACTTATGCTTTTTTCTGAAACAGTAAAATTTGATACTGTGCCTGTAGTTCAAAAGCTGTTTGAGCCTCTAAAGCTTCACGGCGCTCTTGTTTCGCCTTATAGGCATAAGGTGTCATGGCAATCAGGTTTTTTAAGTCCTGCTGATTAAGCTTAAGATCAGCATCAACAACATCATCACTCACCAAATCAAACGCATCACTCAACTGCTCTACAAATTTGCTCGGTTCATGCGGCTTCACCTCTTCGAACAAAGCCTCACGCATGGCATATAAATGCTGAGGCGCAGGCGTCACCACCAACAAATATCCTTGCGGTTTGAGTACCCTTAAAATCTCTTGTATTGGAATCGGGCTAAACAAACTACTACATAAATCAATCGATTGATCCAACACGGGTAAAGTTGCTCCTGTACCCACTACCCACGTGATATTTTTATTGATTTTCGCAGCCACTTGCACTGCATTTTTTGCAATATCTACACCGACACATTGCAGCACTTCAGCCTGCATCGCATCTGTGTAATAGCCTTCACCACAGCCGATATCGAGTAAATTTTCAATACGTAACTCACGTACCTTATTGATCACTGCTTGCTGTAAAGGCGCGTAATGACCTGCACTTAAGAAGGCACGGCGGGCTTGTACCGACTCAGGCGTATCCCCCGGATTTTTGCTGTGCTTGTGTTGAACGACATGCAAATTGACGTAGCCTTGTTTCGCCACATCATAACTATGTGAATTCGCACAGCGCCATGTTCTTTCGTTTAAAGTTAAAGCCTCACGACACACAGGACACATGAGCAGATTCATTATTTTCTCCAAGACATTACCTCAGGCATAAAAAAAGCCGGCAAATACCGACTCTTTTCATACTTTTGCTTAACGCAATTTTAAGGTCATTAGACCTAAAACTACCAGCATAATTGTGATAATCCAAAAACGAATCACCACTTGGGTTTCACGCCAGCCTTTTTTCTCATAATGGTGGTGTAATGGCGCCATCAGGAATACCCGTTTATTGCGCATTCTGAGGGAACCAATTTGCAAGAAGACTGAAATCGCTTCGACCAAAAACACACCAGCCATAATGGCAAAGACAATTTCCTGACGAACCATGACCGCAATTGTACCGAGCATTGCACCCAATGATAATGCGCCCACATCGCCCATAAAAACCTGTGCAGGGTGTGCATTAAACCAGAGGAAGGCTAGACCCGCGCCAATCATGGCTGCACAAATCACCACCAACTCAGAAGCAAAGCGCACATAAGGAATATGTAAATAATTGGCAAAACGGACATCACCAGCCAAATATGCAAATACACCTAAACCCGCTGCAACCAGCACTACAGGCATAATCGCTAAACCGTCCAAACCATCGGTCAGGTTCACGGCATTTGATGCACCATTAATTACCAAATAGGTGAAAATGATAAAACCAATACCCAACGGAATCACCGACAAAGGAATACTTAAATCTTTAAAAAATGGAATCAGCAGATCCAGCATATTTGCGGTATGCACAGGATTGCTCTGTTGTTGCGCAATTACATATAGCGCAATACCTGCGCCCAATGATGCAAGCGACGTCCAAAAGAACTTTTTACGGGCAGGTAAGCCTGCATTGTCTTTATAGCGAATCTTGATCCAGTCATCGGCCCAACCCACTGCACCAAAAATCACCATCACTGCCAAGACAATCCATACATAAGGGTTGGATAAATCTGCCCACAACAGTGTGGAGATACCAATTGAGAGTAAGATCAACACACCACCCATGGTTGGTGTGCCCATTTTTTTGGCATGATTTTCAGGAGCATATGAACTCACGGCTTGACCATATTTGAGTGCTTGCAACTTGCGAATCATCACAGGACCGAGCACTAGACCAATGGTCAGTGCGGTTAAAACACTGAGCAAAGAACGCAATGTTAAATAACGAACCACCTGAAACGAACTATGGTAGCCCGCCAGTTGTTCAAATAACCATAACAACATTTAGAGTTTCTCCATCAAATCAGCCATCAACGTTTCCATATGGGTATAACGAGAACCTTTAAACAGGAAACTCATAGACTGGGGTTGATGTGTTTCAATTAAACTGAGTAAGAACGGCAAAGCCTGCTCTTGAGTTAAAAAAGCCTGCATTTTTTTGCCATATTGGGTGCTGCGTGCGCCTTCTTGTGCCGCAGGTGCAAATTCACCGACAGCCACCACGAAGTTCAGCCCTTTCACTGAGACCAAATCACGCCCCAGCATATAGTGCTGCTGTGCAGCAGAGCTACCTAGCTCACCGATATCACCCATCACCATCACTCGAACCCCCTCTTGCTGTGCAAGCACTTCAGCAGCGGCACGCATAGAGGTTGGGTTGGCATTGTAGGTATCATCAATCAACAAATGACGGCCTTGTTGAATAAAGTTCAAACGCCCTTTTGCACCGACCGCTTGCTCAAGGCCAAGCACAATATCATCCAAGCTAATACCAATCGCTAAAGCAAAAGCTGCCGCAGCAGTTGCATTTTGAACATTATGCTCCCCAGCAAATGGTAAATTCACCTGACGCACGCCTTGCGGGGTATTTAGCTTAAACGTTGCAGATTGTGCCTGTAACTCAATCTCAGTGGCAAAGATTTCACCACCCGCACCAAAGCTGAGCACCTGTTCAGTTTGCACTGCTTGGCGAATGCTATCGGCAAAATCATCGGCTGCAGGAACAATTGATGTGCCATTTGGAGCAATATGCGCATAAATCTCAGACTTAGCACGGCAGATGCCATCGCGTCCACCAAACTCACCCAAGTGTGCTGTACCAATATTGATAATGCCTGCAACCAAGGGCTGGACCAAATTCGAAGTATAGTCAATTTCACCTTGATGGCTTGCACCCAACTCCATCACTGCATATTGATGCTCTGGATGTAATTCCAATAACATGACTGGCACACCCAAGTCATTATTCAGATTGCCACGGGTCACCAACGTTGGTGCTATACGTGACAAAATACTGCCTAACATTTCTTTGGTGGTGGTTTTACCACTACTACCCGTCAGCGCAATCACTTTTAGCTGTGGGTTTTGTGCACGGCGATAAGCCCCCAGTTGTCCCAATGCCAAACGTGTATCAGGCACCACCAACTGACAAATCTCTGCATCTATAGGCTGACTCACAATGGCCACTTGGCAACCTTGTTCAGCAACTTGCGTAATAAAAGCATGTGCATCAAAACGTTCGCCTTTGAGTGCTAAGAAAGCATCTCCTGCTTCTGCATCACGTGAATCCGTCAAAATGCGTTTAATTTCAGTATTTGGCGCTTGATCATTTAGCCAATAACCTTGGGTAGCTTCGAGCAACTGTGCGGCGGTCCATGACACTAAAGGCACTGTGCTTGTTGTTGAGGTATGCATACGACTTCCTTAGTGTGCAGGATAAGCAGAATCAGTAGTGTGGTGCTGTGCATCAATCGCGGATTGCACTTCGACGACATCGTCAAACCAATGCCGAACACCCTCTATTTCTTGATAGTTTTCATGACCTTTGCCTGCAATCACGACAATATCACCCGCTTGGGCCTGTTGAACGGCAAATTTAATCGCTTCACGACGATCATGGATTTCATGAACCACACGGTTTGAGAAATCAATCCCCGCTTTCATATCGGCAAAAATTTGCTCAGGATTTTCTGTACGTGGGTTATCTGAAGTCAACAACACCACATCTGCTCCGTTTAATGCTGCTTGGGTCATGAGTGGCCGTTTGCCACGGTCGCGGTCTCCACCACAGCCAAATACTGCCCAGAGTTGCTGTTCCACATGGCGCTTCAACGTACTTAAGACTTGCACCAGAGCATCAGGCGTATGCGCATAATCAACCACAAACAAACGCGCATCATCACGAATCACTTGCATACGACCTGGCGCACCCTTGAGCTGTGCTGTTGTAGCAACCACATCGGCTAAATCAAAACCCGCTTGTTCAACCATAATTAAACTTGCGACCAAATTTTCAATATTAAAATGACCCAATAATGGGTTCTGTACCTGATATTCGGCCTGTGCCGTACACAAGCTAAAGTTTGCACCCGTCAGGCTATATTGAATATTCTTTACCAGATAGTCTGCAGGCTGCGTGGTTGAATAAGTTAAAATTTTCGGTTGGGCTGGATTATTTTGTGCCGCTTGAATCATGACTCCAGCATGCTCATCATCCAGATTGATGACTGCAACTTTCAATGATGGAAATTGAAATAAGCGAGATTTAGCTTCGGCATAGACCTCAAGCGTGCCATGGTAGTCCAAATGGTCGCGACTTAAGTTGCTATATGCAGCAATTTCAATTTCACTGCCCGCTAAACGGCCTTGTTCCAAACCATGTGAAGAGGCTTCAATCGATGCAAATTCAGCACCTTGCTTGGCATAGCTATGTAGTGCATTTTGTAGATGCAGCGCATCCAAGGTGGTATGCGACGATGCTTCTAAATTGGGCAAAATGCCATTACCTGTCGTGCCCATTACCGCACATGATTTGCCTTGTAGCATCAACAGTTCTGCGACTAAACGAGAAATGGTGGTTTTACCATTGGTTCCTGTCACCGCTAAAATACGAGCAGGCTGTACTTGGCTAGTGGCCAACAAAAATTGCTTTTGCCAGCCTCCCATCAAGTGACGCACATTCGGCACCACAATACTGTTTGCAAGTGCAAGCTCAGTTTCACTCACCACTGCTAAAGCCCCTTTGTCCAAGGCTATTTGCGCAAACTGCTCTGTTTTCTCAGGTTGTGAAAGTGATGTCAGCGCAATAAAAATTTGCCCTGCCTGTACTTTACGACTATCAAGAACAAAACCTTGAAATGGCTGTGCCATCCATTCAGCGCTTAAGTTAGCGGTGTAGAGTTGTTGAAATGTAATGGACATTCATCACCTATCTCTTGATTACAGGAGCATCTAAAGGTTTATCTAAAGGCACGTTCATTAAACGTAAGGATTCTTGCATAACACGGGCAAATACAGGCGCAGACACCGTACCACCATAGTAGGTCCCTTGCGGGTTTTCGACCACAACCACCATCGCTAAACGCGGGTCGCTGACTGGTGCAACACCGGCAAAAAGTGCACGATATTCATTGGTTGAGTAGCCTTTACGGTCAGCACGTAACTTATGCGCGGTTCCTGTTTTACCACCTACACGGTAACCCGGAATGGTTGCACGAGTCGCGGTACCACCCGGTAAGGTTGCCGTTTCCATCATCAACAAAACTTGATCCGCAATTTTTGGATCAATCATTTGTTCACCACGGGGAGGCGCATCTAACTTATACAAACTCAAAGGCATTTTCACACCTTTGTTAGCCAACATGGCATAAGCATCCACCATTTGCAGCACAGTCGCATTTAAGCCATAGCCATACGCCATGGTCGCCACTTCCGATACATTCCATTTACTTGGTGGAAGAATTAAACCACCACTTTCACCCGGGAATTTAACAGCTGAACGCTGACCAAAACCGAGACGTTTATAAAAAGTCGGTAAAGTTGCATAAGGGAGAGACAAAGCAATTTTAGCCACACCCACGTTAGACGATTTTTGAATAATTCCACCCAAAGTCAGTGGACCATAGTTATGTGTATCTCGAATGGTGTGGTTGCCGACTCGCATCGAACCCGGAGTGGTATTAACCACAGTATTCGGCATGTATTTGCCGCTTTCCAAGGCCATTGAAATGGTCAAAGGCTTCATGGTTGAACCCGGTTCGAAAGAGTCAACCGCACCACGGTTACGCATGGCGTCTTTATTGGACAAACTGTTTTTATCGTTCGGGTTATACGACGGCCACGACGCCATCGCTAAAATTTCACCCGTTTTCACATCGACCGCAATTGCTGTGGCAGAACGAGCATTATTGGCTACACCCGCAGCGGTCAGTTCACGGTACATAATGTACTGAAGGCGCGAATCAATACTGAGCGTAATATTTTCGCCCGGCTCAACTTCTTTAACCACCTCGGCATCTTTAAAACGATTGCCCTTTTTATCTCGAACAATTTGCTGCTCACCATCAATACCCGACAGGCGTTGATTCAGCTGCATTTCTAAACCTTCAATGCCCGAACCTTCACTGTTGGTCAAACCAATAATTTGCGCATTCGGTTGTGGCTGCGGATAGTAACGTTTGTAGTTCTTTTCGGTATACACACCTTGGAACTCACGTTTTGCAATCAGTTCGGCTTGCTGAGGTGGCACTTCTTTTTTCAAAACCAAGTAGCGCGAACGCGGACGTTCATTGAGTTTCCGCTTCAGTTCCGCACGATCCATGCCCACGGCATCAGCCAGTTCATCCAGATTTAGATTTTTGTCTGGTAATTGACGCTTCAATTTACGATTGTGTGGATCTTTGGCTAATTCAGCGGTAATTTCATCAAATAGTTTTTTATTATCAAAATAATCACGTGGGTCAATCACCACTTTCATAATCGGCGTACTGATCGCCAAAGGCACACCATGACGGTCATAAATCACACCGCGCATGGCTTTAATTTTTTCAGTTCTTAAAATATTGGCATTGGCTTTGTTTTGCAAAAACTCAGTATTGATGACCTGTACGTAAAAAGCACGTCCAACCAAAGCAATAAAGCAAGCTAAAACCACCGCCCACATGAGATAAAAGCGCCACATTTCAACCTGTAGAGCCGATTTTTCAGTCACCGCTTGCTGTTTTTTACGAGTGGGTTTACGCTTTTCTACCATGTTACAGCGGCCTTATTTTTTGTCTTCTGAAGTCGTGGGTAAAGAAATCACTACGGTTTGCGCCGCAGGTGGTGAATACATCCGCAGTTGCGTCACCGCGCGCGTTCCAATTTGTGCAGTTGCGCCAAAAGTTTGCTGTTCAATCAGCAAACGGCCCCACTCTGCATTTAAGTCATCACGCTCGCGCATAAAAGAGCTCATTTCGCGATAGTCATGACGGTATTCAAACACTTGGAACACCACCATCATGGCACTGATAAACACCAGCACCAATAAAATGACATAGGCAATCAGCTTCTTAAACTTTAACTTTGTTGGAATTTTTTCAACGACTTCAGTTTTCATTATTCGCCTTTAAGTGCTAAGCGCTCTGCAACTCTAAGCCATGCACTACGTGAACGTGGATTGGCTTTAACCTCGGCATCACTTGCTTTCACACGTGATACTTTCTTTAAACGACGTGTATCTGGTCGTTGTTGTGGCATACCCCAACCCATATCTTCCTCAAGTGTCGACTCTTTTTGAATAAATTGTTTAATTAATCGATCTTCTAAGGAATGGAAGCTAATCACAGCCAAGCGACCATTCGGTTTTAATACGTCTACCGCTTGCGGTAGGAAAACTTCAATATCTTCTAATTCTTTATTAATGGCAATACGAATTGCTTGGAAAGTTCGTGTTGCGGCATGTTTATTTTTTTCCCATTTCGGGTGCGCTACTTTCACAATTTCAGCCAACTGCGCTGTGGTTTCAATCAATCCGGCCGCTTTAATCGCTTTGGCAATACGACGGCTATAACGCTCTTCACCATATTGAAAAATAATATTGGCTAACGCCTCTTCCTCAATATTAACCAACCACTGCGCTGCGGTTGGACCTTTTGAATTGTCCATACGCATATCCAGTGGTCCATCTTTCATAAAACTAAAACCACGCTCCGCCTGATCAAGCTGCGGTGAAGACACGCCCAGATCGGCCATAACCCCATCGACCAAGCCAATGCCGCGTACTTCTAACTCATGTTTAAGGTCAGCAAAGCTGGCATGAATAATTTTAAACCGTGGATCTTCTTGTTCTAAAATCGCGGCTGTTTCCAGTGCTTGCGGGTCTTTATCAAAACCATAGACACGTGCATTTTCATCCAGCTTAGACAACAGCAAACGCGTATGTCCGCCACGACCAAACGTCCCGTCAATGAAAATCCCTGTATTGCGATCTGCTACCAAAGCATCAACAGTTTCGTGAAGTAATACAGAAATATGCGACATAAAGACTCAATATGATCGGAAGGAAAAATGTAACTGCACATTATTACCTTGTTTTAACAAAGCTCCAAACGACTTTTTGTAGGGAAATATTACTTTTCATAGACAAAACCGTTTTTAAACGGCATTCATTATCAAAAAAGCCTCCCAAGGGAGGCTTTGTAAGCAGCAGCTGAAATAATTAACTGGATTATTTACGGCTATTATAGATTTGGTCGAAGGTCGCCCCATTCACAAAGTGGGTCTTTTGAGCATTGGCCCAACCACCAAACACTTCATCAATGGTGAAGGTTTTTAACGGTGGAAATTGCGCTTTATATTTTTCTAAAACCGCAGCATTACGCGGACGATAGAAGTGTTTCGCCGCCATTTCCTGACCCAGTGGTGAATATAAATAGTTGATATAACCCTGTGCTAACCACTTGTTGCCATTTTTCGCCACGGTCTTATCCACGATTGCCACCGAAGGCTCGGTTAAAATCGAGATCGATGGATAAACAATATCGAACTGATTTTTACCTAAAGTTTTTTGTGTCACTAAGGCTTCATTTTCCCAAGTCAATAACACATCACCAATGCGACGTTCTGCAAAGGTGGTCATAGACGCCCGTGCCGCAGAGTCCATCACTTTCACGTTATGGTACATTTTACCCACGAACTCTTTGGCTTTGACCTCATTGCCACCAGGTTGTTTCAGTGCATAACCCCAAGCAGACAGATACACCCAACGTGGTAGACCGCCTGTTTTAGGATTAGGCGTAATAATTTGTACACCCGGTTTGGTTAAATCAGACCAGTCCTTAATTTTTTTCGGGTTGCCTTTGCGTACCATGAACACAATGGTCGATGTATAAGGCGCAGAGTTATTTGGGAACTCTTTTTGCCAACCCGGCTGAATTTGACCTGATTTAACAATTTCTTCAATGTCATTGGCTAAGGCCAAGGTCACCACATCCCCTTTTAGACCATCCACGACCGAACGGGCTTGTTTACCTGAACCCCCGTGTGACTGTTTAAAGTCAACCGTTTGTCCTGTACGACTTTGCCAATAAGCACCAAAGGATTTATTGAACTCATCGTAAAATTCACGTGTTGCATCATAGGAGACATTGAGCATAGTACGGTCAGCTGCTTGAGCTGATGTCATACTGAATGTCAGACCTGTTGCCACTACGGCAGCAGCCCAAAGAGATTTCAAATGCGTTTTCATGGCGTATTAAATTAAATATCAAGAATTATGCTAAATATATGAAACAAAATCATAAATCGCAATTCGCTTTTGTTTTTTAAATACCCGTTATTTTTACATCACTAAGACTTAGTGAATTGTTTTTATTTAAAATAATAGCAAACACTTTACTTATTCTTATTATATACATTTTTATGCTTAAAATATAATAAAAGTGGATATGCCTATATCCACTTTTATGTCGGAACGTGATCGCGTCAAACCACAGCACGTTTATTTTTCAGTATAAATTTGATCAAAGATCGCACCATTTACAAAGTGAGTTTTCTGCGCTTTGGCCCACCCTCCAAAGACATCATTAATATTAAAGGTTTTTTGCTTTGGAAATTGCGCAAGGTATTTGTTCGCCACTTGTTTATTTCGTGGACGGAAGAAATGCTTCGCCGCCAACTCCTGCCCTTTTGGCGAATACAGATAGTTTAAATAGCCCTTGGCCAAATTTCGATTGCCATTTTTGTCCACGGTTTTGTCTACAATCGCAACCGACGGCTCCGCTAAAATCGAAATAGACGGATAAACAATATCGTATTTGTCTTTACCTAGGCCTTGAGTTGCCAGTAAAGCTTCATTTTCCCAAGACAACAACACATCACCTATGCCCCGTTCAGCAAACGTGGTCAATGAACCTCGCGCGCCTGAATCAAGAACTTTGACATTTTGATACAGTTTTTCACCAATTCTTTGGCTTTAGCATCATTACCTCCAGGTTGTTTTAACGCATACCCCCAAGCAGATAAATAGATCCAACGCGGCGCACCGCTTGTTTTTGGATTTGAGGTAATGATCTCACCCCCGGCTTGGTTAAATCATTCCAGTCTTTAATTTGTTTGGATTACCTTTACGCACTAAAAAAACAATGGTTGAAGTATAAGGTGCAGAATTATTTAGAAATTCTTTTTGCCAGTTTTTATCAATTTGTCCAGTATTCACAATTTCATCAATATCATTGGCCAAGGCCACCACATCTGCTTGGAGACCCGTTGCAACGGCACGTGCTTGCTTGCCCGATCCACCATGAGACTGTTTAAAGTTGACCTCCTGCCCAGCTTTGCTTTTCCAATACTGTCCAAAGGCTTGGTTATATTCTTGTTGACATCCTCCCAGACCTAAAGAACGGGGATTCCTCCTCCGAGACGCTCATGTCCGAGCGCAAGAATATTCAGTGCGGAATTTATATCCCGATCATGGAGCGTACCGCACTCCATACACTGCCATTCTCTTATTCCAAGACCTGCTCTACCTTTCGGACTGCTAGAGCGTGAGCCACAGCACGAACATGTTTGGGTCGTATAGGCTTCGTTGACTTCTCCATACCATACTCCTGCGTTCTCGCATTTATACTTGAGCATGGTTCTTAGTGTTGTCCAACTGGCATCTAACACTGACTTCGCTAATCTAGTTTGTGCTAATGCTTTAGCATTCACATTGCCAACAAAGATTGCTGCATGTGCATTCACCAGTTTATGGCTGAATTGATGCAACATATTTTGGCGTATATTTTTAATCTTGGCGTGAATCGCTTTGACACGTTTCTTATTTTTTGCTCTTTGAGCAATGCCAAGTTTTTCCTCATATTGGCGATAGATTTTAGGAGCTTCGAGTTTCACACCATCTGAACAAGTGGCTAAATCTTTCAAACCCAAGTCTATGCCAATTGAGCCTTTAGCTATAGCTTTAACTTGTTGAATATCATCAACCACAAGGCAAACATACCAACGTCCACGACTGTCTTCTACAAATGAGCCTGTTTTGACGTTGT
>OEQM01000147.1_pt1 | contig 29768 bp, 25 predicted proteins | sample 1539771 | NCBI WGS metagenome assembly OEQM01 (sample SAMEA3891240, study PRJEB23780) | metagenome | biome: terrestrial biome; feature: animal house; material: water of meat washing | place: Italy | collected 2015-05-12
CCGAGGCCGACCTGACCCGCCTCGGTTACTTGCAGCAGCACAACGATGTGCTGGCCCTGCATATCGCCGATCCTCTCGAAGCGACGCTCTCGACAACCACCACCGCCAATGCCCCCTGGGTGGTCGGGGATGGTCAGTACCAGCTCAATATCGCCCCCCATCAGTTACCCATGCTGGATCAGGGGCTGGCTCGCCAGCAACAGCTGAAAAAAGATCAACTGGTGCGCTTGATGGCGCTCAAGGGCTTGCCACTCATCAGCCTCGACACCAGTGGCCACCACCTCGCCCATCTCATTACCGCCTTGGGAGGAACTCAGTGACGATCCACAAGCTACCCGGCACCTATATGCTGCGCGAATTGCAGGATGTGACCGTGCCTGACGCCATCAGCTGGCAACCGCAAACCGCAGGCTGGCTGCTGCTTGCCCTGCTCCTGGGCGCGCTGGCGCTGCTCTGGCTCTATCACAGGGTGCAGCGCTGGTGGCAGCAGCGTTACCGCCGTGAAGCACTGGCGGCCCTGCGCGCCATCAACTGGTCTGATGCCGGGGCCAGTCTGGGGCTGTTTCATATCATCAAGGCGGTGTTGACCCACCTTGATCCCCGGCACGCCAAACTGTTTGGCATGGCCCTGCTGCAGACCCTCGACAACGCCCTGCCCGATCGGCAGCCCCGCTTCGCCACCGAGTTGGGGGAGCGCTGGCTGGTATCGCTGGTGTGTGATCAGGTGGTATTGAGCGTCAGTGATCAGCTCTGTCTGGTCTCCCTGTGCAGCGACTGGCTTGCCCATCACCAGACCCCCGTTCACACTGCCTCGCTGGCGGCGGAGGCCAGCCATGCTTGATGCCGGTCTCGAGTTTGCCCATCCCCACTGCTTCTGGCTGCTGCCCCTGCCCCTGCTGGTGTTTCGCCTGATCCCGGCCTATCGCACCCGGCAGAGTGCCATCAAGGTGCCCTTCTTCACTCTGCTGATAGAGCTGCTGGATGAGCCGCCGCAAGAGGGGGCGACCCAGCTCACCCCCAGCTGGTGGCAACGGGTCGCCCTGATCACCGTCTGGTTGCTGGCGGTGGTGGCGCTGGCCAAGCCCACCATCTATGGCCCCCCGCAAGTGCGCGAGCGGTTCGGGCGGGATGTGATGATCGTGCTGGATCTCTCCGGCTCCATGGCCGAGACCGACTTCTCCCCCGACCCCGGCAAGTCCCTCAGTCGGCTCGACGCCGCCAAAGAGGTGCTTAAACAATTTGCTGCAACGCGCGAAGGAGATCGACTCGGGCTCATCCTGTTTGGCGATGCCGCCTTTATCCAGGCGCCGTTTACCGCCGATCTCGACACCTGGCAAACCCTGCTGCAGGAGACCGATGTCGCCATAGCAGGCCAGAGCACCCATCTGGGGGATGCCATCGGTCTGGCAATCAAAGTGTTCAACAACAGTGATCGCCACGGGCAACTAGACCAGAACAGCGCCAAGCGGGAGAAAGTCGCCATCATCCTTACCGATGGCAACGACACCGGCAGTTTTGTCAGCCCGCGGGATGCGGCCCGGGTAGCCGCGGTCAACGGCGTGCGGCTGCATACTATCGCCATGGGGGATCCGGCCACCGTCGGCGAACAGGCACTCGATCTCGATACCCTGCAACAGTTGGCGACCCTGACCGGCGGCCAGTTGTTTCAGGCTCTTGATGAGGCGCAGCTGACGCGCGCCTATCAGGTGATCGGTGAGCTGGAGCCACAACGCTACGAAAGCACCCGCTTTCAGACCCGCGAAAGCCTGCACCACTACCTGATCGCCGCCAGCGTCGGCCTTTATCTCGGTCTCTTTTCCCTGTTGACCCTCAGGCGTTATCGCCTGCGCCCTGCTCGCCAAGGAGACACCCATGATTGACACCCTGTTCTGGCAACAACTCTGGTTGAATGCCCACTTGCTGCGTCCCTGGTGGCTGCTGGCCTATCTCCCCCTCATCGCCATCATGGTGCTGCGCTGGCGCATGGACGAGGCGGGCAACTGGCAACGGCGACTGCCTGCACATCTGCGCAAGGCGCTGACGCTGGGTGAAACCGGCTGGAAAAAGAATCTGCCCCTCAAGGCGCTGGCGCTGTTGATGGGGCTCGCCATCCTGATCTGCACCGGCCCGACCTGGAGCCGCGAGCCCTCCCCCTTTGGCGAAGATCAGGGGGCGCTGCTGATCCTGCTCGATAACAGCGACTCCATGCTGGAAGAGGATATCGCCCCCAACCGGCTGGCGCGGGCCAAGCAAAAGATCAACGACCTGCTGGCGACCCGCGGCGGCGGACGCAGCGGTCTGGTGGTGTTTGCCGGCTCGGCCCACACCGCCATGCCGCTGACCCGTGACAGTGCCGTCTATGACCCTATCCTCGCCGCCATCCGTCCCGAGATCATGCCTAAAGCGGGCAAGCGCACCGAACAGGTGATCCCGCTGCTCACCGAACTACTGGCCGATGAGACCGGCAGCACCGTTTTGCTGGTGAGTGATGGCATCAGCCCCTCCGCCATCGCCCCCTTGGCTGACTATTTCCGTGGTCAATCCCGTCAGCTGCTGATCCTGGCCGCTGGCGACCCGGCCCTGAGTGGCAAACGCCCGCTGGAGCTTGCCTCACTACGGCGACTGGCCAGTGACAGCGATGGCACCCTGCTCACCATGACGGTGGATAATGGCGACGTAGAGCGCATCAACCGGGGGATTGAACGCAACTTTTTGATCCACAACGACTCCCTGATGCCCTGGCAGGACATGGGTTACTACCTGCTCTTTCCGGTCGTCGCCCTGCTGCTGCTCTGGTTTCGCAAAGGCTGGCTGGTGCAGTGGGGTCTGGTGGCAGCCATCGGTCTCTCCCTGTTACAGACGACGCCTGCGCAGGCCACCACCTTCTCGCTGGCGCCCGCAGAGCCGACAGAGCCTGCGATCAATCACTGGGCAAAGGAGCTGAAACAGCAGTGGTTCAACCTCTGGCTCACCCCGGATCAGCAGGGGCAGTGGTACTTCCAGCAAGGTGACTATCTGGAGGCGGCTAAACACTATGAAGATCCCTTCTACAAAGGGGTGGCCTACTACTATGGCGCCGAGTTTGCGCTGGCCCAGTCAGCATTCCTGCAAGCCGACTCCGAACAGGCTCTGCTCTATGCCGGCAATGCCCTCGCCAGACAGCGTGAGTATCTGGCCGCCCGCCGGCTGTTCCGGAAACTGGCTGACGAGGCCAGCGACCCGAGCGTGCGCCAATCAGCCGCCCACAACTATCAGGTGATGAGCGGGATTGTTGACGAGATCAACCGCGCCAGTCAGAGCCAGACCGGCACGCCGGATGGACCTGATCACTCCAGTGAACTGCCCGATGATGAGCCACGCAGTGCCGACGGGGCGGAAGAGACCGTGGCTTCATCCCTGATGGCGCGCGAAACCCTGACCGCAGATCAGATCCTGGCCAATCCGGCGCAGGCCGAAAAGTGGCTGCGCCGGGTGGAGTCTGATCCCGGTGACTTCCTGCAAGCCAAATTCCGCCTCCAGCTACACGCACAGCAAACGGGCGCAACCGCCCGTCCTCGTTCTGCCACCCACAAGGAGCCTACCCATGTGCAACCGGCACAATAAACTCCGCCACTGGCTGTGCAGATATATGGTGACAGCTACCCTGCTCGGGGCCGTGCTGCTCACGGTCGAAGCACAGGCTGCCGAGGCTTCTGATGCGACTGACGCCACTCAGGTGACCCTCAAGAGCTGGCTGAAAGATCAGGGGGAGGAGAAGCGCCCCTATGCCGTCAACCAACAGATCACCCTCTATCTGGAGCTGGCCACCAACCGCTGGTTTACCGCGGGTACCCGCATCGGCCAGTTCGAGCTGCCGGGGGTTATGGTCAAGCAGCGCAGCGAGCTGGCGACCAACTTCACCCAGCGCCAGGATGGCGAAACCTGGTCGCACCAGCGCTGGGAGCTGACGCTCTATCCCCAGCAATCCGGCCAGTTCGAGATCCCCGCCATCGCGGTGCGGGCCACCGTGGCGCGCCCTGAAGGGGGCTCCCGGCAGATCACCCTCACCACCCACCCTCTGCGTTTTGCCGCCGCTCTGCCCGACCCAGCCCTGACGGTCGGCGGGCGTTGGCTGAGCGCCAGCAATCTCACCCTGAGCCAGCGTTGGCAGCGCTCTGCGGATGACCATGCTGACGGCGAGCTGCGGGTAGGGGATGCTATCACCCGCACCGTGACCGCCAGCGGGCAGGATACCCTCTCGGTGCTGATCCCGCCGCTGATCCCGGCGATCGATAACGATGAGCGGGTGCAGGCCTATCCGGCGCAAGCCCGACTGAACGATACCCAGGAGCGGGGGGAGTACCTCTCGACACGGGAAGATCAAACTACCTATATCGTGCAGCGCGGTGGTGAGTTGACCCTGCCCGCGCTGGAGCTTGCCTGGTGGAACAGCCAGACTGGCCAGCTGCAAACCCTGACCCTCCCTGGGCAGACCCTGCAAGTGCGCCACACTCCCGCCTCCTGGCTGGCGGCCTACTGGCATCGGCTGCTTGGAGTGGCCAGTGGTGTAGCCCTGCTGGTGCTGGCGCTCCAGGCTATAGCCCGTTACTACCGTCACCACCCTCGCCCGCTCGGCTGGCAATATGGGGCCGCCATCTGGAGCAGGCAGTGGGGGGCGGTGCGGGTACTGGCCTATCGCTATCTGCGGGCCAAGAGGGGTTGGCTGGAACTTAGCCGTGTCAGTTCCGATCCGGCTTGGCAGCAACAACAGGTTGTATTCCAGCAAGATCCCCTTGATCGGGCTGATGCGCTCAGGATGGGCTGGCGCCTGCTGGTGCGCCTGCAAAGGCGACGGGGCACCTGTCTTGGCAACATCCGTTCACGGTTGGGCCACATTATCGGCTGGCAAGCGGCCCTGCCGGAATTGCCCCCCCTGACTGGCAAACCGACCTCAGCGGATCAGTCATCCAGCAACGCAAACAGATAAATAAAGTGCGCCACGCAGCAACCAACCCCTGCACTGGTTGTCCCACTTTGCCCACTTCATTACACTGCCAAAGTGGGATACCAGCTGGCTGCCACGCCACCTGACTGGCGTGGCAGGTTCTCCCCTCCGGCTACCCGGCAGTGCCAAGGCAGTGTGATTTTTCCACGAACATGTAACGAGGCCTCTCTTGTTAGACATCAGAAGTACCGAGCTGAACCTGATCCCGATCTTTGTCGCCATCTATGAAGAGCGCAGCCTCTCCCGGGCGGCGACACGCATGGAGATCAGCCAACCCGCCGTCAGCAAGGCCCTCAAGCGACTGCGGGAGATCTACGGTGATCCTCTGTTTAATCGCAAGGTCGTGGGGATGGAGCCCACCTCGTTTGCCATCGACATCTATCCGGCGATGGCGGCCGCGCTGAAAAACTTCAGCTCGACCCTCTCGACCTCGCGCACCTTCAATCCACGCACTTCCCAGCGAGTCTTCTCCATCGCCTGTGTCAGACTGGTCAGCGCCCAACTGGTTCCGGCGCTGCTGTGCAAGATCCGGGCACACGCCCCGGGTATTTCGCTCGAGGTGCATCCCCTCTTTACCGAGGATATGGAGAGTGACCTGCGGATGCAGCGTTATGATCTCATCATCGACATGACCCAGAGCGGGCGCAGCATGCTCAAGAGCGAGGTGCTCTATGGCGAGCAGGTGAAGGTGGTGTGTGCCAGCAACCACCCGCGACTGGGCAGCAACTTGACGGTGGAGGCCTATTTTACCGAGGAGCATGTGGCGTTGGCCCAGTGGCAGGTCAGAGGCAGCATGATCACCGCCGAGCACCTGCCGCAAATGGCCAACCGCAATATCGTGGTACGGGTGCCGACCGCCATGGAGATGCTGCCCATCATTGCGTGCAGCGAGATCATCGGGGTTTTGCCCACCTCCATCATAAATACCTTTGCCGGCATGTATGATGTGCGGGTACTCCCCTTCCCCTTCGAGGAATCAGTATTCAGCCTGTCGGCCATCTGGCATCCCAGCCGGACCACCGAGGCGGGCCACCGCTGGCTGCGCCAGCAGTTGTTCGAAGTGGTCAGCGAGCTGGGGCTGACCACCTCCATCGATCAGCCCTAACGGGCATCTCGCACCAGTCGCAATCCCATGTCAGCCATCATCACCGACTGGCTGGCGAAATCACGCCGGAAATTTTCAGACAATTCAGCCTCATAGGCGTAGCTGCCGCCTCGCACCGACTTATGGGCGAGGTGGCTCTTGCTCTCCTGGGCATTGTTCGGGTTCTCTTGAGGACTGTGGCGATAGAAGGTCTCTTCATAGGCATCAGCCACAAACTCCCCCACATTGCCGGTCATGTCGTATAGCCCCAGCTCGTTGGGCTTTTTCAGCCCCACCGGATAGGCGCGATTCTTGGCGTTGCCGCTGTACCAGGCCACTTCGTCAATCTGATCGGAGCCGCTGTAACGATAGCCTTTACTCAGCTTGCCCCCCTTGGCTGCATACTCCCATTCAGCTTCGGTGGGCAGGCGGTAGTGAGCGCCGGTCAGCTCATTGAGCCTTGTCACAAACAGATTGGCCTGTTGCCAGCTGAGGTTGTTGACCGGTACATCCGGCGCCTGGAAATAGCTGATGGAGGGGCCCATCACCGCCTCGAACAGGGCCTGGGTCACCTCGAATTTTGCCATGTAGAAGCTGTTGAGCGAGACCGTATGCTGCGGCCCTTCGCTCGCTTTGGCGGCAGGGTCGTTGGAGCCCATCTCAAAACGGCCCCCTTCCACCAGCACCATGTCCGCTTCAACCTTCTGTCGCAGCGGATGGAGCGGCTGGTTGCCCTGTTTGACCGAGAGGGTGCAGCCGGCCACCAGCAGGGTGGTCGCCAGCAACGGAATTGCGAATTTGAACGGTATGATCGTCATAACCTGACCTGTGCAGTAAGAGAAGTGGCAGCCATCACTGGCCAGCGGAAACCGGCGGCGTGCTCGTCTTGCTCGCGCGCTTGCTATTGAGCTCGGCCAGCACCTCGGGGGGCGCTATCTTGCCAAGTTCACTCATGCAGGCGTCGCTCTTGGGGTGATCGTGGCGAAGGTAGATATCGCACACCGCATAGAGCTGCTCCGGCGCGCCGGAGATCCGGTAGGCCAGCTCGAACGAGCCGATGGCTTTCTCGAGATCCAGCGGCTCTTGCAGCACCCCGTTGAGATACCAGAAGTAGCTGTTATTGCCAGCGAGCTCCGCCGCCTGTGCCATGGTGACTGCCGCTTCGCTCTTCTGATCGAGGCGCACCTGGGTCAGCGCCTTGGCGTAATGGAGGTTGGCATTCTGCGGCAGCACAAGGATCCCCTTGTTGAGCAAGGCCAGCGCCTCGGCATCCCGTTGCTGGGCCCGCAAGTTGTCAGAGAGACCAAGCCAGATCAGGGGATTATCGGGCTGATTGGCCAGCAGTTGTTCGTAGCTTGCCTGCGCCTTGTCCCACTGCCGGGTCCAGCGATAGAGATCTGCCTGCAACAGCTGCTGCGCAGGGTCCTGCTGCCGGGCGAGATACTCGCTCACCTCCGCCAGCGGCTGGCCAATGGCGCTCAGTTGCCCCTCATTCATGGCGCCATAATCGCGAGCCAGATTGAGGGTAGCGGCGCGGCGAACCTCGGCACTGCTGTCAGCCAGCAGCGGTGAGAGCAGTCGCCAGCGGTGCGCAAACTGATAGGGATCGGCGGCAATCACCGCCGCTTCGCGCACCAATGCGTGCTCATCACGCAGGCTTCTGGCCACCGCCACCAGACTGTTCTGGTTCGGATAAGCCGCCAGCTGGCGCAGGGCATCGGCCCGCTCCACCGCTGGCAGGGAGATATCCTGCGCACTGTAGGCCCACTGCTGGATCTGGGCGGCTGAGGGCGCAGTGACTGCCACGGATGCGGTGGGTGCCCCATTCGCTGATGTGGTGACCGGCGGCTCAGGGCTGGCTACCGCCAGCGCTGCGCCAGACAGGGTCATGCCAAGGGCCAGCCACAAGGCGCCCATGGTGCCGGAGCGGGTGTGACGAAACTCGTGGCGACTCAACATGCTCTGCATCGCTTATTTCCTCTGACCATGTGTCATGACGCCGTTATTCATCACCGCATCACGATACTTGCCATGGGCCACCGGATAACCGGCACGGCGCAGGATATAGGCCATCGACTGATCGATATGGCTGAAAAACTTGTACCAACCGGCACAGAGGTAATTCAGACCTGCCTCCCCTTCGTGGGTGCGAATAAAGCGGTTCTTCGGGCACTCCCCATAGCAGGCAAACTGGTAGTCACACTGCTGGCACTGACGGGTCAGGCTGCGCGATTTGGCAAAGCCGAACGCTTGCTGGGCGGGCGAATACGCCAGCTCACTGAGCGGCTGATGGTGGATATTGCCGATCTTGTACTTGGGATAGACATAGTGGTCACAGGCAAACACATCGCCGTTGGGCTCCATCGCCAGCCCCTTGCCGCAGATCTCCCCCAAGGTACAGAGGGGGTTCTTGCGTCCCATCCAGGTCTCGACACTCGCCTCGAAATATTGCACGAAGACCCGTCCCAGATCCCGCTGCACCCACTCATCGAAAATGGTGATGAGAAAATCCCCCCACCCCTCGGCCGAGACGCACCAGGGCTCGACCACCGAATTTTTGTGCCAGGGATTGAGGCGCTTGTCCCCCTGCCGGAGCTGCTCCTGCTGCTGCCAGGTCTGGGGCGCGGTGGTGCGAAAACTCTTCTGCTCGACGATGGGGATAAACTGCATCTGGGGCGACTTCACCTCATCACGCAGGAAGCGATAAACCTCCAGCGCATTCTTGCTGGTGAGGTTGTTGACGCAAGTCAGGGTGGCAAACTTCACCTTGTATTTATGCAGCAACGCCACCGCCGCCATCACCTGCTTGAAGGTGCCACGGCCGGCGCGGTTGACCCGATAGGCGTTGTGCAGCAGCTCGGGGCCATCGATGCTCAGACCGATGAGAAAGTTGTTGGCGGCCAGAAATTCACACCACTCATCGTTGAGCAGGATGCCGTTGGTCTGCAGATCGTTGGCGATCACCACCCCTTGCGGCTGGTATTTGCGCTGCAACTCGACCACTTTGCGAAAATAGTCGAGCCCGAGCAACGTCGGCTCGCCCCCCTGCCAGGAGAAGATGATCTCGGGGGTATTCTGCCCCTCGATATATTGGCGGATATAGGTCTCAAGGGTCTGCTCGTCCATCTGGGGCGAACACCCCTTCTTGTATTCCAGCAGATCCTGCTTGCTGAGGTAGTAGCAGTAGGTACAGTCGATGTTACACACGGCCCCGATAGGTTTGGCCATCACATGCATCCGCTTGGATGCCTTGCCGTTGAACTGTGGACCCTGAGTAATCACCATAACTGCACCACCTGCAAAATTGCTGTTTTGAGGCCTGCAGTCTAAAGGCTCCCGCTGTCACACGCTGGTTATACCCCTTATAACCAGCGGATATGGGACCAGGCTAACATTCTGATGTCATAAAAAATCATCGCATCCTACGAGATAAATTGGTCGTATAGTCCCGGTGAGCAAGACAGAAGTGCATAAGATATCGGGAGCAACCGCCCAATAAACCGCCACCTGCACGGCTCGCCCTTCGTTCTGCCTGCGCTATGGTTTACCATGCAGGCAATTGTGGTGCCTGGCACCGCCCACCCAGGCGCTAGCCGCCGTCATCGGATACCTCATCTCGAGCAACATGAGCAAAACAGCACACGCGGGCAACGAGCCAACATTCTACTTCCACGACTACGAAACCTTCGGCATCAGCCCCGCCAAGGACAGGCCGTCGCAGTTTGCCGGTATTCGTACCGATGCGGATTTCAACATCATTGGCGAGCCGCTGGTCATCTATTGCAAGCCGCCGGCGGACTACCTGCCGGATCCGGAGGCGTGCCTGATTACCGGTATCACGCCGCAAAAGGCGATGAAGGATGGGCTGTGCGAGGCGGATTTCATTCGCCAGATCCACGAGCAGTTCGCCACGCCGAATACCTGTGTGCTTGGCTACAACAGCATCCGCTTCGATGATGAAGTGACCCGCTACACCCTCTATCGCAACTTCTATGACCCCTATGCCTACAGCTGGCAGAACGGCAACTCCCGATGGGATATTCTCGACATGCTGCGGGCCTGCTATGCCCTGCGCCCGGAGGGGATCGAGTGGGCGTTTGACGATGAGGGCAAGCCGAGTTTCCGGCTGGAGAAGCTGACGGTCGCCAACGGTGTGGCGCACGCCAATGCCCACGATGCGCTCTCGGACGTGCTGGCCACCATCGAGATGGCCAAGCTGGTGAAAAAAGCCCAGCCCAAGCTGTTTGGTTATCTCTTTGATCTGCGTAACAAAAACAAGGTGAAGGCGCTGATTGACGTGGTGACCATGAAGCCGCTGGTGCACGTCTCCGGCATGTTCTCCCCCTGGCAGGGTTGTGCAAGCTGGGTCTCGCCACTTGCCTGGCACCCCACCAACCAGAACGCGGTGATCATGGTGGATCTGACCCGTGACCCCACCCCGCTTATCGAGCTCACCAGCGAGGAGATCCGCGAGCGCCTCTATACCAAAAAAGAGGAGCTGGGGGATCTGGCGGGCATTCCGGTGAAACTGGTGCACATCAACAAGTGCCCGGTGCTGGCACCGGCCGCCACCCTGACGGCGGAGCGCGCCGACGAGCTCGGCATCAATCGGGAGCAGTGCCGCAAGAGCCTGGATCTGCTGCGCGCCCACCCCGAGGTGCGGGAAAAACTGGTGGAAGTGTTCAATCAGGAGTTCGCCGGCAGCAATGAGAGCGACCCCGATACCCAGCTCTACGCCGGATTCTTTGGCCATGGCGACAAGTCCACCATGGATCTGGTGCGTGCCACCCCCGCGGATCTGCTGGGTGAGCGGGAGTTCGCCTTTACCGACTCCCGGCTGCCGGAGATGCTGTTCCGCTACCGCGCCCGCAACTGGCCACACACCTTGAGCGAAGCGGAGCAGAAGCGCTGGCGCCTGCACTGCAGCGACTACTTCAGCCGCCGTCTGCCGGACTATGTGCCCCGTCTCGAGGCGCTGGCAGAGCAGAACCAGAGTAACGAACGGAACTTTGCGATTCTAAAGAGTCTCTACCACTATCTGGAAGATTTATGAGTTGTGAGTAGTTTCACAATAAATCCTTCCCGCCCATCCCCTTCTTCAGGTCATAATGACGAAGGGGATTTCCCCAAAAACCAATATCTTGCAACATCCTGAGCGGATGTCTCCCAAGCAAGAGATCTCTTTGGCCGAACGGAAGCCATTTGCTGATGCCTCGTCACCACGCACTGCTCGGATTACTGGCCCTGCTGCCGCTGGCAGCCAACGCCGCATACCGGTTCGATGTGCCGGATTATCTTGCTCGCCTGCCCGAGCAGACCTATCGCATCGTAGAACAGAACTTCAATACCCTTTATCAGCAGACTGATTTCACTCCCCTGATCACCAACAGCTACTTCAACGGCTCCCATCTCTACAAGTTTGTCGGGGTACCGCTGGCCATCAGCGCCCAGTCAGGTTTCCAGCTGGAGGTGTTTGGTCAGGTCTATAACCGCGCTTCGCAAGCCTATATGCACCTGAGCGAGGATATGTCCCTCTATCGGGTGATGCGGGTCGATCTGATGGGGAACCCCAATGATCAACTGGCCATCGGTTTTGGTCTGGGGGTGCCCATCACCCCGTTGCTGACCCTCAAGGCGATCGCCTCCGGCAGTGATATCCCGGGCTATGGCTCCGCCAAATACGCCGTCGGTTTTGAGTGGCGTTACTGAAAAACGTGACTGATAACCGCTAATTGAAACAATTCAGGCTCCGTGATGGAGCCTGAATTGTTTATGGTGACGCTGTGATCAGGTGTAGCGGATCACCCGCCCCTCGCCCCCTTGCAGGGTCACGGTTGTGCCGACTGCCTGCCCCTGCCAAAAATCGGTTCCCCCTTCCGGCAGCAGAAACTCCTGTGGTTGCCCCTCCCAGTTGAACAGGCAGAGCAGAGTGCCGCCCTCGGGCAGGCTTACTTCACCACAGGCAAAGTCCATCAACTCGAAACGGGCAGAGGGTGCACGAACAGCACAAAGACCCAGCAGCTTGCACAGTTGCGCCGCCTGCTCCTCATCGAGATCTTGCAGTCGATCACCCGCCAGCATCATGCCGCCGCTCGCCACCAGCGCAGCCAGATGGAAGCTGTATTCAGCCTTGCTTGCCTGCTGGCTAGGCAGATCACGCAGACAGATGCAGTCGGGGTCGAGGGCCCAGAGCTTGTCATTCTGCCAGGCGCGGCAGAAGGCTTCACGGGCAATCTGGCGATAGCGGTGGCCGTTGCGCTCCACATCATCACTCACCCGCATGCCGTGCACCAGCCCAAGGCTTGGCCAGATGGGGGCGTTGCAACCGAGCAGGAAGGCGCCTTCACCTGCACCACGCAGGATGGCCGCCATACCGCGCCGATAGGCTTCAACCCGGGTGGCGGCCGGATCGTGGAAACGGCCACCGTGGATGGCGCCCCAGAAGTTGGCATCGAGCTTGAAGTAGTGGATGCCCCACTGCTCGCGCAGGGTACGGAACACCTGCTCAAGGTGCGCCTGCACCTCGGGGTGGGTGCCGTCCAGCACATACCAGGGAGTACAACGCCAACCGCCATAGGTGACCCGCTCGGAGGGGAGCGGCAGGCCGTCATCCCCCTTCACAAACCAGTCGGGGTGATCCTGAAACACCTGCGAACCGGGCTCTGCAATAAAGGGAGCGACCCAGAGGGCGGGCTCGCAGCCAGCCTGTTTGATCTCCGCAGCCAATGAAGCAACACCTTGCTCGAACTTGGCCGACGGGGTGAGCCAGTCGCCCATCTTGGCCTGATAGCCGTCGTCGATCTGCACATAGCGCAGGGCCGGGAAGCGCTCGGCACGCACCTGCAGGTTCTCGCGAATATCGGCGGCACTTACCTCGGCGTAGTAGTGATACCAGGAGCACCAGCCGCTCGGGCGCTCACTCACCTTGCCGATCAGCGAGCCGTGCTCGGCCTCGATCAGCTGTGCCAGTTCGGCCAGCAGATCCTCGCGCTCCGCCCCTTCGAGGCAGATCAGCGCCTCGCTCTGCCAGTGCTCACCGGCGGCAAGTTTTCGCCCTTCGCAGTTCATCAGGATCTGCAAGCGACCATCGGGGTAGAGGCGAAACTCCCCGCCAAAACGGTGGCAGCTGGCAAAGGCGAGCAGCAGCCACCCCTTGCCATGCTCCACCAGCAACAGGTTGTGAATGGTGTGATAGCCATTGTCATCGGTGATGCGATAGACGCTGGCATCGGGGCAACGGCCGACATGTTGCGGTGATTGCCAGCTACCCATGGTCTGGGCCAGCATCTGGAATCCTTCGCCATAGATGGCGCTCTCCACCGGCAGGCCAAGCTTGCCGTCAAACAGCACCCAGCGCTCAACCGGGGTGGCATCAGCGCCGGTGTTGTCGAGTCGCACCCGGCACAGGGGCCCTTCCCACTGACGGGTTTGCAGCAGATGGGGTGGCAACGCATTATCGTTCGCCAGCTGGCGAACTCGGGACAAGAGGGATGTCATCACTACTCCTTGTAGTTCGAAAAGGGTTCTATCAGGCACTTTTCAAAAAATGCCAATCAAATCAGCTTCAAATGAACTGATTTCAGTTGTTATTGTTTTAATGCCGCGACCCGGCCTCTCTGGTAAACTGCGATTTTTCTTCCCAGTCGATGAGGTTCACGTGATCGCGCAACGCGCCTTGCTGTACTTTCGTGACTTTATGGTCATCGTCGCCTGCCTGCTGGCAGGCAAATCCGTGGCAGCCATCCTGCCGTTCGCCTTTCCCGGCAGCATCATCGGCATGCTGCTGCTGTTTGTGCTGCTCTCCCTGCAACTGATCAAGCTGCACTGGGTCGAGCTGGGCGCTGGCTTGCTGCTGCGCCACATGGGCGTGCTGTTCGTGCCGGTTGCGGTCGGACTGGTGGCCTGGCTTGAGCCCCTGCGCCAATCCTTCGGCGTCATCATGCTCTGCATCGTGCTCGGGATCGTGCTGATCCTCGCCACCGTCGGTCGGCTCTACCAGAGGATGAACAAATGATCTTCTGGCTCGCCATTCCCCTGACCCTGGCGCTCTATTTCGCCACCCGCGCCCTCTATCGCCGCCTGCCCTGGCCCATCATCAATCCGGTGCTGGTGCCGACCGCGGTGATCATCGGCCTGCTGCTCTGGTTTGATCTGCCCCTTGAGCAGTACGAGCGCGGCAGCAGCCCCATTACCATGCTGCTGGAGCCCGCCGTGGTGGCGCTGGCGCTGCCGCTCTATCAGCAGGCGCGCCAGATCCAGGCCAAGCTCAAGCCCATCCTAATCTGTACCCTCGCCTCCGTCTTGATCTCGGTGTGCACAACCCTGCTGATCGGTCATTTTATGGGCACAGATCCGGCGCTGCTCGCCTCATTGGCGACCAAATCCATCACCACCCCGCTCGCCATGAGCGTCAGCCAGTCCATCGGCGGCATTCCCGCCATCGCGGCCGCCGTGGTGGTGGTGGTGGGGATTGTCGGTGCCCTGATCGGCTACCCGCTGCTCAAACTGTTCAAAGTGACCGATCCGGAAGCGCAAGGGCTCGCCATGGGGGCCTGTGCCCACGCCATCGGCACCGCCACCTCCGCCGAGAAGGGGATCACCCAGGGGGCCTTTGCATCGCTCGCCATGGTGGTGTGCGGGATCCTCACCGCTGCCGTCGCCCCGCTGCTGTTTGCCATCTATCACTGGCTGATCTGATCACCCCATTGACCACCTGTTGACCATTCCGGGGGGCCTGCTGGCCTCTCGGGGTGCGACCTGCCGCACAATTTGCACAAGACAAACGTTTCCATTACCATCCCCCTCCGTTTGCCCGTCAGGGCGTGAGCCTGCTCACACATTTACCCGAGCTTGCTCCCTACAATGGCCGCCCAATTGGCCTTTGAGGACACACTATGCATCCCCGTTTTGCCAAGCCATTCGATACCCTCTCTGCCCCGCTCAAAGCAGCCGTGCAGCCCATGCTGGATAGTGCCGACTTCAACGCCCGCTTCACGCCGGAGCAAGTCGCCACCCTGAAAGCCGCCACAGGTCTCGATGATCGCGCCCTGCGCCTCGCCCTGTTGCCGCTGGCCGCCGCCTGCTCGGTGGCGCCCATCTCCAAGTTTTATGTCGGTGCCATCGCCTGCGGCCTGAGTGGCACCTGGTACTTCGGTGCCAACATGGAGTTTGCGGGGCAAGGTCTGTTCCACTCGGTCCACGCCGAGCAGTCCGCCATCTCCAACGCCTGGCTGGGTGGCGAGACCGGGATCTCTGAAATCACCGTCAACTACACCCCTTGCGGCCACTGCCGTCAGTTCATGAACGAGCTGAGCACCGCCAAGATCCTGAAAGTCTCTCTGCCCGATGACCTGAGCGCCCTGCAATCCTTCCTGCCCCACTCGTTTGGCCCGGCGGATCTCGACATCACAGATGCGCTGATGAGCCCGCAGGATCACGCAGAGCTTGAGCTTCAAAGCGAAGACCCGCTGTGGCAAGCCGCGCTGGCCGCCGCCCGTCAAAGCTACGCCCCCTATAGCCAGGGCTATGCCGCGGTGGCGCTGCAGTTTGCCGATGGCCGCATCTTCTCTGGCCGCTACGCCGAGAACGCCGCCTTCAACCCCAGCCTGCCGCCGATGCAGATGGCCTGCGCCCATGCGGTGCTTAACGGCGAAGATCTCGCCACCATCCGCCGCGCCGTGCTGCTGGAGAACAAAAACGGCCAGATCAGCCAGCGTGACTCCGCCCAGTCCACCCTCAAGGCGCTGGGCTCGGTCGAGCTGGAGTATCAGGCGGTCTGACCCAGTTTGCTTCGATAAACGAAAGCCCCCGCACCTTGGTGCGGGGGCTTTTTTACTGGGCCATTTAACCGGGTGCGGCCGGTGATCTTCACGGCTTGGCGCGGTTGATCACCCCGTCTAACCGGTTGCTGATCAAACCGGTTTTAGCCGCGCCGTGAAGTGGCGCAGCAGCGGCGGCTCGTAGTCAAAGGTGAGCCCGCGAATGTCGCTGGCCCGCGCTTTCACCGCGATCAGGCAGTCGGCCACATAGTCCATGTGATCCCGGGTGTAGACCCGGCGCGGAATGGTGAGGCGCAACAGCTCGAAGTCCGCCGCCTCCTGCTTGCCGGTGGCGGGATCTCGCCCGAGCAGCAGGGAGCCAATCTCCACCCCGCGCACGCCCCCTTCCAGATAGAGCTCGCAGGCGAGCGCATGGGCCGGAAACTGCTCGGCCGGAATATGGGGCAGCAGCTTCTTGGCATCCACAAACACCGCATGGCCGCCGGTGGGGGTCTGGATCGGGATGCCCGCCTCGGCCAGCCGCTCACCCAGATAAGCCACCTGACTGATGCGATAGGTGAGATACTCCTCATCCATCCCCTCGCGCAGGCCGATGGCGAGCGCCGCCATGTCCCGCCCGGCAAGGCCGCCATAGGTGACAAACCCCTCCATCGCCACGCAGCGCACCTGCACCGCGCGGAACAGGTCGAGATCCTCCTTGAAGCAGCAGAGCCCGCCGATATTGACCAGCCCGTCCTTCTTGGCCGACATGGTGAAGATGTCCCCCAGCGCAAACATCTGGCGCACTATCTCCTTGATGCTGTGCTTGGCATAGGCCGGATCCCGCTCCTTGATAAACCAGGCGTTCTCGGCAAAGCGGGCGGCGTCGATCACCACCGGAATCTGGTGGCGACGGGCCAGTTCGGAGACCGCCTCCATATTGGCCATGGAGACCGGCTGGCCACCGGCGCTGTTGCAGGTGACCGTGATGATGATGCCGGCCACGTTGTCGGCCCCCAGGGTCTCGATGGTGTCGGTCAGGCGAGGGAGATCAAAATCCCCCTTCCAGGCGTAGGGGGCCGTGGTGTCGAGGGCTTTCGGGGTGAGCAGGTTGATGGCCCGCGCGCCAGCCAACTCCACGTGGGCCTTGGTGGTGTCGAAGTGGTAGTTGGAGATAAAGACCGGCGCCTTGCCCTTGCAGCGCTTGACCAGCTCGGGGAAGAGGATCTGCTCGGCCCCGCGCCCCTGGTGGGTGGGCATCACATGCTGGTAGCCAAAAATCTCGCGCACCGTGCGCTCCAGCTCGACGAAGTTGCGGCTGCCCGCATAGGCCTCATCCCCCATCATGATGCCGGCCCACTGACGGTCGGACATGGCACCGGTGCCGCTGTCGGTCAGCAGATCGATATAGACATCCTCGGCCAGCAGCAGGAAGGGGTTCCAGCCAGCGGCCTCGAGGGCGGCGCGGCGCTCGGCGCCAGTGGTCTGTTTGATGGGCTCGACCATCTTGATACGAAACGGCTCGGGTATACGACGCATAAAAGACTCCTCACCGGCGCAAGGCCAGTGTGTTTGAAATCGGGATTGGCAAAGAGGCCGGGGCGATCAGGGTCGTCCGGCTGACAAATTCAAACGGCGGGTGCCGCCAATCAGCGGTGAGGAAAGTCGAAGGTGAGAATGGGATCCCGGGTATACCAGTGGGCGAGCAGGCAAGCTGCCCGGGGCGTAGCTGTCATGATTGGCATCACTCCCCTCCATATCGGTTGTAGACAGTCGGTGGCCAACAAGATCCATTGATGGATGCTGCCAACGGGCAGCCTCGCCACGTTAACGGCTGGTTAATTGGCAAACAAGGGGCGCACCGACGGGCTGTGCGCCCGCTCACAAAGTGCGCATCTGCGCGGCAAACCGGCAGTGAGGTTGATCCGCCCGCGCCCCCGCTTCGTTATTCTCCCTACCCACACGCCACATCCCCCATCAGCCAGGGCCGGAAGCCATCATGCATCGCAAACCCCATCTGCCCGAGAAGATCTGCCCCGTCTGCCAGCGCCCCTTCAGCTGGCGGCGCAAGTGGGCGCGCAGTTGGGAGGAGGTTCGCTACTGCAGCGAGCGCTGTCGCCACGCTCGTCACAGCAGCCAGCAACCTGAGGGGGAGCGAGTCTGATGGAGCTGCGCCTGATTCTCGGCGATCAGCTGAACGCCGGTCACAGCTGGTTTCGCACCCCGGATCCGGCAATCTGCTATCTGATGGCGGAGCTGCGCCAGGAGACCGACTACTGCCGCCACCATCGCCAGAAGGTGCTGGCCTTCTTTGCCGCCATGCGCGCCTTCGCAGCGGCACTCACCCAAGCGGGCCACCGCGTCTGTTACCTGACCCTGGATGAGAGCGCCCGCTGGCCCGACTTGCCCGGCTTGCTGGAGGCTCAGCTCGAAGCACATCAGGCCGACAGCTTTGCCTGGCAGAGCCCGGACGAGTGGCGCCTCGCCAGCCAGTTGAAAAGCTGGGCGGCGGGCCTTGCCATCCCTGCCACCGAGGTGGAGAGCGAACATTTTCTCACCCCCCGCGATGGCTGGCAGCGCTACCCCCACAGCCGGATGGAGTTCTTCTACCGCGCCCTGCGAAAGCAATACCGGGTGCTGCTCGATGAGCGCGGCCAACCCCTTGGCGGGCGCTGGAATTTTGATGACGAGAACCGCGCCAAACTGCCGGCGAGCCAGCCAATCCCGGCCCCCCTCACCTTTGCCAACGAGGTGAGCGAGATTGATGCCATGCTGACCCGCCACGGGGTCAGCACCATCGGCGAGGCGGATGCCAGCCAACTGCCGTGGCCCATCACAAGGCGCCAGAGTCGCGAGCTGCTGGCCCATTTTCTCACCCACTGCCTGCCCCACTTTGGCCGCTATCAGGATGCCCTGAGCGAGCGGGGCTGGAGTCTGTTTCACAGCCGTCTGTCGTTTTCCCTCAACAGCAAGATGCTTCATCCGCTTGAGGTGATCCGCGCCGCCGAATCCCACTGGCAGGCCAATCAGGCCACCATCACCCTGGCGCAGGTAGAGGGCTTTATCCGCCAGATCCTCGGCTGGCGCGAGTTTGTCCGCGCCCTCTACTGGGAGAAGATGCCTGACTACCAGCAGACCAATTTTCTCGGGGCCAACCGGCCGCTGCCCGGTTTCTTCTGGAGCGGCGAAACCAGGATGGCCTGCGTGCGCCACGCCATTGGCCAGTCTCTTGAGCACGGTTACGCCCACCATATCCAGCGGCTGATGGTGACCGGCAACTTTGCCCTGCTGGCGGGGATCGATCCTGACGAGGTGGATCAGTGGTATCTCGGCATCTATGTGGATGCCATCGAGTGGGTGGAGCTGCCCAACACCCGCGGCATGAGCCAGTTTGCCGATGGCGGCCTGATGGGCAGCAAGCCCTACGCCAGCAGCGGCGCCTATCTCGAGCGGATGGGCCACTACTGCAAGGGGTGCCACTATCAGGTCAAAGCCCGCCACGGCGACGGAAGTTGCCCCTTCAACAGCCTCTACTGGCACTTTCTCTGGCGCAATCGGGACAAACTGGGCGGCAATCCCCGCCTCGCCCTCCCCTATGCCAACTGGGATGGCCAAGCCGCAGCGCAGCAGCAGGCCATTCTGGCGACGGCGGAGCAGTACCTGATCAAGCTGGAGCAGTTGTAAGCGGGCCATGCCCCCTGACACATGCCCCTGACAACAGCGCAGCGATTTACGCTGGCAATCAGGCTCACCATCGCACCAAACACCAGCTTGTGACAGGCAAGCAGACGGAGATCCCAATCCTGCGCAGAGCGGTTGAATATCCTGTGGCGGCTGATTATGGTGGTGGCCACATCAGGAGATCAGTCAAGGAAAGACGATATGGAGATAGTGGTTCTCGGTGGCGGCGTGATTGGGGTAACCAGCGCCTGGTATCTGGCCAAAGCGGGTCACAAGGTGACCCTGCTGGAGCGACAAGGTGGCGTCGCCCTTGAAACCAGCCATGCCAACGCCGGGCAGATATCCCCGGGTTATGCAGCCCCCTGGGCGGCCCCCGGCATTCCCCTCAAGGCCGCCAAGTGGATGCTGCAAAAGCATGCCCCCTTCACCGTGCGCCCCACTGCCGACCCCTTCCAGCTACGCTGGATGCTCAGAATGCTCGCCAACTGCACCCCGACCGCCTATGCCACCAACAAGGGGCGCATGGTGCGTCTGGCCGAATACAGCCGCGACTGCATGAAGCTGCTGCGCGACGAGCTGAACATCGATTACGAAGGGCGCCAGCTCGGCACCCTGCAGCTGTTTCGCAGCCAATCCCAGCTCGATGCCAGTCAGCGCGATATCGAGGTGCTGGAGGAGTATGGCGTCCCCTACCAGTCGCTGGATGCCAGCGGCTGCGAAGCGGCAGAGCCTGCGCTGGCGCGGGTGCGCGGCAAAATCGTCGGCGGCTTGCGTCTGCCCGGCGACGAGACCGGCGACTGCTTCCGCTTCACCAAGGCCCTTGCCCTTGAAGCCGAGAAGCTCGGGGTCAAGTTCGTCTTCAACTGCGACATCGACGAGATTGAGCAAGCCCGCGGCCGCGCCGTGGCGGTGCGGGCGGGCGAGCAGCGCTATCGCGCCGATGCCATCGTCTGTGCACTTGGCAGTTATGCCACCGGTTTTTTGCGGCCGCTGCTGCGCCCGCTCGGGCTGGAGCTGCCGGTCTATCCGGTCAAGGGCTACTCCCTCACCCTGCCGATGATCAACGCCGAGGCCGCGCCGCGCAGTACCGTGCTCGACGAGACCTACAAGGTGGCCATCACCCGTTTTGACGAGCGGATCCGGGTCGGCGGCATGGCGGAGCTGTCGGGCTACAACCTCGCTCTCAACCCCAGACGCCACGACACTCTGGCGATGGTGGTCGGCGATCTCTTCCCCGAAGGGGGCGATATCAGCAAGGCCGAGTTCTGGACCGGCCTGCGTCCCATGACGCCGGACGGCACCCCGCTGGTGGGGCCAAGCCCCATTCCCGGCCTCTGGCTCAATACCGGCCACGGCACCCTGGGCTGGACCATGGCGGCCGGTTCGGGTCAGCTGTTGTGCGATCTTATCAGCGGCAGCGAACCCGCCATCAGCGATGAGGGGCTCACCCTGGCCCGTTACGGCTAAGCGCCTAAGCTGTCGGGCTGTTTCACTCGCCAACTACGCCCTCAGACAACAGCAGAGGACGTTCTCAACCGCTTTATTGACAGGCCACCGCCATAAACGGTGGCCTTTTCGTCTGATGTTGACCTTCTCCCTCCCCGTCTGCCTGAGCGGTGCTCTGGCTGCCGGTTAATGCAGCAAACGGCACAGAATATTGCGCAATTCGACTTGCGCAAGCCGTCACAATCCGTAATGTGGATAGACGCATTTTTCGCAGCGCATATTTTTTAAATGGCCTGTAAACCGCTTGTAAACAGGCGTCGCCAGACAAGGGGTTACGGGTGTCACCGCGAGTTTCTTTAGCAGCAATCCAGGGTAGGACAATATGAAAAAAGTAGGTTTGGTCGGTTGGCGTGGCATGGTGGGATCGGTTCTGATGAGCCGGATGCAGGAAGAGCAGGATTTCGCCCATATTCAACCCACATTCTTCACCACCTCCCAGGCCGGTGAGGCCGCTCCCAACTTCGGCGTCGATGCCGGTACTCTGCAAGACGCCTTCGATATCGAGGCGCTGGCCAAGCAGGATATCATCATCACCGCCCAAGGCGGCGACTACACCAAGGATGTCTATCCGCGCCTGAAAGCCGCTGGCTGGCAGGGTTACTGGATTGACGCCGCCTCCTCCCTGCGGATGGAGAAAGACGCCGTCATCATTCTGGATCCGGTCAACGGCGACGTCATCGAGCAGGCCCTGAACGATGGCATCAAGACCTTCGTCGGCGGCAACTGCACCGTCAGCCTGATGCTGCTGGCCCTCGGCGGCCTGTTCAAGGCCGATCTGGTGGAGTGGGTGAGCGTGGCGACCTATCAGGCTGCCTCCGGTGGCGGTGCCCGCCATATGCGCGAGCTGGTCACCCAGATGGGGATGCTGCGTGACGAAGTGGCGGTCGAGCTGGCAGACCCTGCCTCCGCCATCCTCGACATCGAGCGCAAGATCACCGAGAAGACCCGCTCCGGCACCCTGCCGGTGGACAACTTCGGCGTGCCGCTGGCCGGTGGCCTTATCCCCTGGATCGACACCAAGCTCGACAACGGCCAGAGCCGTGAAGAGTGGAAGGGTCAGGCCGAGACCAACAAGATTTTGGGTATCGAAAACGCCGTCATTCCGGTGGATGGTCTGTGCGTGCGGATCGGTGCCCTGCGCTGCCACAGCCAGGCCTTCACCATCAAGCTGAAAAAGGATGTGCCGCTGGCGGAGATCGAAGCCCTGCTGGCTGCCCACAACGACTGGGTGAAAGTGATCCCCAACGATCGCGACATCACCGCCCGCGAGCTGACTCCGGCTGCCGTCACCGGCACCCTCAGCATTCCGGTGGGTCGTCTGCGCAAACTCAATATGGGCCCTGAGTATCTGGCCGCCTTTACCGTGGGTGACCAGCTGCTGTGGGGCGCCGCCGAGCCGCTGCGCCGCATGCTGCGTATCCTGCTGGCGCGCTAATCCGCCACAGCAGCAGATACAACAAGGGCGGGGAGTCACACTCCCCGCCCTTTTTCATTGCCTGTTTTTATGACCCGTTTAACGGGTTCACGGCCTTGCCATTACTTGAGCAGGATACGCTGGCAGCCGCTGTAGATCTCGGCCCGCCCGGGGCGGCAAAAGCCCACCAGGGTGAGCCCGGTCTGCTCGGCCCGCTCGACCGCAAGCTCGGTGGCAGCCGAGATGGCGAGCAAGATCTCCACCCCGGCGCTGGCGCACTTTTGCACCATCTCGAAGCTGGCGCGGCTGGTCACCAGAATGGCACCGTCACGGCGACCCGTGCGGCACAGATGGCCCACCAGCTTGTCCAGCGCAATATGGCGTCCCACATCCTCGCGGATGGCGAGAATATTGCCCTCACCATCCAGATGCACCGCCGCATGGGTGGCGCCGGTGCGCTGGCCCAGCAGCTGGAGCGGGCGCAGCGCGGTCAATACCTTGTCGATATGGCCCACCGCCAGACGCTGACTGTCGGGCAAGCTTGGCTGGGTGCGGATCACCTGCTCCAGACTCTCGCTGCCGCAGATGCCGCAACCGGTGCGCCCCGCCATGGTGCGCCGCTTCTCTTTGAGGCGATGGACGCAGCGATTGGCCAACGTGATATGCAGCTCAATCCCCTGACAGCCGTCAATCTGCTCGATGTCGTGGATATCGAGCAGGCTGTCGATGATCCCCTCGGATAGCGAAAACCCGATGGCGAAATCCTCCAGATCGGAGGCCGAACACATCATCACGCTGTGGGCGATGCCGTTGTAGACCAGCGCCACCGGCGTCTCGGAGGGGAGCGCCATCTCGCTGTCGCAGGTCAGTGTATCGGCGCGGTAGTGCACCACCTCGCGGTGGATGGCGCAGCGGGCCAGTTCGTTCTGCGCCTCCAGCTCAAGTAGCTCTCTCATGGTGCGACCCCGTCAATGATCTCGGGATCTCTGGCCGAAATGCCGAGCCGCTTCATTTTCGAAAGCAAGGTGGTGCGCTTCATGCCGAGGCGGTTGGCCGCCCCCCGCTCGCCAGCGACGATGCCGTTGCAGTCGCGCAGGGCGGCGATGATCGCCTCGCGCTCATCGGTCGGCCCCTCCTCGGCAAAGAGCGGCGTGGCGGGCTCGTCATAGACCAGGGTCTCAATCTTGTGGTAGCCCTTGAGGGGCATCAGCTCATCGGGCGAGAGGTTGAGCACATGGCCGCGGGTCATCACCACGGCGCGCTCGATGACGTTCTCCAGCTCGCGGATATTGCCGTACCAGGGCAGCGACACCAGCATCTTCATGGCATCGGCGGGGATCGAGGTGATGGTGCGGCGCATCCGCTTGGCGATCTTCTTGATAAAGAAATTGACCAGCAGCGGAATATCCTCGCGCCGCTCCCGCAGCGGCGGCAGCTCGATGGGAAAGACGTTGAGGCGGTAGTAGAGATCGCTTCGAAAGCGCTTGTTCTTGACCATGGAGAGCAGATCGCAGTTGGTGGCGGCCACCAGCCGCACATCCACTGCGATGGGGTTGCTGTTGCCCACCCGCTCCAGCTCGTGCTCCTGCAATACCCGCAAGAGTTTGGGCTGCAAGTCCAGCGGCATATCCCCCACTTCGTCGAGGAACAGGGTGCCCTTGTGGGCCCGCTCGAAGCGGCCGATGCGCTGGGTCAGGGCGCCGGTAAAGGCCCCCTTCTCGTGGCCAAAGAGATCGCTCTCGATAAGGCCGGTGGGAATGGCGGCGCAGTTCACCTTCACCATCTCGTGGTCGTGGCGGGCACTCAGGGCGTGAATGGCCTGGGCGATCAGCTCCTTGCCGGTGCCGGTCTCGCCGAGGATCAGCACGGTACTGTCGCTCTCGGCCACCAGCCGCACCTTCTCCAGCACGCTCTCCATCACCGCGCTCTGGTAGATGATGTGGGGGAACTCCCCCTGCATCTGCGGCTCGTTGATGCGAATGGTCTTCTCTTTGGCACCGTTGGTGTTGGAGATCTCCTGCTGCGCCTGCACGTTGTTCATGGCAATGGCCGTGCGCGCCGCCACCTGCTCCAGCAATGAGATATCGATATCGGCAAAAAAGTCGGCGTTGGGGTGCGAGAGGATCAACACCCCCAGCAGGTTGCCCCGATAGCGCAGCGGCAAAATGCAGGAGCTGTCGGCCTCGGGCGGCAGGATCTGGGAGGTAAAGCGGCAGCGATTGCTGCAGCCGTGGCCGTGTTCGCGATAGACAAAAAACGGCTCGCTGTGGCCAAGGGCCCCCTGCAGGCACTTCTTTTCAAAACAGGAGTGATCGATGATGCCCGGCTGATCGCTCTGGTGCTGATTGACCAGATAGCTCTTGAAGCTGTCGGAGGTGGCGTTGTACTCCGCCAGACACAAGCTGCTGATGCCGAAGTGGTGGTGCAGGATGGCAAACAGGCTCTTGGGCAGCTCGGCGATGCGCACCAGTTTGATCACCGCATTGGTCACATCCACCAGAATTTTGCAGCTGTCGCGCTCAAGGCGCAGGGAGTTGGCCTGCTCCAGGGTGCGCTCCTTGTCGAGCACGTTCTCCAGCGCAATGGCGATAATGGCCGCCAGCTGGGTCAGCTTGGCCAGGGTCTCCATGGTGAAGCTGTCGAGCTGGGTGTTGATAAACTCGACCCCGCCAAGGTGGCTGCGGGCGGTGGTGATGGGGAGCTGGCAGTAGGAGCGCAGCCCCCCGTAGACCCCTTCGCGATCCAGCGCCGGGCAGCGATTCTCAAAGCGGGCGGCAGCGAGAATGATGGCCTGTTCCGGGGTCTCTTTGGTAGGACGGGGGGAGAGGTGCAGCTCTGCCTTGGGGCAGACCAGATGCTTTGGGCCGGAATGTCCCATGAAGTAGAAGATGGCCTCCTCGTCCGCACCCATGTTGAGGATCAGGTTGACCCGGGTCACGCCGCCGAAGCTGGCATCTATCTTGTTGAGTTTGTGGATAAAATCATCGAGCGTCACGGCCGACAGGAGGGATTTGGAGAGCAGGAGGAAACCGTCGTCCCAGATGGGAGAGATCTCGTCCAGGGGGATGGCACTCACATTTAGCATTGCGGCCTCACGTTATATCGATTTAGTCACCAGTCAGGCTGTCCATGCCATCGCATCACGACAAGCACCCGTCACCAAAATAAATAGCCGCAGCCCGTAAAAGCGGCTGCCAATAAGAAAAGCGGTGACGAAAATTGTCGCATGTTGCAATTCCAGAGTTGTTATTAACGAACGACAACAAAAAGTAACATCGTTATCGGGGGATATATTGGAATGGCGACTCATCATAGATGAGCTCAAATTTCATTACAATCCGATTTAATATATCTGATGGCCATATTTAACCGGTTATTTCATCAGTTCTTGATCTCAATTAAGGCGCCCGAAAAGTGGGCCGCCGTCAACTGTCAGATCTGCCTCTCCTCTTCGCTGGCTGCGGGTTTCAAGATGGCGTTTGCTGCCCATCCATCGGCAATTTACGAGGTGATGATCCGGCTGTGGCAGCACTTCAGGCCACCGAAGATAAAGAGGGCCGACAGGCTCTGGAAGGCCATCAGCAGCCAGCTGGCGTTGTCGGCAAGCTCGGCGGTGACGCTCTGGTGCGTGAGGTAGATCAGCAGGGTGATCACCCCCAGCAGCAGGCCGTTGATCAAGGTGGTGGAGATAAACCCGATCAGCCAGGCACTGGAAATACTCAAGGCGGAAAATACGCTGCCCATGGCGAGCCGTGCTGCCATAAAACAGCCGAAAAAACCGAAGCCGAGCAGAAATATCATCTCGTCGCGCCAAATATAGCAACCTATTCCCAGCAATATCGCCGCCAGATAGGTGCCAATATAGAAAAGTCCGAATAAGCGACCAATTTCATGTTGCATCATTTACTCCCCTTTTTTTGGGTAATAAAAGGGTGCCCGACTCGATAAATCCGAGTCGGGTTCCCTTATTTGTGCAGAACCTCTTTTTTAGGGCGATCAGCCTTTGGCTGCGCTGCGCAATTTCGCCTTGAGCGCGCTGTATTCAGTCTGGACGTACACTTCCGCCTCAGGCTGATTGTCGATGCGCTCGATCTTCACCGCGCAGTACTTGTACTCCGGCGTGTGGGAGACGGGATCGACGTGCTCGATGGTGAGCTCGTTACAGGCCCCGATCCACCACTGGTAGGTCATGTAGACCACCCCGGCGTTGACCCGGTCGTTGTAGTTGGCCCGGGTGATCACCTTGCCACGGCGCGACGAGATCCAGACCAGCGCCTGATCCTTCACCCCAAGCTTTTTGGCATCGCTCGGGTGGATCTGCACATAGCCCGGCTCATCGGCCAGGGTTTGCAGCGCCGAGCAGTTGCCGGTCATGGAGCGGCAGGAGTAGTGACCTACCTCGCGCACGGTGGAGAGCACCAGCGGGTACTCGGCACAGGGCTGCTCCAGCGGCGGCCGCCACTCGGAGGCAATCAGCTGACCCTTGCCGCTCGGGGTGGTGAACACATTCCCCTCGAACAGAGTGCTGGTGCCCGGGTGATCCTCGGTCGGACAGGGCCACTGCACGCTCTTGAGATCGGCCATCTTGTCGTAGCTGACCCCGGCATAGAGCGGGCAGAGCGCACGCATCTCGTCCCAGATCTCTTCGGTGTTGTGGTACTCCATGGGATAACCCATGGCGGTCGCCATCAACGAGAAGATGGCCCAGTCCGGCTTCACGTTCTCAGGGGGCGTCACCGCCTTGTAGAAGCGCTGGAAGCCGCGATCCGCCGAGCTGTAGACCCCTTCGTGCTCGCCCCAGCTGGTGGCGGGCAGAATGACGTCGGCCATCTCGGCGGTCTGGGTCATGAAGATATCCTGCACGATCACCAGCTCCATCCCCGCCAGAGTGCGGCGGAACTGACCGAGATCTGCCTCGGTCTGGGCCGGATCTTCACCGAAGATGTAGAAGGCCTTGCACTTGCCCTCCTCCACCTTGTGGCCAAGCTCCGTCAGGCGATAGCCGGGTTTCTGGGACAGCGACTCCACGCCCCACGCCTTGGCGAACTTGGCGCTGATGGCGGGATCGGCCACCGACTGATAACCCGGGAACTGGTGCGGCAGCATCCCCATGTCACAGGTGCCCTGCACGTTGTTCTGACCACGTACCGGCCCGCAACCGGTGCCGCGGCGACCGAAGTTGCCGGTCAGCAGCGCCAGACCCGCCAGCCCCTTGACCACGTCCACCGCCTGACCGTACTGGGTCACCCCCATGCCCCACAGGATCATGGAAGCAGGCGACTCGGCATAGGTGCGAATGGCGGCGCGGATATCGGCGGCTTTCAGGCCAGTGATCCCCTCGACATATTCCGGGGTGTACTTGGCCACCGTCGCCTTGAAGGTCTCGAACCCTTCGGTGTAGTTGGCGACAAAGGCCTTGTTGTAGAGCCCTTCATTGATCAACACGTTGGCGAAGGCGTTAACCAGCGCCATGTTGGAACCGTTTTTGAGCGGCAGCCACTGATCGGCGATGCGGGCGGTCTCCACCATACGGGGATCACACACAATCACCTTGGCCCCGTTTGCCTTCGCCTTGAGGATATGGCGGGCGACGATGGGGTGAGAGTCAGCAGCGTTGTAACCAAACACCAGCAGGCACTTGGTCTCTTGAATTTCGGGAATGGCGTTGCTCATGGCGCCGTTGCCTACAGTTGTCTCCAGACCGGAGACTGAGGGTGCGTGTCACACCCTCGCGCAGTGGTCGACGTTGTTCGTCCCAATCACCGCACGGGCAAATTTCTGCATCACATAGTTGGCTTCATTGCCGGGGCCACGGGCAGAGCCGGTGGTCATGATGGCGTCCGGGCCATATTTCGCCTTGATGGCAGAGAGACGGCTGCTGGCGAACTCGATCGCCTCATCCCAGGAGACAGCCTCGAACTTGCCACCGCGCTCGCGGCGGATCATCGGGCTCTTGAGACGGGGGGTCAGCAGGTTGGTGTCGTTCAAGAAATCCCAACCGTAATAGCCCTTGAGGCAGAGCTGCCCCTCGTTGGTCCGGCCGTTGGCGCCTTCGGCCCCCACCACCTTGTCGTTTTCAACCAGCAGGTTGATTTTGCAACCGGTGCCGCAATAGGGGCACACGGTAATGACTTTTTTCATGACTCACACTCTTGTTTGTTAACGAAAAACGGCTCGGCAAGCCCGCTCACACCCGCGCCGGCATCGCCAGCAGTGCCTCGGCACTGGCCAGCTGCTTCTGCCGGTTCAGGTTTTCAAGATGCTCCGGCGTGACCAGCCGCAGCGCCTGGGTCGGACACACCTCGACACAGGCCGGGCCCGCCTCGCGGTGACGGCAGAGATCGCACTTGAGCGCCTGCGCCTTGGTCTGCGGACGCTTGAAGAGCGAATCCACAGCCGGGGGCACCTCTTTGAGCACCACCGCCATGGCGCCGTAAGGACAGGCCACCACGCAGGACTTGCAGCCGATGCAGCGCTCCTGCAACACCTTGACGCAACCATCCTCGCTGACGATGGCATTGTTCGGGCAGGCCATGGCGCACGGCTTGTCTTCACACTGGCGGCAGAGCACCGGCGTGGTCACCTTGCTGCCCACGATCACCTTCAGGCGCGGCTGAAAGTAGCTGTCCCTGGAGACCAGATGTCCATCCTCGATGGCAAGATGCAGGCCGCCCTCCCGCTCAAGGGTCCCGCTGCAAGACCCTGACTGGTGTGAAACGGCGCAGGCCACCTCACAGGTACGACACCCAATACAGAGACTGGGATCTGCAATCACGAAGCTGTTCATAGAGAGGGATCCTAAATGGTTCGTTACACCGGGCCGCCCGCCGACAGGCAAAGAGGCGGCCAGCCCCCCACAAAGCATTTATCAGACCAAAACGGGCCAAGGGTGCGATAAAAAATCACAAACAACTGAAAATAAAGGAGTAATCAGCAAGAGTGGCTTGCTGTTTACCGCTACTGACGAGGGTGACGACGGGGTGGGAAGTGTGATCGACACGACAAAAGTGACGAGCTCGACACCGGCTGACTAAGGTATTTCACCCTACCCTTTCAGCTCGTACGCACAAATCACAACCAATCAATGACTAATTTATTGATCCAACACAGATTCCCGCCAAAACACGCTTCTCAACGCACTACCCTCCCCCTTAAGATACCCGAATGACAATCAACCTCTCGGAAGAACGCCATGACAGCGATTGTTGCTATCTCGCAGGTTAACAGCAGCGAACTGGGAGCTGTCACTCAGGGGCGGTAGCGTGGTTTTTTGTAGGTTGGCGCAGAGCGTAGCGAAGCCCAACAGACGAGCATTATTACGGGGATTTACAAGAATGTGGC